>WNGF01005006.1_pt1 | contig 17079 bp, 23 predicted proteins | sample 5400641 | NCBI WGS metagenome assembly WNGF01 (sample SAMN13153371, study PRJNA577476) | soil metagenome | isolation source: 80 cm soil or saprolite under grassland replicate 2 | place: USA:California | collected 2016-06-15
CTCCATCATGTCTGGGGCATTGTTAACTTGGCTCTGGCCGCTACCGTTTGCGCTTCCCGCCGCCGTTCCGATCGGCGGCACGATGGTTTTTGCCTCCGTCCTCTTGTTTTTGTTCTCAGCACGTGCGCTCCGCGCCGCTGGCACTCCGGTGCGCGGGAACCAACCGACGACGAACATCGTCCGGACGGGGCCATACCGTTTCAGCCGCAATCCCATCTATCTCTCGTTCTTTGTTGCGCAACTCGGGATTGCGCTCTGGATCAGTAGCATTTGGATGGTGGCCACGCTGATCCCCGCGGCTGCGGTGGTCTCCCGCGTCGTGGTTCCAAGAGAGGAGCGGTACCTTGAAAGCAGGTTCGGTCAGCGGTACTCGAGTTATCGGGACTCGGCGCGTAGGTGGTTATAGACCACCCAACCATATCAGAAAGATGGAAGGCAGATTGCGCCAAGTCGTTCTCCACTTAAGGATTTGAGTGTCTGCGGGGAGGTTGGTGATCTGACTGCGGTCAGTGTCGGATATGAGAAGTCCGATGCGCATCTCCCCGCTTTTTTTTCGGTCTACCTATCATTCTCATGGGTGATCTTCATCGCCAAGATGGAATTTTCGTTATGGACAGGTCTACAAGTTTCAAGGTAATGATCTGCCCATCACGCTCACCGGCAAGCTGGACGGCGGCGCGCTCAAAGGCGCGGCGGATTGCGGCGGCATGCTGCAAAGCGATTGGAACAACAAGAAAGGAAATTGATATGACAAGGATTCGCCTGACGGGCGTAGCGGCATTGGGTGCTACGCTTTTAGTTTTCATCACGGCGCCCACGGCGCAAACGACGGCGTCGCCGACGTTCACCAAAGATGTCGCGCCGATTCTCTACAAGCATTGCGCGAGTTGCCATCGCCCCGGCGACATCGCGCCGATGTCCTTGCTGACCTACGAACAAGCGCGCCCCTGGGCCAAAGCTATCCGCGAACAAGTCGCCAGCGGACAGATGCCACCCTGGCACGCGGCGGAATCGCACGGCACGTTCTCAAACGACCGGCGCTTGAGTGAACAGGAGAAAGCGACGCTGATTGCTTGGGTGGGCAGCGGCGCGCCGAAAGGCGAGGCGAAGGATTTGCCGCCCGCGCCGAAATTCACCGACGGCTGGGAAATCGGCACGCCCGACGCGGTCATCAGCATGCCAAAACCGTATGCAGTGCCGGGGGAAGGCACAATTGATTATCAGTACTTCCAGGCGCCGACGAATTTCACTGAAGACAAATGGGTGCAGGCCATCGAAGCGCGCCCCGGCGCGCGCAGCGTCGTGCATCACATCCTGGTGTTTTGCCGCGAGCCGGGCGGAGTAATGCCGCAGTCGGCGGCCTACAAACAAGTCGTGCCGCAACTGTCTGCCGCCGCGCGCGCGCAAGCGCCAGCGCAGGCGACTGACACGCGCCGGCAAATGCCGGGCGCATTGATCGCCACGACCGCGCCGGGCACGAACGCGATGATTTTCAAACCCGGCACGGCGCAACGCATCAAGGCCGGTTCCGTGCTGACGTTCCAGATGCACTACACGACGAACGGCGCGGCGGCCAGCGACACCTCAAGCGTCGGCATCATCTTCGCCAAACAGCCGCCGCAACTGGAAGTCCGCTCGAGCGCCTTTGCCAACACGCTATTGCGCATACAGCCGGGCGCCAACAACGAAGCGGTCGAGTCGGCGATTGAATTCAACGAGGACGTGCGGATTTTCGCGCTCTTCCCGCATACGCACCTGCGCGGCAAGAGTTGGGAGTACAGGCTCGTCTACCCCGATGGCCGCAAGGAAGTCGTGCTGTCCGTGCCGAAGTACGATTTCAATTGGCAGACGTATTACATCTACGCCAAGCCGCTGGCCGTACCGAAGGGAGCGCGGCTCGAAGCGACGGCGCATTACGACAATTCGGTGGCGAATCCGTGGAATCCCGACCCGAAAGTCACGGTGCGCTGGGGCGAGCAGACATGGGAAGAGATGCAGTATTCGGGCATTACCTACGCGACGGAGAAGTAAAACGGCTCTGTTGCAAAAAATATTTTTACCACATTCTATAGTGGGAACGAACCGGCAATTGCCACGATATCTTGTGTGGCCAGTGAATTTTGCAACAGAGCCACATGGGCTAGCCGCATTCCATTAGGCCGCGTCCTGAGCCGGCAGCGTGAGTCGCGCCCGCGCGCCTCCCATCGGAGAGTCCTCAAGTGAAATCGATCCGCCATAGACCTCGGCCAGATCGCGCACGATCGCCAGACCGAGGCCGGAGCCCTGCGCCGCCTCGTCCGCTCGAACGCCGCGCCTCAGGACGGCCTCGCGCATCGAAGGCTCTATTCCAGGACCGTCGTCATCAATCACGATCACGACCTGTTCGCCTTCTTTCGTGCTGGTGAGCCTGACGCGGGCGCAAGCCCACTTGCATGCGTTGTCGAGCAGGTTGCCGAGCATTTCGTCGAGGTCTTCTCGCTGCCCCCGGAAGGCGTGCGACGCGGGCGCATCGATCTCGATGCTGAGGTCTCGTTCGGCATGCAGTCGCTCGAGCGCGCGGACAAGTCCTTCTGCGGATGTGGCAATCGACGCGCGCGCCGAAGGCGACGCTGAGGCGGCGGCGGAGCGCGCGTGCGCCAAGTGATAGTCGATCTGCCGCCGCATGCGGTCGATCTGCTGATCTATTTCGGCGGCGAGTTGTTCATGTCCCGCCGCCCGCACCCGCTGCGCCTCATGCGCCAGCACTGCCAATGGCGTCTTCAGACCATGCGCCAGGTCGCCGGCCTTTGCGACGGCGCGTGCGACGCGCCGCTCACGCTCTTCGAGGAGCGTATTCAGGTCGTCGACCAGCGGCTGCACTTCCACAGGATAGCTGCCGCCCACGCGCGCGGTGACGCCTTTATGCACGGCTGCGAGACGGTCGCGCAACTGATTGATCGACGACAGTCCCCGCCGGACCTGCAGAAATCCGAGCAGCATGCAGAGCGCCGCGGCCAGAGCAGTCCCCGCCCCGTACCGGAACGACCATCGAAACACTCCATGAGCCGACGGGGGAGGAAGCGCGAAGTGGAGAATGAGAGCCGCGATCGTGAAAAGTCCGATAGTCCAGAGGACGGCGCCGAACATGATACGCGCTTTGAGCGAGAGGAGGTTCATTGGATTCGGTAGCCGAGACCGCGCACCGTTTCAATGAGCGACGCGCCAAGCTTGCGGCGCAGGCGCCCGATGAACACCTCGACCGTGTTCGAGTCGCGGTCGAAATCCTGCGCGTAGATGTGTTCGATGATCTCAGCCTGAGAGACGACACGTCCTCGATGGTGCATCAGGTACGAGAGCACGCGGAACTCATGGCTCGTGAGCTTCACCGGCGCGCCGTCGAGCGTAACGCGCGCCCTGCGCGGATCCAGCGTAACGCCGCCGGCGCGAAACTCCGGGGCGGCGTGGCCGCTCGCCCGGCGCATCAGCGCTCGCAGGCGGGCGAGCACTTCCTCAATACGAAATGGCTTCGAGACGTAGTCGTCCGCGCCGCCGTCGATCCCCCGCACCTTCTCATGCCAACTGCCGCGGGCCGTGAGCACGAGCACCGGCGTCGCGATGCCCGAGTCGCGCCACTTCTGCAACAGTGTGAGGCCGTCAATCTTCGGTAGCCCCAGATCTAAGACCATCGCGTCGTATTGCTCCGTTTGCGCCAGGAAATCCGCGCGCTCACCATCGGCGGCGCGGTCCACGGCATACCCGGCCTCCGCGATGTAAGATGTGAGCTGCTTCGCGAGCGACGCCTCATCCTCAACGATAAGAATTCGCATCTTGCCTCATCACGTTTATAGCACACTCGAAGCTGAACAGAAGCTGAACGGCGTGTTCAGGCTCCGTTCAGCCGCGCCTGCCTATACTGCTAAATCTCACATTAAATAATGCGAAAAAGGATAACAATGGAGCTGCACAATCAGAAAACGAACAATGGCCGGGGCGCCGGAGATGGGCCGCTAATCATATTGCGCAAAGTCGGGAAGAGCTACACCACCCCAGCGGGCCCCTATCCGGCGTTGCGGGATATTGACCTGGAAATCGACGCCGGCGAATTCGTCGCCATGGTGGGGAAATCAGGGAGCGGCAAATCCACCCTGCTTAACCTGATCGGCGGGATCGACCGTCCGAGCCAGGGCGAAGTGATCGTGGCAGGCGCCGCTGTGCATCAGGTTCCTGAAAACTCTCTGGCGCGCTGGCGAGGCAAGACCGTCGGCGTGGTCTTTCAGTTCTTTCAGTTGTTGCCCACATTGACCGTTGCGGAAAACGTCATGCTTCCTATGGATTTTTGTAACGTGCGACCCGCCAGGCAGCGCCGCGTCCGCGCGCTCGAATTGCTGGACCTGGTGGGGATTGCGGATCAGGCGGATAAACTGCCTTCAACCCTTTCCGGCGGGCAGCAGCAGCGGGCCGCGATCGCCCGCGCCCTGGCGAACGACCCGCCCATAGTCATCGCCGACGAGCCTACGGGCAATCTGGATTCAGTGACGGCTCGCGCCGTGCTCGACCTCTTTCATAAACTGGTAGATCTCGGAGCCACCGTTGTAATCGCCACACACGAACGTGACATTTCAGGGATCGACCGGACCATTGAGTTAGTGGACGGCGAGATAACCTCGGAGCTTTCAGCTACAACCAGCCAGCTAACACAGGAGATCGGTTGATGTCGGCATACCGGCAAAAGGTAATATGCGATTTCTGGCAGGAGAGAGCGCGCACAGTCTTCGTTGTGCTCGCGATTGCCATCGGGATTTCAGCCTTCTTAGCGGTGCTCGCCAGCTATGCGATTCTTACCCGCGAACTGGATAACGGCTATCTGGAAACCAATCCGGCTTCGGCCATCTTGCGGACAGACAAGCTCGATGATGAGTTGGTCGCCGCCGTCGCCGTGAACAAAGGCGTGAGCGACGCGGAAGCCCGCCGCACTTTGACGGGCCGGATTAAAGTCGGGCCGGTGGAGTGGCGTAACCTGACGCTGTTTGTGGTTAAGGATTTCGGCAATATTCGCGTCAGCACGCTAAAGCCGCAACAAGGCGCCTGGCCGCCTGGGCCCGGAGAGATATTGATTGAGCGCGACGCCGTCCAGGTAGCCAGGGCGCGCATCGGTGATTCGGTGACCATCAAGACCGCGAGAGGAAATGAGCGGACGCTGCGTTTCAGCGGTACTGTGAAAGACGTGGGCCAGGCCCAGGCGCGCATGGAGAACGCCGTCTACGGCTACATCAATCTCGACACGCTGGCGCAACTGGGGGAAGAGCCATACCTCGATCAGTTGAAGATCGTGGTTGCCGGCGCCAAGTTTGACGAAACGCATGTGCGCAACGTTACCGCGGACGTGCGACAGTTGATCGAGAGCCGCGGGCATCAAGTGCGACGGGTAGATATCCCAGAGCCGGGCAAACATCCGCATTCCAGCGTCATGGGGCTTTTATTGTTGGCGATGTCGAGCTTCGGCCTGTTCGCATTGCTGCTGAGCGGCATCCTGGTCGTGAATCTGCTGACGGCGCTGATGGCGTCGCAAATCCGGCAGATCGGCGTGATGAAAACGCTGGGCGGAACTCGCCGGCAGATTGCCGGAATCTATTTCGGCCAGGCCCTGCTTTTAGGCGTCGCCGCTCTTTTGGCCGCCTTGCCGGTGGGACTCTGGGGCAGCCGCGTACTGTGCCGCTACTTCGCCGTTTTTCTCAATTTTGACATCACCAACTTTGCCGTGCCGCTTTGGGTCTACCTGCTTGTCGCCGCCGTTGGTTTGGTCGTTCCGCTGCTAGCGGCAGCCTATCCGGTATGGAAGGGCAGCGGGGTTTCAGTGCGCGAGGCGCTGGACGAATACGGCGTGGGACGGAGGGCGTTCGGAACAAGCGCCTTCGACCGCGCGTTGGCGGGATTGGGAGGCCTGTCTCGGCCGGTGTTACTGGCCCTGCGAAATAGCTTCCGGCGGCGCATGCGGCTGGCGCTGACGATGGGGACGCTCGCGCTGGCCGGGCTGTTCTTTATGACGGCCTTGAATGTGCGCGCTTCGATGATCAATACGTTCGACCATTTGTTCGACACGATGAAGTACGACCTGACGGTGAACCTCGCCGGGATGTATCCCATTGAAACGGTGGAGCGCGCCATGCTGAATACGCCGGGTGTGCGACAGGTGGAAGGTTGGCTCACCACCGAAGGCTTCCTGCCCGGCGCCGGCGCCGCGCCGGCCAACAGCGGCGGCGGACATATGGGAGGGGGCGGGAGAAATATGCACGGCGGCGACGGGCAAGGCGCCAGTGGCGGGGGACACGAGGGCGGCGCGGCAGGCGGCGGGCGTTTCAGCGTGGTCGGCGTTCCGGTAGAAACGAATTTGCTGAAGCCGAACCTGCTCGACGGACGCAGCCTTCAGTCTGGCGACACCAACGCGATGGTGGTGAACACAAGGCTTGCCTCCTCTTTGCCACAAATCAAAGTGGGCGAAGAAGTGAACCTGCAAATCGGCCCTTCACGGAGCGCCTGGCGCATCGTCGGCGTGGCCCGCGAGCCGCTCGGCGGCCCGGTCGCCTATATTCCGCGCAGCTTCTTCGAGCGCGCAGGCCATGTGGGTATGACTAACAGCATCCGCCTGGCGCTGGACAAGACCGACGTGGATTCAATGAATATCATCAAGGCCAGCCTGGATCGTAATCTGGAAGAGCAGGCCGTGCGACCTCTCGGCAGCGCCAGTAAGGCCGATAACAGGTACAGCGTCGACCAGCACATGGTGATGATTTACATCTTCCTGATCGTGATGTCGGTCATTCTGGCCGGTGTCGGCGGTCTGGGACTGATGACAACGATGAATCTGAACGTGCTGGAACGGCGGCGCGAGATGGGCGTGTTGCGCGCGATTGGCGCCTCGCCGCCGGTGGTGTGGCTCATCGTGATTACCGAAGGCGTGGTGATCGGCGCGCTCGGCTGGGCGCTGGCCACAATCGCCGCCTGGCCAATCAGCAAGGCTATAAGTGACCTGCTCGTTAAGGCCATGCTCAAAGTCGGCCTGGATTTTTCTTTCGAGACGAGCGGGCCACTGATCTGGCTGGGCGTCTCGATCTTCCTGGGGACGGTCGCCAGTTTTCTGCCGGCTTGGCAGGCCTCGTGTCGTCCGGTTCGCGAAGCCATCGGATATGAATAGTCGCGCGGCTGAACGCCGCTCCCGAAAACCTCTCAAACATGCAACCAAAGGAGAAAACAATATGCGTTTAAGAACATCTGTGATTTTGGTCGCGCTTACACTTTTTGCAGTCGCCCCTACAGCGTCCGCAACGATGCCTTGGCAGCCCAAGCCCAAGCAACCCAAGCCCAAGGCGGATGCCATCTCGGGCGCCTGGGACGCGGTACTCACCACCGATGACAAACCCGTGCAACTGACGCTCACACTCAAACTCGAAGGTAACAAAGTGACGGGCAGTTCCGAGTCCTCTCATTTGGGAAGTGGCGCGATTGACAATGGCTCGTGGGTGAACAATAAGCTGACGATCACCGTGGAGACCAGTCATGCGCCGCTGACACTGACCGGCGTGCTACAAAACGGCAAGCTGGCCGGCGAATGGGATGCGGCTCATATGCAGGGAAAATGGGAGGCGAAGAAGAAATAGCCTGGCCCCCTATTCGTTCTATTTCAATCCATGACTCGCATGGGTGAATCAAACAATAGGAGGGCGAACATGATTGAGAAAACCACATAACAGGCGATCGTGGCGCGGCGGAACACGGCTCGGCTGAAAAAGTGAGCGCCGGCGCATCCCAACACACTGGCGGCCACGATCATCAACACACTGGCAGCGGCGATCATCGCGCAGCAGGGCACGGCCCGATTGCCTCCGGAATGGAAATGTCACTAATCTACACGATAATCGGTCTGGACGGAGCGCTCGGCAAAGAAGTCCTGCTTGACGGCCGCGTCTGCGAGTGCTGCCAGACGTCGGCCGCGCCGACGCCGGACGGCATGGCGGTCGTCTATCGCGACCGTTCCGAGAAGGAAGTGCGCGACATTTCAATCGTTCGGTCGAAGAACGGACAGTGGTCCGAACCACAGCCGCTTTCGAAAGACGGCTGGGAAATCAACGGATGCCCGGTGAACGGCCCTGCGATTTCTTCCTCCGGTCAGACCGTCGCCGTGGCGTGGTTCACGGCGGCGCGCGGTCAACCTAGGGTCTATGCCGCGCTCTCTGCCGACGGCGGCGTGACCTTCGGCCAGCAGATCCTCGTGGACGACGGAAACCCGCTCGGGCGTGTGGACATCATCGCCCTTCCTTCGGGAAACGCCTTCGTAAGCTGGGTCGAGAGGACGCCGAACGGCGCCCAGGTTCGTGCGCGCATCGTGAGACCGGATGGGTCCAAAGTGCCCGCGATCGTCGTCGCGGAGGCATCCGGTGGCGTCCTGCGGATGAAGGTGTCTGGCGATGAAGTCGTCATCGCGTGGACGGATTCGCGAAATATCAGGAAAGTGCGTACAGCAATCCTGAGAATGACCGGCAACTGATGCGCGATCGGCTGCCGTTTTCAGGCGCGAACACATATGTCCATTTGCCTGAATAGCCAAGGTCGGTATCCAGAATTCGCGTCACCATTCGCTCTCCGGGAACATCTTCAGCTAACTCATAATTGACCGTCCCGTTCCTTCCTTCCTCACGGAGATGGACTTTCCCGTCGGGTTGTGTCTGGACCTCAACTCGTTTTACGTCCGAGCGCCACGCCGGGGCCGAGGAGAAGTCGCGAATGACATCATAGACATTTTGCGGCGACTGGCGCAGAAAGATCGAACGGGTGGCGGTGTGCGACTTAGATAGACGGGAACCGATCAACGCGGCCACACCGGCCAGGAGGATAACGGCCGCGATTAAGCCTACTATGGTAAGAACCAATATCTTCATAGCGTCTCCTTAGTCAGAAAGTTTGCGCGCCGCCTCGGCCAGCAGCGCTAGACCGCGCAGCGCCTCTTTCCTTTCCTTTGGTTTGAGTTTGCCGATCATGGCTCGCACGCGCTCGGCGTCCAGCACTGAAGTGGACCGGATGGCCTCGGAGCCGCGAGGCGTCAGCCGCAACTCGCGTCGGCGGCGATCATCGTCCATGGGCGTGCTGGTGATGTATCCCAACTTCGTAAGTCTTGCGATGGACGCCGAAAGAGTAGATGGAGCCACGCCGAGGTGACTCGCCAGCCGGCGCGGACTCAGGCCCGTTTCGCGGTCGAGGCGCCGAGAATCGAGGCGTCCTGCGACGAGATGCGCCACGCGGTCGAAACGGCACGAATGTGATCGGAGTGACAGGCGACGTATATCTGAGGGTACAGCCGCTGCACTTCAAGTACTTCGTCATTGCTCATCGGCTGAAGGATTATAGGAAGGGAGAATAGTTCGTCAAATCGAACGAATTGATAGAATACACGCTTGGAATAGCGACGACCTTCCTTTTGGCTCCCTGACCTTGATGAGCGTAGCGTTAGGAGTTCCGGCTTCAGCCTGGAAGGCGGCTTTGCATTTTTAGAATCCACCTCATACAGCGATGCCCAAAATCCACCGGCTCGCAATACATCATTGGGCAGCCTCCGACCAGACAATCGATGTTGTGTCGCTCGCATTCAGCTATGGCCTCTTCGGATACGCTCCCTTGTCCGAAGGAGCGATGTAGCCATACGTGGCGGATTCCGAGGTCCGCGCATTCCCGGACGACCTTCGCGGCCATGTCCGGGTGAGTCACGATCATCACGGCTTCGACCGGCTCAGGAACTGAATGAAGATCAGGGTAGCAAGCGTCCCCTTCTACTTGCTCGGCGTTCGGATTGACCGCATAGACCTGGTAACCAGCGCCCTTCAACTTCCGATATATTGCATGGCCGGTTGCTGGAAATTCCGAGAGACGCCTGCGATGGCAATGCGCTTCTTGCTGAGAAACTCAGTGACTTGTTTTGGTACCTTTGACATATTGGACACTCCAGGTCTTCCGCTATTTCAGGAAGGCCGCCATCTCGGACGTAACTTCTTTCTGACGCCCCACCAATAAGTGGCCGCCGGTCGGATAGCCGATGAAGCGGGCGCGCGGAACGTGCTCGGCCGTATAGCGAGCGCCGTCGAAGGTCCCGAATAAGTCATCGGCCGCGCTTACGACAAGCGTGGGAATGGCAATCCGCTCCAGCTCGTAGCGTTGGAGCGATGAGGTGACCGCCGCGTCATTGAGCAGCCCCAGCCGGCGCGGACTGACGGGCAGGATGCGCTCCAGAACTTTGCCAATGCGCGCCTGCTCGTCGGCGCTCGAGTTCTCTACAACTGCCGGCGGTGTTGCGAGAATCGCCCGGGTCACGGTCGAGCGGGCGAGCCGCGTCGCGGCCCAGAAGAGAAAGTCGGACTTGAGAGCGGTATCGAACAGGAATTCGGTCCCGGCGGGTGTCTGCATCGGCGGCGCGCCGCCGGGCCGTGGCGCATAGGCGGCGGGAACCAGGAGAATCATAGCGCCACAACGGTCGGGGTACCTCAGCGCAAACTGCATGGAGGATGGCGCGCCGGCGGAGGCGCCGACGACTGCCGCGCGACTAATTTTGAGCGCGTCTAGCAGACATGCATGCGCGTCGGCTTGCGCAGACGCCGAGGCGTCGCCCGGCAGAGGTGTGCGAAGGTAGCCGAAGCGTGACATGGCGATGACGCGGAAACCGCTGTTGACCAGCGGTTCGCCAATCTCCAGCCCCTGGTCATAGCCGCCGCCTGCGCCATGCACGACCAATACCGGCGGACCATCGCCGGCGAGCGCATACTCAATCGGGCCGCAGGGCGTCTGGACGATTTGGCCGCCCATCGAGATGCGCTCCCGCGCTTGATGGATATCGCGTCTGTAACTGATGTAGGCCAGCCCGGATAGTCCAACAACGAGGAGACCTATAAGAATAGAGACGGCGCGACGTACACGCGCTCTTGCCGTTCGGCGCCCCTTGATCGGTTTGAGTCCCCCGCCTTCCGACACGACCCGGAATACCGGAAACTGCATGTCGTTTCCCGCAGCCGTGATGTGGAACTTTACCCAATCGCTGTTTGGGATCATGCTAAATCCGACCGATAAGGGCGGCACATCCCTTGCCTCAAAGCAGTATGGAAATAAGAGCGCCGCTTCAGTAGCCCAGAGGATGCGTGAGAGGAGAGAAGTTATGAATGACGAAAGCAAAGAGCAATTGCGCGAGCGATTGCTCGGTGATGAAGAGGCGCGCGCCGCCATCTCGCAGCGCGCATATGAAATCTATCAGCAGCGCGGCGGCGAGCCTGGGCTGGAACTCGACGATTGGCTGCAAGCGGAGAAAGAAATCCTCGCTGTTATGGTTGAGAAAGAAATGCGGCGCAGCGCTGAATTGCCTGCCGCGTCAGATTCACAAGCGGGAACTCTGGCATCGAGCGATGAAGAGGAAAGTGAGGACTTGCCATCCAAGGCTCCTACCACGTCGCTCACGCTCCCGACCGCCGAGGCTGAGAAATCGCGGGCGCGGCCGCCTGCGGCGAAGAAATCGAAGTCGCGGACGGCATCCAAATCCTCTGCGCCGCGCAAGAAAAAGACCAAGCCCGAGGAAACCGCAGCGACAGAAGAAAAGGCTCCGAAGAAGGGCGCCCGGCTAATCAAACGAAGTAAGCCTACGAATGGGCAACCCACCTAATGAAACCAACGATTGTTGGGTTTGCCATCAGTGGCGATGATCAGGGAAAGTTGCCAAGTTCCATGTACGTTCGGGCGACTTTCTCGATGGCGTTGAAGAACGCGGCGGTTCGCAAGTTTTGCACCCCTGGGCACTGCCGTCGCGTCTCCAAGATTTCGTGATAAGCGGGCGCCATAGTCTCCTCCAAACCAGAGTTGACAATTGATTTCAATGCCGACCCCTGACCGCTCATGCCGATGCGAAGCGCGCGTAGTATGGGTCGATGAAGAGATGGTCGTGGATCATCTTCACGCCGGGAGTGTGACCGAGGGCGCCGAGAATCGCTTTCTTTTCATCCCACGATTTGACCGCCCCCGTCAGCGTCACGTCTCCTTCGTCGACACTCACTCTGATCCGGTTTTAACGTTCACGCCGATATCGCTCTGTTTGAGACGCGAATCCCAGTCGAGTTGAAACAGCGCTTCACTCTGGATCTCTTCGTCTGATTTGTAAGCCATAGATTCCTCCCTGCTGTCAGCCGATGGTTTGCACGCGCTGAAAATCATTTTTCCGCCCGTTGTTGATAAACGCCGGCTTGAGCGGGCGCGCGATCAGCGCCGGGCACGGAGCCTGGCGCAACACCCTGTCGGTATTCGACCCGAACAGAGCGCGCATCGCAAAGCCCGCCCCGTGAACACCCATACATATAAGGTCGATCTCGTTCTCTTCGGCGTAGCTCAGTATCTCGCGGTAGGGCTGCCCGCATTTGACCGCCTGGACGACTTTGCGCCACAGATAAGCTTCGTCGGGGACCGAGCGCTGTAGCGCTCGCGCCGCGTGATGGAAATCAGATTCCATGCCAGGCGGCGGATCGGCGGCCACACGCGCAAGCACGGCCGGCAAAACGTGAAGCAGGTGCAGCTCCGTTTGATATTCCTGCGCCAATGAAATCGCCAGTTGCAGGGCCAGCTCAGACTCGATTGAAAAGTCCTGCGCGACCAAAATCTTGCGCAAGTCAATATCAGACGAGGTCAACCCCGCCCACTCGCGTTCGTCGGGGTGAGTGACGAGGACGGGGCAAGGGGCCGTGCGACAGACGGCTTCTGTGACGGAACCGAGGAGCGCCGCCGCTACAGGACGCCGCCGCGAGCGCATCACGATCAGGTCAACGCGGCGCTCCGCCGCCGTCTTGACGATCGCTTCGTTGGGATTGCCCTCGATGACGATCCCCTCGTAATCGGCGGGTGGACAATGGCCGACGCCAGTCCACCGCCTGACGCAGGACTCTACGCGCTTTCTGAATTTCCCGCGCGCAGTCTTATCAACAGGAGACTGCGCTTCCGCGCAATGGCAGACGGTCAACTTCGCCTCGTATGCGCTGGCCAGGGCGACTGCATAGCGCAGCGCCGCGTCAGATTCCGGCGTGAGGTCAGTGGGACAAAGAATGTGTTTTAAGCCAATCATACAATTCAAGTCGGCGCCAGCCCGACCCCTCCTAATCAGCGTATCAGCAATGAGCGTGCCTCAGCCGCCTCAGGCCAGTTTTCCGAGGAATCAATGAAGTTGCAGCCCGCCGAGTGCGATGAGATCTGGATTTTCACTCGCGCGATTGGGATATTTCCGCAATGGCTGGGCGATATTTCATAGTGGAAAGGCTTACCCGCCAGTTGAAACCTTAGCTGAATGGTGTGCCTTGATTGGACTGGAAGTTGCAGCGCGCAATTATTCGGACTCATATTAACGAAGATAGGTCAGTTCAGAGAGGCGGTTGAAATGAAACGCATCGCGGTATTGACGAGCGGCGGGGACGCCGCGGGGATGAACGCGGCCATCAGGGCAGTCGTGCGCACGGGGCTGGATCGAGAGTGGGAAGTCTTCGGCGTCCGCCACGGCTTTGCGGGATTGATGGCCGGAGATTTCGCGCCGCTTGGCGCGCGCGATGTCGGCGGCATCATCCAGCACGGCGGGACCGCGCTCGGGAGCGCGCGGTGTCCGGAATTCAAAACGGAAGAGGCGAGAAGGGAAGCGCTCGATCAGCTCCGGCGGCGCAATATTTCCGCCCTCGTGGTGATCGGCGGCGACGGCTCACAGAAGGGATCTGACGCGCTCTCGCAAATGGGGTTCCCGGTTGTGGGAGTGGCTTCGACGATTGACAACGATCTGTACGGCTCGGAGATCACCATCGGCGTCGACACCGCGCTCAACATCGCGCTCGAAGCGATTGACCGTCTGAAAGTCACCGCCTCATCGCATCAGCGAGCTTTTCTTGTCGAGACGATGGGGCGCGATTGCGGCTATCTGGCGCTAATGACCGGGATCGCTGGCGGCGCTGAAGCGATTGTGATCCCCGAGGTCGAGACTGATCCGGAACTCATCGCCGCCGAGTTGAGATCGGCTTACGATCGCGGCAAAGCGCACGCGGTTGTCGTTGTGGCTGAGGGCGCGGAGTACAACGCCGAAGGGCTGGCGCGTTACTTCAAGGAGCACCGCGAGCGGTTGGGCTTCGACCTGCGAGTGACGATCCTCGGCCATATTCAGCGGGGAGGCGCGCCCGGCGTCTTTGATCGGCTACTCGCGACAAGGTTTGGCGCGGCGGCGACTGAACTCCTGGCGCGCGGTGAGCATGGAGTGTTAGTGGGTTTGATCAAGGGTGAGATCGCCGCGACACCGCTTGATGAAGTCGTGACCAACAGAAAGAAGCTAGACCCGGGCTTATTTGAACTGGCTAGAGTGTTAGCAAAATAGCAGGAATTTGAGGTGAGGTTCAGGCGCCTTTAGCGATACAGGAACCAGAATTACACAAAATCTTCCACCGCGCGGCGACCTTGTTTGACTACGCGTTTTGCCGCCTTGATCCTATCTTCGACCGCGTCAGCGACGGCTTCCTTCACACCCTCCACTTCGGCTCCAAGCCGAGCCGCAGCGGCGCTGACATCTGTGACTTTATCGGGTACTTCAGCTTTCATTGTTATTCCTCCCTTGATTTGTGCATTCGCTGCTCGAAATCAGAGTAAAACAGATTCCAGATGAAGTGACCCCGATCAACCCCGCCGCCGCCCCGTCATTCAGCGTGAATCGGATTCAGGATGTGAAAAAACTCCGGCGATCGCGGGATTTTCCGCTAACCGGTCGTAAGATTCCACAATTTTATCTCTCTCTGGGGCTTAAATCCGCTTTTTATCGAGGCACGCTCATTGCTCAGGAAGATTCATACGGAGGGTTCTTTAGGGGAAGCATTCAAGAACGAGACTCCAATGTCCGGCAGACTTGAGACTGACGGAGACTTTTCGGAGGAGTGAACAATGACTGAACAAAACTTTCCGAAATATCGCCAGCATCTCAATCTGCTGATGAAGAGAATGTCGAAACAAGTAAAACGAACTCTGCAATGAAAGGAGAGGTTATGAACATGAAGCAAAATATTCTGAGCAAGGTCAAGACATTCGTACTGTGCTGGCTGGCGCTCGGCTGGCTGCTGGCTGTCGCCTACGGTCAGGAGAGTGGCAAGCGAGTTGACAAGACGAAAGAACCGGCTGCGCCTGAAATTCTGAGCGTGCAACCCGTTGGGATGAATGGCGAGCCGCATTTGCGCCCGGGACAACAGGTCATTCTGCTGGGCAAAAACTTTTCACAGGTTTTGAACAGAAATCGCGTCAGCCTGCGCATTGTGCCAGACAATCCGAGAACGCCGCCGCCCATCCGCGAGTATGCCGGCGAGATTCATCTCACATCCGCGAGCCCTGAACAGCTGGAAGGTGTCGCGCCGCTTTCGCTCGACAGCGGCTATTACCTGATCTGGGTGCGCGTGGAGGAAGCGGGGCACAGCAAGCCTGTTAGAGTGTGGGTGGGTTCGCAACCTCCCCCGCCGTCGAAGCCGATAATCGCTGCGGTTGAAATTGCCAGTTATGCAAATGGTAATTGAGTCACAGCGTAATCAAGTTTGCGTAAGAAGACGCAGTAAGGTTGGTCTATTCACTCACCGAGTAAGCGGCGATGAAGAGCAGAGACGCAAAAATCAAATTTTTCAGTTGGACCAGGCGGTGGGCGCTGGCGCCGGGCATTGCGCTTATGCTCGTAGCCAGCCCCCAGGTCTGGGCCGGCGTTGCGTGCCTTTGTGACCCTCAGCTTGGGCGCCAGGATTCATGCCAGACAGCGCATCGCTCTGACGCCGCTGCGGAAATGCAGGGCGAAAGTTCCGCTTCTGAAACTTCGACTCCTTGTGAAAGCGACATGCAGGCGACATGCGCTTTTCAATCGCCATCTGTGACAATGTGCTGCATTCGGCGCCCGCAGAGTAAGCCGGCGGCGCGCTTCGTCCCGGCGGCGCCGCAGGTTGACACGGCGCCTGTTCGATCCGCCGATAGCCTCCCCTGGCCTACCAGGTCGGGGACTGCGCACACTTTCAATCTCACCTGTAAGCGTTCTAAACGTCCACTCTATTTGGCCTTCTCCTGCCTCTTGATTTAACCGCGCTGACAGCGCTCACCCTGACGGACTAACCAGAAGTGTGACTTGCAGTCGGCGCCACTAACGCACGCGGAATGGGTCCTACGGCCACGCGCTGGCGCGACTTTCTCAAAAGGACCCGAAAGATCTCGAAAGACACAACAAACAACCGAATTCCAAATAAGGAGAAAACATGAACAACATCATCACCAAAACAACCCGATCCATCGTAATGGCGGCGCTGTTAATTCTGGCTGTAGTGGCTTCCAATCCTCCGGCGTCAGCGCAGGAACAGTCCGGGCATCAATCCGGGCATGAAATGAAAGCCCCGCAGACCGCTCAGGAACATCGGACACGCGCCGAGCACTACAAGAAGAAAGCGTCCGAATATCGCGGGGAGGCGGAGTCGCACAAAAAGATGCTGGCCGATTACAGCAAAGGCGTCGCCAAGAACCCGAAGGACACGGGCGAAAACCCATACATCAAGAAGATGCGGCTCCACTGTGAGAAGTATATCAACGCCGCGGAAAACCTCGCGCGCGAGGCCGACGATTTGGCCAAGTACCACGAGATGCGAGCTAAGGAAGTGGAAGGCAAATAGCGTCTCTCGATCATAGAGGGGGAATTGGACGAGGGACGTAGAAATCTCCACCCCCTCACCTGATGTGATCGAGCGTTTCCTGCCGGCGCCGGCTTATTGAGGCCGACGCCGGCAGTTATCGGCGCCGACACGATTGTTCAGAGGCGAGGAAGGGGCTGTTGTTTCCGAAGTTATGCCGTCGGATTCGCGCTACTACGTCTGGGCGCGTGTCAATCCGTCGAAGTTCCACCGCACGGCACATAGCTTGCGTCAATCCTGTCCCACATGTAAGCTGCTGAAAGCAGTTGGTTTACAGCAATAGTTATTTGACAAAGGCATCAGAGATGCGAATCCTCCGCACATCAACCGAAACGATGTGCAGCAAATTAGCCAAAGGAGGATTCGC
>WNGF01011879.1_pt1 | contig 17079 bp, 14 predicted proteins | sample 5400641 | NCBI WGS metagenome assembly WNGF01 (sample SAMN13153371, study PRJNA577476) | soil metagenome | isolation source: 80 cm soil or saprolite under grassland replicate 2 | place: USA:California | collected 2016-06-15
AGGCCTCCGCGACCGGCCATGGCACAATCGACCCACGTGAGGCACGTCTCGACCCCCCGATTCCTCCTCCTGCTCGCTGTCGCCGTCGTGCCGTTGCTGGGCGTCGGCATCCTCGCCGGCGGCCCATCTGCAGGCGTTGGCCTGGCCAGTCCGTCTACCGGCCCGGCTGCCATGCCGACCGCCACGGCCGGCGAGTCGACCAGTCCGTCGATCGGCGCCCAACCTTCGCCCTCGCCGAGCCAGGCCGCAACGCCCCTGCCCACGGCGAGCGTGCCCATCGTGCCCGTCGCCGACTTCCGATCACCTGTGCAGAACGTCAATGTCGACAGCGTGCGCGCCGTGCTGGCGGGAACGCACCCCCGCTGGCGGAGCCTGGAGATGCTGAGCGCGGACGCCGAGGGAATCCTGGCCGCGCTCGGCATGAAGCGGCCTGCCGATGCATCGCGCCTCGTCCTGGCGTCGTCGGTGACGACCCTCGAGCGCCACCTCGCCGCCGACAGTCGTCGCCTCGGCTTCCTCCGGGCCTCACAGGTGTCGCCCGCCGTCCGGGCACTGAGCTGGACCGGACGGGCGCTGTTCGGGGTGGATCGGCTCAGGTCGATCGCGGCCTGGCGGCTCGTCGCTCGGCTGCCGGGTGACGCCCGGCCGTTCAATCCGGGCGCGACCTGGACGCTCGTCGCCGGCGGCGACATCCTCCTGGACCGGGGCGTCTACAAGCAGACACGGATCCTGGGCAAAGGTGTCGACTTCCCCTTTGACGGGGGCACTGCCGAGATCACCGGCCGGCGCTGCTGCTCATCGTTCGACTGGCCCATCCCGATCACCGGCCGGACAGGGAACAGGGGCGCCGTACGCGAGCTCCTGTCCGGCGCCGATGTCGCCGTGGCCAACTTCGAGAACCCGGCGGTCGACACGTTCCGCTACCACACCGAGGGCACGGTTTTCTCGGCCGATCCCGGCCTGATCGCCGGGCTGCGGAACGCGGGCATCGACGCGGTGTCGATCGCCAACAACCACATCGGCGACGCCGGGCGGGCCGGTGTGGTCGAGACCATCGCCAACCTGGACGAGTACGGGATCAAGCACGCCGGAGCCGGCCGGAATGCCGCCGCTGCGCACCGCCCGGCGATGATCCGCGTCGACGGGCTGACCGTCGCGATCCTGGGCTACGACACGATCGCCGGCTCGTATAGCGCCGGCACCTCGACCCCCGGCAGCGCGCGACTCACGGTCGCCGGAGCCAGGGCGGACATCGCGGCCGCCCGGCGCGCGGGCGCGGACGTCGTGATCGTGTACCCCCACTGGGGGGTCGAATACCGGTCGACTCCGTTCGCCGGTCAACAGGCCCTCGCCCGCTCGGTGATCGATGCCGGCGCGGACATGGTCATCGGCAACCACGCCCACTGGGTCGGGGCGATGGAGGTCTACAAGGGCCGGCCGATCTGGTACGCGCTGGGCAACTTCGTGTTCGACCAGACGTGGTCAGAGCCGACGTCGGAAGGGATGCTGCTGGAGCTGACCTTCACCGGGCGGCGGCTCGTCCAGGTCAGGCTGCACCCCACGATCATCCTCGACGGCGCCCAGCCGAACTTCCTGGACCCCGGCGGCGACGGCCGGGTCGTGCTCGGCCAGCTCTACGACGCCTCGAAGAAGCTGCTGCCCTGGTAGTCGGCGGGCGCAACGGCCTTCGCCCTGGTCGTGGCCAGATATTCGGCAGGCGGATGCCAGCGCTCGCGGGACTCGATCCGCGGCCATCTGTTCAGGGACTGACCAGTAGGACGCCGGATCGATAAGGGCGCGTCGATCGGGGCCGGACCATTCCGCGTGAACGTGCTCCGAGTAACGCCGAGCCCCGGGCGATTGATGCCCGCTGGCGTATCGGCATGGGGTCATGGCTGGCCGAAGAGCCTGATCACGAATGAATGACCGCGGGCTGGCATGTGGCGGCCAGGGGGGTGGCGTCAGGACAGGCCGGCGAAGAGGTCAGTCTCGGGCAGCTGGACGTCGACGTTCCGCGACTCCCGCAGGATGAACGACTCGGTGGACCAGAACTCGCGCCAGGCGTCCAGGCCCATCGCGGCGAGTGGAAACGCGTCGCCGATCTGGGTCACGTGGCTGTGGAGCGCGTCCCATTTCGCCTGCAGGACGTCCGAGACATCCACCTGCGTCGTGATCAGCTCGTCGGCGACGAGAGCCTCGGCCATCTGCTTCTCGTACTCGGCCAGCTCCTCTGGCGTCGCACCGGGAGATGGCGCCCACGGGTTGGGTTCGCCGCGCTCCTCCAGCCGTTCGGCCATCGTGGTCAGCAGGGACGTCGGAAAGGCCGGCTCGTACAACTTGCGCGGCGCCCATGGCTCCAGGCCGCCGTCCTCCGCGGCCGGCCCGCTTCCGCCCGACCCGGGTGTGAGCTGCCTGGGATACCAGGCCGGATCGCCGGCGCGCTCGAACGCAGGCCGGCCAATCTCGTGGACGCGCACGTGGTCGGGGTGGTCGTAGCCCCGCGCCTCTTCGTACGTGGTCACGACGTCCGGCCGGTGGCGGCGGATGAGCCACACCAGGCGGCCGATCGCCTCGTCCAGGTCGGCCTGGGCGAATGACCGCGGGTCGGCATTCGCCGGTCGGCCCTTCATGTCCGAGTCGCGATAGCCCAGGTTGTCCCATTCGGTCACGCCCAGGACGCCCATCGCCGTCTCCAGCTCGGCCATGCGTATCTCGCCGAGGCGACGGTGGTTGTCCGGTGTGTCCATCGCCGCGACGACGATCTCGCCCTGTTCGCCGCGCGTGGCCGTGACCAGGACGACGCGGTGGCCGTCGCGGACGGCCTTGGCCATCACGCCACCGGTCGTGATCGACTCGTCGTCGGGATGGGCATGGACGGTCATCAGCGTCAGTGTCCGGCGGCCGGAGGAGGCATCGTTCATGGCGGCAATCGTAGGGCGGAAAGCACCGGCAGGCTGACAGGCCGGCGACCTGCGCCGCTACCATCGGCGCGATGCCCGCATCGCCCGACCGCGCCTCCTCCGGCAGTTCCACCCGGCAGGGCCCGCTGGCCGGGCTCCTGGTCGCCGACTGCTCGACCGTCCTGGCGGGACCCTTGTGCACGATGCTGCTGGCCGACCTGGGCGCAGACGTCGTCAAGGTCGAGCCCCCCGAGGGCGACGGAACGCGAGCCTGGGGACCGCCGTGGGTCGGCGCCGGGCGGGTCGCGCCCGACGACCCAGGCGTGGCGGCCTACTACCTCGCGGTCAACCGCAACAAACGCAGCATCCGGCTCGACCTGCACACCGAGGACGGAGGCTCGGTCCTCCGTCGCCTCATCCAGCGGGCCGATGTGCTCGTGGAGAACTTCCGGGTCGGCGCGCTGGCCCGCATGGGCCTCGACGAGGCGGCTCTCCAGAGCCTGAACCAAGGGCTCATTCATCTCGCGATCAGCGGCTATGGACCGCAGGGCCCCAGCGCCGAGCGACCGGGCTACGACTTCGTCCTCCAGGCTGAGGCCGGCCTCATGTCGATCACCGGCTTCCCCGACGATGAAGGCGGGCGACCGACGAAGGTTGGCGTCGCGATCGCCGACGTGGTGACCGGCCTGTACGGCGCCGTCTCGGTCCTGGCCGCTCTGGTGGGTCGCGAACGGCGGATCAGCGAGCCCGGCGGCCAGCGGATCGACGTGTCCATCCTGGAATCGGCCCTGGCAATGCTCGTCAACCAGGCACAGAACGCGTTCGCCACCGGTTCGTCGCCGACCCGGCGCGGCAACGCCCATCCCAACATCGTGCCGTACGAGACCTTCCCGACGGCCGACGGCGAAATCGTGGTGGCGGTCGGCTCGGAACGGCAATGGGCGCGCTTCTGCACGGTGCTCGGATTGCCACAGGTCGCGACCGATCGCCGTTTCGCCACGAATCACGAGCGGGTGGCCCACCGCGACGACCTCCGGCCCATCCTCGTCGAGCACCTCGCCGGAGACACGTCGGCCGCCTGGCTCGACCGGCTGACCGCCGCGGACGTCCCCTGTGGACCGATCAACGACGTCCTCGCCGCGCTCGCCCTGCCGCAATCCCGGACGCGGGACATGGACGTGACCGTTGCCCATCCGGTTCTTGGGCCGATTCGCCAGGTCGGCATCCCGTTCAAGCTCTCTGCGACGCCGGCGAGCGTTCGCACCGCTCCGCCGCTGTTGGGCGAACATACCGATGAGATCCTGGCCGAGCTGGGCTACCCAGCCGGCGAAGTGGCTGCGCTCCGCCATCGTGGGGTGACCTGACCGACCCGTGCATCGATGCACGCGTGGTCCACCTGACCGGCAGGGCCGCTGCTAGACTCGGTCGACCGGACGCGCCGCGCATCACCTGGCCGCCATCGCCCGGTCCCGATCGCCGGCCGCAATCGCCTGGAGGCATGCCATGACCGACGATCGCGAGCGTTGGGCCCTCATCCTCGGCGCGTCGTCGGGGATGGGCGAGGCGACCTCGATCGCCCTGGCCCGGGCGGGCTACCGGATCTGCGGCATCCACCTCGACTTCCGGGCCGCCCTCCAGCACGTCGAGGAGGTCAAGCGGCGGATCGTCGACGAGGGCAGCGAGGCGCTGTTCGTCAACATGAACGCGGCCGACGACGAGAAGCGTGCCGGGGCCCTGGCCAGCATGTCGGAGCGTTTCGACCGGAGCCGCGCCGAGGGTCGCCATCCGTACGTCCGGGTGGTGATGCATTCCCTGGCCTTTGGGACGCTCGTGCCGCTCATCTCCGACGATCCCAGGCAGGCGGTCAATCGCAAGCAGATGGAGATGACCCAGGACGTCATGGCCAACAGCCTCGTCTACTGGGTCCAGGATCTCTACCGCGGCGGGTTTCTCGAGCGGGGCTCGAAGATCTACGCGATGACGTCCGAGGGGTCGAGTCGCGTCGTGCCGTCGTACGGAGTGGTCAGCTCCGCGAAGGCCGCGCTCGAGTCGCACATCCGGCAGCTCGCCATGGAGCTCGCCCGGCAGGGCTCCGGGATCACGGCCAACGCGATTCGGGCCGGCGTCACGATGACGCCTGCGCTCATGAAGATCCCCGAGCACGATCTGATCATCGAATCGGCGACCCGGCGCAATCCGACGGGCCGGATGACGACGCCGCAGGACGTCGCGGACGCGATCGTGGCCCTGTCCGGGGAGGGGACCGACTTCATCAGCGGCGACATCATCGGGGTCGACGGCGGCGAGTTCGTCACCGGATCCTAGAGACGCGGCGGGTACCCGGCGGCGAAGCGTGAAACGCGCATGAGCGGGCGCGTCATCGTCGTCGGCTCGGTGAATGTCGACCTCGTGGTCCGCGGCGAACGCCTACCGGGGCCGGGCGAAACGGTCGGCGGGGGGACGTTCGAGCGGCACCACGGCGGCAAGGGCGGCAACCAGGCCGTGGCGGCGGCGCGCCTCGGCCGGCCGACCGTGCTCATTGGTGCGATCGGCGACGATGACCTCGGCCAGGAAGCGAGGGCCGCGCTCCGGGCGGACGGGGTCGACGACACCGGGCTGATGACCGCGCCGGGCGAGACTACCGGTGTCGCGGCCATCCTCGTCGATGGCAGAGGCGAGAACCTCATCAGCGTCGCACCCGGCGCCAACGGCTCGCTCACGCCCGGATCCATCACGCAGATGCTGGAGCGCCTGGGATCGCTCGCGGGCGACCTGGTCCTCGTCAGCCGCGAGATCCCGGCGCAGGTGGTCGCCGCGGCGCTCGAGGTCGCGCGAGCCGCCGGCGGACGGACCGTGCTCGATCCGGCCCCTGCCGACGGCATCGGGTCGGAGGAGCTTCGCCTGGCCGACATCCTCACGCCGAATCTGGGTGAGCTGCTGGCGACGGCAGCCGCCGCGGGGATCGTGGGTATCGGGCAGACGGACCGGGCCGGGCCCGAGGAGATGGCCCGCCAGATTCTAGCCAGGGCCCGGATCTCCGAGGCAATCGTCGTCACCCTTGGATCGCGCGGCGCCCTGGTGGTGCCGGCCGATGGGGAGCCGGCGGTCGCGTGGCCCGGCCTGGCTGTATCGGCCGTGGACGCCACGGGTGCGGGAGACGCGTTCAACGGGGCACTGGCGGCGGGCCTGGCCGAGGGTCGGACGGTCGTCGACGCCGTGCGACGGGCGGTGATCGCGGCCGGGCTGTCGACGACCGTCGCCGGGGCTCGGGAGGGAATGCCGCGTTCCGCAGACCTCGAGCGTGCGGTCGTGGAGCGAGCCTGATCGCTACTCGTCGGCCGGCGGGTCTGCCGGCGGGGCGGCGGGCGCATCGGGCCCCGGCGGCTCTTTCCTGGGCGGCCTGAGCGGCCGAGCGGCCCGAGGCCTTGCCGGCGGTCGGGCCCGGCCGGTGACCGGCGCCCCGGGAGCTGGTTGTGTGGCGATGGACGTCGCGGCGTTCGACACATCCGGGGTCGGCCGCTCCTGCCCGGACATGGCGCCCTCGGGCGCGCCCTGACCGGCCGCTGCCGCCTCATCGGCCGCTGCCGCCTCATCGGCCGCTGCCGCCTCATCGGCCGCTGCCGCCTCATCGGCCGCTGCCGCCTCCCGGGTTGCGATCGCCTCCCGGGTTGCGATCGCGTCATCCCGATCCCTCGACGCGGGCTCGTCCGAGGTGGGTCCATGCCCGGCGACTACGACGGGCCTGGCCATGAGCAGCTGCTGAATCGGCTGCCGCCGCGAGCCGGCGGGCCCAGCCCACCACGCGGCGATCGCGGTCGTGAGCGGCACGGCCGACAGGACGCCGATCGCCCCCACGACAGCCCGAACCACCTCCACCGCGATGTGCTCGTCGTTGATCGCGAGGTCCAGCCGGTGGACCTGGACCGCCAGCAGGACGAGGACCGGCAACCCCGCGCCGAGGTAGGCGAACACGAGCGTGTTCACGGTGGCGGCGAGGTGGGCGGTGCCGACCGACATCGTCCGTCGGAACAGCTCGCGACGCGACAGCGATGGATCCAGCCTGCGGAATTCCTCCACCGTCACGGCCTGCGTGATCGCCACGTCGTTGAGGACGCCCAGGCCGCCGAAGATCACCGCTGCCAGGAGGAGGCCGGACAGGTCGATCGTGCCGCGCACGAGTTGGCTGACGACGATCAGCTCCTCCGAGCCCTGGGCCGAGGTGAAGCGGGCCGCACTCGAGACGACGACGGCCAGGGCGCCGGTCACCAGCAACCCGACGGCAGTGCCCGCGATGGCCGCCACCGTCGATCGGCTCAGCCCCTGCGTCATGAGGAAGCTGAGAACGGAGATGGCGATCCCGAGCCCGACCGCGAGGGCGACGGGGCTGTAGTTTGACAGCAGCAGCGGGATGAGGATCCGGATGACGACCACGACCGTGATGGCCAGCGACGTCAGCGCCCGGAGGCCACGCCAGCCCGCGATCGCGATCGTCACCAGCGCGAAGGCGGCCATCAGCCAGCCCAGGACCGGCAGCCGCCAGCGATCGATGACCGAATATGTGACCGTCCCGTCGGGCTGGCTGTCGATTGCCAGGAGGACCTCGTCCCCGGGTTGGTAGACCGGCCGGAGGAGCTGGCCCGTCGGACCCTCCAGGCCTGCCGAGCCGAGACCTGCAGGCCGCGCCGATCGCCGTCCAGGACCTGGACGATCCCCACCGGGGCGACCTGGTCGGCGGCCGGCGGGAGGCTGACGATGCGGGCGTGGGCCCGGTCCGACACGAGTTGCGCACGCGGTGGGCCGAGATCCGGGATCAGGAACAGCAGCGCGCAGATGAGCAGAGCGATGCCGAAGATCACGATGTTGCGCTCGGCCGTGGTCCCGCCGATGTCGCGCGCGCCGTGCGCGGCGGCATGGTGCTGGCTGACCGCCTCGCCCGATGCCTGGTCGACTGCCTGCCGTGCCCCCGGACCGATCGCTCGGCTCGCTGGTCGATCGGTCGTGTGCCGGGTCATCCGTCGGGCAGCGTGGGCAGCCCGGTCGCGGCCGGGATCGTCATGGCCAGCGCATCCTACTCGGACGCGGATCGGCGCGGCTGGTCTATCGGGATGTCGAACGCTCCCTGCGGCAGGTCGGACACGTGCCGAACATCTCGACCCGATGGTGCTCGATCCGGTAGCCGGTCCGCTTGGCGACCTTCCTGGTGATAGCCCGGATGCCGCGATCGTCGATGTCGATGGTCCGGCCACAGCTCGAACACACGACATGGTGGTGGTGGATATTCGGCTGGCAGACGACGTAGGCGTGCTCGCCGGTCGGCAGGTCGATGCGCTCCACGATGCCGAGGTCCATGAACAGGTCCAGCGCGCGGAAGACGGTCGCCCGGCCGATGCCCGGCTGGCGAGTCCGCGCCTCCGTCAGAAGGGCAGCGGCGGTGAAGTGGCCCGCACGGCCATCGAGCACGGACGCAACCGTCCGCCGCGGCTCGGTCAGCCGGTGCCCGGCTTCGTGGAGGGTCCTGAGCGCGTTCTCCGGCATCCGGTGATGATACTCAGTCTCCCTGAGGACGGGAACGGCCGGGCGAGCCGACCGGCCTGGCCTGACGGTCCACATGGCCCTGTCGTTTGCGCGTCCAGGCCTGGATCGTTACCGTCATCGACCGTGGCCGGCCCCAAGCGCGCCGGCCTCCATTCCGACGCCCGGAGGCCTGCGTCCTGAGTCGCCGATCCAAGAACGTTCCCGCCAGTCGCCGCGAGCGGCGTCTCGCCCAGCGCGCAGCCGATCGACAGACGGAGCGAGCGCGGGCCGCCCGTGGGCGGGAGACGCCCCTGTGGCGACAGCCGGTCGCGATCGTGACCGGCGGCGCGATCGTCGTTGCCATCGCCGCGCTCCTGCTCGTCGTCCGACCGTGGGCCGGATCAAGCCAGGCCGGCTCAGGCGACCTGCCACTCGGTCTCGTGCGTCCGACGGCGACCGTCCCGACCGGGCTCGCCGACGGCAAGGCGCTCGGCAGCCCGGGGGCACCGGTCACCGTCGACGTCTGGGCCGATTTCCAGTGCCCCGTCTGCGGCAGGCTTGCCCGCGAGGTAGAGCCGCGCATCGTGACGGACTTCGTCCAGAAGGGGATCGTCCGGATCGTGGCGCACGACTTCGCCTTCCTCGGCGCCCGCAACACGCCGGATGAATCGCTCGCCGCGGCGACGGCGGCCCGCTGCGCGGCGACGCAGAGCCACTTCTGGGAGTACGCCAACTTCCTGTTCTGGAACCAGGACGGCGAGAACAAGGGCGCCTTTCGCCAGGAGCGCCTGCTCGCCATCGCCGATGCCGTCGGCCTGAACCGCACGACGTTCGAGGCCTGCCTGAAAGACGCCGCGGTCCCGCGCGGGGTCCAGCAGGAGACCGTGGAGGGCGCGACCCTCGGGGTTACGGCAACCCCGACGCTGTTCGTCAACGGCCAGGAGATGCGGGGCCTGCCGACGTACGACCAGCTGGCCGCGGCGATCAACCAGGCGGCGGGCTCGGCCACCCCCGGGCCGCTCGGTTCGCCGGCGGGCACGGGAGCCTCCGCCACGCCGTGACGGCCCGCCGGTCGGCCGCCGCGATGGCCCTGCTGTCGGTCATCGGGCTCGCCGTCGCGACCTATCTTGCGATCACCAAGCTGACCGGCGGGGCGCCCGTTTGCGGGCCGCTCCAGGGCTGCGAGACGGTCGCCTCATCGGAATACAGCGAGGTCGTCGGCGTCCCGGTCGCCGTGTTCGGCGTCGCCTTCTCGATCGTCCTGGTGGCGCTCACGGTCGCGTGGTGGCGACTGGTCGATCGTCGCGCGCTCCTCGGCGCGTACGCCCTGGGCCTGCTCGGAACCCTCGTGGTGGCCGGCCTCACGTACCTGGAGCTGTTCGTCATCCACGCCGTCTGCGTGTACTGCGTCGTCTACGCTGTCACGGTCGTGACCGGCTTCCTGTTAGCCGTCGTCGCGATGAGGACCTCGCCGGAGGATGGCTCGCGCTGACGTGCGCTAGTTCTTCGGGTCGCCGTCGCCCGCCATGAAGATGCCGACCCCACCGCGGCCCACGAAGTTGAACGCGTGGGTCACGAGCGGGTACATCCCGTCCTCGAGCGGGCTGAATTCGACGATCGCTCCCTGCGCCGGCGCGAGGTCGACTGCCTGGGAGCCCCAGCCACCGCCGTTGCCCCGAGCCAGGGTCACGCCTTCCTTTGTCACCGTGTCGAAGATGGTCCCCACGACGTGGAACGAGCTGTCGATGTTCGGACCGGCATCGAGGACGAACACCCGGACTCGGCCCTTCGTCGGCACGGCGATCGGCGTGTCCTTGTACTGGTTGGCGATGCCATTGAAGACGACGAAGTCGGGCGCCGGGGCTCCGGCGGCAGCCTTGGTCAGAGACGCTGGCTCCTTCTGGCCGGCGAGATACCACTCGCTCTGCACGAGGGCGATCTCCTTGTCGGCTCGGGCCAGCCCGCCCTTTGGCTCGACGATGACCATGCCGAACATGCCGTTGGCGATGTGGTGGAGCGCGGGAGCGGTCCCGCAGTGGTACATCCAGACGCCCGCGTACTCGGCCGTGAACGTGTATGTGAACGACGCGCCTGGCTTGATCTCGATCATCTGGTCGTTCATGGCGGTCTGGCTCGCGTGGAAGTCGATGGAATGGCTCATCGATCCGCGGTTCGTCAGGTGGATCCGTACCGTATCGCCCAGGTGCACTCGAATGGCCGGTCCGGGGACCGACCCGCCAAAGGTCCAGGCGTGGACGACGAAGCCCTTGGCGACCGTGACGTCTGTCTCGATGATCGGCAGATCCACGTCGTGGACCCTGCCGACCAGCACCGTCGGAGCCGTCGCGTCGCGCAGGACGTAGGGCGGAGCGCTGGGATCCGCCTGGGGCGCCACCGATTCGGTCGAGACCTGCGTGGCGGCGACGGGCGGGGTTGTTCCCGCCACCGCGATGGAACCCTTCATGCCGGCCTCGGCGTGCCCAGGGATGGAGCACACGAACTCGAGGCCGCCGGCCGGAACGCTGACCAGGCCGCTGACGGTCTGCTTGCTCCCGGCCGTGATCTTGGTCCCATCCGGGAAGGTCAGGTCGTGGGCCGTAGCGCCGTCGTTCACAAACGTCACGCCGTAGGCGCCCGCGGCTGGTACCGAGAGGGCGGCCGGCTGGAAGCCCAGATCGAACGCATGGATCTCGAGGACCAGCGCGTGAGACGCCGCGGGGGAGCCAGCCATCCCGGGCATCGAGGGCATCGAGGGCATCGCGGCCAGGTCCGCGCCGATGTTGGGGCTTGCCGCAGCAGGGACGGGAAACGTCCAGATCGGCGCGCCTGCCGCGGCGGTGCAACCGCCGAGGACGGCCGCCACGAGGAGGCCGGCGATGCTGAGACGACGGTGGTGCGGCAACCGAGCCTGAATCATCGGAGGACCCCTGCAGTGACGATAACTCGTACTAACTCACTACGAGTTTCTGCCAGGAGCACGCTGGCGACAAGGGGCCATTCGGCCCTATTTCAGGGGTCCACGATCCGCAAGACGGACGCGACTTCCTCAGCTCGGCGTCAGGACGAGCGTCGGCTCCTCCGCGGCGCGGTCGCGGCCGACCAGGTCGGCGAGGGTGGCCCGCCGGAGCCGGTCGAGCATGGCCGACTGTGCCGCGAAGAACACGTCGTGAGCGTCGCAGTGCCCGTCGCGGCCGCATGGGCTGCCGCGGAGAATGCACGTCGTTCGGCGGCTGTCGCCCTCGATCGATTCGACGATCTCGAGGACCGCGATCCCGGCGGCCGGCCGGGCCAGCCGGTAGCCGCCACTTCGCCCGGAGGCCGACTCCACCAGGCCCGCCGCCACGAGATCGCGCATGACCTGCGGCAGGAACGCGACCGGGATGTGCATCTCCTCGGCGATGCGCCGGACCGAGAGCCGATCGCGGTCGCTGTGGCTCAGGGCGATCATGGCGCGGATGGCGTAGTCGCCGCGGTGGGTGAGCTCGAGCCGCATGGCGACGTGAGTATGCCGCTATGGCGCCGATTCGGCCGGAGAGGCCGGGGGTGGCGGCGGCAGCGACGGCGGCGGTGAAGCGAGGGCCGGGGCGTAACCGGTCAGCTCGACGTATGCCTCTCCGGAGCGGACGGTCCCGCCGCGGACCGCGGTGACGTGTTGTGATCCTTCCCAGTAGATGACGCCGGACGTCGGCCTCGTGTCGAGCTCCTGGTCGGCCACCGTGGGCGACAGCTCGATCGCCAGCCCTTCACCCGGCACCGCGATCCTCCAGCCGGCCGGGTAGACCGCGCCGGTGTGCGGGCTCTTCCAGCTGCCGGTCGCGGTGACCGTGAACGCGTCGGCCAGGTGGCCGACGGATCCGTCCGGTCGCCGCAGCGTGCCATACGCGAGCGGCACGCCGCCCGACGCATCGCGCACGAGCGACACAGCCAGGTCGGTCCCATCCGAGAGGTTGACCGCGAACCAGTCCCAGCCGCCGCCGACCGAGATGAAGTCGCCCCACTGATGGTCGAACCACGCCTCGCCGATCACGGACATCGCCCGGTCTCCCAGGGTGAGGGTGCCGCGCGCCGGCATCCTGGGTCGCGAGTAGTAGTAAGAGCCACCGGCCGGACCGAAGTCCACCCAGCCGTCCCGGTCGTGCAGGACCGGCGCTGTCTCAGTGAGGTCCAGCTCCAGCCCGAAGGCTGCGCCTGCCGCGACCGCCTCCTTCGCGTTGAGCCCAGCCGCCAGGCGGCTCCGACCGGACCCGCCCGACATCGTCCACGACGGCCCGGGTACCACTCCGGCCGCTGCACCGTCGGGAGCAGCGGCGAGAATGTTCAACGCGAAGCCCGACGGCCGGCCGCCGGTTGCTCCCGACGCATCCCCCGATCGTGGTGAAACGTCCGCCTGCGGTCCGACCTCGCTGCGCTGGGCGTAGCTGAATCGGCCGCGCGTCTCGTCGGTCAGCGCCAGGTGCGATGCCCAGGTGACGGGAAAGTCGCCGCGCTCGGCGCGGAACACGACGAACTCGAATCCGAAGCGTTCGCCGCCGGGGCTGCGCAGGTGGCCGGTGTAGTACCACCATTCGGTCAGCCTGTCGTGGGGGCCGTCGTCGCGCGGCAGGGAGATCGGCAGCGGGTCGGCGGGCCTCGCCACCGGGCTCGCGCGAACGGCCACGACCGGCCGGGCGACGGGGGGGTTGGCCAGGATCGGGCTGCCACAGGCGCCGGCCAGGCTCGCCATGACGAGAGTCCGTGCCACGAGCCCCGTGACAAGCCTCGACCGGCGACGGTCCGTCACAGGACGGCCTCGCGCTCCACGTCGGCCGTGGGCAGGCGACCGGCGAGCCAGCGCTCGAGCCGCGCCGGCATCCACCAGTTCCACCGGCCCAGCAGGCGCATCGTGGCCGGGACCAGCAGCGCGCGAACGACCGTGGCGTCGAGGGCGACGGCGATGGCCATGCCGAGACCCAGGGCCTTGATGAGCACGATGTCGGCGAAGGCGAACGATCCGGCCACGACCACGACGATGAGGGCCGCGGAGGACACGATCCGGCCGCTCCGCTCGAGGCCGGCCGCGACGGCCTCGACATTGTCGCCGGTTCGATCCCAGGTCTCCTTCATTCGGGTCAGGAGGAAGACCTCGTAGTCCATCGACAGCCCGAACAGGACGCAGAACAGGATGACCGGCTGTGTCGTTTCGACGAAGCCGAGCGGCTGAAATCCAAGAATCGCCGAGAGGTTGCCCGTCTGGAAGATCCAGACGAGTGCGCCGAAGCTGGCCCCGATCGAGAGGGTGTTCATCAGCAGGGCCTTGGCGGGCAGGACCACCGATCGCAGGAGCACGAGGAGCACGACGTACGTCGTGCCGAGGATGAAGAGGCCTGTCTGCGGGAATTCGGCGGCCACCTCGGAGACGACGTCCCGAACGTCGGCGGCGCCCCCCGAGACGAGGACGGTCATCCCCGGCGGGGCCGCCAGCGGCCCGCCGGCCGAACGCAGGTCCTCGACGAGCGCCCGCGCCTCGTCCCGGTTGGGCCCGTAGCGGGTGTACAGGGTGAACGCCGTGAGGTTGGCCCGTGTCGTGGCGGCGAGGGTCGCCTGCACGAAACGGTCCGGTGGGCCGCCGCGGTCGGCGTACATGAGCTGGTATTGCTGCAGCCGCAGGCGTGGGTCCACGTCCACCAGGCTGGCCACGTGGCTGACTCGGGGGTCTGCCGACAGGCGCCGCGAGTAGCCGTAGAGGCGGGCGACGTTGTCGGCCGACGTTGCCGGTCCGGAGGTCCGGACCGCGATGGTGATCGGAGCGAAGGCTCCTTCGCCGAAGGCCGCGACCAGCCGGTCGTAGGCGGCCCGCGACGGCACGCTCGCGGGCAGGATCGTCGGGTCGGGAGCATTGAAGCGGACGCCGAGGAAGGGAACGGCCAGAGCCACCAGCAGGCCGAGCGTGGGGACGAGTACCGCCAGGGGGTGCCGCATGACCCGCCGGGCGAGGCGCGCCCACGGTCCAGCGCGGCCGGGAACGGCGGTCACGCGGCGGACGGCGAGCAGGTCGATCCGCGGTCCCAGCGTCGCCAGGAGCGCCGGCAGGAGAGTCAGCGCGGAGGCGACCGCCAGCCCGACGACAACCGCGCCGGCGATGCCGACCGACCGGAGGATCATGAATCGAAAGAGGATGAGTCCCACCAGCCCCAGGAGGACGGTCAGCCCGGAGAAGAAGACGGCGCGGCCGGCCGTGGCGACCGTGACCCGGATCGCATCGGCGACCGCCTGGTCGCGGGCCGCGGATCGTGCCGCCCCGTCCGCAAGGTCGCGCCAGGCCGACCGTCGAGCCAGCTCCTCGCGGAAGCGGCTCGTGAGCAGCAGCGAGTAATCGACTCCCAGGCCCAGGCCGAGGAGCGTCGCGAGGTTCAGGACGAAGATGCTCATCGGGGTCAGGCCGGCAAGCCCATAGATGATCGCCAGGGCCACGATCACGGCGGTGCCGCCGACCGCGAGCGGAACGCCCGCCGCGACGACGCTGCCGAAGACCAGCAGGAGGGCCAACCCCGCGAGCGGCAGGGAGATGACCTCGCTCCGTCGAAGATCCGACTCGGAGACCGTCTGGACGTCGCTGTAGAAGGCCGGGCCGCCGGCCAGCCCGACCTCCAGGCCGGGCGCCGCCGCCAGGGCGGTGGCGACGTGCTCCAGGGCCTGGCCGGAGTCGTCGGTCGGAGCGTCGAGGAAGACGATGTCGTACGCCGTGTGGCCGTCGGCACTGACCTGTCGCGGCGCGGCTCCGTGCGTCAGGATGGATCGAACCTGCGGGACGCCGGGGACATTCCTGACGGCCCCCGCGGCCGCCGCTTCGAACGGCTGGCTGCCCGCCGCGAGCGTGTCGCTGTGGAAGACGATCAGCAGCGCCGACGCCGGGAGATCGAGCTCCGTGGCAAGCAGGGCGCGGGCCCGGACCGATTCGAGGGAATCGGTGGAGAAGCCGCCGGCTCGCAACGCGCCGCCGGCTCGAGGCGCGAAGGGGAGGGCAGCCAGGATGACCAGCAGCCACGCCCCGAGGACCGCCCGGCGACGGCGGTGGACGGCGACGCCGAGTCGCTCGAACAGGCTCATCCGCGGACCAGAGGACGGACCGAAGACCGGTACGAGGGCGCATGCGGCGAGGACCGCCGGCAGGGCCGGGACCACCCGCAATTACGCCGTTTGACGGAGAGATTCATCGGCCCCGTCATGCTATACAGGAGGCCCGCTGGACGTTCCGAGGAGCCTTCCGCTGCGCCACCCGATCGCGCCGAGCCTGGCTCCTTCCAATCACTCCGCGGACCCCATCGCGCGGCCGGCCCGTGCCGAGGGCAAGATCGCTTCCACCGGCATGAGCGGGGCCATCCGTCTTCCCGAGTCGGTGGCGTGACGGACAAGGCCGGTCGCTCGCGAGCGCTGCCGCGCGAGATCGTGAACTGGGCGGAGCGGCTCATCGATGCCCTGTCCGCGGACCATCTCCACCAGCACTGCGCGGTCTTCGTGTTCGATCCGGGACGCGATGGACTCGTTCTCACTGCTCAGCTCTGGGGCGCCGGCATGGACTCGGGCAAGGTCGCGCCCGGCGCATGGGTCCTGCCCCTGGCTGGCTCGGTCTGCGGGCGCGTATTCCGGACCGGGCTGCCGGCGCTCGTCGTCGACACCAATCTTGACCCCGACTATCGCGACTACCCCGGCGGGCACATGCGCAGCGAGCTCGCGGTGCCGATCGTGGCCGGCTCGACCGTCGTCGGCGTCCTCAACTTCGAAAGTCAGTGGCCGGCAACGTTCGGGATCGACGATTTGGATCTAGTCCGCGACTGGGCGGCGCGGGCCGGCGCCGAGTTCGTGGCCCGGGGCCTGTCCAGGCACATTCGACCCGGCTGACGGCGTCTCGTCTCTGCTAGCATGCGCGCGTTCCATTCGATCCGGCGCTGAGGCTCTCGCGTGGACCTGTTCCTGCTGCCGATCAACCACCTGGTGCCCTTCTGGTTCTCGGCCGTCGTCGCCGGCGGGATGCTCTTCATCGTCCTGCGCGCGGCGATGTCCGCGGAGGGGCGCCCATCGGGCTGGGTGCGGACGATCACGAGCCCCAACGCGCGGATCCTGTTCGGCCTCCTGTTCGTCGGCTGGGCGGTCGTGTCGGGGGTCGTCCTGGGTCTGCTCGTTCCGCACGAAGGCGCCGATTCGCCGTACGGCGGCTTTGCCCTGATCTCGCTGTTCGTGGGGTTCTTCATCATGATGGGGTTCCTCTGGTCAGTCATCGGCGATTGACTGCCTGACCTTGCCGACGGTCCCGCCAAACGGCCAAACCAGGCGATCGCGCCAGTCGAGGTCAGCCGGAGCGCCGAGGGCGCGAAATTGTTCCGCCAGCATGCGCTGCCGGACATCAGCCCAGGCTCGTGTGAGCGGTTTGTTGCGTTCACCACAACAGCCGATCAGAGACGGGACGACTGGGTCAGGTTCGAGGGATCGGTTGGTGGACCTCCGCCTCGACCGACCGGCCCGTTCGGGCTATCATCATTTTCATCCAACCTGCATAGACTTTATGCGTTTCGCCAGTCCGACCGTGCGGGATCGCCCGGCCGGCCACCACGAGGAGCCAGTGAGCGTGGACGAGCAGCGGATCCCGGCCGCCGGGGCTCACGGCGACGCCGGGGCTCACGGTGACGCC
>WNGF01009134.1_pt1 | contig 17061 bp, 15 predicted proteins | sample 5400641 | NCBI WGS metagenome assembly WNGF01 (sample SAMN13153371, study PRJNA577476) | soil metagenome | isolation source: 80 cm soil or saprolite under grassland replicate 2 | place: USA:California | collected 2016-06-15
CTTTCGCGGCGGCCAGGAAGACATCCAACCCGCCACCGGAACCAAGATCGACGACCGTTTCGCCCTCACGCAAATTAGCGATGGCTGTCGGGTTGCCGCACGATAATCCCATGTTGGCTTCCGCCGGTATTGACGCCAGTTCTTCCGGCGTGTAGCCGAAAGCCTCGGCGACCGCGCGCACGCCGCTGTGTCCAGTAGAGAGTCCGCTCTCTGCGACCTGTGCGTACCTTGCACGCACGACATCAATAACTGTTTCTGACATAAACCATTCTCCCGAATCTTCTATATCCGTCTGGCAACGTTAGAGTACCGACTTCAGTCGGGTTTTGTTAAGTGAAAGACCCAACTAAAGTCGGTAATCGCGACACATCCAAAGCGGCGTCCCTGCTGCCGCGCTCCAAAAACTCATTCTCCGGCGAAGTTGATTTCCGGTTCAAGCCTGGTTTCTGTCTTGATCGAGTTCGAAATCAAACAATGCTTTTCGGCCTTTTCCAAAATGCGATTCGCGCGCTCGGCATCATGTGCATGGCTGATGACGAGTTTGGGATGCAGAGTAATCTCGGTCATCATGAAACCCTTACCGTCCAGTTTCTCCAGTTTTCCTTTCGCGTCGGTCTTGAAGCTGACGAATCCGAGTTTTGAATTCTCGGCGATCGCTAAGAACGTAGTCATGAAGCACGAATTCACAGACGCGACGAAGAGATGCTCTGGGGTCCACACACCTTCATGCCCTTTGAATTCAGGTGGCGCGTCAACTGTCAGATTCGGCAACACCGGCGCACGCAAGTTTCCGTGACGCTCGCCGGTCCATTCCACTTCAGTTGTGTAAAAATATTTGCTTTCCATAATTGCTCCTTAGTCTGATCATCCTGGTTTCTTCATCCTGCGACTAGAAGGGCGCGGTGTACGCAGCGCAAAAATTTTGGCTGGCTGATTTGGTTCTCCAGTGGCGTCTCATTCCTTTGCTATAATCGCTTATTCGATCAAGCGATGACTTTCCGCGATATGCGCCTCAAGCACTTTGCGGATCAACTGGCAGGCCTGTTTCACTTCCGGAATCGTCAGGTAGCAATAGACCTGTTTGCCGTTGCGGCGCGTTGCCAGTACACCTGCTGATTTCAGAATTGCCAAGTGCTGCGAGATATTCGTTTTCGAGACGCCCAACGCTTCCTGCAATTCAGAAGAGCCCAGCTCGCCCTGGCCCAACAGATCGAGAATCTGCAATCGCGCGGGATGTGCAAATGCCTTGCAGATCCGGGCTTGGCGTTCGAAGATCTCCATGTCAATGCTCTTCTTCGATTTGGTTTTTCTCATGTGTCACCATCCAGAGCAATTGCAGGGCCAATCACATAACACACCATCGGCTTCGGCGCACAGATCAATTCCTCAGTCCTACGACTAGAACCGTTAACTGCGCCACCACAAAGCGTTAATGGCCGTTGCCTGATAGCGACAGGATTTGTGATGAGCAAAAAAGGGCCCGGAGCGTCGACCGCCAAATGCCGGAAAAATCCCCAACAACAGTCCTATAGTTGCGGAATTTTGCAACTGTGCAACTCAGAAAGTCTCACGACCTGTTGGATTTATGAGTATTCGCCTGTGGGAATGACGATTGCTTAAACGGGCAAAGCAAGGAGGCTCGACTTCATGACAATCGAACGATATTTAAGATTAATCGCCGGCAGTTTCGTCCTGGTTAGTGTTTTGTTGGGTTACTTCCAGAGCCACTACTGGTTTCTGTTCACTGGCTTTGTGGCGCTGAACCTGATTCAGTCAGCATTCACAAACTGGTGTCCGATGATGACCTTCCTGCGGTGGTTGGGGGCGAAGAGGCAGGAGCAAAGGGCATAGGGCGGAAGAGAATGTTTAGAAAGTCCCACCCAACGCGCACTGTTTCCCTTGCTTTGTTCCTCCTGTTGTTTAGTACATGGTCTTTGTCAGGAATCACGGCTTACTCGGCCCAACAGGAACCGCCTCTGCAAACCGATGCGCTCACGCTTTCGCGCGCCGTCGAGATCGCGCTGCGGACAAACCCGTCCATGAAAATTACTGCCGCTGGACGCCAGATGGCCGATGCGCAATTGAAGGAGGCCCGCACCGGACGTTTGCCTTCGCTGCAAGCGACCGAGACTTTTACCAGAAGCAATAATCCGGTTTTCGTGTTCGGAACTCTGTTGGAGCAGGGACGCTTCGGACCAAAGAACTTTGAGATTGATTTCCTGAATCATCCCAGTGCAATCAACGACTTTCGCTCAGCATTGACGTTGCGAGTGTCCCTGTTGGATCAACGGCAGACAGAGACTCGCGTTGCTCGAGCGCGCCTCGAACAAGAACAAGCCGATCAACAGACTGAGCTGGTTGCCCAACAACTCCGCTTTGCCGTGATTCGCAGTTACTACGGCGTATTACTGGCCCAGGCGCGATTGGGAGTCACCGACGAAGCAGTCAAGACCGCTGAGGCAGATGTGAAGCGCGCGCGCGACATGTTTGACAGTGGCTTGGTAGTCCAATCCGATCTGCTCGCTGCCGAAGTCCAGTTGTCAGAGTTTCGCCAGCAAAAGATTCAGGCGGCCGGCGAGTTGGCTACCGCCCTGGCTGCGCTGAACACCGCACTTGGCTTGCCGGTTAACACACAGCCGCGGCTCGTGGGTCAACTCGCTGATCGAAGTTTCATAGTTGAATCTGTTGACGAACTGTCAAATCAGGCTTGGCAGAATCGCCCGGATTATCAGCGTGCCGTTTTGTCTTCTCGAGCGAGCACCGTGCGGTTGCGAGGCGCGGGTGGCGAATGGTTGCCGCGAGTTGATGCATTCGTCACTGCCGGGGCCAGTAGCCGATACCTCGCCGGGGGCAGCGGTGACTACGCCGCGGGCGCAAGCCTTACCTTCAATGTATTCGACGCAGGCCGCAAGGCGCGTATTGATCAGGCACGCGCTGGTGAGTCAATCGCCAAAGCGGAACAGGAGCAACTGGCTAATCAGATTCGCTTTGAAGTGGTGCGCGCTTACCAGCAATACGTTTCGGCGCGTGAACGATTGTCAGTCGTTGCCCAGGTGACTGCGCAGGCAACTGAGACATTGCGGATTGTTCAGGACCGATATCACGCTGGGCTGACCACGATAACGGAATTGCTGCGAGCCGAGACTGCGCTGGTGCAGACGCGTTCAGACGTGCTTGCAGCTCGCTATGATCAATACGTCGGTTACGCCAACGTGCTTTTGGCTGTGGGACGGTTGAAAGATGTCGCCCCGTTTGGTTCATAAGGAGTATTTAGCGATGAAAAGAATTGCTTTTGCCGCTTCGGCCGTCACGCTGCTGCTTTCGATTTCCTGCTCGAAAAAGTCAGGGACCTCGCAGAGCGCGCCAATAGTCCAGGGCGCAAAGATTGAAACGGTGCAACCAACATTGGTTGATGACTACTACGAAGCGGTCGGCACAGTGCGGGCCAAAAATAGCAGTGTTATCGCGGCAAGAATTATGGGCAATATTGTCGCGGTGCGCGTACGAGAGGGCGACAACGTGCGTGTCGGACAAACACTGATTGAAATCGAAAATCGCGACGCCGGAATTCAGGTAGAAAAAACGCAAGCCGGAGTGCGCGAAGCGAACGAAGCGCTTGACGAAGTGGACCGCAATATCCGCGCGGCCGAATCAGCGCGCGCGGCAGCGCGAGCCAATGAAACGCTCGCGAGCACGACGTTCGATCGCTATCAGACATTGTTTGAGCGCCATTCAGTCAGCCCGCAGGAATTTGACGAAATGCGCGCGAAATTTGAAGTTGCTAAAGCTGAAACTGAGCGGTCAGATCGAATGCTGCAGGCGACCAAAGCAAAACAGAATCAGGTAATGGCGCGGATTGATCAGTCTAGAGCCGATGTGTCGAACGCTCGGATTTATGCCGGCTATGCCCGGCTTACTTCGCCAATCAATGGCATCGTGGTTTCGAAACAGACCGACGTAGGTTACATGGCGACGCCTGGAGCGCCGCTGCTTACGATCGAGAATAATTCCGTGTATCAGCTTGAAGTTTCGGTTGAGGAATCGCGGCTGGGCACAATTCATCTTCATGATCAAGCGCGGATAGAGATTGAGGCGCTGGGAAATAAGGAAGTAACGGGGTCGGTCGAAGAGATCGTACCAGCTGCAGATCCCAACAGCCGGAGTTACATCGTCAAAGTCGGTTTGCCAAACGTTTCTGGTACTCAGTTGCGTTCTGGTCTTTATGGTAAAGCGCGATTCACTTCGGGCCAGCGACAGGCACTAGCGATTCCGCAAAAGGCTATTACTCAACGCGGCCAACTCCTAAGCGTATTCATAGTGGACCAATCAGGTGTCGCACGTCTGCGCTTGATCAAGACCGGAAAAACACTTGGTGAGCGCATCGAGGTGCTGTCCGGTCTCAACGAGGGCGAACAGATTGTCATTGCGGGGATTTCGTTGATCCAGGATGGAACTCGAGTTCGCGAAGGGCAACGGATCGCCGCGAAATGAAAGTAAATTTGGAGTGCGCTGACTTGTCAGCGCTTTCCAAAGCGGTAAGAAGTCGCCGCTTCAAAGGCAACTTATGAAAGACGCACTCGGACCCGCCGGTAAATTAGCGCGCGCCTTTATCGATTCCAAGCTGACGCCGCTGGTGATCGCGGCGTCGATCCTGCTGGGCATCGGCGCGGTGCTGTTGCTCCCGCGCGAAGAAGAGCCACAGATCATTGTCCCGATGATCGACGTCTTTGTGCAGATGCCGGGCGCGTCGGCACAGGAAGTCGAAGAGCGCGTCACCAAGCCAATGGAGAAGCTGCTCTGGGAAGTGCCCGGTGTCGAATATATCTATTCGACCTCGTCGCCGGGTTATGCAATGGCCGTTGTACGTTTCTATGTTGGTCAGAATGAAGAGGCTAGCATCGTTCGGCTCAATCAGAAAATGTCCGCCAATTTTGATCTGATTCCACCCGGCGCCAGTCCGCCGATCGTCAAACCTCGCTCGATTGATGACGTTCCCATTCTCGCGCTCACGCTTTCCAGCGATCGTTACGATCACTTCGTGCTGCGGCGTATTGCCGCGCAGGTTCACGATCAAATCAAAGAAGTGTCGGATGTTTCAGAAGTTAAGATCATCGGCGGACAGCGACGACAAATTCGCGTGACCCTGGACGAAGCGCGGATGGCAGCATACAACCTTGCGCCGGTCACCATCGTGCCGCTGCTCCAGCAAGCTAATAAGGAATTGCAATCGGGCGGCTTTGCCTCCGGCAATCGTCAGTTCCTCGTCGAGACCGGTGGGTTTCTGCACTCGGCAGAAGAAGTTGGCAGCGTAGTCGTTGGCGTCTCTAACAATCATCCCATTTATTTGCGCGACGTGAGCCGGATCGAAGACGGTCCGGAAGAGCCTTCCGACTATGTTCTCTACGGCACTGGTCCGGCGCTTCAAAATAGACCGGAGGTTCGCGATATCGAAACCAAGGCAGTTGCAGCGCAAACCGCGCTGCCCGCCGTTACGGTTTCGATTTCCAAACGAAAAGGAACAAACGCGATCACCGTCGCGGATCATGTGATCGAGAAAGTCGAAAAACTGAAGGGCTCGCTGATTCCGCGTGATGTCAACGTCGCCACAACGCGCAACTACGGCGAGACCGCGAGCGAGAAGTCGAATGAGCTGCTGCTGCACATGATGATTGCCATCATGTCCGTTTCGGTTCTGATTTGGCTGGTGCTCGGCATTCGCGAATCGGGAATTGTCGCGACGGCAATTCCGGTGACGCTGGCGCTTACGCTTGCTGTTTTTTATTTCTACGGTTACACGCTCAACCGCATCACGCTGTTCGCGCTTATCTTTTCGATTGGCATTCTCGTTGACGATGCGATCGTAGTTGTCGAGAACATGGCGCGGCATTACGCCCTGCCTGAAAATCGCGGTCGGTCACGCATCGATATTGCTGTTGAAGCCGTCGCTGAAGTTGGCAATCCGACGATCCTCGCGACCTTTGCGGTCATCGCGGCCATTTTGCCAATGGCGTTTGTTAGCGGCCTGATGGGGCCCTACATGCGGCCCATACCCGTGGGCGCGTCAGCCGCGATGATTTTTTCGTTGCTCGTTGCCTTCATCGTAACCCCATGGGCCAGTCTGCGTTTGCTGAAGCGGCATAAGGAACATGAGTCAAACGGCCGCGAAGGTTGGACGACACGTATATACCGTCGCGCAATGGGCAAGCTGATTCACGAAGCGCGCTGGCGCTTTGGTTTTCTCTCGCTCGTTGCCTTGCTGCTGCTTGGCTCGTTGTCGTTAGTCGCCTTGAAATTTGTGCGCGTGAAGATGCTGCCCTTTGATAACAAGAGCGAGTTTCAAGTGATCGTGGACATGCCGGAAGGCTCAACGTTGGAACAGACCGCCGCAGTCACCCGCGAGATTGCCGATTATGTAGGCACGGTTCCGGAAGTGATTGATTATCAGATGTACGTCGGTACGGCCTCGCCCTACAACTTCAATGGTCTGGTGCGCCATTACTTTCTGCGCCGCGGCCCGAACGTCGCTGACATTCAGGTTAACCTGGCGCGGAAGAGCGAGCGCAAAACACAGAGCCACGACATAGCGAAACGCGTGCGCCCGGCGATTCAGCAGATTGCCGCAAAGTATCAAGCGCGAGTGAAAGTGTCAGAGGTTCCGCCTGGCCCGCCGGTGCTGCAGACTTTGGTGGCTGAAGTTTACGGACCTGATTATCAGCGGCAGATCGAAGTAGCGCGCCAGATTCGGGACATCTTTGATCGCACCGGCGGTGTCGTAGATGTCGATTCGTATGTCGAGGACGAGCAAACGAGGTATCAGTTCGAGGTGGATAAAGAGAAAGCGGCGCTCAACGGAGTTTCCGCCGAGCAGGTCGCCGCCACGCTGCGCCTTGCGGTGGAAGGCACAGAAGTTGGCTTGGCGCATCAACCACAGGAGAAGGAAGACGTCCCTATTGTGCTCCGGCTGCCGCGGACTGACCGTTCTAGCGTTGAAGATCTGAAGCGCATAAAAGTCATAGGCCAGCGCGTCAATCTAGTTCCTCTTGGCGAACTGGTCAACGTTGAGCAGCGCGTCAATGAACAGAGCATCTATCACAAGAACCTGATGCCGGTTGTTTATGTTACCGGTGATGTTGCCGGTCAGGAAGAGAGTCCGGTCTATGCCATCCTCAAACTCAATCAGGCAATTGATCAGTTGAAACTGCCTGAAGGTTATGACCTCGCACGCTATGTGGCGCACCAGCCTTTCATCGGGGACAAGCTGGCAATGAAGTGGGACGGCGAATGGCACATAACATACGAAGTGTTTCGCGATCTGGGATTGGCTTTTGCAGCGGTGCTGGTCTTGATCTACATCCTCGTCGTCGGCTGGTTTCAATCGTTCAAGACGCCATTCACAATCATGGCCGCGATTCCCTTCTCACTCGTAGGCATTCTGCCGGCGCACGCTCTGATGGGAGCATTCTTTACGGCCACCTCTATGATCGGTTTCATCGCCGGCGCCGGAATCGTCGTGCGTAATTCGATCATTCTGGTCGATTTCGTTCAGCTTAGATTGAATCAGGGAATGTCGCTCGCCAATGCAGTCGTTGACGCCGGAGCAGTTCGTTTTCGTCCGATGATGCTGACTGCTGCGGCAGTCATCGTCGGCTCGGCAGTGATCTTGTTCGATCCAATCTTCCAGGGGCTGGCAATTTCACTGATGGCGGGCGAAGTTGCTTCGCTTTTTCTCTCGCGCATGACCGTGCCGGTTCTCTTCTATTTGAGTGAGCGTAAGAAACGCGAACCATCAGTCGAAGTTCCGGCGGTCCCGGCGGAAGTCTTGACCGTGGCCGATCTTTCTGCTGCAGAACGGAGTAATGGCCATCCTGAGACTGTGTCGTTAGTTGAATCTGCTGCTCATAAGGCGCTCACTCCAGAGGAAGTGCAAAGTCTCGTTAAGGGGAACCATCTCATCGTCGATATCCGCACGCCTGCCGAATTTAGCGTCGCGCACGTTCCGGGCACCATCAACATAGGACTAGATGACGAATTCACCCATTGCGCGCCGACGCTAATTCCAATGGGCTCGCCGATCATCATTGTCGCGGACGACGCCAGGCAGGTGGATAAGGCGTCGGCAAGATTGGGGCAAATCGGAATCGCGGACGTCGAAGGTTTTCTTGCAGGTGGAATATATGGTTGGGAGCGAGCTGGTCTTCCGACTGAAGCCATTCCAGAGATGTTTGTGAGTGAGTTGCACGAACTCGTGCGGGAGCATCGCCCGTTACAGATCATCGATGTACGTCAACCCGTTGAGTATTTGCGTGGTCACGTGCCCGGTGCTCTGAACGTTCCGATTTCAACTCTGGAAGCACACCTGCCAAACCTAGAACCGCAGCTTCCAGTCGTGCTTATTTGTTCAAGCGGCTATCGATCGATGGCTGCTGCGAGCCTGCTGGCGCGCAAAGGCTTCCATCATCTTTACAGTGTGGCGGGCGGAATGAGCGCCTGGATCGAAGCCGGCTATCCGGTTGAGGAGCCAAGTATTGAAACGTTCCAACAAGAGGACTGATGTAAACTTGAGAACAGCATGGATAGTTACAGCAGCAATAAGAATCAGACCGGGTTGACTATCGAGACACCCGAATAGAGAAATGCGAAGCCGACTGAAGAGCAAATTGCGCTTTAAAATCTCGCCTGCTGCTCACAATCTTACGTGCGCGTGACACGACAAGACTTCCGCGCTGGAAACCAACCCAACTCACCTGGAGGAGCAGTGAAATCGTTCGATACTGAAGGAGGATTGCTTCGAGCGATGCTGCCAAGCATTGTGGTGGAAAGGTGGATACCTATCTCCGTTATCTATCTACGATCGTCTGACTCGTCCACACCTTGAATCGCAGGCAGCACGAGAAATCCAGTGGTCCTGCCACCTTCCCGCATTTCGATTGTGGGAACGAGCTCGCCAGACCTTAGTCCGCCAACAGCATCATTACCTTCCAATGAAATACTGGACTGATTTGAGTTGCCACTCCATCAGACGGGACAGCAAAATCAAAAGAGGCTGCTTCGCCGGGCGTTAGCGTCACCTCGCATGCCTGTCGCTCAATCATATGGTATTTAACGCAGGCCGTATCGCCCACTGAACGGGGGCTCGTCTCATTTGCCCTGTAGACGTCAAAACCCAACAGCATCCGTCGGCCGCCGCGACTGCTCCAATTGCCCTGGGTTGGACCAATCACGTTGATTCGTGCCGTCTGACCGGGATTCACTGTGAAGATGACTGCCGGCCTGATGATGGCAATGACGGCGCCGGCTCGCCTTATTGCGGCCATGGCGCAGATCGTGATTATGACCCCCAGGCTGATCATCGCGCTGATGAGTCTTGTGGATGTACTCCAGCTTTTCATGGTTTATCCTTTCCCGATCGAGTTAGATGGAATCAGGTAAGGCTGTGCAGGAGATGCTCATGGGGGGAGCGGCAGCTCAGTTGCAGCCTCAACCGCTTATCGTACCAATGGAGGCGCAGTATATTCCGGCACCGCAGCGCGGTCAACGGTTGCAGGGTTAACTGTGAGATTGATGACGCGTAGTTGACAGCGCAACTGTTCCAGATTTCAATACGAGAGATTAATCGGCCTGCGACACAAGTACACACTGCCAGAGTTTGTTTTCTCAGAGAGAAAATACCATCCACCGAGAAGCGCATAACGGCCGAATTAACCCGAGCCGAGCGAGGAGCCTTCAATTTACACCGCAAGGAAAAATGATGAAAGGAAATCGAACTGGCCCAGGAAGTAACTCGAGTTGCAGTTGATAGAAACTGAAATCGTTCGATACTGAAGGAGATTGCTTCGAGCGATGATGCAGCGAACTTCATGGTGATAACAACTTCCGGAATACAGTTGCTTATCACTCATCACGCCTTACCTTGAACGCACATTATCGAATTTCGACAACGAAGAACGATAAAGCCGGTCAAAGGCGTAGTCAAGCGCAGTGCAAATTCGCAGTTTTAATGCTCGGCGAGTTTGGGTAGCCGACCCTGATGCGACTTGAAGCTTCTCTGATGGTGGATCGATAATTCAATGAGGGGGACGTTTTGTCATGGTTAAGAAGTGTATCTTTCTTTTTCTCTTTCCATTGTTTGTCTTTTGTGCTGCGCGACCAGTGACTAATGAGCTGGGGGTCACCATTCGAGAATATGACGTGCCGACGCCAAATTCGCGTCCGCACGATCCTGCCGTCGCTCCGGATGGCGCTCTCTGGTACACGGGACAGCTCGCAAACAAGCTTGGCAGGCTCGATCCAAAGACGGGAGAAATCAAAGAGTATCCATTGAAGACACCTGGTTCCGGACCGCACGGGCTCGCTGCTGATAAAGAGGGCAACATTTGGTTCACGGCGAACTTTAAGGCATACATCGGCAAGCTCGATCCGCGCACCGGCGATGTAACGGAATATCCAATGCCTGATCCGCGTGCGCGTGATCCGCATAGTCTTGTCTTTAATCAAGAGGGATTGATCTTTTTCACTACTCAGGATAGCAACTTTGTCGGCAGGCTCGATCCAAAGACTGGCAAGGTCGAACTTAAGGAAGTGCCTACTCAACATGCGCTTCCTTACGGCATCATTGTTGGAACGAATGGTGCTCCCTATTTTTGCGAATTCGGCAGCAACAAAATCGGTAAGATCGATCCGAGAACGCTTAACGTTGCTGAAATAGTCTTGCCGGATGCAGGCGCCCGGCCGCGGAGAATCACAAATAATCCCGACGGATTGATCTACTACAGCGACTTTGCGCGCGGCTTTATTGGCCGGTTTGATCCGAAGACTGAGAAGGTTGAAGAATGGTCTTCACCCGGTGGACCGAATTCACATCCATATGGAATTGCTTCCACCCACGATGGTGTTGTTTGGTACAGCGAGTCTGGTGTCAAACCAAATACGTTAGTTGCCTTCGACCCAAAAACGAAATCCTTTCGGTCATGGCCCATTCCCTCAGGGGGCGGCGTGGTACGCAACATGGTAGCGACATCTGACGACAAGCTTTTCTTAGCGTGCAGCGGCGTAAACAAAGTCGCAATCGCGGAAGTTAAACATTGAGGATCCTCACGGCGACCCGAATACCTTAAACGCTCTCGGCACTGCTTTGTACGACCAGGATCGTTTGTTTGCGCGCGTGCGGATTTATCTGTAGTGAATTACGGGACTCTACCACAACAAAATTAGCTCGACCGACTCTTTCCGTATTCGTGGAGGCTGCGGCTTTTATGGTGTTACACTTGCCCCCGTGTCCGTCCCAGAATCGCACTTGCCGGGGTATGTCGCATGAAAGATCCTGGCCGTTCACCGCACGAGATCACGCAGTTGCTGGCCGAATGGAGCAACGGAAATCAAACCGCCCTCGATAAGTTGTACCCGCTGGTCTACAACGAACTTCACAAGATGGCGAGCCGATATATGAACCGTGAGCGAAAGGGTCAAGATCATGCGGCGCATTCTGATCGATCATGCGCGTTTCCATGCTTATGCCAAACGAGGCGGCGGAGCCCAAAGGGTTTCCCTGGATGAAACCGCCATCATCGCGGCTGAGCGCGGTTCGGATTTGCTTCTGCTTGACGAGTTGTCTCTGGTCACCCAATCACAATCTGGTTGATGTCGGCTTGAGCCTGGCGGTCTCTGATAACTGCACCCCATCGTCGGCCATTGCGGTTACAGTGAACGTCACCAGCGACGAAAGGCCAGAAGTTGACACTCAGGGTGACGGGAACTTCTCGCCGGATGCTGTGGTAACTGGTACCGGTGTTGATTGCCTGGTGCGACTGGGGGCAGAACGGAGTGGAAACGAAGATGGACGTGTTTATCTCATCCGCATCACTGCCACCGATCAATATAACAACACTACCTTGAAGATTCTCCGAGTTGGCGTTCCCCAGAGTCAGAATCCACGCATTGGGATTTGCCGGATCGACAGCCGACCCGTTCCGGGAAGTGATGCACCTGATGGTGGATTCTTTGCAGAAAGTCCGCCAGCGCCGGTGATAGGAAAGAAACAGCAGAACCGAACAAGAACTGAGCCTTTAACATGGCGCGGTATGAGCGGCGGCGTTTCGAACTCAGAAGCGTCGCCGCTCACTTCACAGAAAATAAGATTCTTACCACTGAGCGCGTCGAAGGTCGACCTCACCGTAAATCTTCGCTTTGTTCCAGTATCCAATTCGCAGTTGCCGCAATCGGTCGTGATCGGTAAACGTGGCGGCGATGCTATGATGGTCGACATCGAGGCCCGAGAACATGTCGTAGTCGCGGGTCTAAAGGTGTTGACTTGCGATTGCACTGAGACTTGAGGCTGAATTGTCATCGTCGATTTCCTCCTGAGTCACATGGCTCATTCTAGAGGCCCGACTTGACATTCAACATACATGTCTCTGACGTTGGGCGCAGACCCCATGACCGAGTCAATGTTTCCGGAAGACTCTTTATGTTTGCAATCGCGCTCACTGTTAGCTTGCTGCTAGGCGGCTCACAATCATCCGCTGACCGCGGCTATGGTCATGTCGACTTTGCTAACTCGGGAGCCCCCGCAGCCCAAGCCGACTTCCTCGACATCACGGCTTCGCCATGGCCTACTGGGGCGAGGCGATGACATTCAACCATCCGATCTGGATGCAGCAGGATCTGAAGGCCGCCCAGGCTGCCCTTAACAAACTGGCGCCTACTCCCGCTGCGCGTCGCGCCAAGGCGAAGACCGACCGCGAGAAGGGATACCTCGACGCGGTCGAGATTCTCTTCGGAGACGGAAGCAAGGAGGAGCGCGACTTCCGTTTCGAAGCCGCGATGGCGAAGCTGCACGCGCGCTACCCAGATGACGTCGATGCCACCGCCTTCTACGGGCTCGCCATCCTTGGCACCGCGCACGCCGGCCGCGACGTCGCTACCTACATGCGCGCGGCAGGTGTGCTCGAAGAGGCTTGGATCAATCATCGGGATCATCCGGGCCTCGTCCACTACCTGATTCACAGCTACGACGACCCGACGCACGCGCCGCTCGGCCTTCGCGCCGCGCGGATCTACGCGAAGATCGCGCCCGAGGCGGGACACGCCCAACACATGACCTCGCACATCTTCCTCGCGCTCGGGATGTGGGACGAAGTCGTTCAGGCCAACATCGCCGCGATCACCGACGTGGATCGGGTTCTCAAGACGTCCGGGAAGGGCCCGCTCCGCTGCGGCCACTACCCGAGTTGGCTCGGATACGCATATCTGCAACTCGGGCAGATGGACAAGGCCAGGAGTGCAGTCGCTTCGTGCCGCACCGCGTTCGAATCTGAAGCAGCGATGGATCATCCCGGGCACCCTATGGATCCTGATAAGAGCCTGAGCGGCTCGTTCGCGAATATGCGACTCCGCTACCTGCTGGATACCGGCGACTGGACGGGTGAGATTGCCGGCTGGACTCTGCCGAAGACCGCGGGCGCGGGCGCTCGGCTTGACTTCGCGTTCGCACGGGTCATGAGTGAGATCATGCAGCGGCACGGCCCCGTGGCCCGCGAGGCCCTGGCCGAACTCGAGGCCGTGAGCCACGAGGTCACCGACCTCGAGACGAAGCGGGGCGATTCCGATCCAACCTATCGCGTCCGGCCCGAAATCTTCCTCCTCGAAGCCCGGGCATTGCTGGCCGAGCAAGATGGCGACCTTGTCAGCGCCGAGAGATTATTGCGGCAGGCGGTCAGCCTGGAGGAAAGGCTCCCGATCGCCTTCGGGCCGCCGATAATCGATAAGCCGACCCACGAGCTTCTGGGAGAATTCCTGCTCCGACGCGGTCGAAAAGACGAAGCCCACTCCGAATTCGAGAGGGCCCTAGCCAGCACTCCGGGCCGACGCCTCGCCGAGCAGGGACTCGTGACCACATCCGGCAGCAGTTCACCCGAGGATGAGGCCGTGACAGGCCGACAGACGAATTTAGGGAGGCCGTGGACGCCCGACGGCAGTTGCCCTATTCGAGAGCGATATTTATGTGCTTGAATACCTGCAAACGGCGGCTTCGATGGAACCGGAAGACCGGCGCCTGGCTGCTGCGCCTTCGCAAAATCACACCGGATGGGCACACGAGGATTATCGCAAGCATTGACCGCCGCTAGTGCCAAGCTCAGCAGTCAACGCGCGGGGAGCGTGTTTCGCAACTTGATTGATTGAATCGAAGGTTGGAAGTAATCGCCGCGCCTGGTCAACTGCTATGTGAATGTCCAGATCAAAGCTTCAACCAGCAAGAGAGACTGATTGCTATTCGTGGCCCGACTCATATGGATCGGCGCACTCTCGTGGATGCGGCCCTCTCGAGGGCAATCCCGAAAAGCCCCGGGTCCTCTGTCTCTGGAACGAATCTTCCAGCACTCTCTGCAACAACTGTCAGCGCTGTTCGTTCCGTTGACCGTCGAGGCGTTCCCTGAGGCCGGCGGTCTCCGCTGCGGTCAAAGGAGCTGCTGAAACTTCCCGCAAAACAAATGGCCGTTGCTCTTTCAGGACGGCATAGATGCGCGTCGTCAACTTGCGCGCCACCGCCACAATGGCTTTGCGTGCGGCCACTTTCCGCGGATGCCGCTGATAAACGCGGCGATAGAACTCCCGCAGTTCCGGATCTTTTCTCATTGGTCACCCAGGCGCTTTGAATCAATTTGTTGCGTAGCCGGCTGTCGCCCGCGCGCGTGATCTCGCCGCGATTCTGTTTCTCGCCGGTTGAGTGCTCACTCGACACCTGCCCCTCCCGAAAATTCAATCTGACATGCGGCGGCAGGCTTTGTTCGGGTCAGCCTTGCAGTTCCCTGCCCCGAGCTATTCTCTTTTGTCTGTCTTGTTTCACGCCGACAGCCCATCGAAGCATTCTCCTGCTGCTTCGACGGGCAACATCTGCCTTCGGTCCGGCTACGTCGGTCTACATTTAACCAATCACTCTTATGCTGCCCTCAGATAGTGATGATGCAATCCGCCAACTTGCGAGAGTGAAATGATTTTGCCTTTTGCCGGCGGCTCGACCTCATGAGGCGCTGGCGCATTCCTTTCTAGCGATTGATGCGGCCGCACTTCATTATAGTAGGCAAAGTACTCTCGTAGAATGCGCCGCAACTGTTCTTCATTGAGCAGGATCAGATGGTCCAGACATTCGCGCCGAATACTGCCGATCAATCATTCAGCATAGGGATTCTGCCACGGTGACTGTGCTGCGGTTACGACCTCTTCAACGCCCATTCCCGCCACCCGCAGGCGGAAGAGGCCTCCATAGATCTGATCGCGATCTCTCAGCAGGAATCGGGGCGCGGTGTCTTCCGGGAAGGCTTCAATGATCTGCTGTGCGGTCCACCGGGCAGCCGGATGGGCCGTCACATTGAAATGGACCATCTGTCTCCTGTCATGCAACAGCACAACGAACCCATACAGGACGTTAAAAATCACTATCGGCACGGTGAAGAAATCAATTGCTACAATCTGGCTAGCATGATTCCGAAGAAAGTTCTTCCATGTTTGTGAGGGTGGCTTACGAATTCTGACCCGATACTTTGCCACCGTTGATTCTGCAACCTCGTACCCAAGCAGATGAAGTTCTGCTTGGATGCGCGGCGCTCCCCAGGTCGGATTCTCGCGGGACATTCTTCTAATCAGGTCGCGAATCTCTTGGTCAATCCTGGGGCGTCCGACCCGGCAAGATCTGGACTTCCAGCGCCAATAGCACTTGAAGCCTTGTATGTCCCGCGCGTACTCATTACGGACAAGCTGAAGAGCTACAGCGGGGCGAAGGCTGAAATGCTGCCGGGTGTCGATCACTGCCAGGACAAGTGGCAGAACAATCGCGCCGAGAATTCGCATCAGCCAACCAGGTTGCGGGAGCGTGTGATGAGACGGTTCAAGTCTTCAGGCCACGCGCAGCGCTTTCTCTCAGCCTTCGGAATTATTAACTCACATTTCCGAGTGGGGAGACACCTGTACAGAGCTAGCGGTTACCGAGCAGTGATGAAATCGAGATTCGCCGAATGGGAAGGGGCGATATGCGTCGAGGCGATCATCAACTAACCGGTGACGAAAGGTGGATTCATCTTGTCTGACTCGCTAATTTTGTTTCTTCCTGAGTTAAGTTGACAATACCCTAATATCTAGGTTGTTTATTCGGTGCGATGTAGTATCATACGTGGCACATGTACCGAGCCGAAGTAGAACCAATGCCCGAGAATCCCGAAGACCGCGTTCCACATACCGGCTTAATCAAAGTCGTTATTTACGAAGACGAACGGTTAGTTCGAACTGATAAGGAACGAATTGCTTATCCTGAAGCCAAGCGGCTTGCAAAGGAACTAAATAGTAGGTTGAACGTAAGAACCGAGGTTAAGAAAGCCGGCACGGTATTGTCAGGTTAAAAGTATAGCGTGTAATCAGACTGTTCATGGGGCATAATCCGCCGATGCGCACCTCCGGCTCTATCTACCATCGTCATCGCTTTCCCGCCGAGATCATCAGTCACTGCGTTTGGTTGTATTTTCGCTTCGCCTTGAGTTTCCGCGATGTCGAGGAAATATTAGCGATGCGCTCCCCTCTGTTATTGCGGTGCAACGCCTGTTCGGTGCTGCTTCTTCAGTTTGTTCTAATTCCAGAGCTGCCAGTTTTCCAGAGACTAAACCAACAAGAGCGGCGACCCAAATCGGAATCCTGTGGGGGACGTTTGGGGGACGGTGTGCCAGTCCCCACTCGCTGACAGGACTTTGGATGGTCAAGTCACCCCTCTGCGTTATTCGCGCTATAAAATTTCTGAAATGAATTTGTACTGTGGGGCTTGGGTTCGGAATCGGGCTAGGAGCTACTTTAGTGGCGGCCGCACCACATCTGCTATGTCTCCTGTGATCCGGCCACGCTCGCTCGCGATCTAAAAAAACTGGTGGATGCTGGCTACGCGCTCGACTCTTTGGTCGAGTTTGATATGTTTCCACAGATTCATCACGTGGAAACAGTTGTACATCTCGAAACAGCTGAATCAGCTTCTTACCACTCCTAAAACCATCTGTCTTCACGAAGTTTATTTGCGCTTGACAATCC
>WNGF01005015.1_pt1 | contig 17057 bp, 17 predicted proteins | sample 5400641 | NCBI WGS metagenome assembly WNGF01 (sample SAMN13153371, study PRJNA577476) | soil metagenome | isolation source: 80 cm soil or saprolite under grassland replicate 2 | place: USA:California | collected 2016-06-15
GTGCCGTAATAGCCGTTGACAGCCAGATATCGCAGGAAATCGGGATAAGGACGTCCCGGCTGAAGCAAATCCGGCGGCGCGTCGTACATCTCTTTGAAACGGTCATTGCAGAAGACGACGTTGAGATCTTTATCCGTGTAGACGAGCGCGCCGGGCATGTTGCCGAGCGCCACACGGAGCTGCGCCTCCTTCTTCGCCAGATCCTGTTCAGCCTGCTTTTGATCGGTGATGTCCGTCATCACCGTGACCGTGCCGCCGCCCGCGGCGCGACGACGGACGATGCGATACCACCGACCGTCCGGGGCATGGTCCTCAAAGCTCCTGCCGGACGGGTTCCGCAAACTGTCGACGCGCCGGGCTACAAGTGCGTCGACGTCGCCCTCGCCGTAGTAGCCGTGTTCGGCTAGATAGCGCAGAAAGTCAGAATAAGGACGGCCAGCTTGAAGCAGCTCCTCCGGCACCCGGTACATCTCTTTAAAGCGATCATTGCAGATGACGATATTAAGATCTTCATCCGTATAGACGAGGGCGCCGGGCATATTATCGAGCGCCACCTGGAGCTGAACATCTGCCCCGTTGGGTCGATGATCCTCCAGGGTCACATCTTGTAGCCGCGCCATGAAGCACCTCATGGAAGATGGTCAGGGCAATTACCCCTGCCGGGCGAGAGAGAGCCCCCTCCCAAACACCGGCAAGGCGACGCTCATTCCGCCTTGATGTTCGCCGCCTTGATGATCGGCCACCATTTTTCGATCTCGGCCTTGTGGAAGGCGGCGAGCCCCTCCGAGGTCTGCTGCTCGCGCGAAGCAACATCGAGGCCGAGATCGGCAAAGCGCCCGCGCACGGCCGGATCGGCGAGGGCCTGCACCATGGCGCCGTTGAGCTTGCCGACGATGTCTTTCGGCGTGCCCTTGGGCGCGAAGAAGCCGAACCAGCCCGACATGTAGAGGCCGGGTACGCCGCCCTCGTCCGAGGTCGGAATGTCGGGCATGGTCGAGGAGCGCTGCGGGGACAGATTGGCGATCGCCTTGATTGTTCCGGCGCGCACCTGCGGCAGCGCGGCCGCGCCTTGCACCACCAGTAGATCAACTTGGCCGGACAGGAGATCGGTCATCGCGGGACCGGCGCCGCGATAGGGGATGAACTGGACCTGCGTACCGGTGAGCTGCTGCAGCAGGATGCCGGACACCTGCGCCGCCGCGTTCTGGTTGACGAAGGTGGCCTTGCCGGGATTGGCCTTCAGCCAGGCGACCAGCGTTTTGAGGTCATCCGCCGGCAGCGCCTTCTTGCCGACCAGGAGCTGCGGATTGACGGAGATCAGGCCGATCGGCTCGAAGTCATTCTGCAGGTCGTAGGTGAGGGGATCGATCACGCTGCCGACATGGGTGTCCCACTGGCCGATGTCGATGGTGTAGCCGTCGGGCGCGGCGCGGGCGACGCGGCCGACGGCGATGCTCCCGCCGGCGCCGCCGACGTTCTCAATGATGACCGGCTGGCCGAGCGGCGCCCGCATGCGCTCGGCCAATATCCGCGCCGCCACGTCGGTCGAGCCGCCGGGCGGGAACGGCACCACCAGCGTAATGGAACGCGACGGATAGGGCTGCGCCTGCGCGAATGCCGCGAATGCGGCGGGCACGCTGCCAGCAGCGGTGAGCGCGGCCACATTTTGCAGAAAACGGCGGCGAGTTGCGGACCCCTCCATGACCGATCTCCTTGTACCGCTGCTGCGCACCTAACATGCGCGTCCGCCAGCACGATGTTCTGCATCGCCGTTGCGGTGCTGGTAGCTGATCCTATTTCGGTACGTCCGATGTACCAACGCTATACTGGATTTCCGTGTCCACCTCGAGCGTGCCCGCTTTAGGGTGAGTTCTAGCCGTTGTCCGCAGGACCCCTTCAATTCCCGCCAACTTCCCTGTTCCACCGGTAATGTATCCAACCGTGTTGGAGGTGAACTCGTCCAATCCGGTCCTATGGGCGACGACAGACGCGAAGGAAAAGAACCTATCGCCATTTTCCATCAAGTACTCACTGTAAAGACTGCCATGACCATTGTCCTCGGTGTAGTCAGCCAAGCCGCGTGTCCATATTTCCTTGATCGCCAATCCATTTACTATGGGCGGATTAGTGGGAAAGGTGCGGCGGACCTCGTAAATGCGCACTTGATGGCCGGGCATGTCCGGCACATCGATCGCGTACTGTTTTGTATATTTGGAATTTTCTCCAGAAGCGTGGAAAAACACGCGTTGTCTTTGTTGCGCGACCGCATCGCCTATTGGCGAGGCTACCACCAACCACATCAGCGCTGCGCTTTTGAGAATGAGCGAAGTTGGCCAGTGCATTATGTTTGCTCTGCCCACACGCTCGCGGTCCACGCAATTTGACTAATCAGTACACGTTCCGAAGGTCGGTCCGATAAATCGTCGCCTTCGCTGCGGTAGGCGCAGCCCGCTCATGTTTCGGCATAGCGGCCCATGAGTTGATTGCTACGAAGGCCGCGATCACAATAGCGGTCGAGAAGATCAATGCGAGTTTCGGCGCCATGGCTTCCCCCTCTGGCTCCAGATTTCTGGACTCACTTCTACAGGAGACGCAGGGAGACTCTGTGTTGGCCGTCACATTTTTGTCGAATAGTCAAAAGCTATCGATTTCGATCCCTCGAGCGCCGCGATGGTGTTGCCGGGCGCCGCCCGTGTCCGCCCTGACCAACGGCAACGCCGCGAAGGGGGAGCCGAACGAGCTGATCAAGCCCTATCCCATGTGGATCGGTTCTCGGTTTCGATCAAGCGATCGGATATGATCGGCGCCTCCACAGGCAAGTCGGCGGGAGATGATGATGCCGGACGAGACGCGCGCGAAAGCGGAAGTGAAAATGTACTCGGACTTCAAGAGTCCGTATGCCTTCCTGGCGTTCGATCCCGGCATGGCGCTCGCAGAGCATTTCGATGTGCGCGTGCGATGGATTCCGTTCCAGCTGCGAGTGAAGGGCAAAGGCGAGCGCAGCGTCTATTCCGAGTACAAGGTCAAATATTCCTACATGGACGCGCGGCGCTGGGCGAAACCGCGCGGCCTGTGGATCCGCGGCCCGTTGAAGATCTATGACACCACGCCGGCCGCGATCGGCGGCTTGTTTGCCGAGACGCAGGGCCGATTGCTCGACTTTGGGCGGCTGGCCTTCAAGAAATTCTTTCTGCGCGAGTTCGAAGCCGATCAGCCGGAAGCGGTGGCTCGGCTGATTGCGGAGCTTGGCCTGTCGGAACAAGATTATTTCGACTATCTCGCCGGAGAAGGCCGCGCGGCCTACGAACGCGCGCAGGAGGAGGCGGCCGCCGACCACGTGTTCGGCGTGCCGTTCTTCCTGTTCGCGGGCGAGCCGTTCTGGGGTTACGACCGGCTTGCGCTGCTCGAAGCGCGGCTGGAGGAGGCCGGCCTCGCCATCGGCCGCAAGGTCACAGCGGCCTGAGCGGCATTCGACGCAGGCCGCCGGCGCGGCGGCTCCGGACTTTTTCCGATCAACGCAGCGAGAAGGCGATGCGTGCCAAAATGCTCACGGGCTATCGCGTGCTCGACATCACCCAGTTCGTCGCCGGCCCGACGTGCACGCGGATCATGGCCGAGCTGGGCGCCGAGGTCATCAAGCTGGAGCTGGCGCCCTACGGCGACCGCGGCCGCGCCTCCGGCGACAAGCCGCGCGATGCCAAATTCAAGACGAGCTCGCAGAGCACGTACTTTTTCCAGCACAATCACTCGAAGAAGAGCCTGGCCGTCGATATCAAGCAAGCGCGCGGGCGTGAGCTCGTGCGCGCGATCGTGCCGAAGATCGATGTGCTGGTTGAGAACTTCGCCCCCGGCGTGATGGCGCGCGCGGGCCTCGGCTATGAGGAATTGCGCGCCATCCATCCGGGCCTCATCATGTGCTCGATCTCCTTGGCCGGGCAGACCGGGCCGCTCAGTGGAAAGCCCGGCTTCGACTACATGGGCGCGGCCTATGCGGGCATCACCGCGCAGGTGGGCGAAGCTGATCGCGGTCCGGCGCAATTCGCAAACGCGATCGGCGACCACGCAACAGGGGTGACGGCGGCGATGTCGATCGGCTTTGCGCTCCTCCACCGCGAGCGTACCGGCGAAGGCCAATACATCGAGTGCTCGCTCGTCGACACCTACTTCAACATGCACGAAGTGAACGTTCCGAAATCCTCGCTGCGCGGCGCATCGTTTGCTCCGCAGCGCGCCGGCTCGCTGCATCCGGACGGCGGGCCCACCGGCGTGTTCCGCTACCGCGGCGACGAGTTCATCGCCATCATGGTGATGCCGTATCAGTGGAGCCAGATGGTCAAGGCGATGAACATGCCGGAATTGGCCGATGACCCGCGCTTCAACACGCCGCGCGGCAGACGCGACAACAATGCGGCGCTCAAGTCCATCATCGAGGGCTGGCTCGGCGGTTTTGCGAGCCGCGACGCCGCGGTTGCGGCGCTGGAAGCGCAGCGCGTGCCCTGCGCGCCGGTTCTGAGCCTGCACGAGGCCATGGCGCATCCGCATTTGCGCGCGCGCGGAACCGTCCGACGGGTCAGCGACGCGGCGATCGGCGCGTTCGACATCCCCGGGCTGCCGGTGAAATTTTCCCGCTGGGCGGAGGGAAGCGACCTCGCCGCCGACCGTCTCGGCGAGCATAACGAAGCGGTGCTGCGCGAGTTGCTGGCCTTGACCGATCAAGAGATTGCCGGCCTTTACGCGGACAAGGTCCTGGTCCGCGATCCGCTTCTCGATCCATCAGCAGGCCGGCCATGAGCCTGATCTGGGATTCGAGAGAGTCTCCGACCTGAGTAGCAGCCGAAGACCTATGGAGTAAGCGTAGCCCGGATGAGCGAAGCGATATCCGGGTTCTCCCAAGCGCCGAGCGATAGCACGGCTGCTAGGCAATGCCAGAAGACGACCCGACGCTCGCCATAACTGACCTCGCATCGAACATCCCGGATTTCGCTTCGCTCATCCGGGCTACTTGCTGCGACCAGCAGCCGAAGACCTATGCAGAGCGACCCTCGAGGATCTCGCGCAACTTCGCCGCTAGCTCGTACGCCTCATAGGGTTTGCTCAGCAGTTGATGCGCGGTCAAGCCTTCGCCGCAGTACTCAGACCCCGGATAGCCCGATGTGTATAGAACCTTTAGTTCTGGTCGCAGTCGCCGCGCCTCGGCCGCCAGCTGCGGCCCATGCATTCCGCCCGGCATGACGACATCGGTGAACAGGAGATCGATCGGCGTGTCGTGACGGAGGATCTCCAGCGCATCCGGCCCGTCACGGGCCGGTACCACCCGATAGCCTAGGCTTTCGATCAAGCTTTGAACGGACATACGCACGAGTTCGTCGTCCTCGACCATCAGGATGGTCTCGTCGCCATGCGAAGGAACGTCCATCGCCTTCACCGTAGAGGAGAGGGAGGCTCAAGGTTTTGCAAACGATAGCACAATACGGGCAGATGCATTGCGGCGACTCCAGTTCTGGCTCGTCCGCTTGGGTCTCGACACTTTTGGCCGAGGCGACGATGCATGTCCGCCATGCCTCCGATAGCGATTAAGGCGGCGAGTCGCTGCGCAACGATGTGCCGGGAAGCGAACATATGCGCCGCACCTCATTCGATCACCGCGTCGGTGGGGCGATGAGGGACCCTGAGCGCTGCTGAAATATTGTCCTTCGCGGCGGTAGAATGTTACGCGGATAGAAAACGGGGGCGGTGGGTTAACTGATAACCGCGTTCTCCTGGTGCCGGGCCGCCGGGCGGCCCGTCGCGCGTGACGCCAAGACGCTCGTCACATACGCGCATTTCGGGCACTCGTAGGCAACGAGGCCCGGTTGGCGCCCCATCGGTGCGATCGTCACGATTTTCGGCATCCGCATCCCGCACCGAGGGCAGGGGAGGACGTCACCGTGTTCATGGGTGGGTGCGGCAAACTGCATCAACGACCCAACGCATCGGCATAGCCATCGTTCCATTATTTGCATTTATTGGTACTTGCAAAAAATGAGTAAGCGACTATACTGTAGCCAAACCCTAACTTATGGGGCTTTTATCATGACGAGCAATGGAGCCGGTGGCCTGGCCAGGGAAGAGCGCCTACAAATTATGCTGTCTCCCGAGGAGCTTACCGCAGTCGACAGTTTCCGATTCGAGCATCGAATGCCCAGCCGGGCTGCGGCAGTACGCGAACTCTTCCGCCTCGGGCTTGCGGCCGCGGGACAGGTCATCGACAACGCGGGGATAAAGTCGAGCGAATACGGCGTGCTCAAAGCACCGAAAAGTGCAATAAGGCACAGATAACGACTAGGCAGATTACTTAGTCATTGCCGGATTGCGTTGCGCCTTTTTTTGGATACAGCGTGAGTAACTACCGACAACGGCTCGGCCCTACAGGCGTCGGTAGCTGAGAGACCAATCGCGCTCCCGCCTGTCCGAAGGGAGCGCTATGCTGTTCACCCCATTCTTTACCGACCAAAACTTCGACGCCGAGACCAGGCGTGTCCTCGGTGTCGCCCTCGAACTTGTTTGCGTCGCTCTGCGGACCGGAGACTGCGACGAGGACGTCAAACGGTCCATCGCCAACCAGCTCATCGAAGTTGCCAGCGACGGCGAGCGCAATCCCGACCTGCTGTGCGAAAGAGCACTGATGCGCATCCGCGGGCAGGCAGCTTAAAGGTCCTCCAATCTCTAGAACCAATTCAGGCCGTGCACCGCAGAAAAGAGGCGCCCACTCATGTCGGGTCCCATGGCTAAAGTCCCGATCAATGATCCGAAGCATTGGCGCGAACGCGCCCGAGAAGCTCGCACTGTCGCTGACGGAATGGCCGACGAACACTCCAGGAAAAGGATGCTAAGGACGGCGGCGGACTATGAGGAACTGGCGAGGCGCGCCGAAAAGCGGGTGAAGACAGGGCAGGGCTTGACGGCCGGGTATTAATTCGCCGGGAACGGGCGCATGATGGTTCTTATGACCACATATCAGCCGGCAACGCCGCACTCCGATTCGATTGCGCGACCGGCCTGCGCAGAGTGCGGAATAAAGGTACGGCTTTTCGGTATAGAGCCCGAGCGTCCCGGCTTTGAACTGTGGTCTTTCGAGTGCCCTAAGTGCCATCATATTCAAGTCCAGGTCGGGAAAGCCGCTGAATAGGTCCATGATGGCCGACAGCCGCCGCAAACGCCCCCGCTGGATCAGGAACGAGTCAGCGGCGTGGATTTGCCATCGCCGCCACAACTCAAACTGACCCGCTACCCTACGCCGGCCTTGTGCAGGCGGTTGGACTTCAACAAACTGATCCCAAGTGCAGCCTCGCTCTAACGGGCGGCGACGGGGATGTGGGATGGCCAACCGGGATTTGCGCGACTGGATCGAGGGCGTGCGCGCCGCGGGCGAGCTGAAAATCATCACCGGCGCCGAGCCGAAGGAGGAGATCGGCGGCATCGTCGACATCTATATGCGCAAGATGGGCAATCCCGCGGTGCTGTTCGACGCGGTGCCCGGCTTTCCCAAGGGCCACCGCGTCATCGCCAACATCCTCACCTCTATACCGCGCGTCAACCTGGCGCTGGGTCTGCCGCCGCAAACGCCGGAGATGGAGCAGATCCAATGGTGGCGCAACTATTTCAAGAACGCGCCGTCGCAGCCGGTCAAGGCCGTCAACGGCGGGCCGCTCTTGGACAACGTGTTCGCGGGGGCCGACGTCGACATCGAAAAAATCCCCACCCCGGTCTGGCACGAGCACGACGGCGGGCCGTATATCGGCACCGGCTGCCTCGTCGCCATGAAGGATCCCGATTCCGGCTGGATCAACTACGGCTGCTATCGCGTGCAGTCGCATGCGCGAAACGTTGCATCGGTGATGATGTCGCCGGGCAAGCACGGCTTGATCATCATGCGCAAATACCACGAGCGCGGCGAGCCGTGCCCGGTCGCCGTCGTCGTCGGCATGCACCCGGTGCTGGTGATGCTGGGCGGCATCGAGGTCCCATACGGCAAGAACGAGCTCGAGGCGGCCGGGGGCATTTTCGGCGAGCCGGTCGAGGTCATCAACATGCCGAAGACCGGCCTGCCGGTGCCGGCGAATGCCGAGATCGCGTTCGAGGGCCTGATCCATCCGAATGACAAGATCAAGGAAGGGCCGCTCGGCGAGTGGACCGGCTACTACGCCAGCGGCAGCGATCGCGAGCCGGCGATCCGCATCGACACCTTGATGTATCGCGACGACCCCATCCTGGTGGGTGCGATCCCGGCCGTGCCGCCCAACGACAACACCTTTTATTTCGGGTCGTACCGTTGCGGCGCGGTGTGGAACCAGCTCGAAGCGGCGGGCATCCCTGGCGTGCAGGGCGTGTGGACGCACGAAGCCGGCGGTAGCCGCTTCATGCTCGTGATCTCGATCAAGACGCTCTACGGCGGGCATTCCAAGCAGGCGGCCATGGTGGCCTCGCATTGCCACGCCGGCGCCTACAACAACCGCTGGACCATCGTCGTGGACGACGACATCGATCCGACCAACTTTTCCGACGTGGTCTGGGCGATGTGCACGCGCTGCGATCCGCGCGATCAGGTCGACATCATCCACGGCGGCTGGAGCTCGGCGCTCGACCCGATGTGCTACGACACCGAAACCGACCGGCGCAATTCGCGCGTGATCATCGACGCCTGCATCCCGTTCCGGCGCAAGAAGACCTTCCCGGTCATCGCCCGTTCGAGCCAGGCGCTCGACGAGCGCCTGCGCGCCAAATGGGCGAAGGATCTGCCGAAGGATTTTTAGAGCGGATTCGGGTGAAGTGGAATCAGCGCGCGGCGAGGTGTCCCGGGCGCAGCGCAGCAACGCAGATAAGTTTACGCAATCTGCGTACACTTGATTGCGTTGTGATGCGCTGCAGACACCGATCTCGGGTTTACCCGAGATCGGCGCACAAATGTGCGCAAGTCGGGCAAGCCCGACTTGCGTGGACCGTCCCAGTCTGTGGCGGTCCCGGATCAGGGGCGCACCGCTCCACTTCGTTTCGCGCTGCACCGCATCCGGGACACGTTGCTTATGTGCCGAGCGAGCGCGCGGCGTAATTGTGCCTCCGGCACAAATGCAAGCGCTCTCATTCTGGAATACCATCCGTAAGTCGGGAGGGACTATGAAGAAAATGCTCACCGTCTTGGTCGCGTTCCTCGCGCAGGCGCTGGTATTGCAAAGCGCGCAAGCGTTCCCCGACCGGCCGATCAAACTTGTCGTACCGTCGCCTGCAGGGGGGCCTCCGGACCAGATTGCGCGGCTCATCTCCGACAAGATGGCCGCCGCGCTCGGGCAGCCGGTGATTGTGGAGAACCGAACCGGCGGGGCCGGCGGGATTATCGGCGCGAAATCCGTCGCAACGGCGGAGCCGGATGGTCACACGCTGTTCATGGGCAGCACGAGTTCTGTTCTCATCGCGCCCTTGATCTACAAGAATGCCGGTTACACCGCGGCAACATTCGCGCCCGTCGCGCTTGTTGCGGAGAGCAGCGAAATGCTCGCCCTGCATCCTTCCGTGCCGGCCAACACGGTGTCGGAATTGGTCGCATTGGCGAAGTCGCGACCGGGTGCGCTGAGCTATGGGTCGGCCGGGGTCGGGACGCTTCCGCATCTCGAGGGCGAATTCCTGAAAACGGCTGCCGGGATCGAGATGGTCCATGTTCCCTATCGCGGCGGCGGTCAGGCACTGACGGGTCTCTTGGGTGGCGAGGTTCAGGTCCTCTTTTCCACGCTGGTGCAAATCCTTCCGCATGTTCGTGACGGCCGGCTCAAAGCCTTGGCTGTGACCGGCGAAACGCGCAGCCCCCTGGCGCCGGATGTTCCGACCATGGTGGAGAGCGGGTTCGATCAGTTGATCACAACCTCGGTCAATCTGATTGTCGCGCCACCCGGGACGCCTTTGGCGATCAGGCGACAGATCAACCAGGCCGCCGCCGCGGCGCTCGCCTCGAGCGAGGTCCAGCAAGCCTTTGCGAGATTGGGCTACGAAGCGCGAGGAGCCTCGCCCGAGGAGGTTGCGTCCTATTTGGCAGAGGCGCAGCAACGCTGGTCGCGTCTGATCGAGACGGCGCGCCTCTCGATCGATTGACGCTCTGTGTCCCGGGCGCAGCGCAGCACCGCAGATAAGTTTACGCAATCTGCGTACACTTGATTGCGTTGTGATGCGCTGCAGACACCGATCTCGGGTTTACCCGAGATCGGCGCTTAAATGTGCGCAAGTCGGGCAAGCCCGACTTGCGTGGACCGTTACGGATTGTGACCGTCACGGACCGTAACGGTCCCGGATCAGCGGCGCACCGCCATCAGCGCGTTTACGCGCGTCTTTGACGCGCTATGGCGCTGCGCCGCATCCGGGACACGAGAGCGGCTATAAAGCGAGCTCCTCGGCCAGATCGCGCCAATCCGGATTGAATTTATCTATGAGGGCAATTTTCCACGAACGCCGCCAACGCTTCCAGAGTGCTTCGCGCACCCGTACACAGAGCGTTCGCAGATCAGCGACCAGCGTCTCAGCCATCGATGACTGTGTCGCCGGCATGCGCTCCGAGCGCCTCCGACAGCCGGCGGGTGACCCGGCGCATGAGGTCGGGCGTGCTCCGGTCGAAGCCATAGACCCACTCCGGGAAGTTCAGCGGTTTCTGAACCTCCCAGATCTCGTCGTGCCGGTCGGGTGGCAGGATGCGCGCCGGGTCGCCGACGGCCACCCATCCGATCGGCACCGTGGCGCCCGGCGCGAGGCGCGTGCGCAGGTGGACCGTGGCGTGCACTCTCACTTCGCTGCCGCGTCCGAGCGCGGCGCCGTGGAAGATCGCGGCACCGGTGGCCACGAACACCTCGTCCTCCAGGGTCGCGCCGGTGACGTGGGCGCTCGGCCCGATCAGGCAATGGTCCCCGATCGTACAGGGATGCTTGGGGCTGGCGCGAATCACGGCGTTTTCCATGATGATCGCGTCGCGCCCGATGCGGATGGCGCCACCGGCCTCGCCGACAACGCGCGCGCCGTGCAGGATGCGCACGCCGGGTCCAATCGTGACGTCGCCGCACACCGTCGCATCGGGTGCCACCCAGGCCGTCGGGTCGATCGTCGGACGCTTTCCCGCATGTTCGATCAGCATCGTCTCGTACCCGCGCCGTGGTGGATGGCCGATAACCTTGGCGGGTCGCCGATCCAACCTCAAGCAGCATAGGCGGTGGGAACGAAAGGCTCCTTGTCCCATCCGCCGACCGGATCGTAACCCCAGACCCAGTCGGCGCTGCCATGCACGCTGCCTTTGCCGGAGGCTATCGACTCCTTCTGCGCCGCGCTATCGCGCATGTGCTTGAAGCGAGCATTGGATAAGGAGAGCCGCTGCACCCCATGCACGCGCGGGATGCGGATGCGGCGGAAATTGGCAAAGGCCTCGGCCGGATCGCGGCAAGCCTCGAGCCAGCGCGCGAGGATGTAGGCGTCCTCGAACGCCTGGCAGGCGCCTTGCCCGGCATTGGGCAGCATGGCGTGCGCTGCGTCGCCGATGAGCTGGATGCGGCCGCGACCCCAATTCTGCGTCAGCGGCCGCGTGAACAGACCCCATTTCGAGCACTCGGTCACGAGGCTTAAGAGCTTCTCGAGGCGCGGCTCGGGGTTGGGGAAGCTCAACCGCATCTCGTCGGGATCGCCGCAGGTCGACCAGCCTTCTTCGACCCATTTGTCGGTGTCCTCTTGGGTGACGATATTCACGAGCATCTTGCCGCGGATGTAATAGGCGAGGAGATGACAACCCGGCCCTACCCATTGGATATGGCCGGTCGGCTCGAGCACCTGCTCCGGCACATCGCCCCCGTTGAGGAGCGCGCGCCACACCATCTGACCGGTATAGGTCGGGTTGTCGTCGCCGTAGAGCGCTCGGCGGATGACCGAGCGCACGCCATCGGCGCCGATTACGATTTCGGCCTCGACGCGCGCGCCATTGGCGAAAGCGAGCACGCTACGGTCGCTTCGCTCCTCCAGTCCTGTCAGGCGGTGTCCGAGATGAATGGCGCTATGATCGAGCCCGCTGGCGAGCGCGTCCAAGAGGTCGGCGCGGTGAAAGGTGTAATAGGGAGCGCCGTACCGCGCCGCGGCCTTTTGCCGGTCGTTGAATTCGAGGAACTCGCCGGTTTGCATGTTGCGCGTGTAGATGCCGGGCGATGCGGTCGCGACGGCGGCGACCTTGTCGCCCAGATCGATCGCTTGCAGCGCTTTGCAGGCTTGCGGGCTGACGTTGACCGCGGCGCCGATCTCGCCCAAAGCCGCGGCGGCCTCGAAAACCTCCGGCTGCATCCCGCAGGTCCTCAGCGCATGCGCGGCCGCGAGCCCGGCGAGCCCGCCGCCGACGATCGCGATCCTGCAGCTTCCTGACATTCGTCCCTCCGGACGCTCGCCCGCTCTCGTGTCCCGGATGCGGCGCAGCGCCATAGCGCGTCGAAGACGCGCGTAAACGCGCTGATGGCGGTGCGCCGCTGACCCGGGACCGCCACGGATTGTGACGGTCACGGATCGGAACGGTCCACGCAAGTCGGGCTTGCCCGACTTGCGCACATTTAAGCAAGTCGGGCTTGGCCGACTTGCGCACATTTAAGCGCCGATCTCGGGCAAACGCGAGATCGGTGTCTGTAGCGACATGGAAGTTTGCTGGAAATGCTAAGCTTCAGTCATGAAAATCAACTGGAGAGATGTCCTCAAGTTTCTGTCCGGCGCGTTTTTTGTTACAGCCGGCGCGAGCTGGTATTTTTCTCAGCTTGGCATGAGCGTTCCTTTTCCTTTCTTCGGATTTTCAGCAATGACACCGGAATTCTTGTTTTATCGCGGCTTCATACATTTCGCCCTGTTTCTGATTTGCTTCTATTTCGGGTTCATCAGGAAATGATCTGGCGAAAGCGCGCCACGAGCCGCCGGTGCAACAAGATCGGATGGGCGGCAATGTCTCCGAACCGCTCGATCGCGCGCGCGGCGCTCACAGGGATTTGAGCGCCAGCTGGGGGGCTCGGGCGTTGCGCCGAGATTGACTTTTGCGCCTCATGAAGTTAGTTAGTGATAACTAACTTCCTTGGACGGCAACATGGCGCTCATCGATATCGCCAAGCCACGGCCGCGGCTGAGCGGCGAAGCTCGCCAGCAGCAGATCGTCGAAACCGTCCTAGACCTCGTGGTCGAGCACGGAGCCGATGGCGTGAGCGTTCAAGCCATCGCGGACCGGATCGGACTGACCCAACCTGCCGTGTTCCGTCATTTTCGAAGCAAAGAGGCGATCTGGGTCGCCGTGATGACGTGGCTCGAAGAGCAGCTCGGTGCAATTTATCAAGCCGCCGACGCGAGCTCCGGAAAATCGCCGCTGAGTAGTCTCAAGCACATGTTCACCGAACACATACGCATGGTGGAACGCCATCCGGCCTTGGCCAAGATCGTCTTCTCGGACCATCTGCGTCTGCAATTCCCAAGCCTGCAAATGAGGTTCGCCGGAATTCACCTCGCCTATGAGAGGCGAATCGTCGCCTTGCTCAAGCGAGCCAAGATGCAGGCTCTTGTGCGCGCATCATTGCCTGCCGATGACGCGGCCACTTTGTTCTTGTGCATGATCCAGGGACTCGCATTCCAGTTCGCGATTGCCCGTCGCCCAATGCAATTGCGCCGGGAGGCCGATCGAGTCCTTGCACTGTATCTACGCGCCATCGCAAACCCGCTATCGCCGAGGCAGCCTTCGGATCATCGCCGCCGGCGGGCTCGACTGCAATGAACGCCGACCTGCGCGACGTCTGGAGTGATGAATGTTGCATAAGATGTCCCATCCACGGAGTAAGACCGGCTCCGAGACGAAGTTTTCACGCTATCACCCGGCGTTGGTCGCGCTGCATTGGATTTCAGCGGTGTTAATTCTCGTAGCGCTTGCGACCGGCACATTCTGGCTCAAGGCCACACCGAATTCATCGCCCGATAAGATTGCCCAACTTGCCGCGCATATGGCCTTGGGCATCGCGATCCTTGTGCTGACCGTCGGGCGGGCCGCCGTGCGCAATATCACGCCGTTGCCCGAACGCGCTAACGCTGGGCACGTCCTCCTCGACAGGCTTGCCGTCGCCACCCATTACGGGCTTTACGCCGCAGTCATCCTCATGGCGGTCAGCGGCATCGTAACGGCCGCAGTGGCCGACCTCCCAGCTGTCGTGTTTGGAGGTTCGAGCGCGTCACTACCAGAATCATTTTCAAATCTTCCGCCCCGGATTGCGCATGGCCTCTTGGCCCAAGCCCTCATCGCGCTGGTTCTCTTGCACACGCTCGGCGCGCTTTATCATCACTTCTTTCGAAAAGATCAGCTGTGGCGACGCATGTGGTTCGAACAGCGTTCGACCATAAACCCCGTCCACAGAAGAACCAACGCTACGGAGGCCCAACGATGAGCCGATTTGGTTGGATGCTCAAAGCCGCCGCCCTGCACGTGCGCAGCTGTGTCCTTGTGCTTGGCTTGGGCTGTGCGATGGCGGGCTCGCACGCCAAGGCGCAATCGAACGCCCATCAGCACTTCGGCAAGGTGCACTTCCCCATCGCCTGCAACGATGGCGTCCAGGAGCAATTCGACCTTGCGCTCGCAATGCTGCACACCTTCTCGTTTCCCGACGCAGCCCAGACTTTCACGGCTGTTGCCCAGAAGGACCCCGACTGCGCCATGGCGTATTGGGGTATTGCCGCAACCGCAATCGGCAGTCTGTACGGTGGACGACCGGGACCCATGGCGTTACAGGGAGAACAGGCAGTCGAAAAAGCCAAAGCCATACGCGGGAAAAACGCACGCGAACGCGATTACATTGCAACGGTTGAAGTCTTCTGCAAGGGCGCCGAAACGCTCGACTACGCAGCGCGCGTGCGTGCCTATGCAAGTGCCCTGGAGCGGCTCCATCGCAAATACCCCGAGGATCGCGAGGCCGAAATATTTTACGCCTATGCCCTGTCGGCGCTAGGGGCGCCGACCGATCAGACCTTCACATACCAACTTCGAGGCGCTGCTATCCTCGAGAAGCTCTATGCCGATCTGCCGGATCATCCTGGCGTGATCCATTATCTCCTGCACGCCTACGACAACACGCCATATGCGTCGCGCGGGCTGACGGCCGCGCTTCGGTTGGCCAAGGTAGCGCCTTCGTCGCCGCATGCGCTGCAATTTCCCGCTCACATCTTTAATCGCATGGGCCTTTGGCACCAATCGATTGACACGAATCAGGCCGGCGCAGCCGTCGACGATTTGTTCTTCAAGCCGCACGCGATGGATTTCCTTGTCCACAGCTACTTGCAAACAGGGCAGGCCGTAGCTGCCAAACGCGTGGTCGATCAAATCGCCACCATCAAAATCGTTCCGCACATTCTCGATGCTTTTGCGGCGGCTGCGATGCCTGCGCGGTACGCGAGCGAACGCCGACGTTGGGACGAGGCGGCGGCGCTTAGCCTGCCCCAGCAGAGGGCATTTGCGTGGAAAGATTTTCCGCACGCCGAAGCGGCTCTGGTGTTCGCCCGCGCTCTTGGCGCAGCGAGAAGTGGCGATACTGACGTCGCAAAGAAGGATCTCGATCTCCTGCAGGAGCTGCGGGCCAACCTCATCAAGGCCAATAGCGAAGGTACCTGGCAAGAGTATTGGGTAGCCAAAATTGAGAACGATCGGCAAGTCGTCGCGGCGTGGATCGCGTACAAGCACGGGCGGCGCGACGAAGCGTTGCGCATGCTGCGTGCCGCCGCTGACCACGAGGATTCCACGGAATGGGATCCAGTTATGCCGGGGCATATCATCTCGGCCCGGCAGAACCTGGGAGAAATGCTACTGGACGCGAATGATCCTGTACGGGCGCTGCAGGCGTTTGAGGCTGCGTTGAAGACGGAGCCGTTCAGATTCTGGAGTCTATACGGAGCCGGGCGTGCGGCAGACTTATCCGGCGATCGGGCCAAGGCCGAGGCGTTTTACGCCTTGCTGGTTGGCCAAACCGCTTCGGCAGACGTGCAACAATACCCGGATTTGAAGGTCGCCAGGGCCTTTCTGGAAAAGGAGTAGGCCCCTCATTTCGTTCTTTGTGAACCCGCACAAAGACAGAAGGAGATTTACGATGACCAATCAACGCCCAAAGATTGCGGCCCTCATTGCTGACGCGTTTCAGGAGGAGGAGTACTTCTTTCCCAAGGTCGCCCTCAACGAAGCCGGCTATCAAGTCGAGGTGGTGTCCTCGGGTAAACAGCCGGTCGAGATTTATAGCTACTTCGCACGGACCGGGCTGTTGGACGTCGAGCGCGCCATTGCCGACGCCCGGCCCGGGGACTATGTGGGCGTCCTCATTCCAGGTGGCGCCAAAAGCCCTGCCTTGCTCGCCGAAGATCCTCGCGTCACCAAATTCGTACAAGACGTCAGCGCGCGGGGCGGAGTCATCGCCTGCATCTGCCGTGGGTCGCTCCTGGCGGCCCGCTCAAAGGTTGTTGCCGGCCATCGCATGACGGGGTTCAACGACAGCGTCTCCTACCCCGAGCTCGTCGTGCAGCCCGACGCGGAAGCCGCCGGTGCAACTTGGGTGCAGGATGCGCCGGTCGTCGTTGATCGCAACCTCGTCACTTCGCCGCATCCGCGTTATTCCGCGGCTTTCTCGGCCGCGATCGTAGAGGCGTTACGTGGCAAGTGATGAGTTGCTCGTGATGGGTCCCAATTCTGTGCCTAGGTTTGGCGGTCGAATCCGAGGCGGTCGGCGATTCGGCGAGGCATGAATGACGCAATGCGCTTGGCTTATTGCGCCCTACGCGCTGGTACGCCTGCAAGCTGCTAACAACAGGATCGCGTTCTAATATACTGCTCGCCACGTGCGGAGTGAGGCGGCGGTGGAACCATCGCCGCCCGCTCATGTTCCACGATGCCCAACGCAGGAGACAGAACAGCAATGGCCGACAGTCCGCTGCGCGCCAAAGGCCGTGCGATGCGCCGCAAGCTCATGGGCGACGCCTACGCCGACAAGCTCGACAAGGGTCTCTATACCGATCCGTTCATG
>WNGF01010796.1_pt1 | contig 17057 bp, 8 predicted proteins | sample 5400641 | NCBI WGS metagenome assembly WNGF01 (sample SAMN13153371, study PRJNA577476) | soil metagenome | isolation source: 80 cm soil or saprolite under grassland replicate 2 | place: USA:California | collected 2016-06-15
ACATGCCGCAGGCGGCCGGCGGCAAGGCCGTCCCGCTGTGGGCCGACCTGCAGATGCGCTGGCACGGCCGGTGCGACGACATGGACCAACGGCTCACCCTCGCCCACCGGGCCAACCTCAATGTCGCCACGACCTTCAGGGACGGGGACGACCACGGCGCCCGGTTCATGATGTGACCCCTTCCCGCTGAACCCGGCCGCGCCCGGGCGCTGCGATCGCGCATGGACTGCGCGATCGCGCCCGGGCCGGCCTTGGCGCCAGGCCATGAGGCACCACGAAGCGACCCGAAGGAGACAGAGATGGGCACCACGACCACCAAGTTCGACAAGGGCAGGTACGAGATGCTGATCGCGTCCCTCGCCGGCAACGAGAACACGCTCAGCCAGCGGATCATGATCCAGCCCGATTCCGCGGTCGACTTCCGGGATCCGCAGTTCCTGCCCGGCTCGAACAACTGGCACCCGGCCAGCTACCTGGCCACCCAGGTCAAGGCGCTGAGCACCTCCGTCTTCGACCGGCTCGGCGAGGTGGACACCGAGCTCACCACCTTCGTGGACGCGCTCAAGGAGGCCAAGAAGGTCTTCGAGGACACCGACGACCTGGCCAACTACAGCGCCACCAAGTTCGCCGAGAAGTTCCCGAACTTCACCGGCGACCACACCTGACCGCGCCCGCACCGAGCCCCGACCGCCCCTTCGCGGTGCGGCACTGACGAGGAGATCCTGCGATGGCCGACGGGCCGACCTTTCCATCCAGCGGCGGGTCCACCGAATGGACCTTCGATCTCGCCCTGCGGGCGGTGACCGGCAACCTGACCGGTGCTGACGGGCAGGCCGTGCCGAACCTGACCAACCTGGCCCTCGGCAAGTGGTTCAGCTACGACGACAAGCCGAGCGCGTCCGACAACATCACCTACCACGCCTACGGGAACTACTACTACGGCGCCAACTACAACACCGACGCCGCAACGGCCTGGACCAACGCGGTGGAGGCGATCAACGCCGCGGTGATGAACCTGGAGGTCGGCACGACCGGCGAGGTGTCGCTGCAGGCGATGCAGCGACTCCGCAACGCACTCATCACGGTGTCGACCTGGCTGGCCGGCTCGACCACCGACATCGGGACCTGGGCCAAGAACCTGGACAGCGACGACGCGGACTTCCAGGGCAAGGCGGCCGCCCTCATCCAGCACCGCCTGCACAACGACACCAAGTGGGTCGACGGCCTGCACCAGCAGCTCACCTCCTACCACGGCAGGTCGATGATCAGCGCGATCGACAGCGCAGGGCAGGCGCTCACCGCCTACATCGGCAGGATGTCGATCGCCTGGCGGGCGGCCTACCCGAAGCTGGAGACGATCGTCCAGGACCAGCAGACGTACTACGTCAACTACATCAGCGACTACATCGACCACTGGGGGCTGCAGAAAGGCCTGCCCAACTACCAGCTCGACCAGCTCTGGGTTCTCCACAACTTCGGCGTCGCGGAGTCGCCGGACCAGTACATCACCCGGGTCCTGGACAGCTACCCCGGCGGCAGCCTGCGGACCCCGGCCGGCTGGACCGCGATGAACACCAACATCACACACAGCATCCAGCAGTCCCTGGAGACGGCGCTGAACGTGCCGGCGCGCACCGCGATCAGCGCGCTGAGCACGGCCTACAGCGACGCCGCCCGCTACGTCGCCGCCCTGACCAAGCCGGTCGGCGTCGACAGCTCGGCCGCACCCCCGCCGCCGCCTCCTCCCGACGGCAACGACGGCAAGCTCCCGCCACCACCGCCGCCACCCGACGGCGGCAACGACAACACCAAGCTTCCGCCGCCGCCCGACGGCGGCAACGACAACACCAAGCTTCCGCCGCCGCCCGACGGCGGGGGCGGCAACGACGCCAACCTCCCGCCACCACCCGGCAGCGACGGCGCCAACGACCTCAGGCTCCCACCACCGCCCGGCGGTGACGGCGGCAACGACCTCAACCTCCCACCGGCACTCGGTGGCGGTGGCGACGGCCACACGCCGCCCGGCGCACCCGGCGGACCGGATGGCACCCTGCCGCCGTTCGTACCGTTCCCGCCGATCACGGCCGGCGGCGGCAAGGGCGGCGGCAAGGGTGGCAACCGCTTGGCGAATCCCGGGCTGCCCGAACCCGGCGCGGACCTGCCGGGCATCCCCGGGCTGCCCGGGGACGGGGGCGGATCCGGGCATGGGCCAGCAGGGCTCGGCGACCTCAGCGGCACGCCCCTGCCGGCCGGCGGCTCGGGTGCCAGCCGCCTCGGCGCACCCGGAGCTGGCGGCGCCGGCCTGCAGGACAGGGTGGGCGGTCCGGTTACCGGGGCTGACCGCGCTGCCCTGCCCGACCTGCGGCTGTCCGGTGGCGCCCCGGGCGCCGACGGGGCCGGCGCCGGCGGTGGCGCCGGGAGCGGTGCCGGCGGCGTGCCGTTCTTCCCGCCGATGGCGGGCGGTGCCGGCGGCGCCGGCGAGAAGCCCAAGGAGCGGGAACGCCAGACCTGGCTGTCGGAGGACGAGTCCGTCTGGGGCACCGGGGAGGAAGCCGGCATCGCCGTTGTCGGCTGGCCGGGTGGCGAGCAGCCGTACGACGAGGAGCCGCTGCCGCCCAGCCGCCCGGTCCGCCCCACCCGCCGGCCGGCCACCCCCACGCGCCGGCCCGGCGCGCCGGCGCAGAGCCGCACGGCCGCACCGGAACCGCCGGTGACGGTGCCGCCCCGCGCGGTGCCGACCGCACCCGATGCCCCGCCGGCGGGCACGGCCCAGCAGGCCGAAGCCGGCGCCCGGTAACACCCGACCGTCCACAGTGAAGGGAATGGAAGATGTCCTCAGCCCTGCATGACCAGATGGAGGCGGCCGTCGCCGACCTGCGTGCGCAGCGGGACCGGATCCGCGAGGCCGGTCGCCGGCTGTCCGAGGCCAGCCACCCGGCCACCTCGCCGGACCGCTCGGTGGAGGTGACCGTCGATGCGCAGGGCCGGCTGACCGGCCTGTCGCTGAAGGGCAAGGCGTACCGCACGCTGGCCCCGGCGGAGTTCGCCGACCGGATCGCGCGGACCGTGCAGGCGGCCCAGGACGCGGCCGCTGCCCGGTCGGCGGCCACCCTGGCCGAGTACGCGCCGGCCCGGCTGCGCCAGGTGTTGGAGGGCACGTTCGACCTGGACGCGATGTTCGACGCCGCCATCGAGGCCGGCGAGGGGCCGATCTTCGCCGGTGAGCACCCCGGGGCGCGGCCATGAGCGGGGAGTTCAGCGTCGATGTGGACGCGCTACGCCTCGGCGGGGTGAACATCGACGAGATCTCCCGGACCGACCACTCGATCCTGCACGAGCTGTACTCCGCGGTGTTGCTGTATGCCAAGGCGGGCGGCGACGGCCAGATCGGTAAGGCGATGAAGCTGAACTACGAGCCGGTCCGCGACTTCGGCCTGCAGTTCCTGGGGCTGCTGGGCCAGTCGCTGTCCCTCGACGGCACGGGCGTGATCCGGCTCGGCAACTTCATGGGCAACGTGGACAGCGACGCAACCGTGATCGCGCACGGCCCGGGCAAGGCGCACTGACGCCATGAGCATGCACGTGCCCGATGGGGTTCGGGGGCTGTTCCTCGTCCTGACCGGCGAGGAATGGCCCACCGCGGACGAGGACCAGCTAGGCCTGCTCGGCCGGGCGTGGGGCAAGGCCGCCACCCGGGTCAAGCACGAGCTGGAACCGCAGCTGACGCATGCGGTCAACCGGATCCGGACGAACTTCGACGGGCAGGCCGAGCGCGGGTTTGCCGACACGATGGCCCCGTACTCGGTGGACAAGCCGTACTACATCCACTCCGCGGTGGAGCAGTTCCGCCAGGTCGAGACGTTCCTGGAGGACACCTCCGTCCAGGTCGAGTACGTGAAGCTCATCTCGATCCTCACGCTGATCGAACTCCTCGCCGAGATCGCCTGGGCCGTCATGGCCTCGCCGTTCACCGGTGGCGCCTCCATGGCCTGGTTGGAGGGCGTCATGGAGGTCGTCAAGTTCCTGATGCAGCGCTGGTGGGGCCGGCTGTTCCTGCGCATCCTGCAGGCGGAGGTGATGGGGATCGCGTTCCAGGCGGCGATGGACGGCCTGGTGCAGGCGATCCAGATTGCCGAGGGAAAGCGCAAGCACTGGGACACCAAACTCACCATCCAGTCCGTCGCTGTCGGCGCCCTCGGTGGCGCGCTGAGCCTGCCGTTCAACGCGATCGGGCACCGGCTGGGCCACCTGCTCGGCGGCGCGCTGGTCAACGCGTTCGGCAAGGATGGCGCCAAGCTGGCCGAGGCTGCTGCCGAGGCGGCCGCCAAGCACGTGGACGATCTCGGCGTGAAGCCGCTGCGCGAGGTGGCCGAGGGCATCACGCGGACATTCGACCACCTCGCCGGCGAGCCGGTCAGCACCAGGTGGCTGATGAAGACCGGCACCCAGTTGGTGGACACCGTCGAGGAGGGCCTGCACGAGGCATTCACCGAGGGCACCTACGCCGCGCTGAGCGGAGACGGCTTCAGCTTCAACCCGTTCTCGTTCACCTCGGGCGGGTTCTCCAGCCTCACCGGCGTGTTCCGCTCCGGGCACCAGGGCGGGCTTGGCTCTCGCGGCCTTCATTACCCCGGGCTCGGTCCCGGCGGGCAGCACCCGGCGGATCCGTCCACGCACGACGCTCCGGGCCTTGATCCGTCCATTGTGGACAGCAAGGACCTGTCGGCGAGCGCTGCCGTCCACGAGCCCCCGACCGTACTGCCCGCACCCCCGGTCGTGCCGCAGCAGGCTGCCTCGCCGGTGCCGCAGTCCGCCACGCCGGTACCGTCGCCGGCCGCCACCACGCCCGGTCCGGTGCCGCAGTCCGCCACGCCGGTACCGAAGCCTGCCACGCCGGTACCGTCGCCGGCCGCCACCACGCCGGTGCCGAAGCCCGCCGCGCCGGTACCGTCGCCGGCCTCGACCACGCCCGGTCCGGTGCCCGGGCAGCGCACCGCGCAGGCAGGCACCACTGGGGCGGTCGCGCACACCCCGACCTCCCCGGAACCGGCCCGGTCCGGGGGGCTGCCTCCGGCAGAATCCACTGTGGACGATCCGGTCAGCGGGTCCGGCTCGCAGCCCGCGGTGCGGCCGCCGGACATGCCGTCCGAGCGGCAGGAGTCCGGCGGCGGCAGCACCGACCCGAAGCCGTTGGCGAGTGCGGCCGGGCAACAGCATGGCGGCGGCGGGAAACCGTCCACATCGGCCGGTCCCGCCACCGCCGGATCGGTGGAGACGCCGTCGCCGTACCGCGAACAGAACCTGAAGCTCGGGGAAGCGCACCGGGACGCGGTCGAACACGGGCGATTCACGGGGTTGCGGGACGAGCCCGCGGTCGCCGGACAGCCGAACAGTGCCCCGCCGGCGAAGGACGGGGAGTACGGCCGGATCGTCGCGGTGCGGCTGGAGCACGACGACACACCGCACGTCGAGCCGGCGGGCGGGACTCCGGGCGCAGTTCCCGGTAACCAGCCGACCGGTGTCGCCGAGGTCGGCCTGCCGGACAACGCGCCGGTCCCGGCGGACCACGAGGACCACGGGGACCACGGGGACCACGGGGACCACGGGGACCACGGGGACCACGGGCGGGTCGTCGCGGTGCACCTGGTCGGCGACGGGACGCCACCCGGCGACCCCGGTGGGCAAACCGGCGGCGCGCACGGGGGCGATGGCGACAGCGGGTCCGCGTTCGGCAGCAGCGGGCACGTCATTAACCGCGGGAACAACACGCAGACCATGCTGGATACCGCCAAGCCCGGCGCGCACGGCGGCGGCAGCGGGACCACATTCGGCAGCGGCGGGCACGTCATCAACCGCGGGAACAACACGCAGACCGGCCTGGAGACCCCGAAGCCCGTCACGAAGACGTCGGCGCCGGCGCGGATCAAACGGCCGGGCCGGCCGGCGAGCAAGGATCCTGCGAAGTACGCGGATCGAAACCACCGCGGCCACGCAGACCGGGACCACCGCGTCCACGCGGACCGGGAGCACGTCTACGACGCACAACGCGCCGCCCACGAAGATCGGCGAGGATGTCGGGACGGCCGACCCTGCCCCGGCCACCGCCGGCTTGCCGACACCTACGCCGCCGGCCGCCGGCAGGACAGCACGGTCCCGGGGCACGATCGCCACCCCGACCCACGACGTCGGGTCGGAACCGCCGTCCCAGCCGCAGCCCCTGCTCGCCGCGGCGGAAGCCGACATCCAGTATCAGGACAGGCATGGTGTGCCGCCGCCTGGTCCGCGGCTGGTCCTGGACACCCCGGAGCGCCAGGCCGCGCGCGAGTCGGCCGCGCAGGAGGCCGACTTCGACTACCAGGACAGGCACGGTGTCCCGCCGCGCCCGAGACTGGTCCTGGACACCCCGGAACGCCAGGCCGCGCGAGAGGCCGAACGCGAGCAGATGTGGCAGGACTTCGTGGCCGCCGCCCGCGCCGAGTCCCCCGGCGACCCGGCAGTGGTCGACGTCCCGACCCTGACCGAGGCCCACGCGCGGATCGAGGCCCACACGCAGCAGGCCCGCGAGGATGCCTGGCACAAGCTCATGAACGACCTCGGCATCCACCCGCCCGGCCAGACGCCGGCTCCGGGTGCTCATCCTGCGCCCGCGGCGCCCGGGCGTCCGTCCGCCGCGCATGCGGAGGTACCGGTCCCCGCCCCGCCCTCCGTTGATGACGTCAACTTCCTGTACCAGGACAGGCACGGTGTGCCGCCGCCGGGTCCCCGGCTCGTCCTGGACACCCCGGAGCGCCGGGCCGCGCGCGAGCTCTCCGCGGCTGAAGCCGACTTCCAGTACCAGGACAGGCACGGTGTCCCGCGGCCGGGTCCCAGGCTCGTCCTGGACACCCCGGAACGCCAGGCCGCCCGCGAGCAGGCCGCGCAGCAGGCCGAGTTCGAGTACCAGGACAGGCACGGTGTCGGGTCCCCGGCTCGTCCTGGACACCCCGGAACGCCAGGCCGCGCGCGAGCAGGCCGCGCAGGAGGCCGACTTCGAGTACCAGGACAGGCACGGTGTGCCGCCGCCGGGTCCGTCGTCGGGTCCGCGGCTGGTGCTGGACACCCCGGAACGCCGGGCCGAGCGGATGTGGCAGGAGTTCGTAGCGACCGCCCGCGCCGAGTCCCCCGGCGGCCCGGCCGTGATCGACGTCCCGACCCTGGTCGATGCCCACGCGCGGATCGAGGCCCACACGCAGCAGGCCAGCGAGGATGCCTGGCACATGCTCCTGAACGACCTCGGCATCCGCCTGCCCGGCGACGCGCCGAACCCGGTCCCCGGCGCGCGGACCGCAGGGCCGGGGCACCCGATCTGGTTCCCCGCGCCGGCCGACGGCCTCATCCACGCCCAGGCGGTCGCTGCCGTGCCGCGCGCCCATGGCTGGACCACCCTGGTCGCCCACTCCGATGCCGGCCGGGTCTTCGACGGCGACACCGCCGTCGACGGCCCGGCCGTCGCAGAACGCATGCACCTGCCCCGGCTCGACGGCGGCGGCGCGGTCATGGTGGTCTGCAACGCCGCCTCCCCGCCGCCGGGCGGCGGCCGGTCGCCGGCCGAGGACCTGCACCTGGCCACCGGTTCGGCCACGCGGGTGCTGGCCCCGACCAACGAGGCCATGATGTCCGGCGCCGACGTGGTATCCGGCACCTGGACCGTCGATGCGAACGGGGACACCGTGCCCAACCCGGTCGGCGACTGGGTGCTGTGGGAGGGCGGCGTCCCCCGCTCCCTGGGCACGGCGTCGCTGACCGAGGCGCTGGCCATGCTCGACGTCGGCGTCACACCCGGCGACCGGCCGCCGGACGCGCCGGTCAGCTTCGTCCACCAGATCACCCCCGCGCAGACCGCCACCGCGAACGCGATGGGGTACGACGCGATCCCGGCGCACACGGCCGCGCAAGGATTCGTCGACTTCTACACCGCGGTGATCGCCGTGACCGGCAACGGGCTGGTGGACAGCGACGGCGCGCCGATGACCCAAGCGGCCATCCACGCCCGCGTGCTGGAGGAGCTGGAGGCGGACCTGCACAGGCCGGTGTCGCACTACATCGGACTGTTCGCCCCGGCCACCGACGTGGCGCAGTTCCTGCTGGACATGCGGGACCCGACCTTCTGGAGCCGGCAGGCGAGCATCCTGGTCCCGCACGTGGTTGCCAACCTGTTCGGCATCGAACTCGGAGTGATCGGCGCCCTCGGCGGGGCCGAGGCCGTCGGCGATGTGAACGGCCCCCGGCGGGGCGACGCCAACGGCGACCCGCTGCTGGTGCTCGATGTCGGCGACCGGTTCGTCGGCCTGTCGCCGCGCCCCCCGGCCGCCGGGCAGAACCCGCCTCATCGGGAACTGCGTCCCCGGTTCCAGCCGGGCCAGAACAGCGCGTGGATCCGGCCGCTGACCACGGCCGAACGGGCCCTGATCGACCAGGCCGGCCAGAACGCCCCGCTGCGGCCGGGAGTCGAGGACGACGCGGCCCGGGTCGGGCGCCAGACCATGGTGCGGTCCCTGGCCGCTCACCACACCGACCTGACCGACACCGACATCCAGACCGCCGCCCGGGACCTCACCGACCGGATCCGGCAGGCCGCCGACAACTGGCGGAGCCCCACCAGCGGCGAGCTGCGGGCCGACCTGGAAGCCCTCGACCGGGTCGCCCGGCACCAGGCCCGGGCCCAGGCGCAGCTGACCACCACCGCCGACAGGTTCGAGCGCCAGTGGCTCGGCGCGTTCCCGGCCTCCGCCGGCCCGGTGGCCGCGGTCCCGCACGCCGCCCGACTGGCCGCAATGGCCGAACTCGTCCCCGGACTGGTTGCGGCCCGCAACACCCCCACCATTTACCCCAGCGCGCTGGGGCGCCGACTGGCCCAGCTGCACCAGGACGCCACCTCCGCAGCCACCGAGGCCGCCAACCAGGTCGAGAACGAGGCCTCCGAGGCCGTGACGCGGGACCTCCCGGAGGGCGCCCCCGAGTGGCAGCCCCAGGCGCTGGCGATTCGGCGACGCAACGCGGTCGAGGCGGTCCAGGACCGGGCCAGGGCCGTCGGCGCCCGGGCGTTCGCTGACACCGTCGCCGCCGGACTCCAGGACCCGGACATGGTCCGGGCCATCCGGAACCTGGCCGAGGCCCAGCTCAGCGAGGAGCGCTCGCGCCAGGCGGTGGCCTGGCTCGACGAGGCGCGCAGGGATGGTATCGCCGCCCGGGATGCCTTCCTCGAACCGCACCGGCAGCAGGCACTCCAGAGCGCCGCCGCCGCGACGGAATGGCAGATCCGGCAGAACAACGCGGTCGACGCGCTGCTGGCCGCTGAACCGCCGCGCTTCCTGCCGCCCGGCTTCGGCGAGCTCGGCCTGCGCGAGCCCGGCGTGGCCGGGCCGACCCGCCCGACGTACCCGATGGGCCGCGACGGCCGGTTCGTCCGGTTCGGCAACATCCGGGTGGGCGACCACGTGGGGCTCGCCGACCTGGTCGCTTCCCTGCTGCCGGACCCGACTCCTGCCCTGCAGGCCACCACCGCCGATGCCGTCCTGGATTTCATCAACGAGCACGGCCCCCAGACCTTCGGACGCCGGCTGCTGGAAGGCGGCCTCGACCTCCCGGTCCGCGACGGCGCGGTGCAGGAGACCGTCCACATCGAACTGGCTCTCGGCGCCCTGAACATGGCCCACCACCTGCGCGCCCTCGCCACCGAGGTCACTCCGGTCGGCCTGGCCATCGGCCGCAAGCAGCACTTCCCGGTCGAGGCCGACCACGAGTCCACCGCCGGGGGCCGCAAGACGGTCTCGTCCTCCCGCTCGATCGGTGTCTCCGCGAACGTCGCCTGGGCCCTGGGCGGCCCCGGCCACGTCCACGGCCTGCGCTTCGGCGGCGCGGTGTCCGGCAAGAGCACCACCTCCTACACCGGCGGCAGCGACGCGGTTTCGGCGACCAAGCGCCTGTTCCCGCTGGAGGGTGAGACCAGCTACTTCGACATTCCCGGCGCGGCCCTGTCCGTACAGACCCGCCGGGCCGCCGACCAGGGCACGCCGCCCACCCGCCACGGGATGAACATGCGGCTGGCCTTCCCGCGGGAACTCACGCCGGTCAAACCGGACACCGCGCCGTCCTCGGCCCTACCGCGCACACCGCTGACGCTGGACGGCGCGCCCCGGGTCGGCGTGGACCGGACCGACCTCGCCAATGAGGCCAACCCGAACGGGCCGCACCACCAGGCCGCCAACCGGGTGGCGGCGACCCAGCACCAGTTCTTCAACCTGGTCGAGTCGGTCGGCGGCCTGGACCGGATCCGCGAGCAGATCAGCGCCGTGCTCGCAGGCCCCGCGGGCCAGGTGGACCAGGGGTTGTCCGAGGGGGTCGACTTCGCGCTGAGCGAGGGCTCGTTCCTGCGGATGTTCGGCGACATCACCGGGCCGGGCTGGACCACTCCGCTGTTCCCCACCCGGGATCAGAACTCCGGGATGCGGCTGCGGGTCACCGGGCGGCTGCGCAACGCCCAGGCGGTCAGCATCGACCCGGTGCCGCTGAAGGAGGAGAGCCAGCGGTTCGTCAACATCGGCCAGAGCGTCAGCCAGGGCGCCGAATTCAGCGTGGCGGTGCCCAACTTCCGGTACGGGTACACCTTCAACGACCACGGCGGCATCGGGGTGGAGGCCGACATCACCGGCACCCTGTCCGCCAGCCGCTCGACGAACGCCAACTCCGGGTCCGGGCACATCAGCGGCCTGGTCTACAACGGGGACAGCGTGCTGTACCGGGCCGAGTTCGCGATCGACACCGACGTGATCCGGCCGGGCACCCGCCTGGGCGCGGCCGTGCGCCGCAGCGTCGACGTCTCGGTGTACCTGCGGATCCCGATCGCGCAGCGGGCCCGGTTCGAGGCGGCGATGGCGGCGGCCGTGGACCCCACGCTGGCGCCCGCGGTCCCGACCCGGGACGTTGATCCGACGCTCGTCGACCCGGACGCGGATCCGGCGACGATCGCCCGTGAGAACGTCGAGCGGAACCGGGAGCGCCACCCGCCGCTGCACCTGGCCTCGGGTCAGGGCACCGGGTTCGCCGCGATCAGCCACCTGGCCGGGGCCGAGCGGGTGCTGCCGCGCCTGGAGGAGCTGGTACGCCAGGCCGGCGCGCCGATGTCGTGGTCGCGGGGCTGGGACGAGATGGAACTGGCGCACCTGCGCACCCAACTGGCCTCCCGGTTCACCCGCGAGGGCCTGATCAACTGGGGCAGCGCGCTGTTCCAGCCGGGCGGGGTGCGGATGGACCTGCACCGGCCGGGCACCGAGGGCACGGAGGTCATCACGGTGACGGTCCGGGGCGACCTCGCCGTGCCGCACCCGGCCGGACCGCCCACCCCCGGACCGGCCACCGGGCCGCGCCCGGTCCCCGTCCCGACCTCCACCGGCCGGGTGCACTCGGCCAAGCTGGAGATCATGCCCTCGGCGTTCGCCGGTGCCGGCGGCGGCGACACCGTCGGCTCCGGCCTGGGCCTGGGCTTCACGGTGGGCGGCATCGGCATCCCGGATCATGCCGGAGCGCTAAGCAAGATCCTGCCGAGCGTGGGGTTCGGGGTGTCCCGCTCGGCGTCGCAGGGCACGAGCGTCAACGCATCCGGGTTCCTGCTGGAGGCGATCCTGTATGACGGCCCGGCCCGCACCTTCGACTACGACGTCAGCTTCGCCCTGGAGGTCTCGGTGCGGCACATCGCCGGCACCACCGGCCTGGGCTGGCCGAAGGCCATCGGCCGCCGGCTCGGCGGCCTGGTAAGGCAGGCCAGGCAGACACCGGGAACCCCGCACAACAACCGGGTACGCGGCACGAACCAGGCGCAGCACACCCTGCAGGGCTCGACGCGGTTCGTGGTGGTGGAGGAGCTGGCCCCGGCCGACCAGATCACCGACCAGCGGAGGCTGGACCGGGTCGGCACCGTGGAGGTGCTCAACACCACCACCCAACCGGCCGGCCGCACCGTCACCATCCCCAACGTCACCCAGCACCTGACCGGTGCCCACACCCCGCTGAACATGGACGACCAGGTCATGGAGGTGCTCGGCGGGAGCCGGCTCGGCGACGAGCTGGCCGGGATGCTGGACGGGCTGGGGATCCGGTCCACCGTCTACGAGAACCTGCCGTGGGTGCTGACCAGCGCGGAGACGCTGGCCTCGACCATGGTGCGCGGGCCGTCGGTGCTCTACCACGAGATCGTGGAGGGCGGCCAGTTCAACGACCGGGTCGCCGAGATCTCGATCACCGGCTACCCGCACAACGACCAGAGTGACCGGACCCGGCCGGTGGACATGTTCCAGATGCACGTCGCCGAGGGCAACGGCGCGGTCTCCTCTAGCCACGAGGTCAAGACGTCGAAGTCCGCCTCGGTGAAGCTGTTCCCGCTGAGCACCGCCGACGGCACGACCAGCCATGGCGCAGTCGGCAGCGGCATCGGCCTGCCCGAGTTCAAGGCCAACAGCTCCAGCGCCAGGTCGCAGTCCCACAGCCTGACGTCCACCACCGGCCGCCTCACCCAGGGCAGCCGGTCGTACCTGGAGCACACCGCCGACATGCTGTGGCAGATCTCGGTGACCGTCCGCGACCAGAACATGTTCCACGAGCAGGCGCCCAGCTCCGCGCACACCACGCTCCGGGTCGCCAACGGTCTGACGTTCCTGCGGCTGGCGAACCCGGTCGCCGACATGCGCGCGGTAGGCACCGCGGTGCCCGCGCCCAACACGCCGGCGGTGCTGCGCAGCGACCGACCCGTGCCGGCCGGCACCCCCCAGCCGACCGGCCCCACGCAGGTCATCCCGAGGCTTCCGGCCGCCCCCGGCAACGCCGCGCGCGTGCCCATCGTGCCGCTGGTACCGGCCACCGCCGCGTCGGAGCGGCTGATCCCGCGCACCGCCGCGGCCGGCGCGACCGACGTCACCGGCGAGGGCAACACCCTGCTGGACGGGGTGCGGCGGCTGCTGACGGAACATGCGCCGGAGATGCTGGGGTCGCACTGGACGGTGCAGGAGGCGGCCCCGCCTGCGACCGCCGCGGCCGCGGCCCCGGCCAACCCCCGGCTGCGCCAGGTCCCGCAGAAGCTCGCCAACCTGCTCAACCCGGGCTCCCTGGAGGCGCTGCTGGACGTGCTGCTCGGGCCGGGACTGGTGCTGCACGCCACCCGGTCCGGGCCGCTCTACAACGAGCGGGTGCAGCTGGTGCTGCGCGCCACCCGGGATCCCAACGGCAGGGGCTACGCCTACCTGGAACACGTGGACAGCGCCAACGTCACCCGCTACTGGTTCCGGCTGAACTCCAAGGGCGACACCGCGAGCAGCTCGCGCGGGTACGGCTGGGCGCACGGCACCACCACCACGGTCACCGACGCGCCGCACCCCCCGCGCCTGAACGGGGGCAACGCGACGCCGTCGACCGAGGCCAGCACCGCCACGGGCAGGTCCACCGGCGTCACCGTCACCGACGCGGTCCGCGACACGTACTTCGCGGCCGGTCCCGCGGACCGGTACGTCGGCGAGATCGAGCTGTCCGCGACGCTGACCCGCACCTTCGTGCCGTCGCTGGCGGTCAACGCGCTGGGACTGAGCTTGCCGCGGCGCGCCATGGGATGGATCCAGGGCGCCGGCAACCACACCGCCCAACGGCCCACGGTCCGGGTGCCGATGCTGGAGCGGATCCTGGTCCCGACCGAGCTGCTGCACGACAACGCCGTTCCGCAGCCGCCGCCCGCCGCCCCCGCGCCCGTGCCCGGCGCCCCGCCGGTCCCACCGGCCCTGGGCACCTACGCGGTCACGGAGGTCCAACCGGGGCGGACCGCCGTGGAGCTGGGCCAGCAGCCCTTCGAGCTTCGGCCCGAGGACCTGCTCAAGCACAACGCGGTGGCATTCGGGTTCGACCACGCCAAGCTGCGGATCCTCCTGGACCAGGCGCTGCCCCGGCTGGCCGGCAACATCAACCCGCGCGGCGGCCAGCGCAGCGACGTGGTCAGCCGCCTCGTCGAGGCCGGAACCCGCACCCAGGACGCGCTGTACTACGCCCTGTCCTACGGCATGCTCACCCGGCAGTTGGAGCACCTGCTCACCCCGGAGGGGCTGAGCCTGCCCACGCTGGTTCGCGAGGGCGCCACCTTCACCGACAACATCGGCGAGCTGACCATGCGCGTCGAACTCGCCAACCCCCGCATACGCGGCTACACCGAGGGCTGGCTGGAGTCGGTGGACTACGGCTTCCGCGAGTTCGCCACCTCATCAGAGGTCTCCCACGGCCGCAACCTCGGCGTCGGGGGCGGCACGGAGATCAAGGCGGGAAGCCTGGAGAAGGACCTACCGCCGTACTCCAGCGCACCCCGCACCAATAAGGAAGGGCTGAACCTCACCTTCGGCCGCAACCGCGCCGACAAGGGCACCGGGGTCCTCAAGACCATGCCGCGTTCGGTCGCCGCCAACCGCAAGGTGCCGTGGCTGCGGACCGACGTGGACGCGATCGTGCACCTGACGCTGCGCGCGCGCAACGAGCGCGACCTGCTGCACGGGACCGGAGGGGAGGTGTCGGTGTCCTTCAACATCGCGCACGCGCTGGAACTCGGCCTGTCCCCGGAGCTGGCACTCAGCCTCGGGTTGGTCCACCCGCAGGGCGTTCCGGTGCCGTCCGGCGTCTTCGTCCCGACCGTCAGCCGGGGGCAGGACCTCGGGGCCCCCGACGACACCGCCGACTCGGTCTCGGCGGCGTTCGCCATGCCGTCCTCGCCCAACGTGTTCGCGGTCCACGTGCGGGTGAACGAGAACGGGCAATTCATCGTCGGCGACCGGGCGCTGACCGCGGACGAGTTCAACCGGCAGGTCCTCAGCCGCTACAACCTGGCGCCCGGCCGCACCCTGGCCCTGGTGACCAGCGGCGGCGACCGCGCGCCCGCCATGGTGGGACCGAGCACGGCACCGGCGCCGCTCAGCGCGGCCGAGGCCCTCGCCCAGGCGACCGGCCTGCCCGTCATGGCCACCGCCAACGACGTCTTCGTCACCCGCGACGGCTCCGCGCTGGCCGGCATCATCGCCCACCCGCGGCACGAGGGCCCGAACCTGAGCGACCTCCAGGCGACCAGCTGGCGGTTGATCACCCTGCCGAACGGCCCAGGTGGGCCCGTTTACCGGGTCGTGTACGCGTTCGAACTGGCGCAGGCACTGGCCGAGAGCGGCACACCGCTGTCCCACAGAGCGAGGACGGTGCCGCCGGCGGGGCGGATCGTGCGGCGGTGACAGGGCGATCCCGCCGGACGCGGAGCGTCACATGGCACGCCGGGCCGGCGCCGAGACGATCGAGGTTGACGCCTCGCACTCGATCGCGCTGTCGCAGCCGAAGGCCGTCGCCGACCTGCTCCGGACCGCAGTGAACGCCACCGCCGCTGTCGGCGTTGCTCTTGTCGTGGTGCTTTCTGGCATGAGTGTGGGGGGAACCCGGGGTCGGCCACAGATGTCGGGGGGCCGATGAGTTACTAGGTCCGGCCACGGCGTGGTCGAGCTGTCCGTCCGGTGCTGGTGGCGGGGAGGACCGGGTCGGGCATGGGTGACAGCGGGCCGACCGGTTACTAGATTCGGTCATCGCGGGTTCGCCTCGTCCGCGGGAGTGCGGGGACGATCATGGTTCGCTGGGATGTCGAGCGTGCACCCATGAGCGTGCAGTTGCTGATCAAGCTGGGCGCGGACTACGGCGTGCCGGCGCAGAGCTGTCTGGAGCGCACCGGGCTGCGCGAGGAGGGCCTGCGCGACCCGGCAGCCACGGTGAGCGCGAAGCAGGAGCTGACGGTCATCGCCAACCTGCTGAAGGCGCTCGGCGACCCACCGGGCATCGGGCTCGAGGCGGGCATCCGCTACCACCTAACCACCTACGGCATCTGGGGCTTCGCGATGATCAGCAGCCCGACGTGGCGGAGCGCGATCGACGTGGGGCTGCGCTACATCGACCTCACGTTCGCGTTCTGCCGGATCCAGGCCCGCGACCGGGGCCAGCAGATGTATCTGGTCCTGGACACTCCGGACATCCCGGTTGCGCTGCGGCGATTCGTCGTCGAACGCGACAGCGCGGCCATCCAGACCATCCAGCAGGAGCTGTTCGCCTCGCCCGTTCCCATCCGGGAGGTCAGCTTCACCTTCCCGCGGCCCACCGCCGACGCCGACCGGTACACCGAGATCTTCGGTGTCACGCCGGTCTTCGATGCCGAGGAGAACGCGGTGGGCATCGATCCCGCGGTGCTGGACCTGCCGCTCCCGCAGGCCAACGAGCACACGACCGCCGCCGCCCAGGCACAGTGCCGCGACCTGCTGGCCCGGCGGCATGCCCGGACGGGGCTGTCCGGGCAGGTCCGGGATCAGCTGCTGACCCGGCTGGCCGCCCCGCCGGACCTCGACCACGTCGCCGCGACGCTGCACATGAGCGACCGGACGCTGCGCCGGCGGCTCGCCGATGAGGGTGTGTCGTTCCGCGGCCTGCTGGACGAGATCCGCGAGCAGATCGCCGAGGAGCTGCTGGTCACCAGCGGGCTGCCGGTCGCCGAGGTCGCCGAGCGGCTGGGGTATCTGGAGGTCTCCAGCTTCTCCCAGGCCTTCCGACGCTGGAAGGGTGTCGGCCCCCGCGCCTACCGGGCACGGCAACCCGCCGGCCTGCGCTGACCACCCGGAGCCGCCCGGGTCGGCGCCGCGCGATCGGCGCGGACCGGGCAGCCTGAGCCGGTCGGCGCGGACCGTTCAGGGTCAGGCGACGAACTCGGCGACGAGCGGCGCGAGCTCGTCCTTCATCGTCAGCAGGCCCAGGTGCCCGTCCGGGTAGACGTGCAGCCGGGCAGCGGGCAGCAGCCGGGCCATGACTCTGGCGTTGGCCAGCGGGATGATCGGGTCGTCGGCGCCGGCGAGGATGAGCGTGGGCTGTCGGATCAGCGGTAGGAACGGCAGGCTGGTCCAGCCCGCCCCGGCGGCGAGCTGGTAGAGGTAGCCGCGGCCGGACGCCGGCCGGGCGAGGTGCGTGATCAGGTCGCCGGCGAG
>WNGF01007857.1_pt1 | contig 17050 bp, 15 predicted proteins | sample 5400641 | NCBI WGS metagenome assembly WNGF01 (sample SAMN13153371, study PRJNA577476) | soil metagenome | isolation source: 80 cm soil or saprolite under grassland replicate 2 | place: USA:California | collected 2016-06-15
TTGACTTTTATCTGCATACAGATAAACTCGACAAGTAGTTCACTATTTAACCACTTTGAGGTGACGGGGTGTCTGAGACGGTCGTCGATCAGAAGTCGGCTTCAGTCCTCGCAAGCGAGCTCGGCAGGTTCTTATCGGGCGAGGTCCTGGTTGCCGGCGAGCCTGGTTACGACGATGCCCGGACCATGTGGAACGCGATGGTCGACAAGAAGCCCGTCGTCATCGCTCGCTGCGCGACCACCGAGGACGTGGTCGCATCCGTAAACCTGGCCCGCCGGCACGGCCTCCAGGTTTCAGTCCGGTGCGGCGGGCACGGCGTCACCGGTAAGGCCCTCGCCGATGGCGGCCTCACGATCGACCTCACCCACATGCGCGGCGTCCAGATCAACGTAGACAACAACACGGCAACGGTCGGAGGCGGGTCCCTCCTGGGTGACGTCGACGCAGCGACCGCCCAGCACGGCATGATCGTGCCTGCCGGCATCGTCTCCGAGACCGGCGTCGGCGGCCTCGCGCTCGGCGGCGGCATCGGCTGGTTCTCGCGCAAGCACGCCCTCACGTGCGACAACTTCCTCTCCCTCAAGCTCGTCACTGCCTCAGGCGAGGTCGTCACCGCCAGCGAGACCCAGAACCCAGATCTCTTCTGGGCTCTCCACGGCGGCGGCGGCAACTTCGGCGCCGTCACGGCGTTCGAGTTCCAGGCCCACAAGTTCGGGCCCGAGATGCGGATCGGCGTCGCCCTCCACCATCCCGAGGGCGCCGTCAAGGCGCTCGCCGAGTACGCCCAGATCTATCCGGAGCTCCCTGACCACGTCGGCTGGCACGCAGCTCTCAAACAGTCGATGCCCGGCCTGCCCTTCGTCCCCGAGCCGCTGCGCGGCAAGCGCCTGCTGCTGATGATCGTCATGTACCTGGCCGACTCCAAAGAGGAAGCGGGCGAACAGCTCGTCGAGCGCCTCATCGGTGTCGGCAATCCCGCCGCCAAGGCCATGACTATGATGCCCTTCGGCGCGAGGGTCCAGAAGCTGCTCGACCCCGAGTTCCCCAACGGCAACCGCTACTACACCAAGGAAGCCCACATCAACGAGCTGCCCGAGGAAGCGCTCGAGATCCTCGTCGGCAGGTGGGGCGAGATGAAGATGTCGGGCGAGATCGAGATCATCGGCCTCGGCGGCGCGATGGCCCGCGTCAGCCCTGACGCCACCGCCTTTGCCAACCGCCACCACAACTGGTGGCTCAACTTCGCGCTGCACTGGGACGACGCCCAGCTCGACGAAAGCAACATCGCCCAGATCCGTGCCGCCCACGATGCGCTCAAGCCGTGGCTCGGGACCGGTGTGTACGCCAACATGCTCAACTTCGACGAGGCTGACCGCCTCATCGACGCCTACGGCGGGCAAGAGCGCTACGACCGCCTGGCGCGAGTCAAGGCCCAGTACGACCCTGACAACTTCTTCCGCTCGAACAACGCGGCCATCGCCCCGATTGGAGCGGCCGCGCCACACAAGCAATAGGAGGAGAGTTATGGGGGATCTCGAGAACCGTGTCGTCATCATCACCGGTGGAGCGCGTGGTATCGGGCTCGGCATCGCCGAGGCAGTGGCCGATCAGGGGGCCTGCGTCGTGCTGGCGGACATCCTCGAAGACGAGGCCAAGGAGAGCGCCAAGAAGCTCGGCAACGGCCACCTCGGTATCAAGCACGACGTGCGCAAGGCTGACTCGGCCAAAAACCTCGTCGACAAGGCGCTCGAGAAGTTCGGCCGCGTCGACGTCCTCGTCAACAACGCCGGCGTGGGCCCGAACCCCGCGCCCATCCAGGACCTGACCGAGGAGGAGTTCGACCGCGTCCTCGACATCAACCTGCGCGGCGTCTTCCTCACCACCCGCGCCGTGGTGCCGCACCTCATCAAGCAGAAGTCCGGCCGCATCATCAACGTCTCCTCGATCGTCGGCCAGACCGGCTTCGCCATGATCGTCCCGTACGCCGCCTCGAAGTTCGCGGTCATCGGCGTCACCCAGTGCCTCGCCCACGAGCTCGCGCCTTATGGCATCACGGCCAACAACGTGTGCCCCGGGATCGTCGAGACCGCGTTGCACTCGCGAGTGGTCGAGCAATTCTCGGCCATGCAGGGCCAGACGGTCGAGGAGGGCTGGGACTACTTCCGCAACCGCATCCCGCTGCACCGCTTCCAGACGCCTCGCGATCTCGGCGAGATGGTCGCCTTCCTCGCCTCCGACCGCGCCCAGAACATAACCGGCGCCACCTTCAACGTCGACGGTGGCTGGGAGATGCATTAATTGGCCGACGGCATCATGATGCCTCCGGGCTCGGGCCGCGTGATCGCCGGCGGCGGCCTTTACGCCACGCTCAAGGTGCCCGGAGGCAACCCGGCCGTCGCCTCGACGTTCGAGGTCGTCGTCCCGCCTGGGTTCGACGTCGGGGCGCACGTCCATCGCGCCGGCCAGGAGCTCTTCTACGTGCTCGAGGGCGAGCTCGACCTGATGGCGTTCGAGCCGCAGGCGAGGACACAGGGCGACTGGCACGAGTGGGTGTCGTCGTCGAGCGGGCAGCGATTCCTGCACGGCGGGCCCGGCTCGCTGCTCTTCATCCCGCCCGGCTGTCCGCACGCGTTCTCGAACCCGACCAGCGAACCGGCGCGCGTTCTCTTCCAGGCCGCGCCCTCAGGCCACGAGGACTACCTCGACGAGCTGGCCGCCCTGCTGCGCGAGGCGAAGGGCAGGCCGAATCCCGCCACGGTCGCCGACCTGCGCCGGCGCTACGACATCGAGCAGCTGACCGCCTTGCGCAACCCGGCAGCTGTCACCGGTTGACATTTATCTGCATACAGTTAGACTGGAAATAGTACAGAAGTTAACTATCGGACCATGGGGAGATGACGGGCATGGGTGAGAAGACCGTCCTGGTGACAGGCGCAACCGGCACTGTTTCCACGGCCCTGCTGGGCGCGCTCAAAGGCAAGCCCGGCCTGAAGCTCCGGGCGTTGGTCCGCGACCCGGCGAGTCCCAAAGCCCAGGCCCTAGAGAAGGACGGCGTCGAGGTAGTGGCCGGGGACCTGGAGGAGCCCGACACCCTCACGGAGGCGTTCGAGAGCGTTGACATCATGTGGCTGCTGACGCCTGCCTCGGCACTCGAGCCCTCGATGGGATCGAACGCGGTCACCGCCGCGCGCAAGGCGAAAGTCGGCCACATCGTGCGGAACTCGGCCATCAAGGCCGGCCATGACGCTCCGAATCGAAATGGCCGCCTGCATGCCCTCGTCGAGGAGTCCGTGAAAGCGTCGGGCATCCCGTGGACGATCCTCCGTCCGCATTACTACATGCAGAACCTGCTCAGCTCGGCCGGCTCGGTGGCCTCGGACGGAATGCTCTACATGAACATGGGCCAGGGCCGCGTCGGCATGATCGACGGCCGCGACGTCGGCGTGTTCGGCGCCAAGATCATCGAGAGCCCGGAGCGGCACGCGGGCAAGATCTACAACCCGACCGGCCCCGCGGTGACCACCATGGCCGAAGCCGCGGAAACGCTCGGCCAGGTCCTGGGCAAGAGCGTCAATTACGTCGCCCTGCCGCCGGAGGCGGCGCAGCAGGCGATGCTCGGCTTCGGCCTCTCGCGCTGGTTCGTCGGAAACGTGGTCGACTACGGCCGCGTGTACTCCGACGGCTGGGGCGATTTCGTGACCAGCCACTTCAGGGACGTCACCGGCCAGGAGGCCCGCTCGTTCCGACAGTTCGCAATGGACTTCGCGCCCGCCTTTGGCGGATCAGCGGTGCCGGCCGGGCGTGCCTGATAAGCAGGAGGTGAATTAGATGTCCAACGAGTTCTTCGCCCTGGATTCAGAAGGCGGTGAGCCGCTCTGGTACCTGCAGATTCTGATGACGATCAAGGCCAGCGGCGACAAGACCGGCGGCGCACTCGGCCTGCTCGACTTCAAGACGCCGGCCGGCCAGACGCCGCTGCACGTCCACCATAAAGAGGACGAGGGGTGGTACCTGCTCAAGGGCAAGGTCACGTGCACGTGCGGCGACGAGTCGACCAGCATCGAGCCAGGCGGCTTCATCTGGCTGCCCAAGGACATCCCGCACAGGCTGCGCTTCGAGACCGAGTGCCACCTGCTGCAGATCGCCATTCCGGCCGGACTCGAGGTCTTCCACAAGGAGATGGGACAGCCTGCCCCGCGCCTCGAGCTGCCGCCACCGGGCCAGGTCCTCGATACCGACAAGTACAAGCGTCTGGCCACCGAGCACGGCCTGGAGATCATTCAGCTCCCCCAGTGGGACGCCAGCAAGGAGGGCGCGAAGCGATGACGGTTCTCGAATACGACACGTTCACGGCCGGGGCGGTCGATCCCAGCAAGTGGGTGCCGCTGCAGCTCCCCACACCGGACGGAAGTATGTGGTCCTACGGCGACCCGCAGGCGAAGGTCGAGGCCCACGGCGGGACGATGACAATCACCGTCAACCCGTTCCGGCTGAAGCACGACAGCGTGCACATGCTTGACGATCCCAAGCACCTGCTCGTGACGCCGCAGCCCATCCCGGTGCCGGCGTCGGGCGCGAAGATCTCAGCCGAAATCGCGGCCGAGAACTACAACGGCAACCCTGACGACATCACCGACGGCTGGATCGGCCTCGTGGTCGGCGACTTCTCGACCGGGATGATCTTCGACTGGATGCTCAGCGCCACGCGCGTGGGCGCGCTGTACGAGCGGCTGCCGATCCCCGGTGTGACGCCGGAGGGTGGCTCCTTCAGCTACCTGGTCCAGTCGCCTTTCGTCTCCATCAACAAGCCGGGCGAGTTCAGGTCCTGCGAGATCGCGCTCAACCCGAAGGCGCGGACAGCGGAGTGGACCGTCGACGGCAAGCCTTTCTATAAGACCGAGGGCATTCCCGTCGAGGTCAAGTCAGTCACGCTCGGGCTGATCGTTTGCACCCTCAAGCCGACCGGCGCGAGCGGCAGCACGTCGGTGCACGGCCAGGGTGCGAAGGGGAGCTGGCGCCACCTCAAGGTGACGAGCGCTTAGGCCGATTCCAGGGCTGAGAAGAGCTGCAGGGCGGTGCGCACCAGTGTTGGCTCATGCTCCGGTGAGATCTGCGCCATGAGCGTGAGCGCGGCGCGCGCCGAGTGGCGGGCCACCAGCGCCGCCGCTTTGCTCGCGTTCTTGGCCTTGCAGGCGCGAAGGATCGCCTCATGCTCCGCGTGGAGGCGGACGCCGCCTGCGATCTCCTCGGTTTGGAACATCCTGCGCAGGCGCTCGGCGCGGTCGAAGTACATCGAGAGCGTGCGCGCAAACTCGCGGCCGGCCTCGGGGATGAGGGTGCGGTGGAAGCGCCGGTGCGCACGCGCCCACAACTCGGTGTTGGGGTCGGAGGCGTGCTTGCGCATCTCCTGCACCGCCTCGGCCAGCTCATTGATCCTCGCGCGGTCGAGCAGCGGCACCATGACCAGCACGCCGGCGCCCTCCATCAGCACACGAGTCCCGTACACGGTGTCGATGTCGCCGACGTCCAACGCGGTTACGCGCGTCCGCCGGCCGTGGTCGGCCTGGACGATGCCCTCGGCCTGCAGCATCTTCATCGCCTCGCGCAGAGGCGTGCGGCTCACGCCGAGGCGTTCCGCCAGCTCCACCTGCGAGACGCTGGCGCCGTTCGGTATCGCGCCGTCGAGGATCAGCCGGCGCAGATGCTCATGGAGTGAACCGTTGCGCCTATACGGCTTGACGGCGTCGAGAGAGACGCTGGAGCGGCGGCGACGCGGCGTGGGCATTCGGGACAGTGTATGCAGTTAACAACCATGCGCCGCATCGACATCCACTGCCACCCGAACACGGCGGAGTGGTTCAGCGCCATCAATCCCTACGTGGAGGCGCTGCGCACCTACTGGCACCGGCCGTGGGCTCCGCTGAGCGAGCAGCAGGTTATCGACGAGCTGCGGAAGGCGGACGTGCAGGTGTTGATGGTCGCCTTCGACACCGAAACCGTCACGGGCTGCCCGCCGTGCAGCAACGACTACGTCGCGGGTCTTCGCGACCGCCATCCCGACGTCGTACTCAATGCGTGGGCGTCGGTGGATCCCTGGAAGGGCAAGGACGCGATCACGGAGGCGGAGCATGCCGTCAGCGATCTCGGTCTCATCGGCTTCCACTTCCATCCCATCTGCGGCGGTTTCTCGGTCGACGATCCGCGGCTCCGGCCGCTGTTCGAGAAGATCAACGAGCTTGGCGTGCCGGTGCTCATCGACGTCGGCACCACGGGCATGGGCGCGGGCACCCCAGGCGGTCTCGGTCGGCGGCTGAAGATGTCGCGGCCGATGCCGGCCCTGGACGACCTGGCCGCCGCCTTTCCTCAGCTCAAGATCATTGCCGCGCACCCCGGCTGGCCGTGGACCGACGAGGTGCTGATGATCTGTCTCCACAAGGGCAACGTGTTCTGGGAGACGTCAGGCTGGGGTCCCGAGTACTTCCCCGAGTCGCTGAGGCGCGACATCCCGCGGCGCCTGAAGGACAAGATCATGTTCGGCAGCGACTACCCGAGCCTGACGCACAAGCGGCTCTTCGAGGGGTGGTCCAAGCTTGGCTACAGCGCCGAGGTGATGGACAGGGTGTTTCACTCGAACGCGGAGCGCATCCTCAGTCTCGAGCTGGCAAGGAGGGCGTGATGATCAGTGCGATCGGGCACGTGGCGCTGCAGGTCCCCGACCTGGATGCATCGGTCGCCTGGGCGACCACGGTCATGGGCTTGCGCGAGGTGGCGCGCGAGGGTAAGACGTCGTATCTCACCCACGGCGGCGGACACCACTCACTCATCTACATCGAGGCCCGCGAGGGTGCGGTCGACCATATCTCGCTGCAGGCGCGTGATGAGGATGCGCTGAGCGAGCTGACCGATCGCCTCGTCAAACACGGGGTGAAGACCATCGACCACCAGCGCGAGCCGGCGGTGAAGCAGTCGATCCGCTTCGAAGGTCCCGAAGGCCATGTGTTCGAGGTGTACACCGGCCTCGCGCAGGACCAACCGCGACATACCGGCCGCGGCGTACAGCCACGCAAGTTCGGCCATCCGATGCTCAAGGCCGAGCGGCCTCGCGAGACGCAGCAGTTCATCGAGCAGGTGCTCGGCTTCCGGCTCTCCGACGACGTCGGCGACGGAACGCTGCTGTTCCTGCGCTGCAACGCCGACCATCACGGCATCGGCATCACCAAGGGCGGCGAGGGGCTGCACCACTACGCCTGGGAGGTCGAGAACATCGGCCAGCTCGGGCTGCTCGGCGACGTGCTGGAGAAGAACAACGGCCGGTTCCTCTGGGGGCCCGGTCGTCACGGCGCCGGAGGCAACCTGTTCACATACCACCTCGATCCCGCGGGCACCGTGGTCGAGTACTACGCCGACCTGATCAAGATCTACGACGAGGCCAACTACCGGCCGGGCAGGTGGGAGATGTCCGACTACCGGTTCGCCAACCTATGGGGTCCTGGCATACCCGGTCACGAGTTCTTCGACGCCGGCGCGAAGCTGCCGGCCACGAGGGTCGGAGCCAAGAAGTGAAACCGTGGAGCCTTGTGACCTACCGCACGAAGAGCGGCGAGGAGCGCGCCGGCGCCCTCGTCGGTCAACGGGTGGTCGAGCTTCCTATGGCCGCATGCGGAGTGCTGGAGCTCATCGAACGCTGGGCGGCCGTGGAGCCGCAGTTGAAGAAGTTCGAACCGGACTCTGTGCCGGAGGTGAAAGACGCCACGCTCCAGCTGCCCCTTCGCTATCCGCGCAAGGTGCTTTGCTCGGGCACCAACTACAACGCCCACATGCGCGAGATGAAGGTCACCCGCGCCGCCGCCGCCCGTCCTTACTTCTTCCTCAAGCCGCCGACCACGGCCCTCATCGGTCCAGGCGAACCCATCGTCGTGCCCGCCGACCCCGCTGCCAAGGTCGACTGGGAGGCCGAGCTCGCCGTGGTGATCGGCCGCCGCGCGCGCCACGTCAGCGAGGCCGACGCGCTCGATTACGTCGCGGGGTACTCGGCCATCAACGACGTCTCGCTGCGGGGACCCCATCGCGTGCAGCATCCGATTGGCGAGCCGTTCCAGTGGGACTGGCTGGCGTCGAAAGGCGCCGACCGGTCGACGCCGCTCGGTCCGGGCATCCGGCCCGCGTTTCAGGTCGCGGATCCGCAGCGACTGGACCTACGTCTGTGGGTGAACGGAAACCTCAAGCAGCAGGCCAACACCGCGGACATGATCGACGACGTGGCCGCGCTCATCGCCGCGGCCAGCTCGATTCTCACACTCGAGCCGGGCGACGTGATCGCCACCGGCACCCCGGATGGAGTTGGCCTTCCGCGCGGCGAGTTTCTGCGCCCGGGCGACGTCGTCGAGATGGAGATCGCCGACTTCGGCCGGCTCACCAACCCGGTGGTGGCCGAATTGTCATGAAGGCCGCGGTGATCCACGAGTTTGGACCGCCTGAGGTCTTGCGGATCGAGGACGCGACGAAGCCGCAGCCCGCTGCCGGCGAGGTACTCGTCCGGGTGCGTGCGGTGAGGGTGGGTGGGCTGCTCGACATCGGCACGCGCGCCGGTCGCAACCCGTTTGCGCGGCTGACGTTCCCGCACATACTCGGCGCCGATTTCGCCGGTGAGGTGGTCGAGGGCGGTGAGGGCTTCAGACCTGGCGACAGGGTTGCCGGTGTGCCGTTCATCCCGTGCGGGCACTGCCCGGCCTGCTCGATGGGCCGCGACGACGCATGCCCGAACGCGCAGCTGGTCGGCGTGCATCGCCAGGGGTCGTACGCCGAGTACGTGTCGGTGCCGGCCAAAATCGTGCGTCGCATCCCGCCATCGATTGGCTACGAGCAGGCGGCGGCCCTGGCCTTGAGCGGCCCGGTCGCGGTCACTCAGTTCCACGTCGCCGGACTCCGGAAAGGTGACTGGGTGGTCGTGACGGCGGCGGCGTCGGGTCTCGGACTCGTCACCTCCCTCATGGCGCAAGCGTTGGGCGCTCGCGTCATCGCGTGCTCGCGCAAAGAGTGGAAGCGCGAGATCCTGCGTGGTCACGGTTTCGACGCGGTGCTGAACACCGACGACGACGGCTTCGTCGACCAGGTCAAAGAGCTCACCACCGGTCGTGGCGTCGCGATTGCGATCGACAACACAGCATCGACGTCGATGTTTGCCAAGTTGTGCGCGGTGCTCGACCGCCTGGGTGTGATCGTGTGCTCCGGCGCGCTCGCCGCCGAGACCGTGCCCCTCGACATGCGTTCGCTCTACTTGAAGAGCCAATCTGTGATCGGGATCCGGACCCACACACAGGCGTCGCTCGATGATTTCTGGCGCATGGTGCAGGATGGGATCGAGACCAGGATCGACAGGTCGTTCCCGCTGGATGACGTCGCGGAGGCGCACCGCTACGTCGAGGCGGAAAAGAACTTCGGCAGGGTGCTGCTGACAATCGACTAAATCGTCGGCGCCTGGATCTTCTCCGCGACCTGCTTGGTCAGCACGTTCTTGGCCACCTTGCCGAACTTGCTGAGCGGCAGGTCGTCCGTCAGCTCCAGCCGCTCGGGCAGCTTGAATTTGGCGAGCCCCTTCTCGGTCAGAAAACCGGCCAATTCGGACAGGGTCAAAGTGCGTCCTGGCTTGGGGATCACGAAAGCACACATGCGCTCGCCGAGCACGGGGTCGGGCATCGGCACGCACGCCACGTTCAGCACGGCAGGATGCGAGAGGATGAGGTTCTCGATCTCCTCCGCGCTGATCTTCTCCCCGCCACGGTTGATCAGGTCCTTCTTGCGCCCCTCGACGATGTAGTTGCCGGAGGGGTGCCTGCGCATCAGGTCGCCGGAGCAGTAGAAGCCGTCCGGCGTGAACGTGCGCGCGTTGTACTCGGGCACGTTGTAATACCCGCGCAGCGTGTACGGCCCGCGGACCAGCAGCTCTCCGACCTCGCCGTCGGGCACGGGGTTACGGTCCTCGTCGACGATCAGGATCTCGTCGTCGTCGCAAACCGGCCGGCCGGCGGTCTCGAACCGCACCTCCTCGCTGTCGTCGAGGCGCACGAACATCAGCAGGCCCTCGGCCATGCCGAACACCTCCTGCACGCGGGCGTTCGGGAACACGATCTCCGCCCGACGCTTGACCTCGGGCTGCAGTTTCTGGCCGCCGGTGTTGATGACGCGCACGGAGGACAGATCGCGCCCGGTGACGCCCGGCGTGTTGATGTAGCGGATCAGCAGCGCCGGGACGAGCTCGAGGTGGGTGATGCGCTCGCTCTCGATCAACGGGAGGACGTCGTCGGCGCGCGGCGACTCCGTGAGCACCACGCGCGCTCCTTTCCAGAAGAAGCCGCTGATGCCCGGACACGCGAGGGGAAAGTTGTGAGCGATCGGCAGCGCGACCAGCATGCAGTCATCGGCGTGCACGTCGTTCACCGCGACGGCGGCCTTGGTGTTGTACACGTAATCGTTGTTGGTGCGCGGGATCAACTTGGGCACGCCGGTCGTGCCTCCCGACAGCTGCAGGATGCAAGGCTCGTCAGGGTCGACCTCGACGGTGTCGACGAGCCGAGAATCCAGCGCTGGCTTGCTGCGCAGCAGCTCCCGAATCGTCAGGGCGCCCAGGACGGTGTGCACTCCCGGATGCGCGTCGCGAACCTGGGCGATCAGCGGGAGCGAGTCGAAGTCACCGAGCATCTCGCCGACGGCGTAGCCGGTCGCTCCCGAGAGCTCGAAGAAGGCGTTGATCTCGTTCCACCGATGGCCCGGCAGGGCCATGATCGGGATCGCGCCTAACCGCTCCAGCGCGAAATACAGGTAGACGAACTCCGGAATGTTGGGCAGCTGCACGACCCACCGGTCGAGTGGCACGACGCCCATTTCCAGGAGGTGCCGCGCGAGGTGGTCGACGCGCTCGCCGAGCAGGGAGTAGGGGACACGCTCGCCGCCACTGACCATCGCCACCCGGTCGCCATGCGAGGCGAACACATCCGTGTAGAAGCGCCCGAGCGGGATGTCCTCCCAGTAGCCGCGCGCCCGGTAGCGAGCCGCGAACTCAGGCGGGAACCGTGTGACGCCCGCCAGCCTGCTCATTCCGCGATGGTGACGGCCTCGTCCTGCGCCGCCAGGTGCAGCTGCAGCCGGCCGAGCAGCGAGATAAGCAGCTCCTTCTCGTTGGCGCCGAGCACGGACGCCATCGCGCGCTCGGCCGCGAAGTGCTCCGGAAGCAGCCCGTCCAGCAGCTTCTTGCCGGCAGCAGTGATCGCGATCAGTGACATCCGCCCATCTGCGCCGCTACGATCACGGCGCACGAGGCCCTTCGCCTCGAGAGCGTCGAGGATCGCCGTCACCGCGGCACGCGTCACGAGCAGCCGATCCGCGATCTCGTGGGGGTTAAGGCCGTCAGGGGCCTGGCGCAGGATGACGAGAACGTTGAAACCCGACAGCGAGAGCCCATGCCTGCGGAAGCGACGGGTCAGGGCGGTGGTGACGAGGCTGTCCGTGCGGATGAGGTTGATCAGGACCTCGGTCGCGCGGCGATCCATCTGTGGAAACTCGCGCTGAAGCGCGGATGAAGCCCGGACGGGAGCGTGGAGATTGCGCCGCGCCATCGCCAAATATAGTACACTAGTTAACTACTTTGGATACCCGCTGGACAGGGCGAAAACTCGGCTTCACTTGCCACACGGGCGACCTCTCCTGGGACGAGCTGATCGCCTGGGTGCAGGAGGCGGAACAGCTCGGCTACTCCGCGTTCTGCACGACAGAGGAGTCGGGCAAAGACGCCTTCGCGGTGCTCGCCGTGCTGGCGCGGGAAACGAAGACCATCAGCCTCGGCACTGCGATCGTCAACTTCTACTCGCGCACCCCGACCTTGCTGGCCATGAGCGCTCGCAGCATCCATGACCTGTCAGGCGGCCGCTTCGGCCCCTTCGGCCTGGGCGCAGGTGGCATCGGCTTCATGCAGCGGGGCCACGGCATCGTGGTCGAAAAGCCGCTGGCGCGCGCGAAAGAGACGGTTGCGATTATCCGCGGCCTGCTGACGCAGAAGAAGTTCTCCTACGAAGGGCAGTGGTTCAAGCCCAACGATTTCCATCTGCGCGAGGGACCGATTGGCAAGGCCGCGCCGCCGATCTGGCTGGCCGGCCTGGGACCGAAGATGGTCGGCACCGCCGCCGAGGTCGCGGACGGCGTGATCGCCAACTGGCTCACGGACGAATCGCTGGCCGAATACCGCGGGCTCATCAAGAACAGCGCGGAGTCGGCGGGCCGCGATCCGAGGGACGTTCAGATTGCCACGCTGCTCATGACCTGCGTCGACCCCACCGACGACGCCGCCGTCTTTGCGGCGCGTCGCGGGATTGCCTTCTACTGCGCGTCGGAGCACTACCTGCACATCGCCGACATATGCGGCCTAGGGGCTGACGCTCGCAAGGTGAAAGCTGCGTGGGAGGAGCGCGACTTCGACCGCGCCACGGAGCTGATCTCGGATCGACTGCTCGACAAGTTCAGCCTCGTCGGAACGCCGGAGAGGAATGCAGCGAGGATGCAATGGCTGTTCGACAACAACGTCTACCCGATCGTCTATCCGTTGCCGCGCCGCGAGCGGATGGTCGAGGATCACCACAGCGTAATCGAGCAAGCTTCGCGCTGGGCAAGGGCCGTGGGCGTAGCTTCGGTCGAGCGCAAGAACCGCTAACGGCTACGGTGCAAGCCAACTAGCCGGGGAGGCGGCGGCGAATCGGTGAAAGGGATTTTGCGAGCGGTCTAACGGAGATGCTCGACGGTGGTTGCATCGAGAGCCTCGAAGATCGCCTCCATGACTGTTCCGAGACGTGCTTGTTTGCGGACCCGTAGTCAGCTTTCGATGGATGCGGTCTCAGGCCGCGGCGATCAGCCGCACACGTCTGAAGGCGTCGTAGAGGATGGGCGTCCAGCGCCAGGCTCGCTGCAAGCGCAGGATCAGACGCCGACCACTGCGAACTATGCGAGCAGCGGTGTGGAACAGCCGGTAACGCAGCGTCTTGGGATCCCACTGTTGTGCCTCACCGCGAAGGCAAAGGTGCTGGAAGAAGGCGATCAGGTCTTGAGCGGCAAGGATCAGCTCCAGCCAGATCGAGTTGGCCCGAAAGTCATGGAAGGGCAGGTTCTCCAAACCGGTGGCTTTGCCGCAGCGAATGCTGTTCTCGGCGCGAGCGCGCACACGGTGACGAGCCTCGAGTAGGGCGATGTCTTCGTCTTCCTGGTCGGTCATGAAGACCTGGAAGCGGTAACCGTTGAGGTCGGTGAACTTGAGCTGAGCCCCGGGATGGGGACGCTCGCGCCGACAGATGACTCGCGTTCCCTCCGGCCAGGAGCTCAGATCGAGTTCATTCAACTCGGAGACGGCAGCCCCTTCTCGCTCCTCGCCGTCCTGGCTTATGGCGGGCCTCCAATTCCGCTCTTTCAAGTTCAGAATCGCATCCTTCACCGAGTCGTAGAGGTCCAGGCCGACCGAGAACTGAAGCCCAAGCTCGCGCACTCGGTCGATGAAGGCGTGGGTGGCTAGGGCGCTGTCGCCGCGGACCAGGATCTTGCGCTTGCGGCTTGACTCTGGCAGCTGGTGAAGGGCCAGCTCCAGCACTTCGATGTTGTCGGCACTGTCGTTGGCGGTGGCATTGCCCTGACGCAGCATGCCGGCGAGCGCTTCCTTCGATTCCTCCAGGTAGCACAGGATCGGGTGGAAGCCAAAGCCGCGCTTGAAGTTGGGAGCTGCTTTCTCCTTGTCCGAGTGCGAGTTGACCAGTGTCGCATCGAGGTCGAGCACGATCTCCTTGGGCGCCGCACCCCGACGCCAGGCTTGTGCTCGCGCCCGCCGACGCGCCTCGCGGATCCGTTTCAAATCCTTCTTGTTCATCGCGGTAATCACCCGCCATGCGGTGGGGATCGAAGCCACCTCACCGAAGACTTCCGGCTGGTCGCGCAGGGCACCAAGATCGCTCACGCAATCGCCGCCGTCGGCGAGCATCACCACCAGGTCGCGCAGAACTTGACCGCGATCATGTCCTGAGCTCCGCTGGCGCCTCGGCGCCATCGCCTCCGACAGGCCTCGCGTCAATCCCAAAGCATCGCTGAGACCGCGCACGGCAAGGCTGCCTACGTGGTTGGCGATGCCCTCGCCATCCTTGGTCACCACGAATCTCTGTGGACGGTTGCTGCGACGCTTGCTACTCTTCACCTGCGAAGTGCTCTCCTTGAACGAGTGCTGGGACGTTGAACATCCGCAGTATCTCAATTCAGGAGAGCATTTCTTTTCCCGATTAGTCGCTCCGGTCGCTCGGGCTTACTGAAAGATCCGGGCTAGTCGCCACGCGATCAGCCCGTGAACTGAGCGGCCGCCGTCCCCCAGTTGTGATTCGATCCCGCTGCCGAATACTCGGCCGCCACCCACACGGTGCCCGTTGCCGGGTCGACGCAGGCCGTCGAATAGTCGCCCCAGCGCGTGCCGCCGTAGGTTTGGGCACCGAACTGGAACACCTTCGAAGCGCTGACCGAGCCCGGCGGCGCGCCGGCCGCAATCTCGACCACCGCCGCCGATGCGAATACCGACGCGCTGGACGCGGTGATCGCGACGAAGAGGTCGCCGGCGGCGTCGAGCGTGACCGCGGGGAAGTAGGCATCCACCCCCGCCGCACCGACGTCGAGAGCCTGGAGCAATGACGGCGCAGGGCCGGTCGTCGAGACCTGGACGAGCCGGGCGCACGAACGGACGACGGCGCTTCCCGGTGGGGTGCAGCCCGTGCTCCCGGACACCCACAGGACGCCGTCTTTCCAGACCGAGCTCAGGAACCGGTCATCGTTGGTCTCGATCGTCCCACCAGGTTGGATTGCCGCCGGAGGCGTCGCTGTCACCGGCGTCGCGAGCTGGGTCTCCGCGACGACGACGTTGTTTTGCGCCGGCGTGCCCGTGATCGTCAGCACGCCCGTGAAGTTGCCGTGGTTGTAAGTGACGTACGCTGTCGTCGTCGAGGTCAGCGACTGCGCGGGTACGGGGCTGGCCTGGGCGGGGCTTGGTCCGAAGAAGAAGACCGGCGTCACGGCCCCGGTCAGCAGCGTCGCCTTCTCGAAGACGAACGTCTCCGCGCCCCGGAAGACGCCGAAGAAACCGCAGCAGTACTCGTCCCACGAGATGACGACCTTGTCGTCGTTGATCCCGATCTTCGGCTGGTCGTGCAACTGTCCGTTGGAGGTCTGCGCGACCGTGTACAGGAAGAAGCCTCCGGCCGGATCGCTCGTCTTCGAGACGCCGAGGAAGACAAGGCTGCTGTGGTTCAGGGCGAAGGCGAGACCTATGAAGAAGAAGCGCCCGGTCAGCGCGTCGAAGAGAACACGCGGATCGCTGAAAGTCCAGCCTGTCGGCATCGGGAGCTTGTTGAGATCCGCCAGCGCGATCCTGGTCCCTGTCTTCGTCCAGACCGACACGTTGCTGTTGACCGTCTCCAGGAGTATCGTCGGGCCGGCCGCCATCATCGTGTCAGGAGGCTCGACGGCTTGCAGGACGCCGAGTGCCGCGACCTGGGTGTCCAGGTTCATCATCGGGAACGTCGAGACCTGCGTGAGCAGCGGTATCGTCGGCTGTGCCGCCGACAGGCTTGCAAAGCCGGCATGGCTGGTGGCGGCCTCCGAGCCCGTTGCGCGGGTTGGTCGAAATGGCTTCGCAGGCACGACGGCAGGGTCGGCCCTCGAGAGCAGAGGCGAGAACAGATCCACCGAAACGGCAGCGGGAATCGACGTGCGGTGGGCGCCTGCATCCGAGCGAGGCGCCGCCTGCACCGTGACCGGCGCCGTGGCCAGGCCGGTCATCACGACGACGGCGAGCGTTCTCAACCTCATCGGGACGCCGCCCCGCGTTTGCGCTTCACAGCGCGGTCTGGGGAGCCCTCCGGATGACGAGCGTCGCGTTGTGGCCGCCGAAACCGAACGAGTTGGAGAGCGCGACCCGGATGTCGGCGGATCGCGGCTGCTTCGCCACGTAATCGAGGTCGCATTCGGGATCCTGATTGTCGAGGTTCATGGTCGGTGGCGCGGCGCCCCGTTCGATCGCAAGCACGCAGACAGCCGCCTCCATCGCCCCGGCGGCGCCAATCATGTGCGCGTGGACTGACTTCGTGGAGCTGACCGCGAGCTTGTAGGCGTGCGAGCCGAAGACCTCTTTGATCGCTTTCGTTTCCGCCGCATCACCCGCCTTCGTGCCGGTCGCGTGCGCGTTGACGTAATCGACCTGGCTGACGTGGAGTCCGGCCTTGTCGATGGCCATCCGCATCGACCGTGCGGCCCCAGCTCCCGCCGGGTTTGGCTTGACGTAGTGATGCATGTCGATGCTGCCGCCATAACCTGCGAGCTCCGCGTGGATCCGAGCGTCTCGCCTCCGGGCGTGCTCCCAGTCCTCGAGGACGAGAATCACCGAGCCCTCACCCCACACGAAACCATCGCGATCGACGTCCCATGGCCGGCACGCGCGCTCCGGCTCGTCATTGCGAACGCTGGTCGCGCGGACACGGTTGTAGACGGCGACCATCAACGGCGTGATGCACGCCTCGGCGCCTCCGGCGAGCATCACCTTGGCGTCACCCCGGCGGATCACCTCAGCCGCCTCGCCTATCGCGTGTCCCGCCGACGCACAGGCGCTCGACACGCCGTAGTTGAGGCCGCCGGCCTGCACGTTCATGGCGATGAAGGCAGGCGCCATGTTGCCCGAGATCATCGGCGCAGCGAACGGGCTGATGCGCTCCGGCCCGAGTCCTTCGCGAAGGACGACCTGGGCGCTCTCAGCCTCACCAATGCCTCCATAGCACGAGCTGGCGATGACACCGACGTCGTATGCGTTCATCCTGGAGAGGTCGAGTTCGGCGTCCGCAAGGGCCATCCTTGCGGCGGCCAGACCGAACTGGCAGTAGCGAGAGGTGTTGCGGGCGGATTTACCGTCCATATGGTCCTCTGGCACGAAGTTCTTGACCTCGGCGGCGATGCGCGTGGCGTGTGCGCTCGCATCGAAGCGCGTGATCGGACC
>WNGF01009125.1_pt1 | contig 17045 bp, 15 predicted proteins | sample 5400641 | NCBI WGS metagenome assembly WNGF01 (sample SAMN13153371, study PRJNA577476) | soil metagenome | isolation source: 80 cm soil or saprolite under grassland replicate 2 | place: USA:California | collected 2016-06-15
CGTCGCGGCAGGTGCGGACGTCGACGAAGCGACGTTCGCGTCGTACCTCAACGCACCCGAGATGCCGGATCCCGATCTCCTGATCCGCACGTCGGGCGAGCTGAGGATCTCCAACTTCCTCCTGTGGCAGCTCGCCTACGCGGAGCTCGTCTTCATCGACACGCTCTGGCCCGACTTCGGCGGGGAGCAGCTCCGCGCCGCACTCGACGACTACGCCAGCCGCAGGCGCCGCTTCGGCGGCAGGTGATTGTGTGGCCCCGCTCGTCTCGCGCGTCCTGGTCGCGGTCGTCGGCGTGCCGCTCGTGCTCGGGATCGTCTACCTCGGCGGCTGGTGGCTGTTCGCGCTCGCCGCGATCGCGACCGTCCTCGCCCTGCACGAGTACGCGCTGCTGACGAGGTCGCTGCGGCCGGTCATCCTCGCCGCATACGCGGGAGCGTTGCTCTCACTTCTCGGGGCGCGGCTCGGCGGACTGGAGTGGACGGTCGCGGGGTTCCTCAGCACCTTGGTGCTCGCGTTTCTCCTGCACTGGGTCGCCGAGACGCGGCAATCGGCGACCGTGGCGATCGCGTCAACCGTCCTCGGCGCGGGGTGGATCGGGCTCTGCCTGGCTCACTTCCTGCTCCTGCGGGCGATTCCGGACAACGGGCGGCTCGCGATCTTCACCGTCCTCCTGGCCGTGTGGGCCGGCGACATCGGCGCCTTCTTCGCCGGGCGGATGATCGGCCGGCACAAGCTCGCGCCGATGCTGTCGCCTGGAAAGACGTGGGAGGGATTCCTCTTCGGCGCGGCGGCGACGATCTTCGTCGCGTTCGTCGCCCTCTACGACCAGCACTACCTCTCGATCGGGGAGTCGCTTCTGCTCGGTCTCGTGATTGCGATCGCCGGGCCGGTCGGCGATCTCTTCGAATCGGCGCTGAAACGGGACATGCAGGTGAAGGACACCGGCCGTCTGCTCGCCGCGCACGGGGGCGTGCTCGACCGCATCGACTCGCTCCTTTTCGCCGCGGTCGCGTCGTACTACCTGCTGCGTGCCTTGGACGCGGCCTGAAGCGTCTTCGTGTACCGAATTTCGGGCACCTCGGCCCCGAAGATCTCGATCGGACGCGTCGTCCCGTCCGTTGACCACCCTGCTGCCTCGTAGAAGCCGCGCGCCCGCGGGTTGTCCTCGAGCACCCACAGCAGCGCCTCCTCGTGGCCGAGCTCCCGCAGACGCTCCTCACCGAACTCGATCAGCGCGCGCCCAACACCCGTCCCCCAGTGGTCGGGATGAACGTAGATCGCGTACAGCTCCCCGTCCGTGCCCTCGTCGCGACCGGCACCGACGCTGACGAAGCCGACGATTTCCCCGTCCACTTCGGCCACGAACGGGGGGAAGCGGCGCCAGCTCTCCGCTCGCCTTTCCACCGAGAGACTCAGGAGCCGATCGCGCGGGAGGGCGTGCGCATATGCAGCCTGCCACGTCTCCACGTGCACTCGAGCGACGGCCTCCGCATCCTCAGGTTCCCCGGTGCGGATCACGGCGCCCAACCTACACTTCAAAGCGGAACCATCCGTGCCGCTCGACCGCAGAGATTTCCTCATCCGGACAGGGGTCGTCCTCGCCGGTGCCGGGCTCGATGGCGGCCTCCTAGAGCCGGCGGTGTCGGCTGCGCCAGAGGCTCGGACGGCACCCGGCTGGAACACGATCCGCGCGCAATTCCGGCTCGAACGTGGCTGGATTCACCTCGGGGCCTTCCTGCTGGCGTCGCATCCCCGCGCGGTGCGAGAGGCAATCGAACGGTTCCGGCGCAGGCTCGACGCGCGTCCGGTTCATACCGTCCACGACGAGTGGCCTCGCTACGAGGGCGCGGTGTTGCGCGCAGCGGCGGGGTACTTGGGTGCCGACGCTGCCGACATCGCGCTGACCGACAGCACCTCGATGGGCCTGGCGCTTCTCTACAACGGAATCGACCTGCGTCCCGGGCAGGACGCTCTGGCGACGCGACACGATTTCTTCATCACGCGCGACTCTCTGAGACGGCGAGCGGCGCAAGTAGGTGCCTCCTACCGTGAGATCTCGCTCTACGACGAACAACGTGAGCAGATCTCGGAGGAGGCCATCCTGCAGCGGTTCTTCGCGGCCGTGAAACCGCGAACGCGGGTTGTCGCGCTGACGTGGGTGCATTCGAGCACCGGTGTGAAGCTGCCGATCCGCCGGATCGCCGACGGGCTCGCCGAGCTCAACGCCGGACGGGACGAGCGCGATCGCGTGCTCCTCTGCGTCGACGGCGTTCACGGGCTTGGCGTCGAGGACGTGACGATGGCGAACCTCGGCTGTGACTTCTTCGTGGCGGGCTGTCACAAATGGCTTTTCGGGCCGCGCGGAACGGGTCTCGTCTGGGGGCGGCCGCAGGCCTGGCCATTCGCGAGTCCCACGATTCCCTCGTTCACCGACGTCGGGACGCCCGGCAGCGCGAGCACGCCCGGCGGGTATCACTCGTTCGAGCACCGCTGGGCGTTGACGGAGGCATTCGCGTTCCAGCGTTGGGTCGGCAAAGCGAGAGTCGCGTCGCGTACCCATGCTCTCAATAGCCGGATGAAGACCGGCCTCGCCGAGATGTCACACGTCAGGCTCTATACGCCGAGGGCCGAACGCCTTTCAGCCGGGATCATCTGCTTCGACGTGCGAGGCATGGGGCCACCGGAGGTGGTCGAGGGACTCCGTGCTAAGCGCATCATCGCCACAGCGACGCCCTACGTCCCATCGTATGCCCGCGTCTCGCCGAGCATCCTCAATACGCCGGCAGAGATTCAAAGGACACTCGACGTTCTCCGAACATTCCGGTGACTCCGGCCGCGCCGGGCGCCGGCGAACCTACACTTGGCCCTGTGAAGCGAATCGTCCTCCTGGGCGCCACGGGCTCGATCGGGCGCCAGGCGCTGGAGATCATCGGCGCGCACCCCGAGCTGGAGCTGTGCGCGGCCGCCTCGGGCTCCCGGCCGATTGAAGGCCTCGCTCCGCTGACGCAGGTGGGGGGAGACCTCACGCAGCTGCTGGAGCGCGCAGAGCCCGATCTCGTCCTCAACGCCGTTGTCGGCTTCGCGGGTCTTCCTGCGACACTCTGGGCGCTCGAGCGCGGGGTCGACCTCGCGCTGGCGAACAAGGAGAGCCTCGTCGCCGCCGGAGACCTCGCCCTCGCAGCACAGCTCCGCGGCGGCGGCCGGCTGATCCCGGTCGACAGCGAGCACTCCGCCGCCTTCCAGTGTCTGGAAGGACGGGAGCCCGAGCAGGTCCACTCGCTCGTCCTGACGGCTTCCGGCGGGCCGTTCAGAGGGCGCACACGGGAGGAGCTCGAGGACGTGACCATGGCCGAGGCCCTCGCGCACCCCACCTGGAGCATGGGGCCGAAGATCACCGTCGACTCGGCGACGCTCGCGAACAAGGGCCTCGAGCTGATCGAAGCGCATTTCCTGTTCGGGCTGGACTACGAGCAGATCGAGGTCGTCATCCACCCGACCTCGATCGTCCACGCACTCGTCCGCCTCCGCGACGGCGCCGCGCTTGCGCATCTCGGGTACCCGGACATGCGCGTGCCGATCTCGTACGCGCTCACCTATCCCGAGCGTGCTGCGACGTCGATTCCCGCGCTCGACCTCACCGCGGGGATGACACTCGAGTTCGAGGCGCCCGACCTGGAGACCTTTCCGCTGCTCGCGCATGCTCGTCGTGCCGGGGAAGCGGGCGGCACGTACCCCTGCGTGCTCAACGCCGCGAACGAGGTTGCCGTCGCCGCGTTCCTGGAAGGACGGCTGCCGTTCCTCGGGATCGCAGAGCTCGTCGGCGAGGCGCTGTCCATGGCCGACGGCGCTCCGGCGCGCGATCTCGACGAACTCGTCGCCGTGGACGCCGAGGCGCGTCGGCACGCCGAAGAGGCGCTGAAAGCGGTCGCATGAGCATCGCGATCGCCATCCTCGGGCTCGCGGTCCTGATCCTCCTGCACGAGGCGGGCCACTTCTTCGTCGCCCGAGCCGTGGGGATGAAGCCGCGCCGCTTCTACGTGGGCTTCCCGCCTGCGCTCGTGCGCGTGCGGCGGAAGGGGATCGAGTACGGCATCGGCGCGATCCCGCTCGGCGGCTACGTGAAGATCCCGGGGATGCACCGGCCGGCGCCGTCCGACCTCGACGTGCAGCTGGGGCCGGCCGTCGCGGAAGGGCCGCGCCTCTTCCCGAAGACCGCACGAATCAAGCGCGCACTCGAGGCCGACGACCTGCTCGCTGCGCGCGAAGCCTTGCCGGAGCTCGAGCGGGCCGTCGACGAAGCTCAGCTGAGCCCGGTGGCCAGGAGGGCCGCGCGGCGTGGCGTCGACGAGTTGCGGGACGGGCTCGGTAACGACGCCTACTGGCGTCAGGGAACGTGGAGGCGGGTCGCCGTCATCTTCGCGGGCCCCGGCACGAATATCCTCCTGGCGATCGCGCTCCCCGCGGTCGCCTACCTCATCGGCGCGCCGGGCGACGTGAGCCGCACTGTGAAGACCGTGAAGGAGGACACGCCGGCCGAGTCGGTCGGCCTCCGGCGGGGCGACACGATCATCGCGATCGACGGCCGCCCGACGCCGGACTTCACGACGGTGTCCGAGCGCATTCGCGGCTCGAACGGCAAACGGATCACGGTTACGGTGGTACGCAGCGGCGGCGACGTGAAGACGCTCGGGCCCGTCCGGACCGAGAAGATGAGCGGGCACTACGCCCTGGGCTTCGAGCCCGGCTGGGACAAGACCCAGTACGGACCCGGCGGCGCCCTCGCGCACGGTCTCGAGGACACCTGGACCGGCACCAAGGGCATCGTGACGTTCCTGCCGCGGCTCGTGACCGGTGAAGGGCGGAAACAGGTCTCGAGTCCGGTCGGGATCGTGGACTACTCGAGCCGCGCGGTCTCGTTCAACTTCCCGCTCTTTCTGCAGATCATGGGCCTGATCAGCCTCTCGCTGGCGATCCTCAATCTGCTGCCGCTGCTGCCGCTCGACGGCGGGCACATCCTCTTCTCGCTGATCGAGGGGGTGCGCGGCCGTGCGGTGGGGCGGGAGATCTACGAGCGCGTTTCCGCGATCGGGATCGCGCTCTTCCTCGTACTCATGTTCATCGGGCTTTCGAACGACATCAACCGCCTCGGCGGCGGCTGAGCAAGGTCGAGCTCGCGACCGATCTGCGAGGTCCGGGGCCAAATCAGAGTTTGTGGCTCAGAGCCACATGAGTGAAAGGCATCGCCAAACCCGGCGATACACTGGAAAACCGATGGCTTCCGAGCGACAGATCAGCGTTGGCGGCGTCAAGATCGGCGGCGGCGCGCCCGTCGTCGTCCAGTCGATGACGCTGACGAAGACGCACGACGTCGAAGCGACGACCGCGCAGATCGCCGCCCTCGCCTCGGCCGGCTGCGAGATCGTTCGCGTCGCGGTTCCGAAGACGGAGGACGCGGAGGCGCTCGGCAAGCTCGTCCGTCTCTCGCCGATCCCGATCATCGCCGACATCCACTTCAACGCGAGCCTCGCGCTGAAGGCGATCGACGCCGGCGTCGCGGCAGTGCGCATCAACCCGGGCAACATCGGCGGGCCGGACAAGGTCGCTCAGGTTGTGCGCGCCGCAAAGGCTGCCGGTATCCCCATGCGGATCGGCGCCAACTCCGGCTCGCTCCCCAAGCACCTCACCGATCTCGCACAGCAGGATCAGGCCGAAGCTCTCGTCGAGGCCGCGCTCGAGGAGGTGCGGCTGCTCGAGAGCCTCGACTTCCGGGACTTCAAGATCTCCGTCAAGTCGAGTCATGTCCCGACGATGATCCGGGCGTACCGGATGCTCGCCGCGAAGGTGGCGTACCCGCTGCATCTGGGCGTGACGGAGGCGGGCACGCCCTTCGCAGGCTCGATCAAGAGTGCCGTCGGCATGGGCGCGCTACTCGTGGACGGGATCGGCGACACGATGCGGGTCTCGCTGACCGCGGACCCGGTCGAGGAAGTGCGTGTCGCCTGGGAGATCCTCAAGTCGCTCGGACTGCGCGAGCGCGGTCCGATCATGATCGCCTGCCCGTCCTGCGGACGCGACAACGTCGGCGTGCAGACGCTGGCGGAAAAGGTGGAGGAAAGGCTGCAGGTGTATCCGCAGCACTTCGAGGTCGCGGTGCTGGGTTGCGCGGTAAACGGCCCCGGCGAAGCGGGCGACGCGGACTTCGGCATCGCCGGCGGACGCGACACGGGATTCGTCTACGCGCACGGGCGCGTGCTCAAGAAAGTCTCGTCGGACATCCTCATCGACGAGCTCTTCCACGAAATCGACAAGTGGATCGCCGACGGCATGCACCGCCCGAAGCGCCTCAAGATGGCGAAGCCGGCCGCACTTGCGATGGCGGAAGCCTCGCTGATCCCGCTCGAGTAGTCTGCCCGGACAACAGTGATCGCCCGGGCTTCACAGCTCTTCCTGCCGACCCTGCGTGAGCCGCCCGCCGACGCGGAGGCGGTGAGCCACAAGCTGCTCGTGCGCGGCGGGTTCATCCGCCAGGTCGGCGCGGGGCTGTGGACGTACCTGCCGCTCGGCTGGCGCGTGCACCAGAAGCTCGTGCAGATCATCCGGGAGGAGATGGACGGGATCGGCTCGCAGGAGATGCTCTGCCCGGTGCTAACGCCTGCGGAGCTGTGGGAGCGGAGCGGCCGCATCGCGATTCCCGAGGTCTTCAAGCTGCAGGACCGCAGCGGCCGTCCCTTCGTGTTGCCGCTCTCGCACGAGGAGACGATGACGTTCCACGCGCGCGAGCTGCAGTCGTACAAGCAGCTGCCTCAGGCCTGGTACCACTTCAGCACGAAGGAGCGCGACGAGCCGCGTCCACGCGGGGGACTCCTGCGGGTGCGCGAGTTCATCATGAAGGACTCGTACTCGTTCGATCGTGACGAGGCGGGTCTGGACGAGAGCTTCAAGCGTCACGCTGAGGCCTACCGACGAATCTTCGAACGCTGCGAGCTCGAGTACTACGAGGTCGAGGCCGAGTCGGGGATCATGGGTGGGAGGGAGTCGTCGGACTACCTCGCGCCGACCGGCTCCGGCGAGAACGAGCTCGTCCGCTGTGAGAACGGGGATTACGCGGCCGACATCGAGGCCGCGCGCGGTATCCCTCGGCCGCCCGAGTTTCCCGAGGCGCTCTCCACGCCCGAGGAGGTCGAAACGCCCGGTGTGACCACGATCGAAGGGCTGGCTGAGTTCCTCGGCATCGACGAGGCAGCGACCTCGAAGGCGATGCCGGTCGTCGCGGGCGACCGCCTCGTCCTCGCGCTCGTTCGGGGCGACGACCGGCTCAGTGAGGAGAAGCTGACGACGACGCTCGGCATCGCTTTTCGGCCTGCGACAGAAGACGAGATCCGCGCCACGTTCGGCTCGGGCGGAGGCTCGATTGGGCCCGTCGGCGTCGACGTTGAGGTGATCGCAGACGAGGCGCTCCGGGAGGGTCAGTTCGTCGCCGGTGCCAACCGCGACGGCTGGCATCTGCGCGGGCTCGAGGCAGGCCGGGACTATCAGCCGCGCTTCGCCGACATCCGTCAGACGAACGCCGGCGATGCATGTCCGGAGTGCGGAGGAAAGCTCGTCGCCCAGACCGCGATCGAGCTCGGCCACATCTTCAAGCTCGGCACGTTCTACTCGGAGCCGTACGGCGCCACGTACCTCGACGAGGACGGGCGCGAGCGCCTGCTCGTGATGGGCAGCTATGGGATCGGCCCGGGCCGGACGATTGCCGCAGTCGTCGAGCAGCACCACGACGAGCAGGGCATCACGTGGCCGCGATCAGTCGCCCCGTACGACGTGCACGTCGTCGTGCTCCCCGGAGTGGAGGAGCACGCGGAGGCGGCCGCGGCCGCTCTCGACGACGCCGGCTTCGAGGTGCTCGTCGACGACCGTGATGCGCGAGCAGGGGAGAAGTTCGCGGACGCGGATTTGATCGGCTGCCCGTTTCGCGTGACGGTCGGGCGAAGAGCTGCGGAAGACGGTACGGTGGACCTTCGCGAGCGCGCAAAGGGGGAGGACAATGCGGTGAGCGTCGGTGAGCTCGTCTCCAAGGTGCGCGAGAAGCTCGGCTGATGGCGAGGAAACGGCGCTTCAGCACGGACCCGTTCGGCCAGACCGTCGAGCGGCTGATGGGCGAGGCCGGCCTCACCTACCGTTCGCTCGCCGAGAAGACGAAGCTCTCCGCCGGCTACCTCAACCATCTCGTCCACGGCAACCGCCCCGTCCCTTCGGACGACGTCATCAAGACGCTCGCGCGCGCGCTCGGGGTCGAGGCCGAACACTTCCGCGAGTACCGCCTGCGCGTCATCACCGACCGGCTCGAACGTATGCCGGACCTCATCGACAAGCTGTACAGGCGCTACAGCGCGTAGGCGCTACCATGCGGGCACGGGGCGTGGCGCAGCCTGGTTAGCGCGCTAGTCTGGGGGACTAGAGGTCCCGAGTTCAAATCTCGGCGCCCCGACTAAGAAACTAGCTGCAAATCGCAGCCTTTGTGTTTTCTTGCGAGGCTACGCAGAGGGATCTGGGTCAGGGACGCGCGAGACGGCTACCCCGGGGTGGGGGGCACCCGCTTGGGGGTCCTCGGAGCTCGTCTACGAGTTATCGCGACGCCACCAGGTCTTCGTGGCGTCCGAGCGCTCCTAACCGGGGAGCGGGCCAATCGCTCTCGCGAGCCAGTAGTGCTCCCAGTGTGCAAATTTCCGGCACACGTAGTCGCACTCCTGGAACAGACCGAAAACCGTACTGCCGCGCGGCGGGATTCCACCATCGGGCAGGATCTTGATGCGGTCTGACGGCAAGCCGGCCTCCGCCGCGTGCCACCGCGCCTCCGCCTGCGCTCCGCGGTCGTCGTAATCGATGTAGATCGTCTTTCCGCTCGCGAACGCCTGCTCGAGCAACGGCTGCACACCGGCTTCGAAGAGCACGACTCGTGCGGGACCGCGCGTTCGGTAGGCATGAAGGAACTGGAGGAACTGCAACGCGACCGTCAGGGCGAGCGCGCCCATTGCGAACCCGACGACCCGTCTGTGTCGCGCCGCGCCAACAAGGGCCTCGAAGGCTGGCATCGTGAGCACCAGGCCAAGGACGGGCAGCGCGGCGAGCCGCACCTCGGTATGCCGGTCGACGGTGAGAGCGGCCGGAATGGGCACGAGAAGCATCGCGAGGAGGACATAGCGCCACCACAGGTCCTCGCGTCTTGCCATCAGGACGATCGCGCCGCCGGCAATTGCCAGTGCGACGACAGCCCCGTACATGGCGCCGTAGCCGCCGTTGTGGATATACGGAACGGGGTCGCCGGTACTCGCCCAATACCACGGGTTGATGTCGTGGAACCAGTTCGCGATCGCCTGCAGGACGACCCAGGTCCACGACTGCCCTTCTTGCGCGATCGTCGTCGCGCCGTACCGAGCGGTCAGGGCACCCGGGTGGCGAAGCTCGTATACACCCACGACCAGGAGGAAGGCCGCGAACGATCCCCACGCAGCGAGCAGCCAACGCCAGCGTCCACGCCCCGCAAAGACGCCCAAAGCCGCGGCGAGAAGCGGCGCGAGCAGGCGGTTACCCGCGTACGAATAGAGGAGCAGGCCGAGGACGGCTCCAACGACGAGTCCCTCTGAGACCCTCCAGCTCTTCCGACGCCACGCGCGTTCGAGCGCGAGGAGCAGCAGAACGACGAGCAGCGGCTGGGTCGTGGCCTCGATCGCCACCCGCCCGAGCTCGAACAGCCACGGTGTGAGGCCCGCCACGACGAGGACGACAACGCCGATCATCGTGCTTCCCGTGACTCGTTTGGCGAGGAACCCCAGTAGAAGGACGGCCACGAGGCCGAGTACCGCTGAAAGCCCGCGTGCTATCTGTGCATGCGGACCTGTCAGCCTGAAGACACCTGCGAGCAGGTACGGGTACAGCGGGCTCTTGTAGTCGTCGAACGATCGGAAGAACAGTGGGAGGACGCCTCCGTCTTCGTCGCGGAGGGTCGTCGAGATCGAGTAGGCGTTGTACGAGAGCGCCGCCTCGTCCCGGTGGTAGCCCGGCGGGTTCGACGGCGTAATCCAGAGCTGGAACGCGACGACTGCAAGGACCGCTCCGACGCTGACAAGAGCTGCGGGATGTTCGACAGCCGAGCGAGCGCGGTTCAGTGCCGCTGTGGCAAGACGTCCTTGAGCTCGGATCATTCGTTCTTCTACATCCCCCGCGGGGCCGTACCCCCGTGGGGACTGTTCAGGTTCAGCGTTTCCAACGGCCTCATGGACTCAATCAAAGGTCGTGGGTTTCAGCCCATCATCCGCTTCGCCGTCGACCTTTCAAGGAGATCACTTCCGGCGCATCACGCGGCGGACGTGCCCGCTGAAGCGCCCCGACTGAAAATATTTTCAACCGAGCAGGGCCAAGCTGTTCTGGGCACGGCGATCTTGACGTGGTTCTGTAACTCCTCTGCCACGGCATGCGAGTGTGACGGTTGGCGGAGCCCTCGTAGTCGATGCGACCGATCGCGGTCGGTGGCATTCGCCCTCGAAGAGGGCGGTGCTCGAGCTCGTCAAGATGAAGAGCCCGAGCTAACCGCCTTCTCCCCGCAGAGGCCGTCAGCCCCTGGGCAGAAGCAGCCCGGGCTCCTGAATCAGACGCACACTAGAGCTCCGAAATTGCGCTTTGGTAGTGCCCAGGGGCGGCGTCTATGGCTCACGCCGCAACTCGGTCGTCCCGGGGAGAGCTGAGCGACCGAGAACCCTGGGCGTTCGTAACGTTCGACTCGAGTCGGGGTCGTCCTCTGCCGGGCGCCTGGGTCGAGCGCAGACGTGGCCGAGGATTAGGCTTCGCCCCGAGCGGGCCTACGCGGTTGACCCTACGAGGAAGCCTCGAAAGGCGTTGGCTCCGTGGCCTCGCGGCCTTGGACCTCGGCGACGGTTGTTTCTCCTCCCGTCCAACGGATGTAGCCGCAGCCAAAGCAGATGAACGAGAAGCCGAGCGGCGTCGTCATGCCATGAGCGTTCAAACAGCGAGGGCAAACTTCGAGTTCACCCGGCTCGAACCACTCTAAGACTTGTCGCCTGTGCATGGTTGCGAAGCCGGGGACCAGGGCTCACCACCATTGTCTGCCGCTCCGAAGCGATTCTCAATAGGCCGGGCGGCTCACCTTTTCGGCCACCGACAGCAGAGCGACGTTCTTTTCGGCGAGGGTGATCTCTCGCTCGAGTGAGCGGACGGCGGCGGGCCGGCCACGGTGCGTGGCCGGTACCTCTAGATCGTTTGTTTAGGGTCCGGCTCGTCGCCTTCTTGGAGCCCGCCTGCTTCATCTTCGACGCTCTGCTGATCCTCAGCGGACCAGTGCAGGGCCGTCTCCGCCGGCAGCGGGTTCGGACCCTCTCGTTCCGAGAATTTTCGCGGCATGCTCTCGCGCCTGAACATTTTTCGAAGCCATTCCACGCCGAGAGTGTACGACTCGGGCCTTGTCGTACGCAGCGGCGATTGCTCCCGACAGCAGCGCGTAACCGAGGATGATCGCCGGAATGATCACGCCCAGGACGAAGGCATACTCGGCCATCGTCTGGGCTTCCTCGTCGCCGCCGCGTGAGCGAAGGCGGTCTATCCAGCCGTAGCTAGCCATACTCGCCCATCGGCGCAGTGCCGCCGGATTTTGATGCCTCGTCCTGGTGATCCCGCAATCCTCCAGGCGATCCGACGAGGGTGAGATGATAGGCACGATGCGGCTCCCGCTTCTGGCCCTGGTGCTGCTGGTCACCCTGCCGGCATCGGCGCAGGCTCGCGAGGCGCAGAGCGCGATCTTCTTCTACCCCTGGTACTCCAACCCGAGCCACGACGGCCACTACGCCCACTGGACGCAGGGTGGACACTCGCCGCCCTTCGATGTCGCCTCGCACTACTTCCCCGCTAGAGGGCCGTACTCGAGCGCCGATCCGCGCGTGCTCCGCGCGCAGATGCGCGACATCGCAGCCGGCGGCGTGGACGAGGTGGTCAGCTCCTGGTGGGGTCAGGGCTCACCGGAGGACGGACGTCTAGAGGCGGTGATGCGCGCCGCGAAGAGGCGTGGTCTCCAGGTCGGCGTTCAGCTCGAGCCTTACGAGGGACGAACCGTGGAGACAGTCGCTGCCGACCTCGCGTATCTGCGCGGCCTCGGAGTCCACGACGTCTACGTCTACAGGTCCTCCGACTTGCCGGCTGCCGACTGGGTGAGCGTCACGCAGCAGCCCAACGGCATGCGCCTGTTCGCGCAGACGAGCCGGGTCGGGTTCGCGGTGCGAGCCGGCTTCGCGGGCTTCTACACGTACGACATCCTCCTGTACGACGGATCGAAGTTCGGCCGGCTCTGCGCCCAGGCGCGCGAAGCCGGAATTCTCTGCGCACCGTCGGTCGGCCCCGGGTACGAGGCGTCCCAGGCGACGGGAGACGCACGCGTGAAGCCTCGTCTGCGCGGGGCGACCTACGACTCGATGTGGAGGGCGGCGGAACGAGCCGAGGCTGATCTCGTCACGGTCACGAGCTACAACGAGTGGGGGGAAGGGACGCAGATCGAGCCGGCGGGTCACGGCGGGAGGTACGAGAGCTACGAGGGTGCGTACGGCCTCCACGGTCGCGCCGCGCAGCGCGCGTACGTCACGCGCACCGCGTACTGGACGTCCCGAACCGGGCGCTAGCCCTTGACGACGCCGATGGGAATGAGGCGGGCGACGCGACGCGCCAGCCCAGCGCGCTCGACGACGTCGACGACGCTCTCCACGTCCTTGTAGGCGAACGGCGCCTCTTCCGCCAGACCCTTGTTGGAGGGCGAGCGCACGGCGATGCCCTGCGCTTCGAGCTGCCGCCGGAGGTCGGCGCCCTGGATCTCCTTCCTCGCCGCGGTGCGCGACAGTCGGCGGCCGGCGCCATGGCAGGTCGTGCCGAATGAGCGCTCCATCGAGCCCGGCTCTCCCGCGAGCACGTAGCTGGCGGTGCCCATGCTGCCGGGGATGAAGACCGGCTGGCCGACGCCGCGATAGCCGGCCGGGATCTCCTTCGAGCCGGCGGGAAACGCACGAGTCGCGCCCTTTCGGTGGACGAGCACGTCGCGTCCGCCGTGCCGCTCGACCTTGGCGACGTTGTGTGCCACGTCGTAGACCTGCTGCGTCGCGTCTGCCGCCTCGCGCCCCAGCACGCGGGCGACTGCGTCGCGGACGCGGTTGGCGATCTCTTGCCGATTCGCCCAGGCGAAGTTCGCGGCCGCCGCCATCGCCGCCAGGTATGCGCGTCCCTCCGGCGACGAGGCGGGCGCGCACGAGAGCTGCCGGTCGGGGAGCGAGATGCCGTAGCGGGAGAGGACGGCGTCCATGCGCTTCACGTAGTCGCTGCAGACCTGGTGCCCGAGGCCGCGCGAGCCCGAATGGATCAGCACCGTTACCTGGCCTTCCCGCAGGCCGTAGGCCTCCGCTGCCCCCGCATCGAAGATCGTGTCCACGCGCTGGACCTCGACGAAGTGGTTGCCCGAGCCCATCGTCCCGAGCTGGTTGCCGCCCCGTTCCCGTGCGCGGTCGGAGACCGAGCCCGGATCGGCGCCCGGAAGCCGGCCCTCCGACTCGGTTCGCTCTACGTCGTCCTCCCGCTCGGCGACGACACGGCTTCCCTCTAGTAGGACCCGCTCCAGCTCGACCGGCTTCCCACCCGTCTTTCCGGCGCCGGCGGGGACTGTGCGGGAGATCTCGTGCACGAAGGCCTCGCGGTGTTCGCGGAGCTCATCGGCCGTCAAGGGCAGCGCTAGCAGCCGCACGCCGCAATTGATGTCGTAGCCCACGCCGCCGGGCGAGACGACGCCGTCGGGCAGCTCTGTCGCCGCGAGACCGCCAACCGGGAACCCGTAGCCCTGGTGGATGTCCGGCATGGCCAGCGCGGCGTCGACGATTCCCGGCAGCGTCGCAACGTTTTGAAGCTGTTCCAGGGAGCGGTCGCGAAGAATTGCCTCGAGGATCTCCTCGTCGGCGAAGACGCGGGCTGGAACGCGCATGTCCGGACGCGCGTCGGCGGCGATCTCGTACAGCGTCTCGTCGATCCGGCGCAGCTCAGACGTCGAGGATCACCCGCGCTTCCCAGAGATCGTCCGTCCGGTGGAACACGAGGTCGTGGTATGTCGCGGCTTTGACGATCGGCTGCACGCTCGTCCTCCTGCCCGTGAGCTCGACATGGAGATCGTTCCCCGAGAGCTCGACAGCCGAATCGTCCGGAACAAAACCCTCTGTGTCGGCGAGATAGATGAGCTCCTCGAGCAGCGCGACGAGCAGCATGGCGTGGTCCCGGCCCTCCAGCTCGAACGCCCGCGTCGTGGGCTCACCGGCGGAATCGAGCTCGACGAAGCGCCCGAAGGCGTCGACGGCTTCACGGAAGACTTCCTCCGGTGAAGGCGCGCGCACGAGGAGCTCGACCTCCGCGGTGTGGTCGCGCCACTCGTACGTCACAGGAAGACGTCTGCGCCGCAGCCGGAGACGAGGGCCTCGAAGACGTTCTCGACGCCGCGCAGCGACGGATGCCCGAGATCGACGTCGACGTCGTCCCACTTCTCGAGTCCGAGCGCACCTGCGCCCTCGTCGGCGCCGAAGCAGAGCAGCGTGTCTGTGGAGAGGACGTTGCGCCGGCCCGTCTGGCGCCGCGCGATTCCCTCGAGCTCGCGCAACTCCTCGAGCGGATCGACGCGAACGTTCGAGTCGGAGCCGATGCAGATCCCGATGCCGCGCGTGCACACGCGCTCGACCGGGAGGAAACCATCACCGAGGTTCGCCTCGGTCGTCAGGCAGGCGCAGACCCGGGCGCCGGCGCGAGCGAGCAGATCGAGCTCGTCGCCGTTCGCGTGAGTCGCGTGAACGACGGTCGTACGCTCGCTCAGACAGCCGGTGCGATCGAGGAGCTCGATCGGCCGGAGACCGTGCTCCGCGAGACACTCCTCGATCTCGCGCGGCTGCTCGTCGGCGTGGACGTGCAGCGGGAGACGCTCCGCTGTCGCGTAGCGGCCGATCTCCTCGAGCCAGTCGGCGGGACACGCGCGAACGGAGTGGGGTGCGACCCCGATTGAGATTCCGCGGGTCCGCAACTCCTCGACCTGGCGCAGATACTCGGCCACCGACTCCTGGCGAAAGCGCGCCAGGCCGCCGCGTCCGTAGGCGGACAGGAGCAGGACGATCCGAATCCCCGCCTCCTCCGCGGCCTCGACGGCGGCAAGCGCCTCCTCGAAACCGAGGTAGTGGAACTCCCCGACCGCCGTATACCCGGCCGCGCGCAGCTCGCGATAGACCTCGACGTACTCGCGGCGCACGAGCTCCGCGGACTGCCGCGCCGCCTCGGCCAGCATCTGTTCCCGCCAGGCCCAGAAGTCGCCTCCGCCCGAGCGTCCGCGCAAGGCGCGCTGAAAGGCGTGGCAATGGGCGTCCACGAAGCCGGGCAGACTGAGGCTCTCGGCCACGGGCGTATCCTTTCCCACACCGATGGCCACCCGCGCCGTTTCTGCGCCCTTGCAGCAGCTTCCGAACGTGCTCACGGTGGCGCGGCTCGGGCTCATTCCGGTCTTCGTCGCGCTGATGCTCACCGCCGAGGGCGGCCACAGCTGGCCGGCCGGGATCGTGTTCGAGTCCGACTTCGGCCGTATCTTCGATCCGCTCGCCGACCGACTCATGATCGACGCCGCCGTGATCCTGCTCTTCGTCGCCGATCACATGCCCTGGGCGGGCCTGATCGTGATCGTGGGCCGAGACCTGATCTTGTTGGCGGGCTACAGGGCGATCGCGCCGCAGGGCTACGAGCTGAACGTCAGCTTGCTCGGCAAGACAGCGACCTGGCTGCTCTACGCCGGCATCGCCTTCCTGATCGTCACGCATCGCTCGACCGACTGGCCGTACTGGATCTTCTGGGCGGGGCTCGTCCTGGCCGTGGTCGCGGGTGCGGTATACGTCCGGGCTGCGTGGAGAGAACTCAGGCGATGAGGGCGGTAGTCATGGCGGGCGGCGAGGGCACGCGCTTGCGCCCTCTGACCTCGAACCAGCCGAAGCCGATGGTGCCCATCGTCGGCAAGCCGTGCATGGAGCACATCCTCGAGCTCCTGCGCGAGCACGGGCTGACCGACGTGGTCGTCACGGTGGCCTTCCTCCCGCAGGCGATCCGCGGCTACTTCGGCGAGGGGGACACGCTCGGGATGCAGATCGGCTATTCCGTCGAGGAGTCTCCGCTCGGCACCGCCGGGTCGGTCCGGCTCGCGGCGAAGCAGCTCGACGAGACGTTCCTCGTCATCTCGGGCGACGCGCTCTGCGACGTCGACCTCGGCGCGCTCATCGCGTTTCACAAGGAGCGGGGAGCTGCGGTCACGATCGGATTGAAAGCGGTCGACAACCCACTCGAGTTCGGAATCGTCGTCACCGACGAGGAGGGGAGGATCGAACGGTTCCTCGAGAAGCCGTCCTGGAGCCAGGTCTTCTCGGACACGATCAACACCGGTATCTACGTGCTCGAGCCGGAGGTCCTGACGCACGTCCCGACCGACCGGCCCTACGACTTCTCGAAGGAGCTCTTCCCGTACCTGCTCGAGATGGGTCGGCCGCTGTACGGCTACGTCATGGACGGCTACTGGCAGGACGTCGGCGACCTCGACCAGTACCGCCAGGCGAACTTCGACGCGCTCGAGCAGAACGTGCAGCTCACCATTCCCGGCATCCGCATCCGCGGGAACGTCTGGCTCGGCGAAGGGGTGGAGATCGGAGACCTCGACCAGGTGGAGGGCCCCGCGTACATCGGCAACTACTGCCGCATCGCACCGGGCGCGACCGTGGGCTCGCATTCCGTGCTGTCCAACAGTGTCACCCTGCGTGAGCGCACCCGCACGACCCGCTCCGTGATCGACGCGTCGACGCACATCGGTCGCAGCTCGCTGATCGAGGGCGCGATCGTCGGGCGCTCGTGCGACATCCGCGCGCACGTGCGCATCCACGAGGGAGTGGCGATCGGCGACGAGGTCACGATCGGGTCGGAGACCGTGATCATGCCGGGCGTCCGG
>WNGF01005028.1_pt1 | contig 17035 bp, 16 predicted proteins | sample 5400641 | NCBI WGS metagenome assembly WNGF01 (sample SAMN13153371, study PRJNA577476) | soil metagenome | isolation source: 80 cm soil or saprolite under grassland replicate 2 | place: USA:California | collected 2016-06-15
CGCGCAATCGAGGCCTTGGCGGAACTGCTGGCTCCGCTCTTTCTCGAGGAGCGGGTCACGAGGGCGGAGGCCGAGCAATAGGCCGCTATCAGGTTTCCATCAGGCTCGATGGACTGCCCGGTGATCCCGGTCACGCCTGCCGAACACCGGCCGCCTTAGCGGTCAGGAAGGGCCATCTTCCGGTATCCGGCGCGTCGAACCTTCCCGTGAACCGGAGCAAGCAGAAGCGTCGGGCCCTCTACCAGCAGGTTTAGGTTCGTATTGTGTAAAGCCAAGTGCACGATCTTGACGGTGTGCGAACCTTTCTCTGCTGGTTCCGGGAGCTCAGCCCTAGGGCGACGGCTGGGTGAAACACCACCTGGTAGCCGATGTTTGAGAGGATCATCGCGGCGGAGTACCCAAGCCACGAGAGGAAGGCGATGACCGCAGAACACTGCCCAACGTTTCGAACCGGCAAGGTCTGCTACATCGAGATGCCCGCCCTCGACGTCGCTCGCTCGGCTGAGTTCTACCGTCGGGTGTTCGGGTGGCGGATCCGAGAGCGTGGCGACGGCAGCACCTCGTTCGACGACACGGTCAACGAGGTGAGCGGGACCTGGGTGGTGGGTCGTCCACCGGCGGCCGAACCCGGCTTCATCGTCTACATCATGGTGGGGGACGCCGCCGCCACCCTGGACGCGGTGGTGTCCAGCGGCGGAGAGATCGTCCGCCCAATCGACCGCGCGTCGGAAGAGGTGTTCGCCTGGTTCCGGGATCCGGAGGGAAACGTTCTCGGCATCTATCAGCAACCTGGCCTGGCCGAAACCGAAGCATCTGCGAGCCAATGACCGCGCCCCCCCAAAAGGGCCTGAGTCACATCATCTCGACGGACGTGGGCTTCCCCGTATCCGGCCCGCCGAACCTTGCCGTGAACCGGAGCAAGCACAAGCGTCGGCCCCTCTACCAGCGGGTGGTTTGGGTCGCATTGTGTAAAGCCAAGTGCGCTGACCCTGACGGAGCTCGAACCTTTCCCTGCTGGCCGGGCGATTCCAGGGCAGCTGGTTCGACCGGGACGCGGAAGAAGGGCCGCACGACCTGGCGTCCCTCGACCCCCACCTCGGCAACCAGAGCCTGCAGGAGAGCCTTCTTCGTTTCCGGCGTGCCCGTTGCGATCGCGTCGGCGACGCGCCGACGGACTTCCTTCAATTCCTTGCGGCTGATGGTCGGCGGCTCTGCGTCAGCGATCTCGTATTCGAGCTCTGCCCTCCTCGATTGCAACTCGGCCACCTTCGTGCTTCCAGTTCGCGGGCGCGCTACTCGGCCGCCGCGTGACGCAGCTTCGTGCCGCATAGCGTCAGGGGCGGCGGTCCGGCAATCCATGTGGCGATAGCCTCACCCCGCTTGCCATCGGGCACTTCCGCAAGGGACGCTCAAGATGACACGGTACGGCAACGCCCGGAGCTCGTCCGGAGCAACCGCAACCCCGGCTTCGCGCAAGCGCTCCGCAAAGCGCTGCCACTCATGTTCTTCGCCCGTCTCCTCGGCATTGTCGGGCAAGGCCACGTTGCAGACGTTGCGCACCACGTGGGTGAGCGAGATCACGCCCAGCGGCGCAGACGTCGTCCACCCCCGGTCGTCTAGGAGCGTAACTTCACTTCCGTCGGACAGCAGCGCGAACTCACGCACCTTGCACGACGTCCCGCCGCCTGAGCCCTCCTTAAGGTCACCCCAGGCCCCGAGACTCACTACAGTTGCTGGACTGGCGTTCACGAGCCGGACGATACACGACCCAGCCCGCTCGGCTCGGTCGCGCGCCTGTTGCCGTTCAGTCCGTTCATCGGCAGCACCATCTCCATGCCGACCGGCTCAGCCAGTTTCGCGCACACCGGCCCCGGGACTCGCCGTGAGCAAACTCCCGGCTCACCAGTGTGTGCAATTCAGATTCTGGGCAGCCGAGGCCCCCGTACCGATGTTCACGATTACGTAAATGCGCCAGCCCGCCAGTGCCACTCCTTCGCATACCTGACCAGCGACTATGGTCTAGATGTTGCGATTGGCCGCGATGGTCGACCGCCGAGTCTCGCGCAGTCAGGTTGCCGCGCTGGCCTGCTGGGGGGGTGCTGGCCGGTAGCAGAGGAGGGTGATGCCTGAGTCGAACGCGGTCGTGGCGACGAGTTGCATCCGGACCTGGCGGCTGTGGAAGGCCCGGTCGCCGCTGCCCCAGACCGCGCGGTTGACCCAGAAGTGGCTCTCGTCGGCGAGTCCCTGGGTGGCGAGCTCGTAGGCGAGTTCGCCGCAGCCGAAGGAGATCAGGTTTCCCCGGTGCTGGCGCTTGCGGCCGGCCACCCTCTCGGCGAGGTCGCCCTCGATCAACGACGCGTTCCACTCGAGGGGTTCTTCCAGGGTCCGGGAAGCAACGTACTTGGGGATGCTGTTCACCCGCTCGGCGAAACCGGTGTCATCGGTGATGGTGGGCCAGACGCTGGCGAGGCCCTCGTAGACCTTGCGCCCGAGCAGGAACGCGTCCGCGGCCAGGAGCTGATCGAACTTGTACCGTTCTCCCTCGCCCTCCAGGATCGCCCAGTCCCCGGGTGAGGGCCCGATAACGCCATCGACGGTGATGTGGGTCGAGATGATCACCTTTCCCATGGGAACCTCCAGTGCCACCTACAGGGTGGCCAGAACGACTTCACCATCCTCGGTGTCAGGCCTGGCGACTGAAAGATAGTCCCTGGGTAGGTGGGCGAGGGACTTCACGCGTCCGCTAGCGACTCCCAGGTCAGCCCCGGCCAGGCGTCTCTGATCGTAGGGAGCGGAAACCACCGTGACGTGAGCTCGAGGGGAGTGCGATCAGGCCGGCCTAATTCCTAGTCTCAGGGCGCTGGTGACCACGGCGAGCTACCGAGACGTGGGGGGCCGGGATCGGGGGCGGCGAGCGATGCAGCCCCTGAAGGACTGGAGCCGTCCCCGCTCAGGTATCGACTCGCTCCTCCAAGCGGACGGTCACGGTGTCGCCGACTTCCTTCCCGATCGTCTTGCGCACGTCGGCCTTCACGGGCAGCTTGTGCGTGCCATCACCCATGGCCATGAACGAACTCCGGAAGGGCCGGCCATCGATCGTGCCCCGGACCTTCACGAGCCCCCGGGTCCCGAAAAACTCGACGGACCTGGGCCAGACCACATAGGTCCAGCCTCCCTTGCCCGGCTCCTTCTGCAACGTTGCTGTGAACCGCTTGTTCAACGTCGCTCCCATTTCCTCATTCCTCCGCTTGGTCGGGGTTCGCCGTGCCAAGGCCTGTGACTGCATCGGTCGCCGAGCTCACCGTTCGGGCGCTGCCAATTCCGGCGTCGGGGCCCGGCCCCGGGAACAGAGAGACGTAAGGCGCCATGACCCGCTGAAACTTCCGGATCCCGGTCGCCACGGAGAGCCCGAGGAAGTTCAGGCCGGCCACGGCCGCCACCGCGCCGACGACCGGCCCGGGCGCATGCAGCGCCACCATGGCGAGCCCGGCGAATGCGCCGGTCAGGGCGGCGTTGATGAACGCGACAAACGCCCCGCTGCTGGCCAGCGGTTGCATCCTCGCGTTGGGGCCCATCAGGTGGTTGTAGGTCCGCCACAGTCCCGCGTCGTCGTCGTGGGGCGAGGTCACCAGGTAGCGCTCGATCGCGGGGTCGAGCTCGACGTAGGCAGCCCGGAGGCGGTTCATGCCGATCACGTGTGCGAGGTCCTCGATGCTCTGGTTGCCCACCCGCATCTGCGTGAGCGTGCCGACGATCACCAGCAACCCCAGGAGTACCAGCGCGAAAGTGATGAACCGCCCGTCGAACCGGGTGACCTGCTCGACCAGGGCCAGGCTGACGATGCTGGCCGACACCAGCATGAGGAACGTGGTGATCCGGGTCAGGACCTCGTTCTGGGCCATGGTCCGCGTGGAGAGCAGGCTCCAGTGCTCGGTCGCGAGCAATTGGGCCCTGACCGCGGGCGGTACCCCGCCTGTGGCGGGTTGGCTCGCCTCCGATGCGCGCGGTGCGACCGGTCCCACGGCGTTGCCGGCGAGTGGTGGAACGACCTGGCCTCGTGCCATCAAGCCTCCTCTCCTACGGCCAGCCGGAACCCGCAGCGGGCGCTTGGGCGGTCAGCACCTGCCCGGTTCGTACTCCGCCGCTCATGACGGCACGCGGATCCGAGAAATCGGCAGCCATCATGAACAGCGTCGTCCCGTCCGGGCCCCCGAGCGCGCACGCGAAGCATCCGCGGTCGAGATCGATCGTATGCAACACCTCGCCGCCTTCGCGAACCCGCACGCACTGTTTCGCTCCGACGTCCCCGTACCAGATCGCGTTCTCGGTGTCGAGGCAGATGCCGTCGGGGTGCCCCCCGCCCAGGGGAGCCCACGGACGGCGGTTCGAGAGTGCGCCATCGTCGCCGATGTCGAAGGCCGTGAGCGCATCGCCGTAGGACTCGGCGACGATCAGGGTCGAGTTGTCGGGCGTCACGACCATCCCGTTGGGGAACGCGATCCCGTCGGCCGCCTGGCTGGCCAAGCCGTCGGGAGTGACGAGGGCGATGATTCCCGGAGCGAACTCCCCGACCGGGAAGTCGAACCCGATGTTGTTCACGTAGACGTTGCCACGACCGTCCACGACGATGTCGTTCCAGGGGCTGCTGGCAAGGCCGGTCAGGTCCGCGTGGGTCACCAGCGAGCCGTCTGGGTCCCTGCGGAGGAGACGCCCTTCGCGGCCCGAGACGACGAGCAGTCGCCCGTCGGACAGGAAGTCGATGCAGAAGGGGAGGTCGGGAACGCGGAGGACCACCTCGCTCGCGCCGGCCGCGTCGACCGCGACGACCTCGTGGGCGCCCCAGTCCGAGAACCACAGACGACCGTCGTGCCACCGTGGTGACTCTCCGAGCGCCAGGCCAGCGATCAGCACGTTCAGCTCAGCCATGAAAGCTCCTTCTCCTCCGCGATCCACCGATTGAACCCTGGGTCCCCGTCTTCGGCGGCGTGATCTCCCACCACCCTTCAGCCGAGCCGGCCATGAAACTCATCGCCGGAGCGTCGGATTCAATGGAAAACGGCCCGCGGCGCACCAAACTGGTCGGTCTGACAGACATGTAGTAGATGCGGATCTGAGTGATCCTAACCCTGCGGAGAGGCATGCATCGAAGCTGTCCTGGACCACCGGGCGCCGAATCCGGAGTCGGGTTCCACCCTCCGCTTGCGCCCGGACATGCGGCTTGGTGGGTCGGGTGGTCCCGGTGGACGAACCGATCCCCATACGGCGCGATGCCGCTAGTACGCCAGCCCGGGCGCTTGGAGGTGAGCACTGCCCGCGAAGTCGGCGAGCGGAGAGCTTCCTCCTGGCGGCAGGGGGTAATGCGGGACTGCGATCGTCAAGCTATCGTGACGAGCATGCCACTCACGGTAGACCCGCGCGTTGACGCCTACATCGACTCCCTACCCCATTGGCAGCAGGCCATCTGCCGCAAGGTGCGCGCTCTGGTGCACGCCGCCGATCGAGAGGTTGGAGAGACGATCAAGCGCAACAGGAACCCGTACTTCGTGCTAGACGGCAACATCTGCGCGCTGCTCGCGGCCAAGGACCACGTGAACGTGTTCGTGTACGACCCGATCGTCCCCGATCCCGAGGGCATCATCACCTCCGGCCACGAGAACAAGACGGCGCGCACCGTGGGAATTCGTCAGGGCGAGGGGATCAACGAGCGGGCGCTCACCGACATGTTCAGGGCCATCATCGCCAACAACCGGGCGGGAGGGTGGCGCAAGCTCAAGCGCGAAGGTTGATTCGTGCCCCGTTGGGGCAGCCGACTGCCATCGCGGGGCCGTCGAAGGTTGGCAAGAGGGAAATACGGCCGTCGTCTGGTTGAGACGCGCTAGCATCACGGTGTCGTTGGCGGCGGCAAAGGAGACGAAGATCGGACCGCTCGTCTCATGGAACTCCGCGAACCCGATATACGAAGACGCCGGACGGCGTCTACATCGCGTACCAGATCGCGGGCGAGGGGCCGATCGATCTTGCGTGGGGGTTCGATTTCTCGGGAAACGTCGATCTCGCCTGGGAATGGCCGATCACCGGTCCGCTACTGCGCGCGCTGGCCGGTTTCTGCCGGGGTCATCCTCCACGACCGTCGCAGCACCGGACTCTCGAGCCGCGACGTGCCGCCACCCAACCTCGAGGGGCAGACCACGCGTGATGCGGCCCGCCTCGCCAGCGACGGGTGGGCGCTCGGCGTCGACATCTCGAAGGAGATGATCGAGCGAGCCCATCTGCTCGCCGAGGCCGAGGGGGTCCACAACATCACGTTCGTACACGCCGACGCGCAGGACCACCGGTTCCCATCTGAGCGATTCGATCTGGCCATCAGCAGGTTCGCCACGATGTTCTTCCGCGACCCCATCGCCGCATTCACCAACATCGGAAGGGGGTTACGCCGTGCCGGGCGCCTGCTGATGATGGTGTGGCAAGGGCACGAACGAAACGAGTGGTCCGTGTCGATCGAGAGGGCTCTTGCGGCCACCGTCGGATCGCCGGTTCCGGCTTCAGAGGGACTCGGCCCTTTCTCGCTGGCCGATCCGGCGACGGTCCGGCGGGTCCTGGACGCGGCTGGCTTCACCGACGTCACGTTCACCGGCGTGCGCCAGCCCTCTACTACGGTCAGGACGTTGCCGCGCTCGCGGGTGGGTCGGTGGTTTCGCCTGCGCCAAGGAGGTGTTGGATCGCCTCGATCCCACCGGCAGAGAGCTCGCGCTCGAACGCTTGCGCGAGACGCTCGTCGCGCACGCTCGGGAGGGCGGCGTCTGGTTCGACTCGCGCGCCTGGATCGTGAGGGCGCGCCGCCCGTGACCCCGACAGGTGGCTAGAGGCATCCGCTGGCATTGATGTCCATGAAGGGAGGCCGACGATGGCAACGTTCGCGTTGATCCACGGCGCCGGCGATGTCGGTTGGTACTGGCACTTGGTGGAGGCCGAACTGGATGAGCGGGGCCACGACGTGGTGGCGCCGGATCTTCCGTGCGACGACGACTCAGCCGGACTCTCCGAGTACGCGGACACGGTGATCGAGGCAATCGGCGAGCGAACCGATCTGGTCGTGGTCGGCCAGTCGCTCGGAGGCTTCACGGCCCCGCTCGTCAGCGAGCGGGTGCCGGTGAGGCTGCTCGTCCTGGTCGCGCCCATGATCCCCGTCCCGGGAGAGGCGCCCGCGGACTACTGGACGGACACCAGGTACGCCGAGGAGGTGCGGGAGCACTACGACGACGAGGTCGCCCTGTTCTATCAGGACGTTCCCCCGGAGTTGGTGTCCGAGGCCCTGAAGCGGGGAAGGACGCAGTCCGAAGCCCGCATGGGGGAGCCGTCGCCGCTCAAGGCATGGCCGGACGTCCCCACACGGGTCCTGCTCTGTCGAAACGACCGCTTGTTCCCCGCCCACTTCCTTCGCCGCGTCGTCTGGGAGCGCCTGGCCATCACGCCCGACGAGATCGACAGCGGACACACGCCCGCTCTCAGTCGCCCCAAGGAGCTCGCCGACTACCTAGAGGCGTGCGCGGCCGAGCTGGGCATGGCGAGCGGGTAGCTGCGCCCCCGTCGGGGTTGATGACGACGCGGGTGTTTCGCGAGGCAAGTTCGGGTTCTTACACTGTTCCCTTCGCCCGCGCGTTTCCGCAGGTCAGAGCGTAGCGGAGGCGGACGGGAATCGAACCCGCCTCCCAGCACTCGCCGGCACACCGGTTTTGAAGGCATGCGCGGCCCTGTCGTTGCCTTCGGGCTTGTGACGAGGGACTTTGTCTCCAGACGCCGCCCTCGAACCCACAGAGACTTGTGAACTCGTGTGGCTCGAAGACCTATCCGGCCGTCCATGAAGAATTGCCTGAGCACCACCTCTCGCGATCTCCGACCGCTATTCACCCTCACCGGGCGCGTTCTCCGATCCGGACGACAACTACTTTCAACTCGTCAGCCCAATGTGCACGGTGCCTCAAGCATCTCCTCCGGTTGCTTTTCTCGACCGGGGAGCCATAGGGGAGTCGTGGGCGAGTCGCCGCCTACCCCAAGTTGGTCACTGCGACCCGAACCGTCGCCTTAACCTCCTCCTCCGTGCCGCATCGCCCGAGGGACGTAGGAGAGGCGGGGGACTTGCGCCCCCTTCCCAGGGTCGTCAACCTTCGGCTGGTCGAACGACGCTCGAATGCCGGGTCGGGGATGCTGGACATAGGGGTTCGCCTGTTCCTACGGCCCCGCGGGTGTCTTCGCGTCGCGGAGGCCGCGATGTTGGATGTCATCTCTGATCGGCTGCAGTCCGCACATGTATCGGCTGGCTCACGCACTGCGCCTGACCACCTACCAGTCTCGAAGGGTCGCTTCGGTCGGGGGGCGCACGCCACAGAAGCTCCAGGGCAGACACAGGATAGGGCGGGACGGGTTCGACCAGGACCCGGGTGATGCGCGTTTTTATCATCGCCGCGGTCCGCTTCTATCGGGAGGGTCTCGCGCAGGCCTTGCAGGAGAAGGCAACGACGGATATGGAGGTTGTGGGCTCGTCGGCCCACTGGACCGATGCTCTTACGCGTCTGCGGGAGCTTGATCCGGACTGTGTGCTGCTTGATTTCGGTATCTCTGATGGGCCGCTGGCCGTGCGACAGATCAGACGTCAGAGCCGGGGAGCAAAGGTAGTGGTTCTGGGTCTGAAGGAGACCGAGGAATCGCTGCTTCCCTTGGCCGAGGCCGGAATCGCAGGCTACGCTAATCTGGACTGCTCCGTAAGCGATCTCGTAAACGTGGTCCGGTGCGTCGACCGCGGTGAGATGCCGTGCCCTCCACGGATCGCGGCCAGCCTCCTGCGCAGGGTGGCCACTCTCTCGTCGCAGTCGGTCAGCTCCGAGAGGGCCCTGACCCTGCGGGAGCAGGAGGTGCTTTCCCTGCTCCGACAGGGCCTATCCAATCGCGAGATTGCCAGAGCGCTCAGCATCGCCATTCCAACGGTCAAGAACCACGTCCACCAGATCTTGGAGAAGCTCCACGTCAAACGGCGATACCAGGTCGCCATGATCCACTCCTGACCCCTTATCGAGCGTAGGTCCTCAGGAGGCCAGATAGGTCTGTTCTCGCGCCTCTTGATCTCGTTTCTTCGACTGCCGATCAAGTCATTCGTTCCATGGATCTGGATCTCCCGAGCGCCAGGCGACGTCGAGGATCAGTCCCACGAATGGATCCAACACAGATCCTGTGATCCATTGCGCACCAGTCTCCCCTGCTTCGAAGATCGGACCTATGCACGGCCGGAGCCGAAGGTGAGGCCCGTCCGGATCCTTCTGGTAGGGATGCCGAGGATGGTTCGTGACCTCCTCGAACGCATCGTCGGGCGGGAGACGGACATGGAGATCGTCGGCGAAGCGACCGCGGACGAATCGCTAGCGGAACGCGTGGCGGCGACGCGAGCCGAAGTGGTGATCGTTGGACAGCGAGATCATGAGATCCCGAGAGCCTGTCGGGACCTGCTCTCGGAGCGGTCGCAGCTTCGCGTGATCGGCCTGTCCGTCGATCGTTGGCACGGGACCGTTCATGAGCTCAGGCCCCACCGCGAACCCCTCGGCGAGGTCAGCCCGGAGAATCTCGTGCCGGTCATCAGAGAGCTCCAGAGGGCTCCATGATCACCGCGCTCCGGGCGACGAGTCGGACGATCGCGGACTTCCTCCAGGCGGAGTTCGAAGCCGACCCCGCGCTGGACGACTTCTTCGCCCCTCCGGGGACGTTCCGTGTCTACCTGAACACGCCGGCCGAGATGAGCGGTCGCGCCGGGTTGTCCGTGTGGCTGTACCGGGTGGTGCGCGACGAATCGACGCTCAACCGTCCGCCCGAGCGGGTCAGCGCCACGCTCACCCGTCGGGTTCCGCTCCCCGTGAGGCTCCACTATCTGTTCACGCCGATCACGCACTCGGAGGAGGACGACGCCCTGGAGACCGAGCAGGCGATCCTCGGCAAGGTCCTCCAGAGCTTCCACGACCATCCGCAGTTGTTCGGCACCGACCTACGCGACGACTTCGAAGGTACGGGGAGCCTCATCACCGTTCGCCTCGAAGGGTTGAGCGTTGACGAGCTGACTCGTATCTGGGACGCGCTGGAGGCGTCCTATCGAACCTCGATCTCCTATGAGGCCACCGTGATCGACATCGAGGCCGGCGTCCAACCGGAGCTCGGGCCCCCCGTCCGCGTGCCTCGAGCCGAGACCGGCGTGATCGTCGGAGCGGGGGGGTAGGCCGTGTCACGCACGACCTTGACCGTCGGTTCCCGTGCGTACACGGTCAGTTTCGACGAGGAGCGGCGACGCGGAGACCTCTACCAGTCCGTCGTCATCGCCCAGCTGGTCGACGAGCTCACAGAGCAACCCGTGCAAGGCGGTGTTCTGGTGACCACCGACATGCGCAGCGCGCGGGTGAAGACTGCGGGCAGCGGCATCGGCGGCGTCGTGGGTGTCCCGTCACGACTCTTCCCTGGCCTCGACGCGAAGCCCTACGCGTTCGATGTCCGGTTCGAGGTAGATGGGTTCGCTCCGTTGGTTCAGCCCCACGTGGCCGTGCCGCAGCAGCCGGGCTTTCCCGGTGGATTCGGGGACGTGGACCTGGGTCGGCTCGCCTTGCGGCGGCTGCCGGTCGCGATCGTCGTCCGGACGACGCAGCTCGACAACCAGAACCACGTCGTCGCTCTTCCTGGCGCGACGGTCGAGGTCACGGCGATCTGGCGCCGGATGCAGGACCTCGCGGGCGCACCGTCCGGGCCGGAGATCGTGGCGCTGCGCCCGGCGCTGTACGCCGCGCGGCCGCAACCGGGCACCACACTGGAGCCCGTCACGATGACGCCGGTCGCGGAGCCGGAACGCGTCCTGCGGCGCGCCGCGGAGCCGGGGAGTCGCGACCTCGAGGTGAGCCGCGTCGGGGCGCTTGCGCCTGGATCGGTCGTCGGCATCGACCGGTCCGACCCTGACCGTGCCGAATACATCCAGGTCGAGGACGTGGTCGGCCCGAGCGACCCGGAGTCTCCGGCGACGCTGGTCCTCGCCTTCCCGGTGCGGCGCAGCCACCGGGAGAACGGCACGGTACGGGAGGTCACGCCCGCCGGGCTCGGGCCGCCGACCGCAGACCTCGTGGACGAGGGCCTCCCGGGGGACGTGACGGTGTTCGTGAGCTCGGTCGCTCCGTTCGGGGGTGCGCCCATCGTCCGGATCACCGGCGGCCTCACACCCGACGAGTACGTCGGCGCGGCAACATTCGGCGTCGTCACCGATGCAGAGGGCTACGGTCGTCTGCCGCCCCTCTCGCGCGTCGCCGCCATCGAGATCGCCGCCTCGGCGGCTGGCCCGCTCACTGCGCCGCCGACGCCCTTCACGCCGCACTACGGCTTGGACGAGAACCACCTGTACCTGGTGCTCGAGTGATGGATTCGATCGAGGGAGGAGCCGATGCCTGAGTACCTCGCACCCGGTGTCTATGTCGAGGAAGTGGACACCGGTTCCAAGCCCATCGAAGGGGTCAGCACCAGCACTGCCGGCATGGTCGGCGTCACCGAGCGGGGACCCCAGGACGTGCCCGTGCTCATCACCGGTGTCGGCGAGTTCACTCGCTGGTACGGCGGTCTCCTGCGCGCGTCCGAGTACGCCGACCACCGCTTTCTGCCTCACGCGGTCGAAGGATTCTTCACCAACGGCGGAAAGCGCGTGTACATCACACGCGTCCTCGACACAGCCGCCACCCGAGCCGGCTCACCACTGTTCGATCGTGGAGATGCGTCGTCGATCTCCTCGGTGCTGGTCCGCCCGGCAGGCGAAGCCACCGGCTCGGCGGTGAGCCCTCCGAGCCTGGTGATCCTCGCCGCGGCGGGTCTGGGGAACGGCGACTGGGTCCGCGTCGGCGACGGGAGCACGGCCGAATACCGGCAGGCCGATGGCGTCCCTATTGTCGAGACGGTGCTCGTTCCGGTGCACCTCCCCCTCGCGCGTTCCCACGCCGCCGGGGAGAACGTCTCCGAGTTCGTTCGCGCGGCGTTCCCGGAGGCGTTCTCGCTCGAAGACGACGCCGAGCCCGGCTCCAGATGGATCGTCGCCCGCGCGGCGACCGCCGACATCGGGGTGATGGCGGCCGGAGACTGGATCGAGATCGGCACGACGCCGAGCGCTGAGTACCGATCGGTCGTCGAGACGCTGGGACCCGTGCCGGTGAGCGGAACGGCCGACTCGACCGTGCGACTCCGCCTCGACGCCCCCCTGCTCCTCGGCTATGAAGGTGGCGGGTCGGTCGCGATCGCCCGCATCGACCTCACCGGGGGGTCGGCAGCAGACGCGACCATCGTCACGGCGACAGCGGGCAGCGGGCTCTTCTTCGTCGACGACCGGCAGGGCAACTTCGACGACCGAGCCAACCTCGTGGTGGTCGGCGACGCCGACCAGGAGATGCGCCGCATCGGGGAGCTCTCGGAGCTCGACATCACTCCCTCCATGGACGACGACTATCCCGCAGGAACTCTCGTCGAGGCCGTCGAGCTCGCTCCGAGCCGGACGTTGTCGGCGATCGCCAACGTGACTGACACCACGCTGGCGCTTCAGGCGGGCGAAACGGATGGCCTCGTCGTCGGGCAGCGCATCGTGGTCGACCCGACCGGCACACCCGAGACACTGGCCATCCAGGCTATCGACGAGTCGACGAATACCCTCACAGTGACGCCACACCTCGCCGGCGGGCATTCGATCGGCGACGACGTCGTTCCTCTGGCAAAGACGACGACTGCGGCCGTCGCCGTGGGCGGCCGGGTGCTCGCGCTCGATGACCGGATGGGTATCGAAGAGGGGACGGTGCTCCAGATCGGGGTCGGCGCAGGGGCCCAGCTGGTGACGGTGGTCTCGGTGCCGGCGCTGACGTTCGTCGCGCCCGATCCGGGCAACGTCACGGTGTTCCCGGGGGCGTCCCAGGGGATGCCCAGCGGTACCAGCGTCGCCATCGGCGGCGCCGTCAACGCCATCGCCGGGCGGCAGGCGGCCGCGCTCGCGATGCCCGCCACGAAGGGCGCGACCGACCTGTACATCACCGACGGCGCCTCGTTTGCCACCCACGAGATCGTCCGCCTCACCTCGGGAGGCAGCGTGACTTTCCACACGCTCGGGGCGAACGCGACGCCGCTCACGGGGGCGGGCGCGAACGCGGCGGATCGCCCGCTGATGCTGACCCTGCAGAGCGCGCTTGCTCGCGCTCATGCTGCCGGCTCGGCCGTGCTGGAGCGCAATCCGGTCGTCGACGTGCAGGCACTCGACGCGGGGATCTGGGGGAACCGACTTCGGACGAGTGTGGAGGACGAGACGCCCGGGCTCGTCAGCACCACCCTGGCAACGATCGTCAACCCGACGACCGTCCGGCTCGCGTCCGCGTCGGGCGTCCAGCCAGGAACGGTCCTCGAGCTGGTCGACGCGAACGGCGTGGTCGGCGACCCGGTCAAGGTCTCGAACGTGAATCGCACGGCCGGGTTCACCCTCACGCTGTCCGGTGCCGGGCTCGCCCCGCTGCAGCAGGTCACCGGACTCGGCGTGCGGTCCCGTGAGTTCCGTTTGACCGTACGACTCCTGCGGCAGCCGGATCCGCGCACACCCTCCCGTGACGAAGAGGTCATCGACAGCGAGATCTTCCGGTACCTCTCTCTGGATCCTCGCCACAGCAACTACATCGAGAAGGTCATTGGGGCGATCGACGGGACGCTCCGCCGTTGGGACCGCCGTCCGGAGGGGTCCTCTCTGTACCTGCGTGTGATGGACCGCGCCGCGAACCAGGCCGAGGAGGAATCGGTCCGGCTCGGGCCCGAGACGCTCGTGGACGTCTTGCCCAACGGAATGCGTCGACCGGCGCGCATGCGACTGGAGCAGGTGATCGGCTTCGACTCCATCGGTACGCTCACCGACGATCACTACATCGGGGCGGACAACGCCGATCCCGACCTGCGAACCGGACTCGAGAGCCTGCGCAACATCGAGGAGATCAGCCTCGTTGCCATCCCGGGCCGGGTCAGCTCGCGTGTCCAACAGTCGCTCATCGATCACTGCGAGTTGATGCGCTACCGATTTGCTGTCCTCGATTCACGACCCGAACCGACCGACACGATCGCGGACACCCAGGACCAGCGACAGCAGTTCGACACCAAGTACGCCGCTCTGTACTACCCGTGGCTTTCGATCCCCGAGCCGTTCCCGGAGACCCTCGCGACCGTTCGCGAGTACGCCGTCCCGCCGGTCGGCCACGTCCTCGGGGTGTATGCGCGCACCGACATCGAGCGCGGCGTGCACAAGGCACCGGCGAACGAGGTGGTGCGAGGGGTCATCGGGCTGCGCCGGAAGGTCAACAAGGAACAGCAGGACATCCTCAATCCGTATCCGGTCAACATCAACGTGATCCGCGACTTCCGCGACTACAACCGCGGGATCCGCGTGTACGGTGGCCGCGTGATCACGGCGGACGCGGATTGGAAGTACGTGAACGTCCGCCGTCTGTTGATCTTCATCGAGGCCTCGATCGAACGAGGTCTCCAGTGGGTCGTGTTCGAACCGAACGCGGAGCCCTTGTGGGCCCGGGTGCGACGGGTGATCACCAACTTCCTGACCGTCGTCTGGCGAAACGGCGCGCTCGAGGGCATCAAGCCCGAAGAGGCGTTCTTCGTCAAGTGCGACCGAACGACCATGACGCAGACCGAGATCGACAACGGCCAGCTGATCGTCCTGGTGGGCGTGGCGCCCGTGAAGCCCGCCGAGTTCGTCATCGTGCGGATCGGCCTGTGGACGGCCCGATCGGACTAGGAGGTTCACCGTGTCAGATACTCGGATCGACCCCTTCCGCGCCTTCAACTTCCGGCTCGAGATCGACAACACGGAAGTCGCCGGGTTCAGCGAGGCCAGTGGGTTGACCTCGACCGGCGAGGCCGTCGACTACCGAACCGGCGTCGACCTCCCGCTCACCACGCGAAAGCTGATCGGATTGCGCAGCTTCGGTCCGATCACGCTCAAGCGCGGCATGGTCAACAACTCGACGTTGTGGGACTGGTACCGGAACATCGTCACCGGCTCAAGCGACCGCCGGAACGGCAGCGTGATCCTCCAGGACGAGCTGCACAACGACGTGCTGCGCTGGAACTTCGAGAACGCGTGGCCCAACAAGATCGAAGGGCCGGCGCTGAACGCGGGTACCAACGAGGTCGCCATCGAGAGTGTCGAGCTCGTCGTCGAGGACATCACTCTGGAGGTGGCGTGAGGCCGTGAATGCCCAGCTGGCGCCGGGGGTCTACTACCAGACGGTCGACGCCGGCGCGCCCCCGATCACGCCCCTCCGCACGGACATCACCGGTTTCGTCGGTATCGCCGAGCGAGGGCCGATCGACCTGCCGGTGCCGATCCAGTCGTGGCGGCAGTTCGCGTCTTGGTTCGGGGAGTTCTCGGGCGCCGGGTACCTCGCGTACGCCGTCCGCGCGTTCTTCGAGAACAGCGGCAGTCGATGCTGGGTCGTCCGCGTCGCGTCGAAAGATGCGGCAGCGGGAGCTACGGCGTCCTCGGTCGTTGTGGCGAGCACGGCTGGCCCGGTGTGGTCCATCCGGGCCTCGAGCGAGGGGACCTGGGGCGACGACCTTGCGTTCACCCTGAGGGAACGGAACCCCGCTCAGGTGATCGCGATCGACACGGACCCGGACGGCGCCTTCTCCACCGTGCCGAGCACGAGCGGATTCCGTCGAGGGACGCACGTGCGGATGAGCCAGACGGGCGCGGCAGCGCCCCAGTGGAGGGTCGTGTCGAGCGTGGATCCGCACCGTGGCCGGCTCTACTGGAGGCATCCGGACCCGTCGCGTCGGCTGCCGTACGACGGTCCGCTGAAGGGGTTCGACCTCACAGCCCCCATCGTCGTGCAGAGTGTCGACTACGCACTGGCGGTCTACCAGGGTGGCCGCCTGGTCCGTTTCTACGACGGTCTTTCCCTCATCCCCGAGGACGAACGATACGGGCCCGCCCGGTTGTATCCGCCGCGGCCCACGTTCGACGTGGCCACCGGCGCGTTCGTGGCGCGTGCCCCCGAGCCCATCGTCATCGAGGAGCTCCGGACCGATCTCTCGGACGTTCGCGGCCTGGACGTCGATCCGAGCCGGATCCTCCGCGGCACGGGTGGACACGAAGGCCTCGCCGCGCTCACCGTGCGCGACTTCATCGGCGAGCCCGTGGCGATCGACGACGGGCCGGACGCGGTCGCCGACAAGCGCCGGGGGTTGCGGGCGCTGGAGGAGGTATCCGAGGTGGCGCTGCTCGCCGTGCCGGACGCGCAGGTTCGTCCGATTGTCGTGCACCCCACTGCCCTGCCCGCGCCGTGCGTTCCCGATCCATGCGTGGCCAACCCGCCGGCCGACGCCGTGCCGGCACGGCCCAGCCTCGGCGAACAGCCGCCGACCTTCACGGCCGAGGAGCTGTTCCGGATCCAGTCCGAGATGGTCCTGCAGAGCGAGCTGAAACGGGATCGTTTCGCCTTGCTCGACGCGCCGATCGACGTGTCCTTCGATCCGCTCGGAGGCATCCGGGGCATCGTCGAGTGGCGTTCCCGTTTCGATTCGAAGTACGCAGCGCTGTACTTCCCGTGGATCCGCGTGCTCGACCCGCTGCCCGGGGGCGAACCCACTCGGCTCGTCCCCGCGAGCGGTCACGTCGCCGGCGCGGTAGCCGGGACGGACCTCGCCATCGGTGTACACAAGGCACCCGCCAACCGCCGGATCGAGTGGGCCGTGGACGTGAGCGTCCCCATCGACGAGGAGCGACACGGGATCCTGAACTCAGCCGGGATCAATGCCATGGTCGCGACCGGTGGCCGGGGACTGCGCATCCAAGGTGCGCGGACAATGTCCAGCGACCCCGACTGGCGGTTCGTGAACGTTCGCCGGCTGATCTCGATGATCGAGAAGGCCCTCGAGGTGGCGCTCCAATGGGCCGTGTTCGAGCCGAACGAGGCGCTCACCCGGGCTCGCGCCACGATGTCGA
>WNGF01008261.1_pt1 | contig 17032 bp, 18 predicted proteins | sample 5400641 | NCBI WGS metagenome assembly WNGF01 (sample SAMN13153371, study PRJNA577476) | soil metagenome | isolation source: 80 cm soil or saprolite under grassland replicate 2 | place: USA:California | collected 2016-06-15
ACTGGGTGGCGTAGCTGCGTACGCTGCTCGAGTCGAAATGGAACTCGAAGTTGAAATCGTTGTCGTTGTCGTTGTCGTGGTTTTTGCCCTTGTGCCCGGGCAGCTCGATCTCCACCTCTCCGGGGCGGCGCAGCTTGATGTCGCCGTCGAACGTCTCCACCTCGAGCCGCGCCGGACTCGCGCACCGGCCGATCGTGAACGAGAAGCGATGCTTCCCGGCCCGCACCGTGTCGACCGTGAAGCTCGCGTCGAAGTCGCCGTCGAATGTCGACACCGACCCGGAGACACACGCGGTCGGCGGAATCACCACCGCCACGTCGCCGTCGTGGGTCGCCAGCCGGTAGCTGCCGCTCGTCTTGATCGTGCCGTCGTACGTGATGTCGCCGTCCACCGTGTTGACGTCGATGTTGACCGCGTCGATGCGGGCGAGAATGATGTCGCCGTCGACGGACCCGCGTCGGTGATCGTGATGTCGCCTTCCACGGAGTTCACTTCGATACGGCCCTTGGTCTTGGCAAGTGTCACGCCGCCCTCGACCGATTTGAGGGCGACGTTGCCCGTGCCGCCCGTGACCTCGATATCACCCTGCACCGACTCCGCGGTCACGGCGCCGCCCGCCCCATCCACACTGATGTCGGTGTAGGTGCCGCTCAGCGACATCGCCATCCAGGTGGGCACCGTGATGTCGAGATCCACGATGGACGGCGGGCCGCGCCGGCCGGCCGTCCGCACCAGCACGGTGGAAGCCGAGGTGGACACGTCGACCCGGCTGCGGCTCGAGTGGCTGGAACGGACCTTCACGTTGTTCTGATTCCAGGTATGGACGACGATTTCGCCGCCGAAGTTGTTGACGTCGAGCCTGGCGCCGCTCTGCACGGCAACCGTCGTATCTCCGCTGCCCCCCCCCTGGCCGCGGCCCTCACCGCGGCCTTCGCCCTGTTGCAGCGTGAGTGAGACGGCTACCAGTGTCGCGAGTGTCGTCAGCATGTCTTTCGTTTCCTCTCCCTAGCTTTGGCTGGCCAGCGCGTTGGCGCGCCGGAGCAGCTCGATCTTTTGCCGCATCGTGTTCGCAAGATGGAGATTCAGGTACGTATTCCCCGGGTCGTTGCGGAGTGCCTTCTGCACCTGCGCGATCGCGCGATCGATGATCACGAGATTCTCGCGCACCACGCGAACCGTGGCCGTGTCGAGCTTACTCTCGTTGGCGGAGAGCGCATCCTGCAGCTCGGCGATCGCCATGTCCGACTGGACCTTCCAGCGGGCGGCCGGCATGACGCGCGGGGCGGGCGACGGAATCTCAACGATCCGGTTCGCGGACTGTCCGTCGCTACGCAACCCCATCCAGGCGCCGCCTGCCGAGAGCAACACCAGGGCGATGCTTGCCGCGAGTAACTGCCCGACGGTCAAACTGAAACGGCGGCGGACAAGGCGGTCACGTCGCTGGGGCAGGCGCTCCGCCCGAATCTGTTTAGCAATTCCGGGCCAGAGGTCGGTCGCGGGCTCACTGTCCACGAGCGTCTTCGCGTAGGCGACGACACCGCGCAGCTCGCTCAGCGTCGCGTAGCACGCCCCGCAGGTCGCGAGGTGCGCCTCGAGCGCGGCGCGCTCGGCGCTATCGAGCTCGCCGTCCAGGTATTCCGAGAGCCGGTTCGTCCAGAGATCGTTCATCGTTCCAAGTGCCTCCGCAGCGCCATCCGCGCATGATGCAGCTGCGATTTCGACGTGCCCGGTACGACACCGAGCATGCGCGCTATTTCGTCGTGGCGATACCCCTCCACGTCGTGCAACACGAACACCTGCCGGGCTCCCTCGGGAAGGCTCGCGAGCGCTTCCTCGAAGTCCATCGATAGCTCCGGCGTATGTGGCCGCCCCGACACATCCTTGAGCGGCTCCTCATCGGCGATGAACCGGCCCCGTTCGATCCCCACGTTCTTGCGCCGGGCGAGGACCACGTTCACCGCCAGCCGGTGCAGCCACGTCCCGAACGCCGACTCGCCGCGGAAGGTCGAGAGCTTTTTCCAGGCGCGGATGAAGACGTCCTGCGTGACGTCATCGGCTTCATCGGCGTCGAGCATGCGGCGCACCAGCGTATGGACCCGGGCAACGTGAGTCCGGTACAGACGCTCGAATGCACTGGGGTCCCCGCTTCCCGCGAGAGCCGCATCGGCCGCTATGGAGTCAGCAGTCAGAGTATCCTCGAGCACCTGTCGGGGCATGCACGGATTTGGATATCCAAGTGGGGCAAAAGGTTGTAGGGCTATATCCGCCTGAGACTGCCCAAGTTATCGGCCCGGTTGGCGTGCTTGTACGTATTGTCGATCCATGCCGGAATGCGCCGCGCCATGAGGTGGAGCAGGACGGCCACTTCGAGCAGCATGACGGCCGTCAGGGTGATCCCGACGTGGTCAGCCACCCACAGGGCAAAACCCGGCCAGCGCTCGAATGCCACGTCCATGAGCCACCCCGTGACACTCGCCAGTACGTACGCCAGGGCGAAGAAGGTGACAAAGAGGAAGCGCCGCACGACACCCTGCGCCAGGGTGATCGCCTCGTGGTAGGCACGCCGCAGGGCAGCCAGCACCGACCGATGCTGGGTAAAGTGCAGCGTCGTCTCGCCGCTCCTCACTTCCAGGTCCCGCACCCGCTCGGGCCGGCAGGCGAGCTCGGCGTCGGCGCAGACTTCCCGGACCTCGCGCGGCAGCCGGCTCTCGACTCCCCAGCTCACAATCTCGCCCAGCGTGGCTACCGCTCGACCATCCTGGCGAGTCACGCTGGCGTGGTAGACCGCGTTCAAGTTGCGGCGATTCGGCTCGACGGCGTCTTTGAGCGCGACGAGGTGGCCGGCACCGCTCTTGTAGAGCCGCGCGTAGTGGAATTCATCCAGCTCGCGCGGCTGGCTGATGCGTGGGCCGCCTTCGATGCGGTAAAACAGATAATCGAGAATGAGCAGCGTCTGCCGCAGCGGCTCGGGGTACACGCGATCGGGCGTGTCGTTGGGTGTGTGGATCTTGCCGCCGAACACGATGGGCGAGGCTTTGCCCGGCCGCATCGCGACGAGGGCGGTCGCGGGAATGCGCAGGGGCGGCGTGTAGGGCCGGCCGGTGACGGCGCTCGCGAGGCGGCGCACGCCGTCCTTCGCCCGCGCCCAGAGCCCGTTGTTCACTTCCAGGAACGAGACGTGGTCGGTGGTCCCGCCGGCCAGAAAGTTGTTGTACTTGATGCCGTGCAGGTGCGCCGCTTCTTCGAGCAGATCGTTCAGCGAGTCGTAGTCCCCGAAGGGGATCAACACGCGAATGAAGTCGGCGCCCATCGTCTCGCGCGGAATGTAGAGGCGTCCTTCACCCACTGAGTCGATCGAGACGACCGCGCGGATCTGGCGCAGTGCAGCGGGCGACAGCGTGCGTACATATTCGCGCGATCCCGAGACGCCGAAGCGGTAACTGGCGAGCGGCAGCAGCGCGATGGCGATGGCGAGCATCCCCCAATCGCCGTAGGTGAGCGCAAAGTTTCCGGCGAACAGGCCGAATGACAGCAGCAGCTGAGAGAAGAGCCCTACGAGGCCGCATTCTTCCGAGCCGGCGAAGAAGTAGACGTGGGTGAGGTGGGGGCGCGCGCCGGCCTTGAGGTCGCTCAGCAGGTACTGCTTGAGGATCTCCTCGCCGGTGGTGTTGTCGTCGGCGCCCGGCCCGCGCCAGGTGTCGTAATGCGCGACGAGGACCACCTGGTCGTCCGACTCGCCGGGTACGGTGAACAGGTAGTTCCAGCGCGTGGTGCGCACCGCCCACTTCGACAGCCGCTGGCGCTGAACGATCGCCCGTCCGGGGAACTCGGCCTCGACGCGCGCGATGAACTGCTCGAGCTGGCGCTCGTTGTCCGCGTTGCACTGCTTGAGGTCGAGATCCTTGCAGTCCTGGCGGATGTGATCGAGGACTTCGGCGACGCGCGCATCTACCGGCGCATAACGGGCGTGGATCTGATGCAGCAGCCGCGACGTGGCGTCCATGGCCCATTAGATTGGTACGCCAATGCTGTCCCTGCCAGTGAACAGCATCCCGATGATCGTCGCCGTCGGCGGCGTGCTCGGCGTGCGGCACGCGTTTGAGCCCGATCACCTCGCGGCGGTATCGACTTTAGCGACCCGGCCCGCGGCACGGTTATGGAGCGCCGCGCGCCTCGGTTTGGTCTGGGGACTCGGACACACCGTCACGGTGGGTGCCGTGGCCCTGCTGATCATCGCGCTCGGCGTTCGGCTCCCGGACCGGTTTTGGCCGGCTGCCGAGCTGCTCGTCGCGGCGTTGCTGGTCCTGCTGGGTGGCGTGGTGATCTGGCGTTACGCGCGAGGGCGTTGGCACATGCATACACACTCACACGTCGCTGCCAGCCCACATTTTCATCTGCACAGCCATGCCAGTAGCCCGGATCACGGCCACAGCCACACCGGAGGCGACGCCCGGCGCTCGCTGGGCTTCGGGATTGCGCACGGTTTGGCGGGCAGTGGCGCGATTGCGGCGCTGCTGGTGGCTGCGGCGCCCGATGCGGCGACGCGTATCGCCTACTTCGCCGCGTTCGGAGCCGGGACGATCGTCGGGATGCTGGGGGTGTCGCTGACGCTCTCGGTGCTCGTGCGGTTTGCCGCCGAGCGCGGCGCACGCTGGGCGACGGTCCTGCACGTGGGCGCTGCCGTGGGGAGTGTCGTGGCAGGAGTAGCTGTGGGTTGGAGCGTATTGTCGAGTTAGGACGTGCAAAAGCTAGACGCACCAGACGCACCGCAACCCTCCGTAGGGTGGTCCCGTCAACCATTTACGGGTCCCGGCGGTGCGTCGGTGCGTCTAGTCTTTGCATGTCCCCGCCGTGATAGCTGCGCCCCCTCCACTCCACTCGTTTTCCTCGGATAGCCGATCTGATCATGATGAACGCCACCATGCCCGCCCCAAGAGGATAGAGCAGCGCGTACCAGACCGGTGCGCCCTCGGCGGCGTAGATGATGATCCAGGTGAGGAGCGAGGCGAGCGTGGCGATGGCGGCGAATCCCCAACCACCCGTCAGGAGCCAGACGACGGGTGGCGCGACCCAGGCCAGCGCGGGCAGCCACATCACGTAAGGAAGCAGCGCGCGGACAAAGGGGATGGGCGGCATCATCAGCGGCGCGCCGAGCGCGAGGTTCTTCGACCAGCCGGCGATGATTTCCCGCAGCGAGCCGTACATCCGCGTGGTCATGAACTCCGGCGCGTGGGCAAGAAAGATGTCCTTGCTCGATCGCACGTAGTTTTGCGCGAGAGCGAGATCGTCGGCGATGCTGTGCCTCACCGCCTCATGCATGCCGGCACTCTCGTACGCCGTGCGTGTGGTCAGGATGAATTGTCCGTTCGCGATCGCGTTCCAATCGACGCGCGTCCGGTTGATGCGTGCGATGTTGCCGGCGCGGGCCCCGAGCGCGAAGAAGACGTGCGGCTGAATGAGTCGCTCCCAAAACGTCCGCATTTCCTGGCGCGGCAGCACCGTGAAGAGATCGACGCGCTCGGCCTGCAGCGCACGTACCGACCGCGGCAGCAGCTCGGGCTCGTGCCGCGTGTCGGCGTCGGTGAAGAGCAGCAGCTCGCCTGTGGCGACGCGGTAGCCCTGCATGATCGCCCATTGTTTGCCGAACCAGCCCGGCGGCGGGTCGGTGCCCCGGACCAGCCGCAGCCTTCCGCCCGTGGCGGGCTCGACCAGCTCTGCCGTGCCGTCGGTGGAGCGATCGTCCACGACGATCACCTCGATCGGCGAGTACAGGGTCGCGAGCACCGAACGGACGCAGCGCTCGATGTTGCGGGCCTCGTTGCGCGCCGGGATGATGACGGAGACGAGCGGCCCGGTCGTCGACGGCTCGTAGTCACGCAGCCGGGGACGGCGCGTGGCGTAACCGTAGACGACCAGCAGCAGCACCAGAATCCACGGCGCCGCCAACAGCCAGCTCATTTTCGATCTTCGATGGCGGCGACGACGACGGCGCTCGTGAGATGGCCGGTGACGTTGGTCATCGTGCGGAACATGTCGGGGATGCGGTCGAGCCCGATCAGGATGCTGATGCCGGCGATGGGGAGGCCCGCGGACTGAAAGGCGGGGAACAGGCTGATCACACTGCCGGACGGCACCGCGGCGACGGTGAGCGATGCGAGAAACACCGCGGCGCCGGCCGCCAGCAGCTGGCCGATGCCGAACGGGATGCCGTACAGCCGCGCGATGAAGACCACGGCGACCGCCTGGAAGACGGCGCTGCCGCCGCGGTTCAAGCTGGCGCCGAGCGGCAACACGAAGCCGGAGATGGGGCGCGGAATCTGCAGGTCCTTGTCCGCCGCCTCGATCATCGTCGGCAACGTGGCGAGCGACGAGGTCGTCGAAAACCCCATCAGCATGGACGGCAAGGCGGCGCGCAGGAAGCGCCCGGGCGCGAGCCGGGCAATCAGCGCGATGCTCGGCAGATACACGAGGGCGATGAACGCGATCACGCCGATGATCACCGCCAGGATGAACCACAGCATCGCGCGCACCAGGCTCCAGCCGAACTGCGTCACGATCGGTGCCACGAGCGCGAAGATGCCGATCGGCGCGAACAGCAGCACCCAATGGACGATCTTGATCAGCGCTTCGGTGGTCGCGTCGGCAATCGTGGTGAGCGGCGCCCGCTTCTCGATCGGCAGCGACGCCGCGGCGATGCCGAAGATCGTCACGAACACGATGACCGGAAGCAGATTGCCCTCGGCGGCCGCTTTGAACGGATTGGCCGGCACGAGCTGCACGATGAACTGCGCGCCGCTGGGGATGGTCTCGGCGGCGCGCTGGATCAGACCCTGATCGCCGCCCTGGGCGGCGCGCAGCGCGACCTGCTGCTCCGGCGTCACGGCGGCGCGCGGCAGCACGGCCGCGGCGACAACGAAGCCGAGCACGATCCCCGCCAGCGCGGTCGCCCAGAAGAACGCCAGCGTCCGCACCACCAGACGGCCCACGGTCCGCAGGTCGCCGAGCTTCGCGATCCCCGCGAACAAAGCGGTGGCGACGAGCGGGATCACGACCATGGAGAGCAGATTAAGGAAGAGCGAACCGATCGGCCGGATCGTGCCGACGAGATCCGCGAAGCCGGGGTGGCCGCGCTGCGCCAGCCCGGCGGCGATGAGGCCGACCAGGAGGCCCGCGATCAGGCCGATTCCCATCCACACGTGGCGTCTCATCGGAGGTGGGCTATTATACCGCCATGTCCGATAACACACACGCGCAGGTGAAAACGCCCAAGTGGGCGCTCATTCTTGGGGCTTCGAGCGGGTTTGGCGAGGGGGCGGCGCGGGCGCTGTCGCAGGCGGGCTATGACATCGTGGGTGTCCACCTCGACCGCAAGGCCGGACTCGAGCACGTCGCCGAGATTCGCCGCGACATCGAGAAGCTGGGTCGGAAGACGCAGTACTTCAACATCAACGCGGCCGACGAAGAGAAGCGCAACGAAGTCCTCGCCGAGCTGGCGAAGCAGCAGCTCAACGTCGCGGTGCTGCTGCACTCCCTCGCCTTCGGGACGCTGAAGCCCTACATCGGCGAGGATGTCCTGAACAAGGCCAACATCGACATGACGCTCGACGTGATGGCCCATTCGCTGGTGTACTGGGCTCAGGGCGTCGTGCGGCACGGGCTGATGGGGAAGGGCGGCCGGATCTTCTCGATGACGTCGTCCGGCTCGACGCGGGTCTTCGCAACCTACGGAGCCGTCTCGGCGGCGAAGGCGGCGCTGGAATCCCATACGCGGCAACTGGCGCTGGAGCTCGCCCCGCTCGGGATCGCCGTGAACGCGCTGCGAGGCGGCGTGACCGACACGCCGGCGCTGCGCAAGATCCCCGGCAACGAGAAGCTCATCGAGATTGCGACGCAGCGGAATCCGCACCACCGGCTGACGACGCCCGCCGACCTCGGGGGCGCCATCGTGGCCCTGTCACAGCCCGGCGCCGACTGGATCACCGGCAACGTGATCAACGTGGACGGCGGCGAGGAAGTGTCGGCGTAAAACGGGGAAGGGGGACGGGGGACGAGGGAAGGGTGCCCACACTGCAGGACGCACGTCGCGCGTTGCGTGATTACCGGCCCACCGAGGTCCCACTCGAAAGCGGGATGATTGCCGCAGCGGTCGCCGTAGTGCTGCACGATCGTGACGAAGGACTGGAGACGCTTTTCATCCATCGCGCCGTGCGCGCCGGTGACACCTGGTCGGGCCAGATCGCATTCCCCGGCGGCCGCCGCGAACCTACCGATATTGATCTCCTGGCGACCGCGATCCGCGAAACGATGGAAGAAATCGGCGTCGATTTGTCCGCTGCCGAGCGCCTCGGCGTCCTTGACGACCTTTACCCACGAACGCCGGTGTTGCCGCCCGTCGTCGTCCGGCCATTTGTATTCGCGTTGACACAACGCCCTACAATTACGCTCAACCCGGAGGTGCAAGACGCCTTTTGGGTGCCCTTCCGGGCTTTCCAAGCCCCGGGGGTGCTGGGGGAGATCACGGTCGATCATCCTGGCATCCCGCCACGGGTATTGCCTGCATACACCATCGGCAAACACACTATCTGGGGCATGAGCGAGCGCATTCTCACGCCGTTAATTAGCTTGGTTTCTTAGCCTTACAAAATCCACATCTTCGCTTGACAATATTTGATGATTAGGCTAGCCTAATACCCTGTCTCGTTGACAGTGGTTTGCATACGGAGAGCCTATGAACGCCGCGATTCGATCCCCACAACCGCCTCTGACGCGGTCCGTCGAAGACTACCTCAAATCCGTTTTCCATCTCACCAGTCAAGGTGGTTTTGCCACAACCAGCGATATCGCGGAAATGCTCGAAGTCGCGCCGCCTTCGGTGAGCGGCATGATGAAACGGCTGTCCGAGACGGGCCTGATCGAGCACGTGCCGTATCGCGGCGTACAGCTCACGGCACAGGGCCGCCGCGCCGCGCTGCAGATGATCCGTCGCCACCGCATCCTCGAATCGTATCTCACGAGCAAGCTCGGCTACGACTGGGGTGACGTACACGTCGAAGCAGAGCGACTGGAGCATGCGGTGTCGGAGAAGCTGATCGAGCGGATGGCCGACGCGCTGGGTGAGCCGCGTTACGACCCGCATGGCGCGCCGATTCCGACGGCCGCCGGTGAGATCGAAGAAGCGGAGCTGGTGAGGCTGGCGGAGACCGAAGTGGGACGCAGCGTGATGTTGCAGGAAGTGGGCGACGAGAATCCCGCCCGGCTCCACTATCTCGCCGAGCAAGGCCTCAGGCCGGGTGTAGAGCTGACTGTCGTCGACCGGCAGCCGTTCAATGGTCCCACGATCGTGCGCATGGCCGACGGCACGACGCGGGTCGTGGGCCAGGAGCTCGCGCTGCTGCTCCTCTGCCGGCCTGTCGATGGCGAATAGCGTCCTCGACGCCGGCTGGCGCCACCCGCGGCTCACACCGAGCCTGGCGGAAGTCTATCGCACCGTCCCGATCAAGCCCGGTGCCTGGTGGAAGAAAGCGCTCGCCTTTGCAGGGCCCGGATATCTCGTCGCCGTCGGCTACATGGATCCGGGCAACTGGGCCACCGATCTCGCGGGGGGCGCGCGCTTCGGGTACACCCTCCTCACCGTCATTCTGCTGTCCAACCTGATGGCGATTTTGCTGCAAGGTCTCGCGGCCAAGCTCGGCATCGTGACGGGTCGCGACCTGGCCCAAGCGTGCCGTGACCACTACTCGCGGCCGGTGTCGTTTTTCCTGTGGGTGATCTGTGAGATCGCGATCGCCGCCTGCGACCTCGCCGAAGTGATCGGCTCGGCGATCGCCCTGAACCTCCTGTTCGGCATTCCGCTCGCGTGGGGGATCGCGATCACGTCGCTCGACGTGCTCATCGTCCTCTACATGCAGCACAAGGGCTTTCGTCTGCTCGAGGCGCTCGTCGTCGTGCTGATCGCCACCATCGCCGGCTGCTTCCTGTTCGAGATCCTGATTTCCAAGCCCGATGCCGGCGCCGTATTCGCCGGCTTCATCCCGAGCGCGTCGATTCTCAAGGATCCCGACAAGCTGTACATCGCGATCGGCATCCTCGGCGCGACGGTGATGCCGCACAACCTCTACCTCCATTCGTCCGTCGTGCAGACGCGGAGCTATGAGGAAACAGGAGCCGGGAGACGGGAGGCAGTGAAATACGCCTTCCTCGATTCGACGGTCGCGCTGTCGTTCGCGCTGTTCATCAACGCGGCGATCCTGATCGTCGCCGCGGCGACGTTCCACCGCGCCGGCGAAATGGGCGTCGCCGAGATTCAGGATGCGTACCGCCTGCTCACCCCGCTGCTCGGCGTCGCGGGGGCCAGCGCCGTGTTCGCGTTTGCGCTGCTCGCATCGGGCCAGAATTCCACGCTGACCGGGACGCTCGCCGGCCAGATCGTGATGGAAGGATTCCTCAACATCCGGATCCGGCCGTGGCTGCGGCGGCTCATCACCCGTTTGATCGCGATTGTGCCCGCCGCGCTGACGGCTATTTTCTTCGGTGAGCACGGCACGGCCCAACTCCTGATTCTCAGCCAGGTGATCCTGAGCCTGCAACTCTCGTTCGCCGTCTTTCCCCTGGTGATGTTCACCTCGGACCGCCTGAAAATGGGCGAGTTCGTGAACCCCACCTGGCTCAAAGTGCTCGCCTACGTCGTCGCGGTGGCGATCGCCAGCTTCAATGCGTGGCTGTTGGTGCGGATCTTCGGCGGTTGGATCAGCTGATGTACAAGCGGATCCTGGTGCCGCTCGAGAATGGTCCCGCCGACAAGGCGATTCTCAAGCACGTCACCGGTCTCGCGAAGCTGCTGGGGTCCGAGGTCTTGTTGCTGCACGTCGCCGATGGCTGGGCCGCGCGCAACATGGAGCAGCTCAACCTGCGCGAGTCGCAGGAAATGAAGGACGATCGAGCGTATCTGGAGCGGATGTCGCAGGACCTGCGGCAGGCGGGAATCAACGTGGATGCGGTGCTGGCGGCAGGTGACCCGGCGGAGGAGATCGCCGCGGCGGCGGAGCGGGAGATGGTCGATTTAATCGCGATGGCGACGCATGGGCACTCGCTGTTGGGCGACGTGGTTCATGGCACCACCGCGACAGCATTGCGACACGTCAGCCGGATTCCGATCCTGATGGTGCGCGCGCCTGCTCCAGAGCCTTGAGGATCGCGCTCAACCGCCGGTCCCGCGCTTCCCGCAGAAACTCCACCTTTCCCTTGTAGGACTTCTCGATCGACTGAATCAACGCCCGCTGCTGCTCGGGGTCGAGCTGCGCCCAGTGGGCGAGCTGCTGCCACCAGCTCTCGAAGCTCGCGAGCAGCTGCTGCGTGAAGTAGCGGATGCCGCCTTCTCCCGCGGCCAGATGGTAGGTCAGGTGCGGGCCCGCCGCCGCCCAGCCGATCGCCGGGCCGAGTGACACGGCGCGATCGAGATCGTCGACGCTGATGATGCCCCGTAACACCAGATCGATGCACTCCCTCCACACCGCGGCCGAGACTCTGCCGACGACGTAGCCCGGAATCGCCTTCTTGAGGACGATGGGAAACCGGCCCAGCGCGCGCAGGTAATCGACCGCCCGCGTGATGTTGGCGGGCGAGGTCCGGCCTTCGGGCACGACTTCGACGAGGGGAATCAGCTCCGGCGGGTTCAGCGGGTGCGTCACGAGACAGCGGTCGAGGCGGCGCATCCGGCCGAAAATTTCGCTCGGCGGGAGGCCGCTCGACGAGGAGCTGATGAGCGCCTCCGGGCTGACGGCTTCCTCGATCGCCACGAACAGCTTCTGCTTGGCGCCGACATCCTCCTGAATCGCCTCGATCACCCAGTCGGCATCCTGGATCGCTTCCGAAAAAAACGTGGCGCGCTGTAGCTCGCGCAGGCCCTGCTCGACGATGGAGTCGGGCGCGCGGCCGAGCGCGACGAGCGCGCGGGTACGGCGCTCGACTTCGATCGAGGCGCGCGCCATCGTCGCGGGACTCAGGTCGAAAATCGCGACCGGCCAGCCGGCCGACGCGCACAGCGCCGCCCATCCCACGCCGATGTCACCGGCGCCGATCACGGTGACCTTGCGGGGAATCGTCACGCGAGGGCCTCCTCGACGAGCGCACCCGCCAGCACACGCTCGAACAGCAGCCGCCGCACCGGAGGTGGGTGCACGTCCATGGCGACGCGGGCGAACGCGCCCTTGGGGTCGAGCCTGGTGCGGCCGCGGCTCTGGCCGTCGTCCAGCTCGACGTGGAGCCGCAGATCGCTGAACGTCAGCACCTCGGGCCGGAGCAGGTAGGCGATCGCGAGCACGTCGTTGATCACGGCGCCGTCCAGTCCTTCCTGTTTGCGGTGGAATTCGACGTAGAAGCGCAACGCATCGTGCAGCCAGGGGGAGTACTGCGCCAGCCGGTCGACTTCACTGGCCTTCATGATCAGCTTGCGCGTCACGTCGAGCCCGATCATTTCGGTGGGGATTTCGGCGGCGAGCACCGTCGCCAGCGCTTCCGGATCGCACCAGGCGTTGAATTCGGAGTAGCGCGTCTGATTCCCCGGTGCTTCGATGTTGCCGATCATCGCGACGTGGCACGCGCAGCACCAATGCGAGGCTCGTCACCGGGCCGAGGGTGACGAGCGTGACCGGCTCCGGCTGCGCTTCGAGCAGCCGCTCGAGCGGCCGCACGTAATCGAGGATCACGCCGGCCGGCGGCACATCGGCGTAGCCGAGCCCGGAGGGCCCATGCGTATCGTCTGCCACCTGCAGCTGCCGTTTGAGCGGCCGCCGCGCGCCGATGCCAATCGACACGCGAACGGTGTGATTCACTTTGCGAATTATTTCGACGCAGTTGCGATACGCGTTCTCGACGACGGTGTTGCCGTAGGAGATTGAAATCGCCCGCACATCCAGCTCGGGGGAATTGAGAGCCAGGAGCAACGCGAGACAGTCGTCGATCCCCGGGTCCGTATCGATAATTACGGGAAGGGGGACGGGGGACGAGGGAAGGGTTTGCACGCCTTAGGTTAGGGTGCTCACTTCGGAAGCGCAAACGCGATGATGGCGTCGCCGGCGCCGAACGGCCCCCCGCCGCCCGCCGCAATCACGACGAACTGGCGTCCAGCCGCCTCGTAGGTCATCGGCGTCGCGCGTGCGCCCGCGGGCAGGTCCGCTTTCCACAGCTCGCGGCCCGTCTCCACATCGAACGCCCGAATTGCGCGGTCCAGCGTTGCACCGATGAATACGACGCCGCCGGCGGTCGCGATTGGACCGCCAAGGTTCGGTGAGCCTGGGAACCCGCCCATCGTGCCAAGGGGGACGGTCCAGCTGATCCCGCCGTTCTGCAGGCTCACCGCGACGAGCGCTCCGAACGGCGGTGGCGTGCAGGGCAGTTGCGCCGGTCCCATGATCAGGCGTCGGCGCATGATGTAGGGCGTCCCGCGCATACGCGTGTACTCGAAGTCGGTTAGACCGCGCCCCGCATCCGACGTCCGCATGCTGTCCCAGTTGAATCCCTCGGCGCGGAACAGCTGCACCCAGGCCGGGATCCGATTGGTCGGGACGACCGCGATCGATCGCCCTTCATCTATAGCGACACCGCCCCAGGCCGCGCCCCCGATGTTGCCAGGCACGACAAGTGTGCCCTGGAGGGAGGGTGGGGTGAACGGTCCATCGTTGCGGAGGCTGGCGAGCAGCTCACGGCAGGCTGCCTGCGCCTCGGGAGTCGGCCCCCAGGCCTCATTCGCCGAGTACTGCAGCGGCGAGAGCGGCGGCGTCACGGCCGTGAACGGTTGCGTTGCGGAGGCCTGCTCGCCGGGGACGCTGCTCGCCGGCACAGGGCGTTCTTCGACGGTGAACACCGGCTTGCCTGTCGTACGTTCGAGCACATACATCATGCCCGTCTTCGGCACTTGAATGACCACCGGGACCTGTACGCCGCCCCGGGTGACCGTCGCCAGCGCCGGGGGCGCCGCATTGTCGTAATCCCAGATGTCGTGGTGGGTGGTCTGAAAGTGCCAGACCATCTGGCCGGTCGAAGCGCGCAGAGCGACGATCGAATTCGCGTAGCGGTTCTCGCCCACTCGCTGGCCGCCGTAGTAATCGGGCGCAGGACTCGTCGTGGGCAAGAATACCAGATCTCGCGCCGGGTCCGCGACGATCACCGACCACACGTTGGCGCCGCCGGTCCTCGGGGCGCTCCAGTGCTGCCAGGTCTTGAATGCGGGATCCATCGAATCCTGCGGGATGGGGTCGAACGTCCACCGCAGCGCGCCGGACCGCGCGTCCCACGCGCGCACTTCGCCGCTCGCCGGCGCCAGGTTGGTGTTGTCCGCGATGGCGGAGCCGGTGATCACGACATCTCCGACAATCGCCGGCGGCGATGTGACTTCGTAGAACGCGAACTCGCCCGGCGCGACCCGCAGGCCCTTCCGCAAGTCGATGACACCTTCGGAGCCGAAGTCGGGGCATGGTTTGCCGGTAGCCGCATCCAGCGCGGTGAGTCGTGCGTCGATCGTGGCGGCGAAAATGCGGCGGCCGCATGTGGCACCAGGAGCCGCGCGGGTGTCGCGCCAGAAGCTCACGCCCCGGCTCGCGAAGTCGCCGTAACCGCGATGCGGATTCACGCCGGCGTCGTAGCGCCAGCGTTCAGTACCGGTGGCCGGATCGAGCGCCGTAACGATCCCCGTCGGCGTGATCACGTACATCGCGCCGTCCACCACGATCGGCGTCACCTCGAGGGCGGGTGGCCGGTGCGACATGTTCGCCATGTCGGGCATGCCGGTGTGATAGGTCCAGGCGACTTGTAGCTGTGCGACGTTGGCACGGGTGATTTGCGTGAGTGGCGAGAAGCGCGCGCCGCCAGGATCGCGCCCATAGGCGGGCCAATCACCTGGCGCTTGCAGGCTAACGATGAGCAGCAGAGTCAGCATCGATTTCCCTCGCGATGGTTTCGCGCAACTCGCGGAACTCGGTCTCACCACCGAAGCCAAAGACGCGCTCGAGAATACGTCCCTGCCTGTCCAGCAGCACGGAGTACGGCAAGCCTCTGTAGTGGTAGATCGCTTTCATGCCGCCGCGGCCGACCAGAATGGGAAACGGCGGACGGAACTCGGCGACGAACGCGCGCATTTTGGCTTCGCTGATATCGTCCGAAACTGCCGCGATGTCGAAGTCATCGCGGCTGAACTCGCGGTACAACGCTGCCATATGTGGAAACTCGGCGCGGCACGGCTCGCACCAGGACGCCCAGAAGTTCACGAGCGTGACCTTGCCACGGTAGTCGTCGAGTCGTGTGACCTTCCCGGTGACATCGGGAAGTGCAAACGCGGGAGCGAACAGGTCGCGTCCAAGGGTCGGCGTCTGCGCGAGGAGCGAATCGGGATCGAGCACGCGCATCGTACCGCGGCGGTCCACGGCGACGGCCGTCGCCCGCGTCTCGAGCGCGCGGGTGGTGACGATGCGGCCGCTCGCCGGGTCCAGCACGTCTAGGCGCAGGCGCGTCGCCGCCGAATCTTCGGAGCCGAGCGCGTAGAGACGTCCATCCGGCCCGACCGCCAGAGCGATGTTCACCAGGGCATGCGCGACCCGAATCTCGCGCCCCCGCCCCCCCCATCGCCCCTTGGGAGGCAGGAAATGCGGATCGGGCTCCTCACGGAACAAGCCACGCTGGGCGCGCCACACCGTCGCGCCGGTCGGGTCGAGCTTCAGGATTTCGTCGCGCACCAGGGGAGCGAAGTAGATCGATCCGTCCTGCCCGAGCGCCACCGCTCCCGCGTTCGCGAGCTGGGCGAGGTAGGCGACCTCGGGGACGTGGGTCACGCCCAACCCGTGGCTCGGGCGGCCGAGCGTGTCCAGGAGCCACAGCAGCGGCTGGCTGCCGTCCTCGCCGACGAACTGGACCAGGTAGGGGGAGCGCGCGGCGACGATCCGATCGTCCCCGGTGGCGTACAGCGACGCGGGAAACGGGCTCTCCCACTCCCGCACCGGTCTGCCCGCGGTGTCGAACACGACCGCTTCGCCGGTGCGCTCCGTGACGAGCAGCTGCCCATGGAGCGCCGCGACAGCCATGGGTGTAGCGAGCCGCGGATCGGCGATCGTGCGAACGACGTGCAGCGCGCCGTCGAAGCCCACGAGCCGGCTGTGCTCGGGGTCAGGCGCCCAAGAGAGGGGACCGATGCGAGCCGCGGGGGAGCGGCCCAGGAAGAGGAGGGTGAAGCCGCTGGGGGCGGGGGTGGGATGGCAGGCGGTCAGGGCCAGGAATGCGACTACGGTCCCCCCGGTCCCCCCGCCCCGCGCCCCCAAGCAACGCATCAGGTACTGGCGGCGATCGTCTTGATCTCGATCGTGTGCATGCCGTGACTCATCCGGTGCACGCCGGTGATCTTCACCTGCTCCTCGACGAACGGCTCGAGGCGTGCGTTTTGCGCGTCCGCGGGCTTGGAGCTGACCGGCATGTAGATCGTGCCGTCCGCGCTCAGAATCGCGAGCGCGACGCCGGCTTTCGCGCACGCGGCGGCGCACTGTTTGTGACCGGCGCCGGAGGCGCCCATGGTGGTGTAACAGTTGACGTCGATCACCCGGCCGGTGAGCGTCACGTCGTTACCCGCGTTCGCCGCGGGCTTCGGCTGTTGGGCTGCGAGCGGCAGCGCGCAGATCGCGAGCAATGCCGCAGATGCGAGGGTTCGCTTCAGCATCGTGCACCTCCGTGTTAGTGATAAGGACATTACGTCCGAAACCTCATACCCGGAACGGCTATATTTGGGCGCCATGCATGAGACCTATCGGGTCCTGATCGACACGTTCGGCAAGGGCTGGGAGCGGGGCGACGTCGAGGCCATCTGCTCGATCTTCACGGAGGACGCGGTTTTTCTCGAGACACCGTTCAGCAGTCCGGATCGAGGAATGACGGCCATCCGGGCGTACTGGAAGGATATCCCGCTGTATCAAGCCGAAACGGATTTTTCGTCGGGCGAGATTTACGCGGCGGGGCCATGGTTTGCCACGGAATTCAGATGCACGTTCAGGCGCCG
>WNGF01005633.1_pt1 | contig 17028 bp, 14 predicted proteins | sample 5400641 | NCBI WGS metagenome assembly WNGF01 (sample SAMN13153371, study PRJNA577476) | soil metagenome | isolation source: 80 cm soil or saprolite under grassland replicate 2 | place: USA:California | collected 2016-06-15
TGACTGCCGACGCGCGGGTGTCAGCGACGAGCACATCGCCACGAGCATCGGGCCTGCACCGGCATGGTCGTCTCGTCGGCAAGGATGCGCTCAGCCGCGAACACCGTGCCGCCGAACCGTCGAAAATGCTTGCGGTGGTTCCCAGGTGGTTCCTTCGAGGCGGCCAGCAAAATCACCTGTGCGCATTCACAGCATATTCGCTGGAAATTCAACACCTTACTGGCGAGCCCGGTGGGACTCGAACCCACGACCCCTTGATTAAAAGTCAAGTGCTCTACCGGCTGAGCTACGGGCTCCGAGCGGCGTGTGTAGGAGGCGGTCTCTTCCCGGTCAATAGCGGCGCCGCCGGCTTTAAGCGGAAGTGGCGCCTGTTCGGATAGCGGCACACGGCATTGCCAGCTGCGATCAAAACGTCCTATTCGGCAACGCCGGGCCGGGAATACACAAGATTAACGCCTCGAGATGAATCGGATGCACAAAGAAGCCATTTTGGTAAGCTGTAATTTCCAATCGTGGCCACTGAGTAGTACTGACAGCATCTTATGCTGGTTGCACTATTTGCTGGCATAGATGCTGTGGTTGTTGCCGGGACAGCGAGCGGATCTCATGCCCTCACGTCACGAGAGCCGGCGCAGTCTTTCCGCCTCCGACAAGCTGGCGCTGCTCCGCGGACATCCGTTGTTCGGCGCCATTGCGCCGGAATTGCTCGAGCGGCTGAGCTCGTATGCGACGACGCGCGCCGTCCATCGCGGCGACACCATCTTCGCCAAGGGCGATCCCGGCAACAGCCTGTATGCGGTCTGCGCCGGCACCGTGAAGATCAGCGTTCCGTCAACAGCCTGTATGCGGTCTGCGCCGGCACCGTGAAGATCAGCGTTCCGTCGGCGGACGGCAAGGACGCCGTCTTCAATCTGGTCGGCGAGGGCGAGATTTTCGGGGAAATCGCCTTGCTGGACGGCCGGCCGCGCACGGCCGACGCGACCGCCATGGCCGACTGCGAGCTCATGGTGATCGAGCGCCGCGATTTCCTCGATCTGGTGCGCAGCCAGCCGGAGATCGCGCTCAAGCTCATGGAGGTGCTGTGCGCCCGCCTGCGCCATACCTCGGAGCAGGTCGAGGACGTGCTGTTCCTGGACCTGCCGGGACGGCTGGCGAAAATCCTGCTGCAATTGACCGAGAAGGCTCAGGTTTCCCAGGCGCGCAGAGTAGCGATTACCCAGCGCGAGATCGGGCAGATGATCGGGATGTCGCGCGAGAGCACCAACAAGCAGTTGCGCGACTGGGAGGACCGCAATTGGGTTCGGCTCGAGCGCGGCGGCGTCGTGGTGCTCACGCGTCCCGAGGACTGAACAGGAGAGCCGTAGTCCGGATGCAGCGGAGCGAATCGGGGCCGACTTGCCGCAGACCCAACGTTACGTCGTTCCTTGCTGATCCGGTCGTATCCGGCGCACGATCCCAATAGCGAGATACGCAGCCAACCAGCCGATAGGAATCGGACCTAGGCCCAAGAACGCCGCGGTGGGCCATTGGTAAGAGCGTATCCGCGCCATTTCCCTTTCCCGTTGCTCGCAGACCTCCGATCCGGAACCCAGCGTTTCGTTGTTCAAGCACTGGTAAAGCCTGGAGGCGGCATCTTCACGGGCGGATTCAGTCCAGCGATTGCCAAGCTGGTAGCCCCACAAACCGCCGCCCAATGCCCACACCAATGAGATCGCGACGCCGATGCCCAGCCAATGGTTGAGGCGAAACCGCATCCTATCCCTCCGCTTTCACCGCCGTGTCGCTCAGCCGCCCTATTGCTGTCCCGGGCATCGCCCGCATTTCGCTTGGCTCCACGCCGGCCGTGAGCTCATATCCTGCCCTCCTCGACCGCGTGACAGGCGACGGGACCTGCGGCGCCCCATGCCACCAGCGCCGGGCGCTCGCTCTTGCAGCGGGCATTCGCGAACGGACAGCGGGGGTGGAAGCTGCAGCCCTTGGGCGGATCGATCGGGTTGGGAATCTCGCCCTCGACGGGCTTGCGCTGCCGACCCGACATGTCGAGGTCGGGCACCGCATCGAGCAGCATACGCGTATACGGGTGCCGCGGCGCGCGAAACAGCGCATCCGCCGTGGCGATCTCGACCAGCCGGCCCAGATACATCACGCCGATGCGGTGCGCCATGTGGCGCACCACCGCGAGATTGTGGCTGATGAAGAGATAGGTGAGGCCGAACCGGTCCTGCAGATCGCGCATCAGGTTCAGGATCTGGGCCTGGACCGAGACGTCGAGCGCCGAGGTCGGCTCGTCGCAGACGACGAACTCCGGCTGCGAGGCGAGCGCGCGGGCGATGGCGATGCGCTGTCGTTGGCCGCCGGAAAACTGGTGCGGATATTTGCTGCCGTCCGCCGGATCGAGACCGACGAGCCGGAGCAGCTCGCCGACCCGGCCGGCGATCTCCGCGCGGCGCGCGACAAGCCCGAACGCGCGGATCGGCTCGGCAACGATGTCCAGCGCCCGCCAGCGCGGATTGAGGCTCGCGTAGGGATCCTGGAACACCATCTGGATGCGCCGGCGCAGCCGCCTGCGTTCCGCCCCGCGCTGGCGGCCGTGCATCGGCATGGCATCGATGAAGACTTCCCCGGTCGTGGGCGGAACCAGGCCGACCACCATCTTGGCGACCGTCGACTTGCCGGATCCCGACTCGCCAACCAGCGCCAGCGTCTCCTTTTGCGCGATCTCGAACGACATGTCCGCGACCGCGACGACGACTTGGCGCGGCAGGCCTTCGAGCGCCCGCGTCAGCCACGGGCTCGACACGTCGAAGATGCGACCGAGATTTTCGGCTCGCACGAGCGCCGCGGCGGTCATGGCGAGCCCTCGAGCTTCGCCGCTGTCTCCTTCTCCGTGGTCGGGGCCGGATGGTAGAGCCAGCATGCCACCTTCGCGGTTGCCTGCGGTCGCAATTCGGGGCGGTGAATGGGGCACGGCGCGAACACCCGCGGGCAGCGCGGATGAAATGGACAGCCGGAGGGGATCGCGGTGAGCCGCGGCATGGAGCCCGGGATCTGGACGAGGCGGTCGAGGCCGCCGTCGAGCTTCGGGATCGAGCCCATCAGCCCGCGCGTATAGGGATGCAGCGGCGCGCTCACCACGTCGCGCACCGGGCCGATCTCGACGATGCGGCCGGCATACATCACCGCCACCCGATCCGCGGCTTCGGCGATCACGCCCATGTCGTGGGTGATCAGCAGGATGGCGGCGCGATGCCGCTGGGCGAGCCGTTTCATCAGCGCGATGATCTGCGCCTGCACCGATACGTCGAGCGCGGTCGTCGGTTCATCGGCGATGACGAGCTCGGGGTCGGCGGCGAGTGCCAGCGCCAGCACCACGCGCTGGCGCATGCCGCCGGAGAATTGATGGGGGTAATTGTCGAAGCGCTGCTCCGGCGCCGGAATGCCGACTTCGGACAAGAGCGCGATCGCCCGCTCGCGCAGTCGTGCGCCCCGCAGGTCGCTGTGCGTGGCGATCGTCTCGGTCAGCTGCTCGCCGATCCGATAGAGCGGGTCGAGGCTCGTGAGCGGATCCTGAAACACCATGCCGATGCGCTTGCCGCGAATGCGCCGCATGGCGGCCGGCTGGAGATTGTCGATGCGCATTCCGGAAAGAAAAATCTCGCCGCCGGCGATCCGGCCCGGCGGCTCGATCAGGCCGACGATCGCCGTGCCGGTGACCGATTTGCCGGCTCCGGATTCGCCGACCATGCCCAGTACCTCGCCGGGCAGGATGTCGAACGACACGTCGTCGATGGCCACGAGCCGCGCCCGCCGGGTCGGGAACTCGACCCGGAGATTGCGGACGCTGAGCACGGGCTCCGTCATTGCAGGCGAGGATTGAGGGCGTCGCGCAGCCAATCGCCGAGCAGATTGATGGCGACCACGAGCAGCGCCAGCGTGATGCCGGGAAAGATCGCGATCCACCATTCGCCCGCGAACAGGAAATTGTTGCCGATCCGGATCAGGGTGCCGAGCGAGGGCTGCGTCGGCGGCAGGCCGACGCCGAGGAACGACAGCGTCGCTTCGGTGATGATCGCGAGCGCGAGGTTGATCGTGGCGATCACCAGCACCGGTCCGATGACATTGGGCAGCACGTGGCGGAACAGGATCGTGGCCGGATGGATGCCGATCAGCTGGGCGGCGAGCACGTAGTCCTTGCTCTTTTCGACCATGGTCGAGCCGCGCACGGTGCGGGCGTACTGCACCCAGAACGACATGCCGATCGAGAGCACCAGCACCCAGAACTCCAGGGTCTCGTTGCGCTGCGCGCCGAACAGCGCGCGCACCGTGCCGTCGATCAAGAGCGCGATCAGGATCGCCGGGAACGTCAGCTGTACGTCCGCGATGCGCATGATGAGTGCGTCGAGGAAGCCGCCGGCGTAGCCGGCGATCAGCCCGAGCACGATGCCGACCGCGGCCGCGAGCCCGACCGAGAGTACGCCGACGCTGAGCGAGATGCGCGAGCCGTATAGAATCGTGGAGAGCACGTCGCGGCCCTGATCGTCGGTCCCGAGCAGGTAGCGCGGATCGCCGTCCGCGAGCCACGCCGGCGGCAAGTGGGAATCCAGCAGATTGAGCTGCCTCAGGTCGAACGGATCATGCGGCGCGATCCAGGGCGCCAGGATCGCGGCGAGCACCAGCACGACGGTGATCAGGGCGGCCGCAACGGTGATTTTCGAGCGCAGGAACGCGTGCAGCAGGTCGCTGTCGAGCGCGGCAGCGAACCCACCTCGTTGCGGCGCCGGCAAGGATTGGAACTGCTCGACCATGTCTCACGCCACCCGCCGATCGATCCGGATTCGCGGATCGACCGAGACATAGAGCAGATCGACGACCAGATTGATGGTGACGAAGATGCCGGACACCAGCAGCAAATAGGTGGACATGATCGGGATGTCGGCGTTCTGCACCGCCTGCAGGAACATCAGGCCCATTCCGGGCCACTGGAACACCGTCTCGGTGATGATGGCGAAGGCGATGATCGATCCGATCTGGAGCCCGGCAATGGTGATCACCGGAACCAGCGTATTCTTCAGCGCGTGGCCGAAATGGATCGCGCGGTTGCTCAAGCCTCGCGCCCGCGCGAATTTGATGTAATCGGTCCGCAGCACTTCGAGCATTTCCGAGCGAACCAGCCGCATGATCAGCGTCATCTGGAACAGGCCCAGCGTCACGGCGGGCAGAATGATCGCCTTGAGGCCGGAGCCGGTCAGCAATCCGGTGCTCCAAAAGCCCAGACGAACCACCTCGCCGCGACCGAACGAGGGCAGGACCTGAAAGCTCACCGCGAACACGAAGATGAGCAGGATGCCGATCAGGAATGTCGGAAGCGAGATGCCGATCAGGGAGATTGCCAGGAACAGCTTGGAGAGCCAGGATTGGCGGTTGAGCGCGGTATAGACGCCCATGGGAATCCCGAGCAGCAGCGAAAACAGCGCGGAAACCACCGCGAGCTCGATCGTCGCCGGAAAGCGCTCGCCGATCAGCTCGATGACCGGCCGCTTGAACTGGTAGGAAATGCCGAAATCGAAGCGCAGCGCGTGCCACACGAAGCGGACGAACTGTATGAGCACGGAATCGTTCAAGCCGAGCGCCTGGCGCAGCTGCTGGCGTTCCTCGAAGCTGGTCTCGAGCCCCACCATCTGGTTGATCGGATCGCCGACGAAGCGGAACAACGCGAACGCGATCAAAGCCACGACCAGCATGACCAGCACGGCTTCGAGTGCGCGGCGGACGACGAAGGCGAGCATGGAGCTTACCCTCCCGTGGAGGGCGCGATGGTATGTGCCTCCGCGCGCGCCGTGCCCTGCTCCCTCCCCCCTTGTAGGGGAGGGATGGGGAGGGGATCGCGACCCCCTCCCGACCGCCAACCGAAATCGGCTCTTGCCGATTTCGGCAGATATATTTTGGGCCAAGTCGGAAACATCCAACTTGGCCGGGTCGACCTCCCCCTTTCCGGGGGAGGTGTGCCGAGCCAGCCGTCAAGCATGTGCGATATCCTGCGCTGTTCGGCCGCGTGGCGCGCGAGGGGAGGGTGAATGCCTCAGTCTTTGCGGAACCAGTAGAACAGGATCTGGTTGTCCGGTCGCTGGACCACATGCACCTTCTTGGAGACGCCCCAGACCAGCGCCTGCTGATGCAGCGGGATATAGGCCACGTCCTCGTGCGCGATCCGAAATGCCTGGGCGATCAGCTCGTCGCGCTTGGTCTTGTCGGCTTCCACCAGGATCTTGTCACGCAGCTCCTCGATCTTGGGATTGCAGTAATTGCCGAAATTGAACTGGCCGCCTTTGCCCTTCTCGTCCCGGCAGCCGATGATGTTCGCCAGCACGTTCCAGGAATCGAGCGACCCGGGAGTCCACCCGAGCAGATAGAACGAAGTGTCGTATCCGCCCGAGGCCAGCACCTTGGCGAAATATTTGGCCTTGGGCTGCGCCAATAGATCGATCTTCACGCCGACGCGCGCCAGCATCGCGACCACGGCTTGGCAGATCGCTTCGTCGTTGACGTAGCGGTCGTTCGGGCAGTCCATCGTCACCTCGAGGCCGCTGGCATAGCCGGCCTCGGCGAGCAGCTTCTTCGCCGCTTCCGGATCATAGGGCCAGCGTTTGAACTCGCCGGATCGGGAGAACAGCAGCGGCGAGATCATCAGCGCCGAGGGCGTGCCCAGCCCGCGCATGACCCGCGATTTGATCGCCTCGATATCGACCGCCTGATAGAAGGCCTTGCGCACGCGCACGTCCTTGAATGGATTCTTGCCCTTCACGCTGGACGCCTTGAGCTCGTCCCGCGTCTGGTCGAACCCCAGAAAAATCGTGCGGAGCTCCGGCCTGGTCAGCACCTGCGTGCCGGGATTGGCATTGACTCGCGGAATGTCCTGCAGCGGCACGGGATCGACCCAATCGACGTCGCCGGACAGCAGCGCCGCGACCCGGGTCGCGTCATTGGAAATCGTGGTGAAGATCACCTCGTCGAAATTGTGCTCGGGCTTGCCCCACCAATTGGGGTAGGGCTTGAACACGGTGCGCACGCCAGCTTGATGCTCGGTGATGATGAACGGGCCGGTGCCGTTCTCGTGCAGCGCCGCGTAACTCATCTGTTGGCCGGTCGCGGGCTGCGGCATGGCCGAATTGTTCGCTTCCGACCATTTCTTCGACATGATGTACCAGGTATCCCATTCGTAATGCAGAATGGGATTGGGCTGGGAGAGCACGAAATCGACGGTGTGATCGTCGACCTTGACCGCCTTGGCGTCGGCGGGCAGCCGCGTCTTGATATCGGAGCCGTTGGCGCGGGCCCGTTCGGCCGAGAACACCACGTCGTCCGCGGTGAAATCCTCGCCGTTGTGGAACTTGACGCCCTTGCGCAGATAGAACCGCCACCGCGTCGGTTCGACCACTTCCCAGCGCTCGGCGAGACCCGGAACGATCTCGAGGTTCTTGTCGCGCTTGGTCAATCCCTCGTAGACGTTGCCCAGCACCCCGAGCGTGAAGGTCTCGTTGAGGCTGTAGGAATCCAGCGATTTGAGATCGCCCTGGAAGCCGAAACGGAATGTTGCGGCGGACGCCTCGCAGACCATCGGCATCGCGATGGCAAGCGCGAGAAACGCAGTCCTCAATTTCATTGCTACCTCTCGACCTTGCCGCCGATCAGCGCGGCGGCTGCTCGCTCGGCCCGGAGCTTAAGCTTGATCGGCGCGACGGGTCCAGAGCGTTTCCCGGGCAGGCAAACGGCAAACCCCGCGGCGGCTGCCGCGCCGGGCCCGATTTCGCCGCCACGCCCGCGGCGGTCAGTAAACCATCCCGGTGAACGGCGGGACGTAGGCCTGCAGCATCACCAAGATGCCGACCAGACAGGCGAGCGCGATCGAGTGCCAGAATACGAACCTCAGGATCGTGCCCTCGTGGCCGAACCAATTGGTGGCGGTCGAGGCGACGACGATCGATTGCGCGTCGATCATCTTACCCATGACGCCGCCCGAGGAATTGGCGGCGCCCATGAGAACCGGACTGAGCCCGAGCTGCTCGGAGGTGATCTTCTGCAGGTTGCCGAACAGCACGTTGGAGGCGGTGTCCGAGCCGGTGAGCGCGACGCCGAGCCAGCCGAGCAGGGTTCCGAAGAACGGATAGAGAATGCCCGTGGTGGCGAACGCGAGCCCGAGCGTCGCATCGACCCCCGACAGCCGGGTGAGCGTCCCGATCGCCAGCATGGCCGAGATGGTGATGAGCGAATAGGCGCACACTTTGATGGTCTTGCCGTATTCCACCGCGAGCTTGGCCGGCGAGAATCCCATCAGGAAGCCGGAAATGATCGCGGCGATCAGCATGCCGGTCCCGGTGAACGACATATACGTGAACGCGAAGGTCGCGCGTTCCGGAGTCGGCTGGGACACCACCGGCGCCACCTTGTTGATCATCTTGTCGAGGCCGGGGACGTCGTAATTCCAGCTGAAGATCGGATTCACCAGCGCCTTGAACCAACCGGTGCCCCAGACCAGCAGCACGACGCAGACGATGATCCACGGCATCAGTCCCAGCCAGATCTGGCGGGTGCTCGGCTCGGGTCCGGCAGCGCGAGGCGGCGGCATCGTCGCGGCGGAATCATCATGGCTGCGCAGGGCCGGGGAGGTCCACAGCGTCTTGGGATGCCAGATCTCCAGGAAGCCGATCAGGCAGGCCATGGAGACCAGCGAGGCGCCGACGTCGACGATCCAGGGATTGATGTAGTTCGAGATCAAAAATTGCGGGATGGCGAAGGACACGCCGCAGACGAGGATCGCCGGCCAGATCTCGATCATGCCGCGGAAGCCGGCAAAGGCCCAGATCAGCCAGAACGGCACGATCAGCGAGAAGAACGGCAATTGCCGCCCCACCATGGCGCCGAGCACGTAGGGGTCGAGCCCGGTCACGCTGGCGAGGCCGACGATCGGCGTTCCCAGCGCCCCGTAGGCGACCGGCGCGGTATTGGCGATCAGGGAGAGACCGGAGGCGGCCAGCGGCGAGAAGCCGAGCCCGATGAGGATGGCGCCGGTCACCGCGACCGGAGTGCCGAAGCCCGAGGCGCCCTCGAAGAAGGCGCCGAACGAAAATGCGATCAGGAGCAACTGCAGACGGCGGTCCTTCGTGACGCCGCCGATCGTCTGCTGCAGGGTTTCGAACGCGCCCTTCTCCACGGTCAGCCGATACATGAAGATGACGTTGAGCACGATCCAGCCGATCGGAAAGAAGCCGATCACCGCGCCCAAAATGCTGGCGCGGATCGCCAGCCCCGCCGGCATCGTGAACAAAATGACGGCGACGAGAATCGCCACCAGGAGGGCGATCAAGGCGGCAATATGCGCCTTCACCTTGCCCGAGGCGATCAGAACCAGCAGCGTCACGACCGGCAGCGCTGCCACGAGTGTCGATAACGCCGCGTTGCCGAGCGGATTATAGACTTGGTTCCACATGAGCTTTCCCCCTGGGCTATCTGTCGAAGCGGGAGCACGCCCCCAACCTCTCGGAAGGGTTGGGGGCGCGCAAACGGCAGCGCTGAGAATGTCGCTTGGGATCTGCGTCGATGCCGGCCATACCCCGTCCCGTTTCAGCCCGCTCGCATGCTAAGGGCGATTCCCTTCCCCGGGCAAGAATCTACCTCTTGATCGACATCGCGACCCTCGATTGCTAGCGTGGGCGCCGACCCATGCTGGAGCGCGGCCGGGCCGTGGCCGCAGCCCCACCTCCTAGGCGCTCCCGGCACCGGTCTTCCGAGGAGCCGCCCAGATGCCGATCATCAATCGCATCGCCGCCATGCAGGACGAGATCGCCGGCTGGCGCCATGATTTCCATGCGCATCCGGAGCTTCTCTACGAAGTGCACCGCACTGCGGCGAGCGTTGCCGACAAGCTCAAGGCGTTCGGCTGCGACGAGGTGGTGACTGGGCTCGGCAGGACCGGCGTCGTCGGCGTGATCCGCGGGCGCAAGCGGACGCAAGCGGGGCGGACGATCGGCCTGCGCGCCGACATGGATGCGCTGCCGATCGAAGAGGCGACCGACGTTGCGTACAAATCCACGGTGCCCGGCAAGATGCACGCCTGCGGCCATGACGGGCACACGGCGATGCTGTTGGGCGCCAGCAAATATCTCGCCGAGACGCGCAATTTCGCCGGAACCGCGGTGGTGATCTTTCAGCCGGCGGAGGAGGGCGGGGCAGGCGCCAAGGCCATGCTGGAGGACGGCCTCGTCGATCGCTTCGGCATCGACGAGGTGTTCGGGATGCACAACTTTCCCGGGCTTCCGGTCGGGCAATTCGCGATCCGCCCCGGCGCGATGATGGCCGCCGCCGACCGGCTCTATATCGACATCGAGGGCCTCGGCGGTCACGCGGCCAAGCCGCATCTCGCCGTCGATCCGATCCTGGTCGGCGCGCAGATGATCAATCAGATGCAGTCGGTCGTATCCCGCAACGTCGATCCGCTCGATGCCGCGGTCGTTTCGATTTGCATGTTCCAGGCCGGGCACACCGACAATGTGATTCCGCAAACCGCGCGACTGTGCGGCACCGCCCGCAGCCTGACGCCGCAAGTCCGGGATCTGCTCGAGCGGCGGCTTCACGAGATCGTCGAGGCGACCGCCCGCCTCCACGGCGCCACGGCCAAGCTCACCTACAAGCGCGATTACCCGGTGACCAGCAACCACGAGCGGCAGACCGCGTTCGCCGCCTCGGTTGCTGCCGAGATCGCGGGGCGCGAGCGGGTCGATGCCGGAGCGCCGCCCATGATGGGCGCCGAGGATTTTTCCTTCATGCTGCAGGCGCGGCCCGGCGCCTTCATCTTCCTCGGCAACGGCGCTTCCGCCGGACTGCATCACCCGGCATACGATTTCAACGACGAGGCGATCCCGGTCGGCGCGTCGTACTGGGTCCGGCTGGTGGAGACGGCGTTGCCGGCGTGACGGTCGTAGGATGGGTAGCGCGTAGCGAGCGAAACCCATCGCATGAGCTGCGGCGCGGAGGTTGGATGGTGGAGTATCGGCGCAACTTCGTTCTCGGCGGGAGTTATTTCTTCACGGTAAACTTGGAGAATCGACAGTTGCGCCTTCTCACAGAAGGCATCGATTTATTACGTGACGCGTTATCCGGAAGATTGGGGCGGCGACGTCCAAGACGAGGCAGGTAATTTCGGCGAGAGCTGATGGGTTTCGCTGACGCTCAACCCACCCTACGAAATCTCAACGCTCAACCCACCCTACGAAATCTCACGAAATCCGATCCCCGATCACGGCAGCGGTTCGAGCGGTTTGTCGGCGCGCGCAGGCGCCTTGGGGATGAGGGCGCGCCGCGGAATGAATTCGGCAATGCGCGCCTCGATCCGGCGCCAGTAGGCGAAATCGTTGATACGCGAGCTCTCGAGCACGGCAATGACCAGCGCCGAGAGGAACGGCAGGCTCTGCAGCACCAGCACCGCGGCGAAGATGTAGATCTCGCGGATCTGCTGGCGATTGGTGAGGAACAGGATCGCCGCGCCGACCAGCAATGCGACGCCGAGGATCGTTTCCCAGAACGCCTGAAACTCCCGGCCCTTGCTCTTGCCGGCGCCCTTTGCGGTGCGCACGAACGGCAGGCTTTGCTTGATCAGGCCGTCGCCGACCGCGCGCGCGACCGTCCATTGCACCGACATCGCCGCGAACATGGCGCCGATAGCGTGTCCCAGCGAGATTGCGACCCGCAGACGGTAGACTGCGACGAAGTGCACGATCGAAACCACGAACGCCGCAATGATCGGCAACGTCAGGATCTTGTCGGGGATCGCGATGCCCACGAAGGCGACGACAGGCACCCATAGCAGGTTGAGCAGCGCGACCGCGACCCCGACGGTCTCGGCGCCGAGCCAATTGAGCCAGCCCACGGCGAATTCGCGTTTCTGGTCGCGGGACAGCAGGCGCGCACCCGGCAAGAACTGGCGCCAGTGCTTCTTGATGATCTGCGCGCCGCCCGAGGCCCACCGGTAGCGCTGTTTCTTGAACGCCCCGAACGTATTGGGCAGCAGGCCCCAGCCGTAGCGGCGATTGGTGTAGAGCGCGCGCCAGCCGTGCTCGAGGACGGAAAGCCCGAGGTCGGTGTCCTCGACGATGGTGTCGCTCGACCAGCCGCCCGCCGCCTCGATCGCGGTGCGGCGGAGGAGGCACATCGTGCCGTGCACGATGATGGCGTTGTTCTCGTTGCGCTGGACCATGCCGATATCGAAAAAGCCGGCATATTCGCCGTTCATCACGTGGTGCATCAGGCTGCGGTCGCCGTCGCGGTGGTCCTGCGGCGCCTGGATCAGTCCGACGGTCGGATCGGCGAATACCGGAACCAGATCCTTGAGCCAGTCCGGATGCACGGCGTAATCGGCGTCCAGCACGCCGATGATTGCCGCGTCGGCGGCGGTGTGGACCCCGGCCAAGCGCAGCGCGCCGGCCTTGAAGCCGGGCAGGGTCTCGGCATTGACGAATTTGAAGCGTTCCCCGAGCCCGCGGCAATGGTCCTCGACCGGACGCCACAACGCCGGATCGGGCGTGTTGTTGACCACGAGAACGCACTCGAAGTTCGGATAGTTCAGCCGCGCGACTGCGTCGAGGGTGAGTTTCAGCATTTCCGGCGGTTCGTTGCAGGCCGGGATATGGATCGAGACTTTCGGCGCAAAGTCCTCCGGTGCCGCGGGAGCGGCCGTAATCAGCCGGCTCGGCCTGCGACCGAAGGCGATCGCCGCGATCTCTTCGACCCGGGCGAGCGCAATCACCACGAGCGGCCCCAGCAGCAGCAGACCAAAGCCGAGCGCGAATGCGGCGCCCGGCACGAAATAATGGCCGTTCCAATAGGCGAAGATCGTGGCGATCCACGCGCCGATGCCGTGGACGGCGCCGGCAAGGAGCAGCGCCTGGGGGATGGTCACCGCGGTCAGGGCCAAGATCGGAAGCGACAGCAGAAAGCCGGTCAGGACCGCGATGGCTGCGACCTTCCAGTGGTCGGGATCGACGATCAGCCCGGTCCAGGCGAATTTCGGGTGGCGCGCGGCGTCGAGCAGGCCCCAATAGGGCCCGACGCTGCCTTCGAATACTTTCCAGGGCTGATCGACGGCTTCGACGATGTTGTAATCGATGCCGAGCGCCTCCGCGTGCGAGACGAAGTCCCGTACGACGATCGCCTGTTGCATCCGGCCCGGATTGCCGTTCTTCAAGTTGTAGCCGGCGCTCGGCCAACCGAACTCGGCGATGACGATGCGCTTGCCGGGAAATACCGAACGCAGCTTGTAATAAATGAGGATTGCCTGATCGACCGTCTGCTCCTCGGAGAAGCCTTCCCAGTACGGCAGGATGTGCGCCGCAATGAAATCGACCGCCGATGCCAGCTCCGGATGCTCGATCCAGACGTGCCAGATTTCGCCTGTGGTGACGGGTACTTGGACCTCATGCTTCGCGTGCTGGATCAGCTTGATCAGCTGGTCGATCGTCCGCTCGCCGCGGTAGATGGTCTCGTTGCCTACCACCAACCCGTTGACGTTGCGGTTCTTGTGGGCAAGCTCGACCGCCGAGCGCATCTCCCGCGCATTGCGGTTCTCGTCCTTGTCGATCCACGCCCCAACCGTGACCTTGAGGTCGAATTCGTCGGCGATCGCGGGCACGAGCTCGACGCCGCCGGTCGAGGCATAGGTGCGGATCGCCTTGGTGTAGGGCGCGATGGTTTTCAGGTCCGCCCGGATCTGCTCGGCGGTCGCGCGATGGCCGCGGTCGGGATGCTCGGAATCGGCAAAGGGAGCATAGGAAACGCTGGCGAGCGGCCCAGATACGTCGGGCGCGGCCATGTGGTCCCTAGACAAAGCCCAGATGGCGACGTGCACGAGCGAGACGAGCGCAACGACGGCGGCGACGAAGCGCATGGACGCGACCACTTGGGGCTGAATGCCGAGACCCGAACCCGTCCCCTGGGCTCGACCGCGGCCATGCTGAAAAACAGCGGACCTCGGGTTGGCGGTCTATGAACTAACGGGTGGCGGTGACCATTTCAAGACACCGGCGAGCCACCGCAGCAAAAAACGTTTCTATTGATTGGAAGTTCCCTGCGCGGCGCCCGCGGGCGGCGCGGCCGACGCGGTGGCAGGCGGCATGCTCGGGTTGATCCAGCAGGCGTGGACACGGGAACTGAGGCTCTCGGGCGCCTTGGGATCGATGTTTCCTTGCCGCACGACGCACCGGAACGTGGCCTGGATGTGCCCGGCCGGGCAACCGAACCGGTCGTAGAGATCGAGATGGCGGAACGCCGTGTCGAGGTCGTCGCGCCAGAGCAGGTTGACCACTCGTCGGCCGAGCCAGACGCATTCCGGGTTTCCGGCGCCACCGGAGAGGACGCGGGCAGCCTCGGCGAACTCGTCGATCTTCTTTTTCTCCTCCTTGGCCGCGTCATTCTGCTGTGGCGCGGGCTTCTGGCCTTGATCCTGGGGCTTCTGCTCGCCGGCCGGCTGAGCGGCTGCGAACGAGACGGCAGAACTTATGACCGCGGCTGTAACAGCCGCGGTGAAGATACGCACGAGCGAGGCGGACATGGCGGGCCGGATGGCGTGATCCCGAAGGACCAGATGAAGCTCGACGAACTCCAACACCGGAATAGGTCAGCATTGCGGCGTATTCGCCAGCGTCGGATGCATTGGCATGGCCGAACCGCGGGCTTTTGTCCAGCGTCCTTCGCTTCCATGCTTACCGCGAAGCGCCGCCCTTGGCACTCGGCCCGCGGCAGGGTAAGTCAGCCGGCGCGTCCCATGTCCACGAGTAGCGATTCCTCCCTGGAAAATGCGCCTTGCCGTAGGTCTTTTTCTCCCCGTCGCGGCGGCGATCCTTGGCTGCTGGTGGTGGCTGGGCGCGCCCGTCGCCATGCCGCCATCGCCGCTCGAGGCGGGCGAGAAGCTTTCTTGCGTCTCCTACACCCCGTTTCGCGGTAGCGAGACCCCGCTCGATCTTACGACCCGGATCGACGCGAGCGAAATCGAGGAGGACCTCACTCGCCTCGCGCGGATCTCCGGCTGCGTGCGAACCTATTCCACGGATTTCGGGCTCGACCGGGTTGCCGAGATTGCCCAGCGCCACGGCATGCAGGTGATCCAAGGGGCCTGGATCGGCTGGGATCCGGAGCGCAACCGGCGCGAGGTCGAAACGGCGGTCGCGCTCGCCCAGCGCTTCCCGGGGACGATCCGCGCCGTCGTCGTCGGCAACGAAACCCTGCTGCGCGGCGAGATCGCTCCGGCCGAGCTCGCCAACCTGATCCGCAGCGTCAATGCTCGGATTTCAGTGCCCGTCACTTATGCGGATGTCTGGGAATTTTGGTTGCGCTATCCCGAGGTCCAGGCGGCCGTGGATTTCGTCACCATCCACATCCTGCCCTATTGGGAAGATTTTCCGGTCCCGGCCTCCGAGGCGGCGGCACATGTCGAGAGCATCCGCCAAAAGCTCAAGGCCGCCTTTCCGGACAAGGAGATTTTGATCGGCGAAGTCGGCTGGCCGAGCGCCGGGCGCATGCGCGACGGCGCGTTGCCGTCTCCCGTCAACCAGGCGCGGGTGGTCCAGGATGTGCTCGCGGCCGCAAAGCGCGAGCATTACCGCGTCAGCGTCATCGAGGCGTTCGACCAGCCCTGGAAGGAGCAGCTCGAGGGCACGGTGGGCGGCCACTGGGGTCTGCTCGACGGCAAGACCCGCGAATTCAAGTTCGCCTGGGGCGCTGCCGTTTCCGATCATCCCTATTGGCGCTGGCAGGCAGCCGCGGGGATCGCGCTTGCGGGGCTGGTGTTCGGCACGGCTTTCGCAGCGCACCGGCGCGAGCCGCTGGTGAACGAGCCGATGCTCGGGCGCTGGATCGGCGTCGCCGTCACGGGTTTGGCCGGCGGCGTCCTGGTCGGCTGGGTGCTGGCCAATGTGCCGATCGAAAGCCTCGGGATCGGCGGCTGGGCTCGATCCGTGGCGCTGGCGGCACTGGCGATCGCGAGTCCGGTCGCCGGTGCGGCGGCGCTGATGCGCAGGATCGCGCTGCCGAGCTTTGTCCAGGTGATCGGGCCGGCCGCCGCGAGAGTGCCCGATCCGCTCAAGCTCACGATTGGGGCACTGCTCATCGTGCTATGCGTCTTCGCGATCCAATCGGCGCTGGGCCTCGTCTTCGATCCGCGCTACCGCGATTTCCCGTTCGCGCCGATGACCGCGGCCTTGGTGCCCTTCCTGGCGCTGTCGTTCATCGGGCCCCGCCGGTCCGGTCGACGCCCTCCGGCGGAGGCGACCACAGCGGCGCTGCTCGCCGGATCCACGATCTACATCGTGCCCAACGAGAGCTTCGCCAACTGGCAATCGCTCTGGCTGTGCGCGGTATTCGTTGCGCTCGCGCTCACCCTGTGGCGCTTGCGGGACGCGCAAAGCTGAGGATGAGCAGCGCGGCCGCCAAGCCCGTGCGCTTTGGCCGCCTTGAGGATCCTGGCGCAACCTGCGGATCGGGCGATCCCCTCTGCGAACTCGCCGCCATCGCCGGCTACCGCCTGGCCGGGATAATTTGGCCGGCGACATTTCTGGGGGTACACAAATTGTCGGATGAAGATTACTTTCGATCCGGAGAAGCGCGACCGCACTCTGGAAGAGCGAGGCCTGGACTTCGCTGATGCGGCCGAAGTGTTCGGCGGCACTACCTTCGACCGCATCGACGACCGCAAGGATTATGGCGAGCCACGGATCATCACCGCCGGACATCTGCGGGGTCGGATGGTGATCGTAGGCTGGACGCCGCGCGGCGAAGCGCGACACGTCTTTTCAATGAGGAAGGCCAATGACCGAGAAAAAGCGCGATTCGCGGAGCGACTTGCAAAAGGTTGAAGCGCGCCCGATCACGCCCGGGCAATACGACGAAATCCCCGAGCTGACCGAGGATTGGTTTGAGGGCGCCGAGCTTCACGTCGGCGGCGTGAAGGTACAACGCGGCCGGCCGCGATCGCCGACGCGAAAGGTG
>WNGF01005034.1_pt1 | contig 17025 bp, 13 predicted proteins | sample 5400641 | NCBI WGS metagenome assembly WNGF01 (sample SAMN13153371, study PRJNA577476) | soil metagenome | isolation source: 80 cm soil or saprolite under grassland replicate 2 | place: USA:California | collected 2016-06-15
CTCGTACAACGCCGCGCGCAGGGCAGGCGACGCGTCGCTCTCTCGCAGGTTATCGCCGACGAGCGTGAACATCTCCGTGTCGGTGCTGTTCCCGTGCCCGACCGCTTGGTCGTGGAGGGTGTCGTAGAGCTCGTCAGGGTTCGTCGGCAGGTCGAGGGGGCGAGGCGCCGGAAGATCGGCCGAGTCCTCGCGGGGATTGACTTGGGGTCGTCCCGCGGCAATCCAGTTCTCCCGGTCCCCGGCCGTGAGGAACACAGGCTTGCCCCAGGTCACGTGAATCCGCCCGCGCTTCGCGCCGAACCAAGTCTCTCGCACGCCTGGGCCGAGGGCCATCCAGCCCTGGCCGCCGCTCAGGTATGCCACCACTGACTTCGTGTAGCGGAACTGGCCCGGCTTGACGACCGTGGGCGGCGCCTGGTCGCGTGCGATCGCGGCGAAGTCGCGGAGAACCGGCGCAGCGGATGCGTTGCCGCCGCCGTGGTTCCCGACGTTGACGAGCGCGGCGAGCACGCCGGCGGCCGCTAGGCCGATCACCGGCACAAGCAGCCGGCGCCGGCGATCCATTCGGTTGCGCCTGATGTGACGCAGGAGCCGGCCGCGGGCGCGGTTGCGCGCCTCCTCGGTCGGCGCGTCGATCTCGAACGGCAGGGAGCGGAGGAAGTCGAGCTCAGACACTGTTCGCAGCCTCCTTGGGCGTTTCGGACTCAATCGCCGGACCGCGCAGCCGGGCGCGGCCGCGCGAGATCCGGGAGCGGACGGTGCCGACGGGCAAGTCGAGCGCGAACGCGATCTGCTCGTAGCTCAGATCCGCCCAGGCGAGCAGCAGCAGCGCTTCGCGCTCCCGGCGCGGCAGCCGCTTGAGCGCTGCGACGAGCTCGGCGGAGACGCGCCCCGACGGCTCGGCCTCGGCCGCGCCGGTGCTCCGGGCGTAGGCATCGAAACGGCGGCGCTCGGTTCGCCAATGGCGGCGAAGCAGGTTCGCGCTGATTCCGAGCAACCAGGGCCTCGCGTCCTCGCGGCTGCTGTCGTAGCGCCGGCGGTGGTCGAAGGCACGCGTGAACGTCTCGGCAGCCACCTCGTCGGCGAGATCCGGCCCGACCCGTCGCTGGGCGTAGCCGTGGACTGCGTCGAAATGCCGGTCGAAGAGTACTGCGAAAGCCTCCGGGTCTGACAGCGAAGCGGCGATCGCCTGCGCGTCGGTCACGTCTCGGATTGCCCGCAGGCGGCTCGAAAGTTCCCTCAGGCGGCCGGCGCGCCCGCGAACGCACGGCGGAGCGCGACGAAGAGCGCTTCCAGGGCCAGGCGGGCCGACAGCTGGAACTCCTCCAGGTTCCGCCAGGTCTCGCGGACGAGCTCGGCAGCGCGCTCGGCGCCCTCGAGCCGCTCGAGCGTGCCGTCCTCCAAGAGCTCACCGGCCCGGTCGGTGTGGGCAAGCGCCCCCTCGGCCCCGGCCGCCGCGGCGACGAGATCCCGGTACCAGGCCGCGAGCTCCTCCAGCGCGGCCAGCAGCTCCTCCCGCTCCGCCCCGCGCCCCGCCCGGCGCACGCGCTGCTCGGCCTCGCGCGCAGGCAGCTCGAGCCCTTCGAGCGCGGCCTCCTCGCGCTCCTTTGCCTCCGCCGCCCGTGCCCGGGCCGCTTCCAGCAGTCGCTCGGCAGCCTCGCCCGGGTGGAAGCCCGGGTCGGCGTAGACGGCCCGCGCGGTCGCGAGGAGGTCCGCCCGCCGCCCGGCAGACGCCGGATCGAGCAACCGCTCCGCCCGGTCGAGCCGACCGCCGGCGACCCGCGCGATCGACGTCGCCTCGTCCTGCGAGAGCTGCGGCGCGCGCGCGTGCACCTCTTCCCGCACCGCCCGCTCCGAGAGCCGCCGGAAGGGAACGTGCTGGCAGCGCGAGCGAATCGTCTCCGGGAGCGGCCCGAGCTCGTCCGCGACGAGCACGATCACGGCGTACGAGGGCGGCTCCTCGAGGTCCTTCAGGAGCGCGTCCGCGGCCTCGTCGTTGAGGACGTGAGCGCCGAAGACGAGATACACGCGCCGGTCCGCCTCGAACGGGCGCATGTGCAGGTCGCGCCGCAGCTCCCGGACTGCGTCGATGCGGATCTGGTCGCCGAGCGGCTCGAGCACGTACAGGTCGGGATGCGTGCGCCGTTCGACCCGCGGGTCGCCGCCGAACAGCTCTGAAGCGAACGCGAGCGCGGTCCGCCGCTTGCCCACTCCCGCCGGCCCGTGGAACAGGTAGGCGTGCGCGGGCCCGTCCGCGAGGGCCGCCGCGAGCAGGCGCTTCGCCTCGGCCTGCTCAGGAACGCTGTCGAAGGCCGTCAAGGATCTCGCGCCCGATCTCTTCCGCAGGGCGCGTGCCGTCGATGGTGGTGATCCGGCCCGGGAACGCCGCCGAGAGCTCGAGATAGGCCTCGGCCACGCGCGTCCGGAAGCCGCCCTCCTCGCGCTCGATCCGGTCGCCCGGCTCGCGCAGGCGCCGCGCCGACTCCTCCGGCTCGATCAGGAGCAGGTACGTCCGGTCGGGGAGCAGGCCGCCGACCGCGTGCAGGTTCAGCTCGAGCACCCGCTCGAGCCCGAGCCCGCGGGCGATTCCCTGGTAGGCGAGCGAGGAGTCGATGTAGCGGTCGCAGACGACGTCGGCGCCGCGCGCGAGGGCGGGGGCGATCACCTCCTCGACCAGCTGGGCGCGGGCCGCCGCGAAGAGCGCGGTCTCAGCCCAGGGCGCGACGTGCTCGCCGCCGAGGATCAGCTCGCGGATCCGCTCGCCCAGCTCGGTCCCGCCCGGCTCGCGCGTCAGGACGACGTCCCGCCCGTCCGCCGCGAGCGCGTCCGCGAGCAGCCGCGCCTGCGTGGACTTGCCCGAGCCGTCGATCCCTTCGAAGGTGATGAACATCCGCGCGACCTAGGATATGAGGCTTGCGGGCGATCGTGACAGGGGGCGCCGGGTTCATCGGCTCGTACCTCGTCGACGCGCTCGTCGAGCGCGGTGACGAGGTCGTCGTGGTCGACGACCTCTCGTCGGGGAAGCGCGAGCATCTCAACCCCGGAGCGCGCCTCGATGAGCGGGACATCCGCGAGGGGCTCGACCTGGACGGCGCGGAGGCCGTCTTCCACCTGGCTGCGCAGGCCGACGTGCAGGTCTCGATGCAGCGTCCGGATCACGACGCCGCCGTGAACGTCGTCGGGACGGTGCGCGTGCTCGAGGCGGCGCGCGAGGCGGGGGTTCCGCTCGTCTTTACGTCGACCGGCGGCGCAATCTACGGCGAGTGCGATGGGCCGGCGGCCGAGGATGCCCGGCGCGAGCCGCTGTCGCCGTACGGGATCGCGAAGCTCTGCGGCGAGGAGTACCTGCAAGGCTGGAACCGGACGTACGGGACGAGGAACGTGGTCCTGCGGCTCGCGAACGTCTACGGGCCGCGCCAGGACGCCGGGCTCGAGGGCGGCGTGGTCGCCATCTTCCTCGAGCGGCTCGCGCACGGCGAGCAGGCCGCGATCTTCGGCGACGGCCTGCAGACCCGGGACTTCGTCTACGTCGGCGACGTGGTCTCAGCGCTGCTCGCGGCCGTCGGGCTCGACGGAGGTGTCTTCAACGTGGGCACCGGGATAGAGACGACGATTCTCGACCTCCACCGGGCGTGCGCGACGGTCACCGGGACGAACGCCGAGCCTCGTTTCGAGGACGCGCGGCTCGGCGACGTGCGCCGCTCCGTGCTGGACGTCTCGCTGGCGGAGCGGAAGCTACGCTGGCGCCCCGAAGTCGGCCTCGAGGAGGGACTACGGCTGACCTGGCAGTCGCTCCACGCGTAGTCCTCCAGCACCGGGCGCGCCGCTTTGCTCTGGCCGTTGGCGCGCTCATCGTTCTTGCCTGCATCGCCTTCCTGCCCGCGGTCTGGTCCGGCTTCCTCTCCGACGACTACCTGCTGCTCGGCAACCTGCATCACGCGGGGATCGGCTGGGTCTTCACCCACAACGACGCGGGCGAGGCCGGCGCCGCGGGGCACTTCTACCGGCCGGTCTGGACGCTGTGGAACCTGGGGCTCTTCAAGGCGTTCGGCGCCTCCGCGATCGGGTTCCACCTCGCGAATGTCCTGCTCTACGCGCTCGTCGTCGTCGGGGTGTGGGCGCTCATGGCGACGTTCGTCGACGGCTCGCGCGCCTGGATCGCCGCAGCCGCGTTCGCGCTCTATCCGCGCCACGGCGAGTCCGTCGCCTGGGTGTCCGGCAACACCGACCTCCTCGCCGTCGCCGCGGTGCTCGCGGTGCTGCTCCTCGTCCGGGCGCACGGGTCGCTCGCAACCCGAGCCGCCGGCGTCGCCGCGCTGACCGCGGTCGCAACGCTCTCGAAGGAGATCGCCTTCACGATGCCGGTTCTCGCGTTACTCGTGTTGCGGTGGAACCGCGGCCGGCGCGAGCTCGTGCTCCCGGCGGCGATCCTGCTGGTCGAGGCCGGTACCTTCGCGGCCCGCCTGGCCGAGATCGGCGGGATCGGCGGCTACAACCAGTATCCCTGGACGCCGAAGCGGATGGTCGGCTCGGCCGCCTCGTACGTCCTGGCGAGCGGCACGCCCCCGACCGTCCCGGCGTTCCGGTACCCGCTCGTCTTCCTCCTGCCGGCCGCGCTGCTCGGCATCGCCGTCTGGCGGCTGCTCGTCCTGCGCCGCCGCGGAGCGAGGGAAGACGTGCGCCTGGCCTTGATGAGCGCGGCGTGGTTCATCGTCGCGCTACTGCCGCTGCTGAGCCTGCCGGTCGACCTGAACAACGCGAACGGCGAGCGGAACATCCTGCTCGCTTCGGTCGGGCTCGCGCTCGTGCTGGCGGCACTGATTCCGGTTCCGCGTCGCACCCTCGGAGCGGCCGTCGCGACAGCTGGTCTCGTCGTGCTCGCCGCATTGTCCGTCTACGAGTCCTTCGACTGGGTGGAGGCCGGAAGGCTGAATCGGCGGCTCCTGCCCGCGGCTGAGGCCCTCGCGCCCGGCGGCGGAGAGCTGGTCCTCCTGTCCGCGCCCGAGCACTACCGCACCGCGCACCTGTTCATCGGCGGCAACCTCAGCTCGCAGTTCCGCTACCGGGGCAGCACGGGCTTCACGACCGCGTTCTGCACGCACGTCGAGCTGCGCGGCCTGCGCTCGGGCGCGATCCGCTTCAAACGGGGCCCGGGCGGGTCCTACCGTGGACTGACCGGGTGGGCGGCGCCGTTCGACTTTCCGGTGTTGCGCTCCGAGACCGCCCTCACCGGCGAGTGCTCCTACTCGAGGCTTCCGGGCGGCCCCGAACCGGTGGGACTGGGCCTGCGCGCGCTCGTGACGCCGGCGCCTTCCCGCTCGCCGGTCGTCGTCGCCTACTTCGACGGCCGGGATTGGCGCCGCTGCTGCTGACCGCACCCAGCAGGATCAAGAGTCGCGGCGGCGAAACCGATGCTCCCCGTGGAGCACGTCTTGCCGAATCCCTCTCGCCACCCCTGGCGCACGATCGCGGTCGTCGCGGCGGGCGTCGCGACGCTCGAGCTCGTCGGTCTCGTCGTCGCCGGGACCGCCCTCCTGGCGAAGCCGGTCGCCGCTCGTGCGCACGCCGCGGCAGTGAAGCACGCGGCCGCCGAGGCCAGCCCGAAAGCGCTGCCCCTGCTCCCACGCAGGTCGGTGCGGGTCACGGTGCTGAACGGGAACGGCATTGCCGGCGCCGCGGCCGAGGCCGCTTCACGCGTGCGCGCGCGCGGGTACAAGATTGGGGTCGTCGGCAACGCCTCCGGAAGCGGGTACGGGATGAGCGCGGTCATGTACCGCGCCGGGCGGCGGCGCGAAGCGGTTCGCCTGGCGCAGGACCTCGGGATCCGGCTCGTCTCGCCCCTCGACGGCATTCGCCCGCGTGCCCTGCACGGCGCGTTGCTGGCAGTCGTCGTCGGCAGCGCCTGAATCCGTGACACTTCCGTTGCGGTGTCTGACACCGAGCGTAAGCAGGGCGAGATCGACTACCCGCGGGCGATCAGCGACGCGGGCCGCAGCTGGCTGCGCTCGAAGCCGTTTGGGAACACGCCCCGCGAGTCCGCGCGGCTGCTGATCGACTTCGGTTACGTCTTACAGCTCCTCGATCTCCGCGCCGGGATGAGCCTCTGCGAGCTCGGCTGCGGCCCGGGTTGGATGACCCGCTTCGCCGCCAGGCACGGCGTGCAGGCCGAGGGGTACGACATCTCGCCGGAGATGATCGAGATCGCCCGGGAGCTGGCTGCAGAGGAAGGTCTCGACGTGCGTTTCGAAGCGGCGGACATGGAGAGCCTCGACCTCGGCCGGCGTTTCGACGCGTGCCTGCTCTACGACGCCCTCCACCACTCGCCGCGGGCAGACCTCGTCTTCGCCACCGCGCAGCGCGCGCTCAAGCCCGGCGGCCGATTGCTGCTCGCGGAGCCCAACTGGAAGCACCGCTTCCAAGGTCGAACAGCGGCCGGTGAGTACGGCGTGACGGAGCTCGGTTATTCGCCGCGCCTGCTCAAGCGGCTGCTCCGCGGCCAGGGATTCACGGAGATCCGCCGCTTCCACAACACCCGCAAGCGCCTCTTCTCGAACAGCCCGAGCGAGATCGCCGCGCACCTGGCCGAGCCGTTCGTCTACCGCGTCCTCGCGCCGTTCTGGACGCAGATCTGGCTCCGCGCCCGCGCGCCCGGCGGCGGAGCCGACGTCACACTTCCGTGACGGTGTCTGACACCGGCGGAGAGCGCAAGCAGGCGGAGATCGAGTACCCGCGGGCGATGGGCGAGGCGGGTCGCAACTGGCTCCGCAAGAAGCCGTTCGAGAGCACCCCGGACGAGACCGCACGGCTCCTGCTCGACTTCGCCCACGTCGTGCAGCTGCTGGAGCTCCAGCCGGGCATGAGCCTCTGCGAGCTCGGGTGCGGCCCCGGCTGGATCAGCCGCCTCGCAGCGCGTCAAGGCGTGCGGCCCGAGGGCTACGACATCTCGCCGCACATGATCGAGATCGCCCGCGAGGTCGCCGCCACCGAGGGCCTCGAGATCCCGTACGAGGTCGCCGACATGGAGCAGCTCGACCTCGGCGGCCGGTTCGACACCTGCCTGCTGTACGACGCGCTCCACCACAGCCCGCGCCCGGACCTCGTGCTCGCGACCGCGCGCAAGGCGCTCAAGACCGGCGGCCGGCTGCTGCTCGCCGAGCCGAACTGGATGCACCGCTACGGCGGCAGGGAGGCGACCGACTCGTACGGCGTCACCGAGATGGGCTACACGCCACACCGCCTGAAGCGGCTGCTCCGCGAGCAGGGGTTCACGGACATCCGCCGCTTCCACCCCGTGCACAAGCGGCTTCCGTCGAACGCTCCGCGGGACGTGTTCCGCCACCTCGCGGGGCCCTTCGCGTACCGCCTTCTGGCGCCGTTTTGGACGCAGATCTGGCTGCGCGCCCGCGCCCGCTAGCCGCCGACCTGCCGGAGGAGCGCCGGCGCCAGCGTGCCCTGCGGGTCGAGCTCGGCTGCCCGCCGCAGCGGCCGCACCGCCGCCTGGTCGTTTCCGAGGCCCGCCTCGAAGGCGCCGAGCTCGTACCAGGCGCGCCAGTTCAGCGGCTGCCGGTCGATCGCCTTCACGTACAGGCTCCGCGCCGCCGCGAAGTCCCCGAGCTGCTCCGCCGCGGCGGCCTCGAGGAAGACCGGGTCGAGCGCGAATGGGTTCAGCGACCGGGCGTCATGTGCCCGCTCCGCCGCCTGCGCGGGCCGTCCTCCCTCGAGCGCAGCGAGCGCCGAATCGGTGGCCCGCTGCGCAAACCACGGCGTCAAGAGCGAGAACGCCGCCGCGAGGGCGACCGCCGCCGGAATCGGAGCGAGCACCGGGCGACGTGTGCCTGCAACTGCGCCGCGGCCGAGCACGACCCCCACCGAGATCAGGAACGGCGCGCAGACCGCAACGAAGTCCCAGTCGAAGTCGACGAGCGAATGGAGGGCGAAGCCGAGCGCGCCGAGCGCGAGCGTGAGCGCCGCCGCCCGTTCGTCCCCCTCGCGTCGGCGCACTCCTCGAACGACGCCCACCCCGGCGGCGACGGCGGCGCCGGCGGCGAGCAGGAACCCGACGATCCCCGTCTCGCTCAGGAACTGCAGCGGCACGTTGTGCGGCTCCGTGACGAAGCTCGAATCGCTCCGCAGCAGCCGGTGCGTGAGCTCGAACGAGCCGGCGCCCGTGCCGCGTAACGGCTGCTTCTCGAACGCACGCCAAGCCTCCTTCCACCACTGCCAGCGGCTCGACGAGCCACTCGTCGTGAGGTGGCCCGGACCACTGAACTGCGCTCGGCTCGCCCCCGGCTGCGTAAGGTCGCGGAACCAGCCCTCGGGCTTCGACTCGACGGCGACGACCGCCACGGCCGCCGCGACCCCGAGGGCGAGCACGGCGAGCGCTCCGCGCGCCAGCCGCCGCCTTAGCCGGGGGCTGACGCGCTCCTCCGCGACCGACGCGACGTAGGCGAGCGCCGCGACCGCGACCGCCCCGAGCGCGAAGACGAGTGCGAACCAGGCCCCGTCGTGCACCCGGACCGAGTGCGGCTGCAGGTCCTGAGCCAGGCCGGGCCGTGTGAACGCCCATGCCGCCACCCCGGCGCCCGCGCCTCCGCCGAGCAGGAGCGCCGCGCCGCCCTCCAGCCAGCGCGGTTCGGCGACCAGCCAGGCGGCCACCAGCACCGCGGCCACAGCGACTCCTCCGCGCGAGTAGGTCAGCAGGACGCCGACAACGAGACCGTAGAGGAGCAGCGTGCCGCCCGCCCGCAGGGCGTGCGGATGCTCGCGCCGGGACGCAAGCCACAGCCCGAGCGGGAGCCCGAAGTCGAAGAGCAGCGCGAGCGCGTTCCAGTAGCCGACGGGAGCGCTCAGCCGCCCGATCCGTCCCGAGCCGCCGATTGCCGGGATCGCCTTCCCGAGCAGCGCCCACCCCAGAGCAAGCGCGACGACCCCCGCCAGCACGAGCGCCCACGCCCGGGCCGCCCGCGGGACGTAGGCGCCGACCGCGAGCCCGACGACCGCGAGCGCCACGTAGACGAGCCCGCGGTTCAGGTAGTCCCAGGAGCGATCCGGCTCGATCGACCAGAGGACGGAGATGCCGCCCCAGCAGACGAAGGCGGCCAGCAGCCCGAGCGCCAGGAGTACCTCAATGGATACGACGGGACGCGGCAGGCCTACGAGCACGGCACTCGCTCCGGCACCCGCGGCCACAAGCGTGGCCAGCCCGATCCACACGAGCCGCCCGTTCGAGGAGCCCTCGGAGAAGAGCGCCGAGACCGCGACCAGCGAGGCACCGGCCGCGAGCGGAAGCAGCGCCGCGCGGCGCTCGAGGGCCGTCCACATCAGGCGCTGAGGCTAACAGCGCGGGTTTCGGCGGCCCCGTTTACAAACAGCTAACGTGGGGATCACGCCGCAATCACCCGGGAACGTCACAATGCCGGGCAGCCCTTTTTCCGGGGCACACACGCATGCGCGCACGTCCAGCCGTCCTCATCCCACTTCTAGCCGCCCTTGCCGCGGGCGTGTTCCTGGCTGCCTTCGTGCCCGGGCAGGCGGCCGCCGGGACTCCGTGCTGGAAGAAGGTGTTGAACGATTGGTCGAGGGGCCGCACGATCGGCGTCTACCCGCTCCACTGCTACCGGGACGCGATTCGGAACCTGCCCGAGGATCTGCGCGACTACTCGAGCGCAGCCGACGACATCTCCGCCGCGCTGCAGGCGCAGATCGCGAAGCGGGGCACGCGCAGCCCGCAGGGCGTCACCCCCTCCGCCAAGGGCGGCGGGAATGCACGTCCCAGCCGCTCGGCCTACCGGCGCGCGATCGACAACCTCGGCACGAGCAACGCCGACTCGCTGCCGATCCCGCTCCTCGTCCTGGCCTCCCTCGGCGGCGCCCTGCTCGCCCTCGCCGCCGGCATGACCGCGACGAAACGGATCCGCGGCCGCCGCGGCCCGCCCGAGCCCTAGCCGAGCGCCCTTTCGATCGCCCGCCCGAGGGAGAGCCGCCGGCCCTCTTCTCGCTCGCGCGTGAACTCAATCCCGTCGGCGGTCGACACACGCTCCAGGAAGGACTCGCGCTCAGTCTCCCACTGGCCGAGCGGCCCCCGTAGCTCCTCGGCCTCCACGGCGCCCCACAGGAGCCCCGCGCGCGCGGCGTCCTCCCGGACGGCGGCGGCCCAGGCCAGCAGCGCCAGCGCCACGACCGCCCCTCGCCTGTCCCCGAGCCGCTCCGCCGTCAGCAGGGCGTCGCGGGCGTCGCGCTCCGCGGCCTCGACCTGCCCCAGCTCGAGCTCGACCTCGGCACGCGAGAGGAGCATGTTTCGGTGCCACCAGTCGAATCCCACCTCGGCGGCAGTCGCCGCGCTCTCGCTGAAGAGCTCGAGCGCGTCCTCCAGCCGGCCCTCGCGCTCGGCGATGTAGCCGAGCGTGCCGACGCCCTCCGCCTCTCCCCGCCGGCTCCCTATCCGGCGAAAGAGCTCGAGGCTCTCCTGCAGGGACTCTCGGGCACGGCTCATCTCGCCTTGGACGAGCCAGGCGATCGCCAGCCTGTGAAGGAGGACCGCAACTCCTTCGTCGTCGCCCGCGGCACGGAAGAGCGCGAGGCTCTCCTCGGTTGCCTGTAGGGCCTGCTCGTACTTCCCCGAGACATGGCAGCAGCCTCCATAGCAGCGCTGCGCACGGGCGCGCAGGATCGGGTCCACACCTTCCTCACGGGCGAGAAGTGCCTCGAACCGCCGCATTCCTTCGAACGGGTCGACGATGACCCAGAACTGCTCCAGGGCAACCATCAGACGCAGGCCGAGCGCGATCTCGTCTTCTTCCAGCGCCCAGTCGATTGCCGCCCTGAAGTTGTCCTGGTCGGGAGGAACGAGCTCGTAGCGCCTGCCGTAGTCACCCTCAGCCGACAGGTCCGCCTCCTCGGCGAGGGCGAGGAAGTAGTCGGCGTCGGCCCGGCGGCTCTCGTCGGCCTCGCCCGCCTCCTCGAGCCGCTCGAGCGCGTACTCGCGGATCGTCTCCAGCAGCGCGTAGCGCTCGCCGTCGAAGCGGAGGAGGCTCTTCTCGACCAGCGACTGCAGAGCGTCCAGCCCGGCCTTCGCGACCTGCTCGGCCGCCTCCAGCGTGCAACCACCGGCGAAGACCCCGAGGCGGCGGAACACCTGCTGCTCCTCCGGCGAGAGCAGGTCGTAGCTCCAGGCGATCGTCGCCCGCAGCGTCCGCTGGCGCTCCGGGGCATCGCGGGCGCCGCCCGTCAGCAGCGGGAGGCTCCGCTGCAGGCGCTCGAGGAGCTGGGCGGACGAGAGAGCGCGGACGCGCGCCGCGGCCAGCTCCAGCGCCAGCGGGAGGTGGTCGAGCCGCCGACAGATCTCGAGAACGCGGTCGTCGGGCTCGAGGTCGGCCCGCACAGCGCGCGCCCGCGAGAGGAAGAAGCCGACGCCCTCCTGCTCGACGAACGGCGGCACCGCGTACTCCCGCTCGGCAGCGACCCGGAGCGGCTCGCGGCTCGTCGCGACGAGCTTGAGGTTGAGACAGGCCGCGAGCAATTCGGCGAGCGCCGGCGCGGCCGGCAGTAGCTGCTCGAGGTTGTCGAGCACGAGCAGCATCCGCCGGTCGCCGATGTGCTCCGCCGCCGCACCCGTCGCACCCAGCGCCGCGCCGATCGTCGGGAGGACCAGCTCGGGGTCGCGGACGGCCTGGAGCCCGACCCACCAGACTCCGTGCTCGTGCTCGTCGACGAGCTCGGCGGCCGCCTGCACGGCGAGCCGCGTCTTGCCCGACCCGCCGGGCCCCGTGAGCGTCACGAGCCGTACCGCGCGGTCGCCGACTAGCCGAAGGACCTCCGCCAGCTCCTTCTCTCGACCGACGAACGGGGTTGGCTGCTCGGGCAGGTTCGACTGGTTCAGCGACTTCAGCGGCGGAAACTCGCCCTCACCGAGCTGGTAGATCCGCTCCGGCGCGGTCAGGTCCTTGAGCCGGTGCTCCCCGAGGTCGACCAGCCCGTCTGGGCCGGCCAGCTCGCGGGTCGACTGCGAGACCAACACCTGCCCGCCGTGGCCGACGGCCGCGATCCGGGCGGCGCGGTGGACGTCGAGCCCGACGTAGCCCTCCTCGGTCACGAGCGGCTCGCCGGTGTGCACGCCCATCCGCACCCGAATCGGCCCCGTCGCCAGCGCCCGCTGCCCCTCGCCCGCCGCCTCGAGCGCGTCGCTCGCCCGGGAGAAGGCGACGAAGAAGGCATCTCCCTGCGTGTCCACCTCGACCCCGCCGTGGCGCTCGAAGGCGGCCCGCAGAGCGCGCCGGTGCTCGGCCAGCGCTTCCGCGTAGGCATCCCCGAGCTCGTGCAGGAGCCGGGTCGAGCCCTCGATGTCGGTGAAGAGGAAGGTGACGGTGCCGGAGAGGAGGTCAGCCATCGCCCAGTGCGTAGTCGACTGCCTCCGACAGTGACAGAGCCCGGCCCGCCAAGCGGCCTTGCTCGAAGGTGTCGTCTCCGACCGGGACTCGTTCTTCGAACCAAGCGCGCTCCGTTTCCCAGGCGCCGACCGGGCCGTTCGCCTCCTCGGCCTCGATCGCGCCCCAAAGCCGCCCCGCACGATCGAGGCGGCCTGTCGCAGCAGCGGCGACGCAGAGGCGGGCGAGCGCCCACAGTGTCGTCTGCCTCTCGAGGAGGTCCCTCGAGATCTCGAGGGCCCGACGCGCGTGCCGCTCGGAGTCCTCGATCCGCCCGAGCTCGAACAAGTAGAAGGCGAGGTCGTCTGTCATCACTCCTTCCCACCAGCGGAAGCCCGCTTCGCGGATAACGGCGAGGCTCTCGGACACGCGCTCGAGCGCGAGCTCGCGGTCTCCCTCCTGCCAGGCCAACGCGCCGAGCAGGCTCAGCACCTGCGCCTCAGTGGTTGCACTGCCGAGCTCGCGGTTCCGCGCGAGACCCTCGTCGAGCAAGGAGCGCGCCGCGTCGAGATCAGCGCGCTTCAGGGCGCTGGAGCCCAGGCGTAGCAGCATGTGGGCGGCAGCCTTCTCGTCTCCGAGGTTATGGAACAGCGCGAGGCTCTTCTCGTAGGCGGCCTCGGCTGCGGCGAACTCGCCGGCCGGGTCGGCGCTGCTTCCGAGCGTCCGCAGGACGCGCGCGTCGAGCCCCGGCGACAGGCCACCGGCCTCAAGCACCTCCTCCGCCCGCCGCTTCCCCTCAAAGGGGTTCTGCGTTGCCCATAGGAGCTCGAGCGCGACGACCAGCTCACCGGCAAGCTCGGCATGGCCCGCGGCGAGAGCGCTGTCCACCGCAGCCCGGAGATTCGCGAGCTCCGGAAGCACGAGGTCCTGACGCTGCGGGCCGAGCTCCAACGCCTCAGTCGAGAGGTTGGCTTCCTGCGCACGCGCGAGAAACCACTCCGCGAATCGTCGTTGCAGCGCGTCCGGGTCACCGGCCTTTTCCAGCCGCTCTGCGGCGTACTCGCGGATCGTCTCCAGCATCCAGAAGCGGCCGTTCGTGCGGCGGACGAGGTTCTTGTCGACGAGCGACTGAAGCGTGTCGACGTCTGCCTCTGCCACTTCCGTTGCCGCCTCGAGGACGCAGCCGCCCGGGAAGACGGAAAGCCGAGCGAACAGGCGCTGCTCCTCTGGCCCGAGCAGCCCGTGGGACCACTCGATCGTCGCCCGCAACGTCTGCTGCCGCGGGTCGGCATCCCGGCCTCCCTTGAAGAGGTCGAGCCGATGGGTCAGGCGCTCGAGGATCTGGCGGGGCGTGAGGACGCTCGCCCGCGCGGCGGCGAGCTCGAGCGCAAGCGGCAGATTGTCGAGGGCTGCGCAAAGCTCCTCGACCGTCTCGTCGGATCGCGCCCCGGCACGGGAGCAGAACAGCGCGACCGCGTCCGGATCAGCCAGGGGCAGGACTGGATACTCGACCTCGCCCCTGACCCGCAGGAGCTCGCGGCTCGTCGCGAGCAGCCTGAGGTTGGGGCACGCCTCGACGAGCGACGCCAGGTCGGGCGCCGCCTCGACGACCTGCTCGAGATTGTCGAGCAGCAGTAGCAGCTCTCGATCGCCGATGTGTACGGCCAGACCATCTCCCGCACCCAGCGTCTGGCCAATCGCCTCCACCACGAGCGCGGGGTCCCGCACCGGCGCGAGCCCGACCCAGAAGACTCCGGCCTTGAACTCCGGAACCAGCTCGCCCGCCGCCTCGATCGCAAGGCGGGTCTTGCCCGAGCCGCCCGGGCCGGTAAGCGTGAGCAGCCGGGCGCCATCCTGAAGCCGGGACCGAACCTCCTCGACCTCCCTCTCCCTGCCGACGAACGAGCTCGCTGGGCGAGGCAGGTTCGTGTTCGAGATCGTCTTCAGCGGCGGGAACGGCGTGTCTCCGAACTGGAAGATCGATACCGGCTGCGGGAAGTCCTTCAGCCGATGCTCGCCGAGATCCCGAAGACCGTCGGAGCGGACCAGAGCGCACGTCGATTCCGAGACCAGGATCTGGCCGCCGTAGCCGACTGCCGCGATGCGGGCGGCCCGGTGCACGTCCAGCCCGACGTAACCCTCCTCGGTGACGAGCGGCTCCCCCGTGTGCAGGCCGATGCGCACGCGGACGAGGCCGCCCTCTAGCCCTTCTTGCGCCTCACGCGCCGCCGCAAGCGCGTCCGGAGCTCGTGCGAAAGCGACGAAGAAGGCGTCGCCCTGCGTATCGACCTCTACCCCGCCGTTGCGCGCGAACGCCTCGCGGAGCACGCGGCGGTGCTCGGCGAGTGCGTCCGCGTAGGCATCGCCCAGCTCCTGGAGCAGCCGCGTCGAGCCCTCGATGTCGGTGAAGAGGAAGGTGACGGTGCCGCTGGGAAGCTCGCGCATTCCTACCGCGGCACGATCACGGGAGCTTCCGGCGCCTCCGCCTCGATCTGGATCCGGGGCAGCCACTCGAGCCAGCGCGGCAGGTACCAGCTCCAGCCCCCGAGCAGCCGCATCGCTGCCGGCAGGAGCACCGAGCGGATGATCGTCGCGTCGATCAGGAGCGCAGCCGCGATCCCGAAGCCCATCTGCTGGAACATGATCAGGTCGCCCATCGCGAAACCGCCGAAGACGGCGACGATGATCAGCGCCGCGCCGGTGATCAGCCGCGCGGTCGAGGCGACGCCGTGGGTCACTGCCTCCGCCGTCGAGCCGGTCACGTCGTAGCGCTCCTTGATCCGGCTGAGCAGGAACACCTGGTAGTCCATCGAGAGCCCGAACAGGACCGAGAACAGGAAGAGCGGCACCCAGGCCTCGATCTGGTCGATGCGCTGGAAGCCGAGCAGGCCGCTGCCGATGCCGTGGCGGAAGACGAGGATCACGAGCCCGTAGGCAGCTCCGACCGAGAGCAGGTTGAGCACGATCGAGGTCGCGGCCACGACGATCGAGCGGAAGACGAGCGTCAGCAGAACGAAGCTGAGGCCGAGCACGAACACGAAGACGATCGGCAGCCAGGCGTTCATGGCGTCGATGAAGTCGACGTTGTCGGCGGTGTCCCCGCCGACGTACACGTGCGCACCGGTGCCGCGAAACTCGGTCGGGATCGTCGTCGAGCGCAGGTGGCGGACGGCGTTCAGCGCACGCGTCCCGGTCCTGTCGCCTCCAAGCTCGACGCCGATCGCGGCCGCATCACCGCGCTTCGAGAAGCGCACGTCGCTGCGGCCGAAGGGCGGCTCGAGGTCGGCGCGCAGGCGCCGGATCGCAGCGCGAACCCGCGGGGAGCGCACGTCTCCGCTGACCGCGATCAGCACCGGGCTCGAGCTCGCCTGCGGGAAGTCCCGCGCGAGCGCCTCGAAGCCGCGCTTCGACTCGAGCCGGTCGGGCAGCGTGCTGACCCCGCTCGCGCCGAGCTGCAACCCGAGGATGGGCACCGACGCGGCGATCAACAGCGCGGTGGAGGCGAGCAGGCTGACAACCGGCCGGCGCATGACGGCGCGGACGATCCCGCCCCAGAAGCGGCCCTCCTGCGCCGCGCCGAGATTGCGCCCGACGAAGGGCAGCCGCAGGGCGTTGACGCGGTCGCCGAGCAGCCCGAGGAGCGCGGGCAGCAGGGTCAGCGCCGCGACCACGGAGACGATCCCGACCGCGATCGCCGCGACGGCCAGGCTCTTCATGATGTTCGAGGGCACGAGCAGCATCCCGGTGAGCGCGATCACGAAGACGGAGCCGCTGAACAGGACGGCCCGGCTCGCCGTGGCGCCGGCGGTCGCGATCGCGGCAAGCTCGTCCTGGCCCTGCCCACGCTCCTCGCGGTAGCGCGAGACGACGAACAGCGAGTAGTCGATCCCGAGCGCGAGCCCCATCCCCGTGAGCATGTTCACGAAGAAGACCGAGAGCGAGAGCGTCGCCGCGACCAGCGAGCAGAGACCAATCGCGACGATGATCGAGACGATCGCCATCAGCAGCGGGATCAGGCCCGCGACGACCGCGCCGAAGACGAGCAGCAGGATGATGAGCGCCGCGGGAAGGCCGACCTGGAGCTCGCCGGACTTGAGATCGTGCTGCGAGAGCTCGTTGAAGTCCTTGTCGAGCGTCCCTTCGCCGGTCATCACGACTCTGAAGCCGTCGCGGCCGTCTGTCCGCTCGACCAGGTCGTAGAGCCGGTCGACGTCGGCCTTCCGCTGGACCCCGATCACGACGGCGTGCCGGTCGCGGGAGACCTGCAGCGAGAACGCGTGCGCCACGACGCCCGTTGCGTCTGCCTCGCCGCGGAGCTGCCCCAGGAAGCGCTTGAACGCAGGCTGGTCGACGGTCCGTGTCGGCGAGCGGACGACGATCAGCTCGTCCACGCCCCGCGGGTCGGGCGGGAAACGCTGGTCGAAGAGCCGCTCCGCCTTCTTGGACTCCGGGTTGCCGGTGACGTGGCCCTCGGTCGTCAGGTTGCCCGGCAGGAAGAGGACCGCGAGCGCGAGCCCGACGACTATCGCCCCGAGCCACGCGCCGAGCGTCCGCCACGGATGGCGGCTCGACACGCGCGCCAGCCGCTCGGTCACACCCACGAGACGAGTATGCCGCGCCGCTTACGTGGTGGATAGAGCTGGCTCGTCCTCGTAGATCCGCT
>WNGF01005045.1_pt1 | contig 17006 bp, 17 predicted proteins | sample 5400641 | NCBI WGS metagenome assembly WNGF01 (sample SAMN13153371, study PRJNA577476) | soil metagenome | isolation source: 80 cm soil or saprolite under grassland replicate 2 | place: USA:California | collected 2016-06-15
TCTCGCTGATGCAGCTACCGAAGACGGTCTGCGCGGTCGAGGATCTACACGACGCCGGCCAGCCGCTGATCAGCGTCATGACCCATCCCACGACTGCCGGTGTCCTGGCTAGCTTCGCGAGCCTCGGCGACGTGATCGTGGCCGAGCCGGGCGCTCTGCTCGCGTTCACCGGTCCTCGAGTCGTGCAGCAGACGACGCGCGAGAAGCTTCCCGAGGACTTCGGCCTCGCGGAGCAGAACCTTCGCTTCGGCCACATCGACGCGATCGTTCCCCGGCCGGAGCTCAAGCCCTACGTCGCGCGGCTGCTGCGCCTCTTCTCTCGCAATGGCAACTGATCAGGAGTTGCGCCTGCGCGAGCGCTTGACGCGGCTGCGCAACCTGAACCTGCTCGGCGGGACACGCCTTTCGGGAGAGCTCGAGAAGCTGCAGCGGCAGCTCGAGCGTATCCAGGCGGCGCCGACCGACGAGGAGATCTGGCGCTCCGTCGAGCTCGCGCGTCACCAGGATCGGCCGTACACGCTCGACTATGTGGAGCGGCTCTTCGAGGACTGGGTCGAGCTCCACGGAGATCGGGGCCGCGCCGATGACGCTGCCCTCGTGATCGGCATCGGCCGGTTCGACGGCCGCACGGTCGCACTGGTCGGAAACCAGAAAGGGCGAGACATCAAGGAGCGGACGCACCGGAACTTCGGCATGGCCTATCCGGAGGGCTATCGGAAAGCGATGCGGCTGATGGAGCTCGCCGACCGGCATCGCTTTCCGCTCGTTAGCCTCATCGACATTCCCGGCGCCTACCCGGGTGTCGCGGCGGAGCAGCACGGCCAGGGCGGCGCAATCGCGCGCTCCCAGGAGCTGATGGCGCGCCTCGGAGTACCGACCGTCGCCTGCGTGATCGGCGAGGGCGGCTCGGGCGGTGCCATCGCAACGGCGCTCGCCGACCGGGTACTCATGCAGGAGAACGCGATCTACACGGTGATCTCCCCGGAGGGTTGTGCTGCGATTCTGTGGCGGGACGCGGGCGAGGCGAAGAAGGCCGCAGCGGCCTTCAAGCCCGATGCAGTGCACTGCCTCGAATTGGGCGTGATCGACAGGATCGTGCTCGAGCCCGAGGGTGGTGCCCACACGGACCCGGACGAGTCGGCGCGCCTGTTGGGGGAAGCGCTCCGAGAGTCCCTCGAAGAGCTGGAATCGGTCGCGCCGGAAGACCTGAAGCGCAGACGCCGAGCCAAATTCCGCTCTTTGGGCGTTTACGCCTGAGTCAACTGCCCCGGCTGTGGAAAGCAGCAATGTTCGCGTAGGTTCGAGCAGATTTGCGGCCTGGACGGGGTCCGTCTCTCCACAACATCCACAGCCTTTTCCCCGGACCCGAGAACGACTTCGGGCCGGTAAACCGGCCCGAAGAGTCGACCCCCCCGCTGGGTGGAGAAGCTTTTCGGAGGACGAGAACACTCCTTTGAAGTAGTCGTTGCCAGGCCGTGCGGGGTTGAAACACCGACCGGTTCGGGTACCTCGTGCCCATGCGGTCGATCTGGAGCGGAACCATTTCCTTCGGGCTCGTGAGCGTGCCCGTACGGATGTTCCCTGCCACCGAGTCGAAGGAGCTCCGGTTTCACTTCCTCGACAAGAAGGACCTGACGCCGATCGCCTACGAGAAGGTCAGGCGTGACGACCGGGAGCCGGTCGACCCGGACGAGGTCGTACGCGGGTTCGAGATCGAGAAGGGCCGGTACGTTCCGCTCGAGGACGAGGATCTCGACCGGCTCGACATCGAGCTGACGCACTCGATCGACATCTGCGACTTCGTCTCGCTCGAGGAGATCGATCCGGTCTTCTTCCGCAAGGCCTACTACCTGCTGCCGGCGAAGGGGGCCGAGAAGCCGTACCGGCTGCTGGTACGAGCGCTGGACGAGACCGGCAAGGTCGGAATCGCCAAGGTCGTGATCCGGAACAAGCAGCACCTCGCCTGCCTGCGCACCTATGACGGCGTCCTGCTGCTCGAGACCATGTATTACGCGGACGAGGTGCGAAAGCCGCAGTCGCTCGACGGCGACCTCGGAACGACGAAGCTGCAAAAGGCCGAGGTCGAGATGGCGAAGTCGCTCGTCGAGAACCTCAGCGAGCCGTTCAAGCCGGAGAAGTACGACGACCAGTACCGGAAGGAGCTCCTCGGATTGATCCGCGCGAAGGCGAAGGGCCGGCCTCTACCGGAGCCGGAAGAAGCTCAGGAGGGTGAGGTCGTCGACCTGATGGAGGCCCTACGCGAGTCGGTGGAACGAACGAAGAAGCAACGCAAGAGGGCCTCGAAGCGCAAAGCTTCTTAGGTGGCTCAGAAGCTCACCGAATACAAGCGGAAACGGGATCCCAAGAAGACACCTGAGCCTTTCAGCGGTAAAGGCCGCAAGGCAAAGGATCCGATCTTCGTGGTGCAGCGCCACGATGCCCGCCGTCTCCACTACGACTTTCGCCTCGAGCGCGACGGCGCACTCGCGAGTTGGGCGGTGCCGAAGGGCGTGCCGCTCGAGCCCGGACAGCAGCATCTCGCCGTCCATGTCGAGGACCATCCGCTGGAGTACGCGACCTTCGAAGGAGAGATTCCCAAGGGTCAGTACGGCGCCGGGAGCGTCGAGATCTGGGACCGCGGCACCTACGAGCTCCTCGAGGAGAAGAAGAACGGGGGCCTGACGGTCCGGCTCCACGGAGAGCGCCTGGACGGAACCTGGGCGCTGGTTCCGGCCAAGCTCTCAGGCGACGAGAAGAACTGGCTGATCATCCGCAAGAAGGAGGAGGAAGGGTCAGCACCTCGGCCCGTCGGCACGCGGACCTACGTGCCGATGCTGGCCACACTCGCCGAGGACATCCCCCGCGGAGCCGGCTGGATCTTCGAGGTGAAATGGGACGGCTACCGCGCGATCGCGAAGGTCTCCGGCGGCGAGGCGACGCTGACCAGCCGGAACGGCAATGATCTCACGGCCCGCTTCCCGAACGTGGCGAAAGAGGTCGCAAAGGCCGTCAAGACGCCGGATGCGGTGCTCGATGGGGAGGTCTGTGCCCTCGACGAGGCGGGCCGGTCGAGCTTCTCGGCGATGCAGCAGGGCAAGCCCGGCACGCCACTCGTCTACTACGTTTTCGACCTGCTCGAAGTGGAAGGCGAGTCACTCGCCGACCTCCCACTCGTCGAGCGCCGGAAGCGACTCGAGCGGCTGCTCGACAGGCGCAACCGCAGCGTCCGTCTGTCCGAGGCATTCGACGACGGCGCAGCGCTGCTCGAGGCGGCCGAGCAGCAAGGGCTGGAGGGGATCGTCGCGAAGCGCCTCGATTCGCGCTACACCCAGGGGAAGCGCACCCGCGACTGGTTGAAGATCAAGACCCACGGCGAGCAGGAGTTCGTGATCGCCGGCTTCACGAAGGGCACCGGCCGCCGAGCGTCCAGCTTCGGTTCGCTCGTCCTCGGCTACTACCGCGGTGACGAGCTCGTCTACGCGGGGAACGTCGGCACGGGTTTCAACTCGAAGGAGATCGAGAAGCTACTTGACAAGCTGCGCCCGCTCAAGCGCCCAACCTCTCCGTTCCCCGAGGTTCCGAAGCTGCCGAAGGTGCGCAAGGGCGACGTGATCTGGGTCGAGCCCGAGCTCGTGTGCGAGGTCGTGTTCGCGGAATGGACGCACGACGGCCGTCTGCGTGCGCCGTCGTACCAGGGGCTACGTGAGGACAAGCCGGCCGAGGAGGTGCGTCGCGAGGAGCCGATCACGGACACCGTGAAGAAGGGCACGCGCGAGCTGAAGCTCTCGAACCTCGACAAGGTGTTCTTCCCGGTGGAGGGGATCAGGAAGGGCGATCTGCTCGAGTACTACCGCGCCGTCGCGCCCGTCCTCGTGCCTCATTTGCAGGACCGGCCGTTCACGATGGTGCGCTGGCCCGACGGCATCGAGGCTGGGCGCTTCTTCCAGAAGGACGCGCCCTCACACATGCCGGAGTGGATTCCCACTTTCCGTACGCTCGTGTCGACGCGCGAGTCACCGCGGAAGAAGAAGTGGGTCAACTTCCCGGTGGTGAACGACGAGCTCGCTCTGCTCTGGATGGTGAACATGGGCTGCATCGACATGAACGCCTGGTACTCACGCGTCGACAAGCCCGAGCGCCCCGACTTCGTGCTGTTCGATCTCGATCCGTCACCCGACGTCGGGTTCAGGGAGACCGTTCAGGTGGCGCTCCTCGTAAAGCAGGCACTCGACGCTTTCGGCTTGGTCGGCTTCCCCAAGACATCGAGCGGCGAGGGGATGCACGTGCTCGTTCCGATCGAGCGCCGCCACACGTATGACGACACGCGTCACTTCGCGGAGATCGTCGCCGGCGCGATCGCACGAACGAATCGCGGCCTCGCGACGACCGAGTGGACGAAGTCGAAGCGGCGCGGAGTGCTCATCGACTCCAACCAGAACGGGGAAGGGAAGACGATTGCGTCGGTCTATTCGGTGCGACCCCGTCCGGGCGCGCCAGTGTCGACGCCCCTCCGGTGGGAGGAGGTGAACGAGAAGCTGGATCCACTCTCGTTCACGATGGGCAAGGTGCTCGAGCGCGTGCGCAAGGACGGCGACCTCTTCGAAGGCGTGCTGACCACGAGGCAGCGGCTGAATGACGCTCTCAAGGCGCTCGGCGGCTAGCTATGCAGACGCGGCGGCGACGCGCAGCTCCGGGAGCGAGGGCCGCGGTTGTTCCCGTCCCAGAACTGACTCCAGCGCCGCGACGCAGCGCTGGTCGAACGCAGTTCCGGTTTCGTCCCGCAGCAGGCCGAGCGCGGCCTCGTGGCTCCACGCGTTGCGGTAGACCCGAGGAGAGACCAGGGCGTCGTAGACGTCGCACACGGTCAGGATCCGAGTGTCGAGGAGAGCTTGCCCATGTCGTGCAGCAGGCCGCCGATGGCGAGCGCACGCAGACTGCTCCGCGCCGATGACCCGGTGGTGCCGAGCGCTCAGCCAGCGCCGAATTCGATCCGTGTGACCTGCTCGGCACGCTCTCGCAGCTCGCGGAGCGCACTCGCGACAGCGTCAGGCAGGTCGGCGCCGGCATCATGCTCGATCTTTCGCCCGTCGGCGAGCACGCACACGAACCGATTCCCACGGGGTGGCGCAGCCGTGGCTGTCGGCGCGGGCCCGGCAAGGCGGCGCACGACCGGCTGGAGGGCGATTCCCAGCACGTCGAGGACGGCGACGACACCGAAGAGCTGGTAGTAGCCGGCGTCGTCGATCTCCGCGACGGCTGCGCTGATCGACATCAGCGCGAGTACGACGGCACAGGTCGCGGATGCCCACACCAGCGGGGCGATCGAGGGCGGGTCGGTTGGACGACGCCTTCCGATCATCCCGGCGATCTGCCCGACCGCCGCGGCGGCGGCGATCACGCAGACGTATGACTTCCAGGCGGCCGAGTTGTCGGTGTCGAGCCACACGGCCCAGAGCTCGACGACGAACGCCAGCGCCGAGAGGCCGATCACGGCGCGGCCGAGCGCTTGCTGGCGTCGCTGGTCGATGAGAGCCGTTCCGCGCATGGCAATCAGGGAGACGAGGCCGAAGCCCGCCGTCGTGGCCAGAATCCGCAGCTCGGTCTCACCGAAATCTGCGGCCAGGAGCGCGACGATCGCGATGAGCGCAGTGAGCGAGAGCGCCGCGATCGTCGCGACGAGCAGAAACCTGCGGAGCGCGTCGCCTTCCATCGTCCTGCAGTATTCCGGCGCGGGAGGAGGACGGTGAACAGGCAGGTCGCGGTGATCGGCAGTGGTACGGAGCACGAGGGCCGAGCGGAGGAGGTCGGGCGGCTCCTCGCGGAGCGCGACGTTACCGTCGTCTGCGGAGGCCGGGGCGAGGTGATGGCGGCGGCGGCCCGCGGAGCGAAGTCCGTCGGCGGGACGACGATCGGGATCCTGCCGGGCAAGAACCGCGCAGACGCCAACGAGTGGATCGACCACGTTGTCGCCACCGGCATCGGCCATGCGCGCAATCTCGCCGTGGTAGCGAGCGGAGACGCCGTGATCGCCCTCGGCGGCCGCTACGGGACCCTGTCGGAGATCGGCCTCGCGCTCACGCTGGGGCGCCGCGTTGTCATTCTCGAGCCCGGCTGGGAGATCGACGGTGCGCTACGGGCTGCAACCCCCGCCGAGGCGGTCGAGCTCGCGCTCTCCTAGCCCCCGCGCGCGGCCGCCTTGTCAGCGCAGCTCGGCGCAAAGTTGTTACACGCAGGGTCAGACCCTGGAGTCCGACGGAAACGGCGGTGTTGCTGCGAGAGGAGTGCGACTCCTACACCGGAGTCGAGACTACGACGAACGGCGCCCGCCGGAATCGACAGCGAGGTCCTTGACCAGGTAGAGAAGCGTGTCGTCGACCTCGACCGGCTTGCCTCGGATCAGGATCGCGCCCTGGACGCGCTGTGGCGCCAGATCGGCGTCGCGGTAGCCGAGACGCCGGTAGAGACGTAACGCGCCCTCTTTCGCGACGCTCGTGCCGATGCTGATACGCGTGTGTCCGCGCTCCCGGGCAATCTGCTCGGCCGCGCGCGCGAGCTCCGTGCCGATTCCCTGGCCGCGAAGCTGTGGCGGGACGAAGACATCCTGGATCTCGGGGATGCCGAGGGTCGTGCCGTCCCAGGCGACGTGCGCGTGGCCGACCGGCTCGCCGCCGTCCCAGGCCACGAGGTAGGTCTGCGCTCCGTCGAGGCGCGACAGCGGCAGCCGTGCGTCGACCTGCGGAAGGTCGGCCTCGGTCAGCTCGCGGACGTCGATGCGGCCACCATCCGTCGGAGCAACGTGAGCGCGCCGGCCTTGTCGAGCATCTCGTTCAGGTTTCCGCACTTCGGGCTCTGGACGCAGGAGGGGCAGCCGTCCGCGCACGGGCAGCCTTCCAGCATGCGCGCGGTGTCCTCCACCCAGCCCTCGAAGACGGCGAAGCCCCGCTCCGTGATGCCGACCCCCCCCGAGTGCCCGTCGTAGATGAAGACTGTTGGTCGGTTGGTCTGGAAATGGATGTTGGTCGAGAGTCCGCCGATGTCCCAGCGGTCGCACATCGCCCAGAGCGGGAGCAACGCGATCATCGAGTGCTCCGCTGCGTGCAGCGTGCCGAGGAGCCTCGGCATCTTCTCGAGGCCCTCGAGCTGCTCAACCTCGGGGAGGTACCAGATCGCTTCGGTCTCGAACGTCGCCTCCGGAAGATCGAGGTCGACGGTCTCCAGCGTCGACTGGTCCCGGATGGACTTCTTCTGGTACGCGACGACCTGCTCCATTACCGAGACTCGGCCGAAGGACAGGTCGAGGCCGCAGCGCCGCTCGGTCCGCAGCGTCTCCTCGATCGCCGTGGTCGTCTCCTTCTTCGCCTGCGTGTAGTAGTCGCCCTTGTACGGCGTCACGACGGCCACGCGTGCCTGGAGATCGAGCTCGCGGACGAGGTAGCTCTCCCCGAGGTGCAGGTAGATCGCGCCCTCGTGCACGGTCGAATAGGCGCGCTCGCGCTCGACGAGTCCGAGCACCGTGCCGGTCTGGGCCTCGACGACCCCGAACGTGTCCGGGGTAGTGGAGCGCAGGCCGAACTGGCCGGCCGGATAGTCGCGGCCGGCCCAGACGTAGCCCGTCTTCGTGAGCTTCAAGTCCGAGAGCAGCGCCGCCCGCTCGAGGGCCTCGTCGCCCAGGGTTGCGCGGTCGGCATCGTCTACTGGAGCTTCAAAGGCTGCGGCGCGCACGTGCCCGTCCAGGACCCGCGGGTTGGAATGGTCGAGGATGGCCGCTTCGACTTTGCGGCTCAGCAGCGTGTCCGGCTCGCGCATGAAGTACTGGTCGAGCGCATCCTCGCTGGCGACGAGGACCGCGAGGCCGTGTCCGCGGCGACCGGCGCGGCCCCACTGCTGGCGGAGCGAGGCGACCGTTCCGGGGAAGCCGACAGAGATCGCGCAGTCGAGCAGGCCGATGTCGATCCCGAGCTCGAGCGCGTCGGTTGCCGAGACACCGAGGAGCTCGCCCTCGACGAGCCGCCGCTCGATCTCGCGTCGTTGCGCGGGGGTGTAGCCCGCGCGGTAGGGCGCGAGGCGGGCGGCGACTTCAGCGTCGACCCGCTCGATCGTGAACTTGTGGATCAGCTCGGCGGCCTTCCGGCTCTTGGCGAAACAGATCGTCCTGAGACCGCGCGAAACCAGCTCGGCCATCAGTCGAGACGCTTCCCCCAACGGGCTCGCGCGCAGCCCGAGCTCCGGGTCGAGCAGCTCCGGGTTCCACAGGACGACCGTGCGCTCGGCCCGCGGGGCCGCGTCCCGCTCCACGACGGTCGCTTCGACTCCGGCAAGCGCTCCCGCGAGCTCTCCGGGATTCGCGATCGTCGCCGAGGCGAGCAGGAACTGCGGCTGGGCGCCGTAGACGCCCGCCAGCCGGCGCAGACGACGAAGCACGTTGCCCACGTGCGAGCCGAACACGCCTCGGTAGACGTGCGCCTCGTCGACGACGATGTAGCGAAGGTTGTGGAGGACGTCCGCCCAACGGTCGTGGTGCGGGAGCACGCCGACGTGGAGCATGTCCGGGTTCGTGAGGACGACGTTCGCCCATTTGCGGATCTGCCCGCGCCGCTCGGCCGGCGTGTCGCCGTCGTAGATCGCGGTGCGCACGTTCGGCGCGTCCAGGCCGGCCAGCGCCCGTGCCTGATCCTGCGCGAGCGCCTTGGTCGGATAGAGGTAAAGCGCACGGTTTTTGGGATCGCGCGCGAGGGCGTCGAGGACGGGCAGATTGAACGCGAGTGACTTCCCCGACGCGGTGCCCGTAGCGAGAATCAGATGCTCGCCGCGCGCCGCCGCATCCCAGGCATCGCGTTGATGGAGGTAGAGCTTCAAGAGGCCGCGCTGGGCAAGCGCCTGCGCAACGCCGTCGTGCAGCTCGTCGGGGAATGGGCCAGCCCGCGCGTCTGCCGCTGAGACGACCTCGGTGTGCGCGACTTCCTCGCCCCCGATCAGGTCGTCCCAGAGAGCGGTGCTGATCGCCATTCGGCGATGGTAGCCTGGGGTTACCGGGGTGCCCTGCGGGGCTGAGATCACACCCGTCGAACCTGATCCGGTTAGCACCGGCGAAGGGAGACCGTTCTTTGCTTCCACGCTGTTTGACGATTGCCGGATCTGACTCTGGCGGCGGAGCCGGGATTCAGGCCGATCTGAAGGCGTTCGCGGCGGCGGGCTGCTACGGCATGAGCGCGATCGTCGCGCTCACGGCTCAGAACACCGTGGGTGTGACGGCCGTGCACGAAGTGCCTGCGGAGTTCGTGCGCGCGCAGCTGGAGGCGGTCTTCGACGACATCGGCGTCGACGCGGCCAAAACGGGAATGCTCTTCTCGCGCGAGTTGATCGAGACGGTCGCAGGCGATCTTGGCGCTCGCCACGTCCCCCTCGTCGTCGACCCGGTCATGGTCGCAAGCTCCGGGGCGAAGCTGCTGCAGGATGACGCGGTCGAGACGCTCGTCGCGCGGCTCTTTCCGCTCGCGGCGGTTGTGACTCCCAACCTGCAGGAGGCCGAGGTTCTCGCAGGTGCCCCCGGCTCGCGCCGAGAGCTCGCCGAACGGATCCACGAGCTCGGAGCACGGGCTGTCGTGATCACCGGTGGCCATGGCATTGAGGCGGTCGACCATCTTTTCGACGGCGAGCGGCATCTCGAGATTCCGGTCGAGCGCCACGAGGTCGCTGCGACACACGGCGCCGGCTGTACGCATTCGGCGACCCTCGCCGCGTACCTCGCCAAGGCCTGGCCTCTCGAAGACGCCGCGCGGGCGGCTGCGGCCGCAGCGTCGAGCGCTGTTGCCCGTGGTCTCGTCCACCTCGGGGCGGGCGAGGGGCCGGTAGACGTCCTCGACCTGGAAGGAGTTGCGTGAGCATCTCTCCCGGGGCGACGTTGCGCACGCTCCGCGAGCGCAAGCCGCTTGTCCACCAGATCACGAACTACGTCGTCATGAACGAGACCGCCAACGCGACCCTTGCCCTCGGCGCCCTGCCGGTAATGGCGCATGCGCGCGAGGAGGTAGAGGAGATGGTCGGCCTCGCCGCTGCGCTCGTACTCAACATCGGAACCCTCTCGCCACACTGGGTCGACGCCATGCTTATTGCAGGGAAGGCGGCAAACGCAGCTGGTGTCCCGGTCGTTCTGGATCCGGTCGGCGCCGGCGCAACGACGTACCGCACGGACACGGCACGTCGCATTCTCGAGCAGGTGAACGTGACGGTTCTGCGTGGCAACCAGGGAGAGATCGCGACGCTGGTAGGGGTCTCGGCGGAGGTGCGCGGCGTCGAGTCCATCGGCGTGGGCAGCGAGCCCGCCGACCTCGCTCGCGCAGCCGCGCGGAATCTGCGGCTCGTCGCAGCCGTGACCGGCCCTGTAGATCACGTCTCCGACGGCGAGACCGTCCTCGCCGTGGCCAACGGGCACGAGCTGCTTGCGGCCGTGACCGGCACGGGCTGTATGTCGAGCGCGATCACGGGCTGCTTCCTCGCTGTCAAGCGAGAGAGTCCCTTGGAGGCGGCGGCGGAAGCGCTGGCCGCGTTCGGGGTGGCTGGGGAGGACGCTGCCCGCGGAGCCAAGGGTCCGGGCTCCTTCCACGTCGGTCTGTACGACGCCCTCGCGGCCCTCGACCCGGAGACGCTCGACTCCCGGGCGAAGATCGAATGAAGCTCCACGCGATCGTCGCCGACCTCGAGACGGCCCGCCTGGCTGCGGAAGGCGGAGCGACCGTCGTGCAGTGGCGCCTCAAGAACGTCCCGAGGGTCGATATCGTCGAGCGCGGGCGTGCCACGCGGAGCCTCTGCGCCCGGCACGGCGTGACCTTCGTGGTGAACGACGACGTCGAGGCGGCGTTGATGCTCGGTGCCGAGGGCGTCCATCTGGGTCGTGGCGACGAGGGCGCCGAGCGCGCGAAGGAGCACGGTCTGTTGCTGGGACTTTCCGCCGCGAGCGTCGACGAGGCACGGGCCGCGGACGCCCGTGCCGACTACATCGGCGCCGGCCCGGTCTGGGCGACCCCGTCCAAGCCGGACGCCGATCCTCCGATCGGCATTGATGGTCTCCGGGAGATCTGCTCTGCAGTGTCGGCTCCCGTCGTCGCGATCGGAGGGATCGACGCTACGAACGCCGCCGAGTGCATCCGCGCCGGGGCGGCAGGTGTGGCCGTCGTTCGCGCGGCACGCCAGGCGGCGGCGCTGCTCGCGGCGATCGATGCGGCTCTCTGACGTCGGCGAGCTCGGCCTGCTCGCTGAGCTCGAGCGCCGCGGGCTCGCGCAGCACATCGAGCACGACGCGGCGGAGCTCGCGGGCGGCGTTGTCGTCACGCAGGACGCGCTTGTCGACGGGGTGCACTTCCGTCTCGACTGGATCACCTGGCGTGATCTCGGGTGGCGCGCGGCGGCAGTCAACCTCAGCGACCTCGCCGCCTCGGGCGCGGAGCCGGAGGGATTGATCGTTTCTCTGGCGGTGCCACGGGAGACCGACCTCGCCGACGTGATCGAGCTTTACGAGGGGATCGCGGAGACCGGCGTCCCGGTCGTCGGCGGCGACACGACCGCGTCGGAGCAGGTCGTTCTCAGCGTTACCGCGATCGGGCGTTCCGAGCGTGTCCCCGGCCGGGCCGGCGCGCAGCCCGGAGATCAGCTCGTCGTGACGGGACCGCTCGGCGCAGCGGGGGCCGCCTTCCGCAACGAAGCCTTCGTCCGTCCTCCTCTTCGCCTGGATGAGGGGAGGGAGCTGGCGGCGCACGCGCACGCAATGCTCGATCTCTCCGACGGACTGGCTGTCGACGCTGCGCAGATCGCTTCGCGTTCCCACTGCTGCCTGGTCCTGGAGCTCGAGCGAGTTCCCCTTGCGCAGGGAGCCGCGCTCGACGACCTAGGCTTCGGCGAGGACTACGAGCTGCTCGCTGCCGTCGAAGACGCCGGCCGCTTTCGGGTGGTCGGCCGCTGCGAGCAAGGCGAGGGTGTTTTGCTCAGCTTGAACGGCGAGCCGTACGAGCTAGGCGGCTGGGAGCACTTCGGCTAGGCCGAGAGCCAGGGTTCGAGGGCCTGCTCGTAGCGCTTCCGTGGATAGGCACCGATCACGGTCTCCTTCGCCTCGCCGCCGTGGAAGACGATCGCGGTCGGGATCGATAGCACGCCGTACCGCGCCGCAGTGAGCGGGTTCTCGTCGATGTTCAGCTTCGCGAACTCGACGCGCCCGCGTGTCTCGCCTTCGAGCTGTGCGAAGATCGGTTCGACCGCGCGGCAAGGCACACACCACGGGGCCCAGAAGTCGAGCACGATCGGCGAGTCGGCCTGCAACACGTCCCGCTCGAAAGTGTCGTCCGTGACTTCGAACATGTCCGCAGGGTAGCGACGCATCGGCTTGTTCGGACCAGGCCGGGGTCTGACCCCGGACGTGGCTCCTACAGGCGCCCGCGCAGCGCGGCGAGGCGCAGTGCCGGCACCTTCCAAATGGCCTCCGCGACGATCGCCTTCGACATCTTCGACCCGCCCTCCTCACGGTCGACGAAGTGGATCGGTATTTCCACGACACGGAAGCCCGCGCGCAAGGTGCGATACGTGGTCTCGATCTGGAAGGCGTAGCCCTTGCTCTCGATCGCATCGAGGTCGATCGTCTCCAGCACGCGGCGGCGGTAGCACTTGAAGCCACCGGTGAGATCAGATACCGGTACACCCAGCAGGACGCGCGCGTACCACGATCCTCCGGCCGATACGAACCTGCGGAGAAAGCCCCAATTGCCGACCGACCCACCGGTCACGTAGCGCGACCCCAGCGCGAGATCGGCGCCCTCCTCCACGGCGGCGATCAGCCGCGGGACGCCGGCCGGGTCGTGGGAGAAGTCGCAGTCCATCTCGAGCACGAGCTCGGCGCCGTTCCCGAGCGCGCGCCGGAAGCCAGCGAGGTAGGCCGGGCCGAGACCTTCCTTGCGCTCTCTGTGCAGGACCTCCACGTAATCGAGCTCCGCGGCGAGCCTGTCGGCGAGCTCGCCCGTGCCATCGGGTGAGCTGTCGTCGATGACGAGGACGTCCACGCCCTTGTCGCCGAGGGCGCGCAGCATCGGCTCGAGGTTCTCACGCTCGTTGTAGGTCGGGAGGCAGACGACGGCCCGGGGCACCCGCGTATATTCAATCTATGGTGGGACGAACAACCCTTGCAGCTTTCCGAAGTCTCCCCGCAGGACGGGAACCTGGCCCCATCAACGTGTAACTGGGAGCCGTAGGCTGGCCGGCGCTCTGCCTCGCAACGTCGATGTGGCCGAGCAGCTGGAGCTTCTGGCCGATCTCCTGGAGCTGGAAGGCGAGGCGTCCTTCCGGGTGCTCGCCTACCGCCGTGCTGCCGCGCGCATTCGCGAGACTGCAGGCTCGGTTGCGGAGCTTGCTCTTGCGGGCCGGGCAAAGGAGCTCTCGGGAATCGGCAAGACGATCGAGGAAAAGATCGTCCAGGTCATCGAGGACGGTGAGATGCACGCGCTGACCAAGCGCAAGAAGATCACCCCTCCTGAGGTCGTCCATTTCATGCGGCTGCCCGGGCTCGGCCCGAAGACGGCCGCCCGGATCTGGCATGAGCTCGGCGTGACCACGATCGAGGAGCTGAAGTTGGCCGCCGAGCAGGAGCAGCTGCGCACGCTGGCCGGTCTCGGAGCCAAGACCGAGGAGCGGATCCTCAAGGCGCTTGCCGAGAAGAAGCAGGAACCCTCCGACCGCCGCCTGCTCGGTGACGGACTCGGTGCGCTCCTCGCCGTCGTCTCCGTCCTCCGTGAGCATCCGGCGGCGGTGAAGGTGTCGGAGGCGGGGAGCGCACGACGGCGCAAGGAAACCTTCCGCGACCTCGACATCATCGCGACCGCCAAGGATCCGGCGGCGCTGATCGATTACTTCACGAAGCTGAAGTGGGTGATCGAGGTCGTTGCCAAGGGCCCGACGAAAGCGACCGTGCTCTCCAACGAGGGGCTGCGCTTCGATCTGCGCGTCGTGCCGCCGGAGTCGTACGGCAACCTCTTGCAGCACTTCACGGGTTCGAAGGACCACAACCTGGCACTGCGCGAACGCGCGGTGAAGCAGGGTCTCTCGGTCTCCGAGTACTCGATCACCGTCGTCGAGACCGAGAAGGAGCTGAAGTTCGCCGACGAAGCGAAGGTGTACGACCGGCTGGGCTACGAGTTCATACCGCCTGAGCTGCGGGAAAACGCGGGCGAGCTGGAGGCGGCACGCAAGGGCGAGCTGCCGAAGCTCGTCGAGCTCGAGGACGTCAAGGGCGACCTCCACTGCCACACGACCTGGTCGGACGGCCGGGACACCCTCGAGCAAATGGTGCTGGCGGCTCGTGCGCGGGGATACGGCTATCTCGCGGTCACGGACCATCCCCGCAGGACGCTCGCTGAGCAGAACCTCGACATCGATGCGCTCAACGAGCGTCTGAAGCCGTTTCGGATCTTGAAGGGGATCGAGGTCAACATCCGTATCGACGGCTCGCTCTCATTGCCGGATGAAGTGCTGGCCGAGCGGGACTGGGTCCTGGCCTCGCTCCACGCCGCCTTCGACCGGAACGCGACCGAGCGTGTCCTCGCGGCGATGGACAATCCGCACGTCGACTGCATCGGGCATCTGACCGCGCGGAAGATCAACATCCGGCGTCCCGCGGACGTTGACATCGCTCGTGTCGTCGAGAAGGCGGTCGAGACGGGCACGTTCCTCGAGATCAACTCGCAGCCCAATCGTCTCGACGTGCGTGACACACATGCGCGACTCGCAGCCGAGGCGGGAGTGAAGATCGCCGTCAACACCGACGCGCACCAGCTGAGCGCCCTCGAGCACATGGAGATGGGGGTCGCACAGGCACGTCGTGCCTGGCTGACGAAGGAGCAGGTGCTGAACACGCGCAGCTGGCCGCAGATCAAGAAGCTGCTCAAATGAGCTTCCGCGAGGACGGCGCCGCGGCGCTCGACTGGGCTGCGCGCTACCTCGAGCGCGTCGGAGACTTCCCCGTCCTCGCGCAGGTGGAGCCCGGCGAGATCCGCTCGCGCCTTCCGGCTCTGCCGCCGGAGAGGCCCGAGCCCTTCGCGGATGTCCTCCGCGATCTCGACGAGATCCTGCTCCCTGGAATCACGCACTGGCAGAGCCCGCGCTTCTTCGCGTACTTCGCCGTCAGCGCAGCCGAGCCGGGGATCCTGGCGGAGCTGCTCTCGGCGACACTCAATTCCGTCGCCTTCATCTGGCGGACGTCGCCGGCGTCGACGGAGTTGGAAGCTCTGACGCTCGACTGGGTGTCGCAGCTGCTCGCGTTGCCCGCAGGCTGGCACGGACACATCGAGGACACGGCCTCGGTCTCGACCATTGCGGCGCTTGCCGCCGCGAGGGAGGCAACCGGCGGGCGGGTGGTCGTCTGCTCCGAGGAAGCGCACTCCTCCGTGGAGCGGGCGGCGCGGCTCCTCGGCCTCGAGACGCGCAAGGTGCCGGTCGACGAGGAGTTCCGGCTCCGTGCCGACGCCGTTGATCTCACCGATGCGGCTGCAGTTGTGGCGACGGTTGGGACGACGTCCACGACCTCGGTCGACCCGGTCCCCGAGCTCGCCGACGCGTGCGCGCACGCTGGTGTCTGGCTGCACGTCGACGCCGCGTACGCGGGCTCGGCGTGGGTCTGTCCGGAGCTGCGCTGGTCCCAGGCCGGCGTCGACCGCGCGGACTCGCTCGTGGTGAACGCCCACAAGTGGCAGTTACGTTTTTGCGAAGCATGGCCTGGGTCAAGTTCACGAATGAAGCTCCGACGCCGACCACGTAATCCAGCTCGTCTGCAACCATCCGACTGATCCTCCGGCTTCTGTTCGTAGGGTCCGGTAGCGCCGGTCTGAGTGCACGGAAACCGCAGCGGCAGGACTGTGATGAGTCACGCCCACAAGGGCGGACAAGCTCCTGATCAAGCCAGCAGCGGGCGCCAGACCGGCGCCGCCGTGCCGCCCGGAGAGATCACTCCCAAGGCACGCAACGCGGCCAGTCACCCGAAGAGTCACAAGCAGCACGGAGACACCAGGCTGGCGACGGCCCCAGACAGACCAACCCGGCGAGTCTCACAGATGCCCGAGCGAGCGCGCTACCAGCCGCCTCAACAGGGGGGTGTCGTCGCCGGATGATCATAGGGCGTTCAGCGGTCGATCATTCGCTGAGCGCTTTCGGGGTAACGCTCGCCCTCCGCGGTGATTTCCACAGAGGCGCTTTCGATCTCTCGAGGTCGTCGGCGGTCGCCGTCACGAGTGCTGGCTCAGCAGGAAGTCGAGCGTCGCGCGGTTGAACGTCTCGGGGTCCTCGTGGAGCCCAGCGTGCGAGAGATGCTCGAAGACCACCAGCTCGCTCCCGGCGATCCCGCTCTTGAGCGGCTCCGCAAAGCGCGTGGAGCAGACGAGGTCGCGCGCCCCGAACGTGATCAGCGTAGGAACGTCGATGTCGCCCAGTGCCGCGCTGGCGTCGTGGGCGATGACCGCATCGGTCTGGGCCAGGAACGCGTCCACCGGCTGGGCGGGGCGGCCACGCACGAAGTCCACCAGCGTGTCGACGAACTCCGGCCGCTCCACGTACATCTCGGGCGTGAAGCACCACGGGAAGATGGCCTGGATCACGACGTCCGCGACGGTCGGCAGCGTGGACGCGAGCGTCCGCCACTGCTCGACGACGATCTTCAGATAGTCGTCGCTGGCGTGCCAGCCGCTGTGCAAGGAGAGCGAGCGCACGCGGCGCGGATGGCGGGCGGCCAGGTGGATGCCCACGGCGGCGCCGAACGACATGCCCGCCACGTGGGCCCGCTCGATCCCGATTGCGCCCAGGAAGGCGGCGACCTGGTCGGCATGGCCGTCGGTCGAGTACGGTCCTGGCGGCTTGTCGCTCTCGCCCGAGCCGGGAAGGTCGATCGCGATGCAGCTGAAGTGCTCGGTGTACGCCGGCAGCTGGAACGCGTAGCAGGCGTGGTCCGCGGACGTGTAAGGGATCAGCAGGAGCGGCTCGCC
>WNGF01005051.1_pt1 | contig 17003 bp, 10 predicted proteins | sample 5400641 | NCBI WGS metagenome assembly WNGF01 (sample SAMN13153371, study PRJNA577476) | soil metagenome | isolation source: 80 cm soil or saprolite under grassland replicate 2 | place: USA:California | collected 2016-06-15
GGCCCCGCCCGGCGCCCGCCCGGCGCCACCCGCGAGAGGGATAGTGACGGGTTGCCTGGCCTGCGCGGCTGCACGCGATGGCTTTTCGACGTGACCTCGTCGCGTTCGTCGGGCGGACGGAGCTAAGCCCCGCGCCCCTTGGCCGTGTTCACCAGGTGATCGCAGCCGCGCGCGGTGAGCGCCATCATCGTCAGCGTCGGATGCTTGTCGCCCGTGGACGGAAACGCGTTGCCGCCGAAGACATACAGGTTCGGAACGTCGTGCGTCTGGCAGAACGAGTTCAGCACACCCTCGTTCGGGCTGACGCTCATCCGCGCGGTGCCGACCTCGTGAATCGATCCGCCGAGCGGACGGCGTGCGGCGTTGCCGCCGCGGACAGGCGCGCTCTGCGGCGCCCCCGGGCCGCCGGGAAATCCCGCGGGCCCGCCGCGCGGGGCGCTCGGCATGACCTCGCCACCCGCTTTCGTGAACAACTCCTCAGCGCGCTGCTGGAAGTCCTCGATCAACTTGTAGTCGTTGTCCGAGTGCGTGAAGTGGATCTTGAGGACCGGAATCCCCCAGTGATCTTTCACCTCGGGATCGAGCTCGACGAAGTTCTCCTTGCGCGCGAGCATCTCGGCGCCCGCGTTCCAGATGCGCGCCTGCGCGACGTAGCGGCTCTTGATCTCGCGCTTCCACTCGGACCCGTAGCCGGGGAAGTTCGCCGCGAATTGCGGATACTCGGTCTGTCCGCCCGTCGCGTTCATGACGTATCCGCGGATGAAATCCTTGCGTTGCGTCTTCTCGTCGATGTTCTGGAAGTTGGGAATCGTGATTCCGGCGGACTTCCCGTCGTCCAGCCGGCTGGGGCCGCCTTTCAGCTTCGGCAGGATGCCGCTGACGCCGCCTCCGCCGACCTGGTCCATCATGTAATACCCGAGCAGGCCGCTCGAATTCGCCAGGCCGCCGCTTTCTGAGAGCAGAAGCAGCCGCGTGTTCTCCAGCGTCGATGCCGCGAGGATCACGTACTGCGCGTCCACATCGACTGACTTCATCGTGTGGCGCTCGATGTACGTGATGCCCTGCGCCCGGTTCTCCTTGTTCATGCGCACGCGCGCGACGACGCTGTCGGTGCGGATTTCGAGGTTTCGCGTCTTCAGTGCCGGCGGGATGGTGACGGCGATCGGGTTGAACATCGCACCGGTATCACAGCCGTTGACGCAGTTGCCGCAGTAATGGCACGCGGCGCGGCCGTTGTGCGGACGCGTCAGCTGCGCGAGGCGGCGGTGCGTCGACGTCCAGCCGAGACTCCTTGCCGCTGCGGTGAAGATCGCCTCCGCGCAATTGAGCGCCATCGGCAGCAGGAAGGGACCGTCGGGAAACTGCGGCAGGCCGAGCTTCTCGCCACTGACGCCGATGAAGCTCTCGACGCGGTCGTAGTACGGCTTCATGTCCGCGTAGCTGACCGCCCAGTCCATGCCGTAGCCGTCGCGCGACGCCGCCTTGAACTCGTAATCCGCCATGCGGTCGGTCGCGCGCGCCCAGTGCAGCGTGCGTCCGCCGAGGCAGCGCGAACGTCCCCACGAGTACACCGTGCCCGGTGACGTCGTGTAGGGGTTCTCCGAGTTGTCCAGCATGATCCGGTAGTTGCGCTCGCTGCCGGAGTAGCGCCGCAGCAGCCCAGGCTTTCCCTGCCCGCGGTAGTCCATCTCGTAGAGAAAGGTGTGACGGAAGTCGGCCGTCGGCTCGACGCGCGCCCCCGCCTCGAGCATCAGCACCTTCAGCCCCGCCTGTGCGAGCTGCATTGCGGCCCACCCACCGCATGCTCCGGATCCAACCACGATCGCATCAAAGCTCTGGGGCATATCGTTCTGAAATCCCTAATCCCTGATCGTCGAATCCCTGATCGTCGAATCCCTGATCGTCGAATCGCTGAATCCCTGAATCCCTGAATCCGCGAATCCGTGGATCGGTGAATCGGTGGTTTTAACCCGACGACCCGCGAACTACAGCGTTCTGTGCTCCGGATGATCGCAAGCGGGAAACTCCGCATTCACGGAGTTCCCCCGGTAGTCGAGCGTCTCTATCATCCCGGCGCGCGACGTGAAGAACGCGAACGTGTTCTGCTGCTTGATCAATCGATACGCGGAATACGCCGGATGGGAGGCGTCGCGATCCACTTCAGGACGGGCCATCGCGGCGACCATCGCGGCGCGTCCCGCAGCGTCCGCGCCATGGAATCCCGCGGTCTTCAACGCGCCCATCGCGTCGCGCCACTGGCGCTGCGCGTCAGGATTCACACCCGTCGATGCATCCAGAACGAAGTCGATGAAGTGCGCGCAGCGCGCTTCGCGCGCGCCCGGCGTGTCATCGGTCGGGATCAGGATCTCGGTGAACGCCTGCAGCGCGTCGAAGTCGCCGCTGTCGAAAAATTTCGGCTGGTAGTTGCGGAGCAGCGGCGGCTCGGGAGGCGCCGGGCTCGACGCGTGCTGGTGTGAGATGCCCTGCTGTAGCCATGCGGCGAAGAAGTCGGCACCGCCAGCCGCCGCCGCGGCGCGCAGCGCCATATCGATGAGATCGCGCCGTGAAAGCAGCATCTGGAGCGCAAATCTATAATCACCGGATGGTCCGCCGCAACCTTGTTATGGCTCTCGCGCTGCTGTTCGTGACCGCGACCGCCTCGAGCGCCTCCGCGCAGGTGCGGCCGCGCCCGAAACCGGCGCCGAGCACGGCGGGGCGTAAAGCCCCGCCCCGCGACGAACCGTTTAGAACGCCGCTCACGCTCGCCGAGATGAGCAACAAGCAGGCGGTAGTCGAGACGTCGCTCGGCACGTTCATCATCGACCTGCGGCCCGACGTCGCTCCGAATCATGTCGGCTACTTCATCAAGCTCGCCCGCGAGGGCGCATACAACGGCACGATCTTTCACCGCGTGCTCGCACTCGCGATCATCCAGGGGGGCGATCCGCTGTCGAAAGATCCCGCGAAGGCGAAGCTGTATGGCACGGGCGGACTCGGTGTGCTGAAGCCGGAGTTCAGCACGACGGAGCGCGCGACCCGCAGCGCAGTCGCGGCGGTGCTGCGGCCGAACGATCCGGATTCAGGCGGCTCGCAGTTCTTCGTCTGCGTCACCGACCAGCCGGCGCTCGACGGGAAGTACACGATTTTCGGCCGGGTGTCGGAAGGCATGGACGTCGTGCAGAAGATCTCGCAGGTGCCCGCGGACTCGAACGGCGCGCCGAACGAACGAGTGACGATCACGTCCATCACGATTCGTGACACGCCACCACCGGAACCGGAGCCGTTCTCGAGCGAAACACCGGCGCAGCTCGCGCAGTATCGGGCCGTCCTTGACACGACGCTGGGCGCGATCACGATCGAGTTCTTCCCCGATAAGGCGCCGGAGCACGTGCGCAACTTCCTGCGTCTCGCCGAGGCTGGCGTCTTCGACGGCACGGCGTTCCACCGCGTGGTCCGCGGCTTCGTCGTGCAGGCCGGCGCGCTCAACACGCGCGGTCCGCTGACGGGGAAGCAGCAGAAGTACGTCCACACGCTCCAGCCGGAGTTCAACGGGACGAAGCACGTGAAGGGGATTGTGTCCATGGCGCGCGGCGACGATCCCGCGAGCGCGACGACGTCGTTCTTCATCGTGACGGGAGACGCGAGCTCGCTCGACAACAAGTACACGGTGTTCGGACGCGTCGTCGACGGCATGTCCGCCCTGGACGCGATCGAGCAGGCGCCGGTCAACGGCGAGACGCCGGTCACCCGAATCGAGCTCAGCCGCGTGCGCATTATCGAGAAGTAGCCGCCGCGCGGACGCGCGCGAGGCTCAGCGATTCGAAGATTCAGCGATTCGACGATTGATCGATTCGTCGATCAGGGATTGCCGATGGGCGATTAGGATTCTCGATTAGGGACGAGGGATTTGTCATTGCCACGCCTGGCATGCCGCTATAGGCGATAATAGAAGGATGGCCGAAGGGCCAGGCCGCGATAGACGCGGCTGTATTGAAGGGAATACGGAAAGTTTTGGCAGACACACGACTCAAGATTGCGGTTTTCATCGACTTCGACAACATAGAGATTGGCGTCAAGAACACGCTCGGTGTGCAGTTCGACATCGGCGTCGTGCTCGAAGCGCTGCGGGAACGCGGCGACGTCGTTTCGAAGATCGCCTACGGCGACTGGACGCGCGCGGGGGACTACAGCCGCTCGCTGACGCAGCACGCGACGAAGCTGGTGCAGCGCAACCTGACGCCGGGCGGCGACAAGAACGGCGCCGACATCAACCTCGCCCTCGACGCGCTCGAGATGGCGTTCACCCACAGCCACATCAACGCGTACGTGATCGTCGGCGGCGACAGCGACTTCATCACCCTCGTCGAAAAGCTGAAGCAGTACGACAAGCAGATCTTCGTCGTCGGCGGACGCGCGTTCACGAGCATGGTAATGCAGCGCAACTGCCACGAGTTCATCGCGTACGAGAACCTCGTGGGCGGATCGCGCCGCAGCGCGGATCGCGGGCGGCAGAGCGCTGGCGGATCGCAGACATCCATCGAGCAGGCGGTGCCGCTCGTGCGCCGCGCGCTCAAGGTGCTGAGCGATCGCGAGGTCTCGCCGCAGCTCGGCCTCTTGAAGAGCACGCTCCTGCAGCTGGATTCGACGTTCTCTGAACGCACGTACGGCGCCGGCAGCTTCCGCGATTTCGCGCAGAAGCTCGCGTCGGCGGGGCACGTGATGCTGCGCGAGTCCGGTCGGAATGTGCTCGTCGAAGCGGTCGATGGCACGCCGGCGGACGAACCGCGCCCGGTACAGCCGCACGCGGCGCATGCGCCGCACAAGCGGGAGAAGCCGCGCGAGGACGCGCAGGAAGCCGAAGCGCCACAGGCAGACGGTGGACCCGAGCCGCGCACGGCGGACGGCATCCGCGAAGTGCGGCGACTGTTCCAAGCCGCGCAGAATCCTCCCCGCTGGCCGATGTACATCCGCCAGGCGAAACAGTTTCTCCGCAACGTCGATCCGACGTTCGACGAGCGGAAGTTCGGGTTCGCGACCCTCGTCGATCTGCTTCGCGCGTGTCAGCGCGACGGCGTGTTCAGGATCGAGCGGGATCGGCAGGGCGTGATGCGGCTGTTCCCCGGCAACATCATGCAGGTGCCGGTGGAAGACGATCGCGACGAGGACAGCCGCGGCAATGTCGCAGAGGAGCCCGCGGTGAGCGAGGCGGCAGGCGCCGCGTGGGCGCCGCCTGAAGCGGCCGCGGAAAACGAGGTCGTCGAGGCGGACGCGGTCCAGGAGATCAGCGCACCCACAGGAATCGTCGACGGGGAAGCGTCGGCGCAGGCCGCGCAACCCGAATCGGGCGCGAAGGGTCGCCGGCGCGGGCGCCGCAGGAAGCCGGACGAGGCGAAGGGCGCGACGGAGAAGAAAGCATCGCGTGCCCGCAAGTCCGCCGGCGGGACCGCGAAGCCGCGTGCGCCGAAGAAGGGTGGGCGTAAAGGCCAGCCTCACCCGGTCGCCGAGGGAGTCTAACTCTCCTCAATTCCATCAAAGAGGGGGAGGGGCACTTCTTCCCGCGGTTCCTCGGGATCGACGAGGTTGTGCACGCTGACGCCGAGCAGCCGCACCGGCCGCCGGCCGGCCTCGGTTCGATCGAGCAGCGCGATCGCGCGCGCGGCGATGTCGTCGAGATCGCACGTGGGCGGCGTGTGCGAGTGGCTGCGCGTGATCGTCGTGAAGTCCGAGTACCGCACCTTGATCGTCACGGTGCGGCACGTCAGCCCCTTGCGCTCCAGCCATGCGGCGCCGTCGCGCGCCATCTCGTCGATCTCGTGGCGGATCTCGGCGAGGTCGGTGAGATCCTCCGCGAACGTATTCTCGGTACCCGACGACTTCGCTTCCTGATGCGGCTCGACCGGGCGATCGTCGATGCCGTCGGCAAGCTGCCGCAGCCACTCCGCGCCGCTGCCCACCGCGTCGCGCAGCACATTGGGATCGACGGCGCGCACGTCGACGAGGCGTTCGATGCCGCGTTCGCGCAGTCGCTGGGCCGTGACCGGGCCCACGCCCCATAGCGCGTCGACCGGCAGCTTGTGCAGGAACTGCTCGACGCGCTCGGGGGCAATCACGGTGAGGCCGTCAGGCTTCTTCCAGCCGGACGCGATCTTTGCCAGGAACTTGTTCGGCGCGACTCCGGCAGACGCAGTCAGCCCGGTCGTGTCTTTGATCTCGCGCTTGATGCGCTGCGCCACCGCCTGCCCGAGCGTCTCGCCCCACGTGTTCTCCGTGACGTCGAGATACGCCTCGTCCAGGGAGAGCGGCTCCACGAGCGGCGTGACGGACCTGAATATCGAGAACACCTGCTGCGATACCGCCTGGTAGCGCGAGAAATCAGGCCGCACGATGACCAGCGACGGACACATCCGGACCGCCCGCGCCATCGGCATCGCGGATCGGACCCCGAACTGCCGGGCTTCGTAGCTGGCGGCCGCCACGACGCCGCGATGTTTCGGATCCCCGCCCACCACCACCGGCAGGCCGCGCAGGTGCGGCTTGTCGCGTTGTTCGACGGACGCGTAGAAGGCATCCATATCGATGTGGAGGATCCGGCGCATAAAGTTGTCTAATAAAGGTTTGAGATGCGGACTATTCTAGTCGTCCTCGTCGCTGCGTTCGCTGCTGCCTCCCCCGCCGGCCTGAAGGCCGGCACCACCGAGTCTTCAGCGCCACCCGCGGGATCCACTTCGGTATATCAGAATGAAATACGCAAATACCGCGCGCAGCGCGAGGCGGAGCTGAAGGCGGACGACGGCTGGCTTACGGTCGCGGGGCTGTTCTGGCTGAAACCGGGGGCGAATGTCGCGGGCAGCGCGGCGGCGAGCGACGTGCGCCTGCCGGCGAAAGCCCCCGCACGCATCGGCGTGTTCGAGTTGAAGGACGGCAAGGTGACGTTCGCCGCGCATCCCGCGGCACAGGTGACGTCCGCGGGCAAACCCGTCGGGCCTCAGCCAATCGCGGCGCCGAGCGACGAGGAAACAGCGCTCGCCGTCGGCGACCTGCGGATGTTCGTCATCCATCGCGGGGATCGCTTCGGCATCCGCATGCGCGACATGAAGAGCGCCATGCGCGCGCAATTCAAGGGACTTCGCTATTTCCCGATTCGCACGGAGTATCGCATCCGCGCGAACTTCATTCCTTACAATCCGCCGCGCACGGTCGCCGTGCCGAACGTGCTGGGCCAGAACCCTGAAATGGAGAGCCCGGGATACGTGACGTTCACGCTCGACGGCAAGTCGCTGCGCCTCGAGCCGGTGTACGAGGACGATGAGAAGAAGGATCTGTTCTTCATCTTCAAGGACACGACGAGCCGCGACGCGACCTACCCGGCTGGCCGCTTCCTGCATGCGGACCTGCCGAAGGACGGATTCGTCACGATCGATTTCAACAAGGCGTACAACCCGCCCTGTGCATTCACGGATTTCGCAACGTGCCCGTTACCGCGGAAGGAGAACCAGCTGCCGGTGCGCATCGAGGCGGGCGAGCTGGCGTATCACGGGCCGACGAAGTAGGAATGGCTGACCTGACCAGCCTCCGCTAAAGCTACGGCGGTCCGCCGGAGCCTTGGCGAAGGCGGAAGGTCAGCACCACCGCCGTCATCTCGGCCGCGACGGCAGGCAATATGTCGTCGTTCCGGCGGGGGGTCGTGGGTTCCTGAGAAGCCCGACCGCGGATGCGGTGGTGGCCTTTTCATTGCCAGACAAGGGAAAAACGGAACGATAAAATAGACGGGTGACGACCCGCACGCTCTCCCGCGACGTTTCCGCTCCGCTCTCAACCAACCTGCACCTGCTGCGCTGGGTCCGCAAGATGGCGGACCTCGTGCAACCGGCGTCCATTCACTGGGTGGACGGATCCGAGGAGGAGCATGAGTTGCTCTCCGAGCAGATGCTCCGCGCGGGCACGCTCGTTCGCCTGAACGAGGATCTGTGGCCCGGCTGCTTCTATGCACGATCCGACCCGAACGATGTCGCGCGCGTGGAGTCGCGCACGTTCGTCTGCGCGCTGTCGAAAGACAACGCCGGGCCGACGAACAACTGGGTCAACCCGTTCGAGATGCGCGCGCGGCTGCGGCAGATGTTCAACGGCGCGATGGCCGGCCGCACGCTGTACGTGCTGGCGTTCAGCATGGGCGTGCCGGGCTCGCCGATGTCGCGCATCGCGGTGCAGCTGACCGACTCGCCGTATGTCGTCGTCAGCATGCGCACGATGGCGCGGATCGGGCTGCCCGCCCTGCGCGAGATTGACAAGGACACGCAGCGCGTCGTGCCCTGCATGCACAGCGTCGGCATGCCGCTCGCGCCGGGGCAGCCGGACGTGCCCTGGCCATGCAACCCGGAGAAGTACATCGTCCACTTCCCCGAGACGCGCGAGATCTGGTCGTTCGGGTCGGGGTACGGCGGCAACGCGCTGCTCGGGAAGAAGTGCTTCGGCCTGCGGATCGCGTCCAACATCGCGCGCGACGAAGGATGGATGGCCGAGCACATGCTGATCCTCGGCGTCGAGGATCCCAAAGGGGAGAAGACCTACATCTCGGCGGCATTTCCGAGCGCGTGCGGCAAGACGAACCTCGCGATGATCGTGCCGCCCGACGCGATGAAGGGCTGGAAGGTGACGACGGTCGGGGACGACATCGCCTGGATCAAGCCGGACGCGACCGGCCGGCTGCGCGCGATCAACCCCGAGGCGGGTGTCTTCGGGGTCGCGCCGGGCACCTCCGCGAACACGAATCCGAATGCCATGGCCACCGTCGCACGCAGCACCATCTTCACGAACGTCGCGCTCACTCCCGACGGGGGCGTGTGGTGGGAGGGCATGACCGATGCGCCCCCTGCCGAATGCCTCGACTGGCGCGGCGAGAGGTGGACGCCCGAAATTGGCCGCGCGACGGGGAAGCCGGCCGCGCACCCCAACGCGCGGTTCACGGCGCCGCTGTCGCAGTGCCCGATCGTCGATCCCGACTGGGAAGCGCCGGAGGGGGTCCCGATCAGCGCGATCGTGTTCGGGGGACGCCGCGCGCATACGCTGCCGCTCGTGTACCAGTCATTCAACTGGAGCTCGGGTGTGTACGCCGGCGCGACGATGGGTTCGGAGACGACCGCGGCAGCGACCGGGAGCATCGGCGCGCTGCGCCGCGACCCGATGGCGATGCTGCCGTTCTGCGGCTATCACATGGGCGATTACTTCCGCCACTGGCTCAAGATGCAGCGCGTGCTCAGCGAAACGCCCAAGATTTTCCAGGTGAACTGGTTCCGGAAAGACGCGGCGGAGCGGTATCTCTGGCCCGGCTATCGCGAGAACATGCGCGTGCTGAAGTGGATCGTCGACCGCGTGCATGGACGCGTGCTCGCGAAGGAATCGCCGATCGGCTGGATGCCTCGCTACGAGGACTTCGACTGGCGCGGCCTCGACGTGCCGAAGGAGCAGTTCGACGAGCTGCAGCGCCTCGACCCCGCGCTCTGGCGCCGCGAGGTCATTCAGCACGAGGAGCTCTTCATCGAGCTCCACGATCACCTGCCGCCGGAGATGGTATACGAGCGCGAGCTGCTGATCTGCCGTCTCTGAACGTCCGGCCTCCGTCCCGATCCCCCGGACAACCGCAACCACACAGTGTGGCTGCGGTGTTTTGACCCGTTCGATCCCAGCTGGTCAGATATCAAAGTACAACGCGAACTCCCAGGGATGCGGCCGAAGGCGAATAGCATCGACTTCCTTCAGGCGTTTGTAGGTCAACCAGACGTCAATGACGTCGCGGGTGAACACGTCACCCTTCAGCAGGAAGTCGTGATCCTTTTCCAGCGCGTCGAGCACGTCACCGAGACTGCCGGGCGTCTTGGCCACCTTGGCCAGGTCTTCGGGTGGGAGATCGTAGAGATCCTTGTCCAGCGGGCCGGGCGGGTTGATCTTGTTCTGAATGCCGTCTAATCCGGCCATCAGCATCGCGCTGAATGCCAGGTATCCGTTTGCGGTCGCATCGGGGAACCGGACCTCGATCCGTTTGGCCTTTTCGCTGCGAGAGTACAGCGGGATCCGGACCGCCGCGCTGCGGTTACGCTGGGAATAGATCAAGTTAATCGGCGCCTCGTAGCCGGGCACCAGTCGCCGGTACGAGTTGGTCGTCGGCGCGCAGAATGCCAACAGAGCCGGCGCGTGCTTGAGAATGCCCCCGATGTAGTAGAGCGCGGTCTTGCTCAGGTCGGCGTACGTGCCGCGTTCGAAGAACAGGTTTTTCTTGCCCTTCCAGAGACTCTGGTGCACGTGCATGCCGGAACCGTTATCCTGGAAGATCGGCTTGGGCATCAGCGTGACGGTCTTGTTGTGGCGGCGTGCCACCTGTTTGATGACGTACTTGTACTTGAGCATGTTGTCGCCCATCTTGAGCAGCGAATCAAACCGCATGTCGATTTCGGCCTGACCGGCGGTCGCCACCTCATGGTGGTGCACTTCGATCTTCACGCCGACCTGCTCGAGCGTGAGCATCATCTCCGTGCGGATGTCCTGAAGTTGGTCCATGGGCGGAACCGGGAAGTAGCCTTCCTTGTATCGCGGCTTGTACCCGAGGTTCGGTTTCTCGTCTCTGCCCGCGTTCCAGAATCCCTCTTTGGCATCGATGTAGTAGAACCCGTGATCGTAGCCCTGGCTGAATCGGACGTCATCGAAAATGAAGAATTCCGCTTCGGGACCGAAGTACGCCGTGTCCGCGATCCCACTGGACTTCAGGTAGTTCTCCGCTTTCGCGGCGATGTGGCGGGGATCGCGCGAGTACGGCTCGCCAGTCACCGGGTCCTTGACGTTGCAGATCACCACAAGAGTCGGGACGGCGGTAAACGGATCCAGGAATGCCGTCGCAGGATCCGGCATCAGCAGCATGTCGCTTTCCTGAATCTCCTGAAAGCCTCGAATGCTCGACCCGTCGAATCCCATGCCCTCCTCGAAGGCATCCGCGCTGAACTCGCGGGCCGACACCGTGAAGTGCTGCCACAATCCCGGCAGGTCGACAAACCGGAGGTCCACCGCCTGGACGTTTTGCTCCTTGATCAATGACATGACATCGGCAGATTTCATCGGTCCTCCTTCAGCATTGAAGATTGGGTGCTGCGTAGGCTGAGGCATGGGCGAGCCACGTGCCGGCTTATTCAAACTCGTTTGATTTGGAGACCGCCGACACCCTGGGGCGCGACATCATAAGCCATTACTCGAAGACCATCAACACCTGGAATGCTGGAAGTCTCTCGAGCCTTTCGTCGATCGAGGCCCGGCGCCTTGGGCTAAGGTTGAAGGACGCGGCGGCGGCGCCGCCCTGGAGTCTCGCGTCGTGACGGTCTCACCATCGGACCTGTTCCTTTCGCCCGACCTCACCGAAAGAGATGCGCAGCACTATCTGCAGGTGCTCGGATTTCGCGACCCGGCCGGTGCCGATCTGAATCTGAAGACGATGGCCGACGGACCGCAGGTCCGGGAGACGCTCGGCGCCTTAGCTGATTTGCTGTTGGACACGCTGAGGCGCACCCCCGATCCCGACGCTGCATTGGTCGGCCTGTCGCGGCATTTGGCCGCCCGGACAGCCAAGGTCACGTTTCTTCAGTACCTGCGCGATGATCCGAAAGCACTCCAGGTGCTGGTCGAGATCCTCGGAACTTCCCCGTTTCTGAGCGAGATTCTGATTCGACGCCCCGAATATTTCCATTGGTTGATGTCGATAATCGACCGCACCGCGCCCGACCTCTTCGACGACGACGAGATCGACCCGTCGCCGGCAGCGGGCGTCATCGGTCTGAACGCGCTCAAGCGGTTGAAGCGGCAACACATGCTGGGAATCGCCGCACGCGATATTCTCGGTCGAGATACCCTGCAGGTAGCCAGCGCGCACCTTTCAGCGCTCGCCGACCTGGTCGTCGGCCGAGCGTTGGACATCGTCGCTCGCGAGCGACTCAGCGCGGAGGGCCGCGAACGATTGCCCGGGCGGTTCGCCGTCATCGGCTTAGGGAAGCTCGGCGGCGAGGAACTCAACTACAGCTCGGACATCGATCTGATCTACGTGTACGAGCCAGAGAGGGAGGACGACCCGGAACCGCACGACTTCTTTCACCGTCTAGCGCGGAAACTCACCGCGGCGCTTACCGACCATAGCGAGGAAACCTACCTCTATCGGGTCGATCTGCGGCTCCGACCGATGGGGCGCGGCGGCAACATCGCCCATTCTCTCCAGCAGCTCCGGCAGTACTACGAGACATGGGGCGTGACTTTCGAGCGATTTGCCATGATCAAGGCGCGGCCGATTGCGGGTGACGTGGCACTCGGCAGCCGATTTGTCGAAGCTGTCGAGCCGTTCGTCTATCGCAAGTACCTGGACCACGCGGCGCTCGAGGAAATGTACCAGCACAAGACGCTCGTGGATCGCACGATTTCCCACTCCGAGCGGAACCGCAACGTCAAGCTGGGACGCGGCGGTATTCGAGAGGTGGAACTTTTCACCCAGGTCCTGCAGCTGACTTACGGCGTGAGGCATCCGGAACTGAAGCAACGCAACACGCTCGCCGGCCTCGACGCGCTCCGGCGCATCGGCCTCATCTCAGAGGCTGACGGCGATGCGGTCGTGCGCGCCTACATTTTCCTCCGGACTGTCGAGCATCGGCTTCAGATTGTCCAGGAAAGTCAGACCCACACCCTGTCGAACAGCCGGCAAGACCTCGCGATCTGCGCCCGCCGGCTGCGCTTCGAGAGTGTCGAAGCGCTGGAAGCCGAGCTCGAGGCTCAGCGCCAGCGCGTCCACGAGGTGTACCGCGGGCTGTTCGAGCGCCGACCGGGGACGGGCGATTTCCATGCGCGGCAGTTCTTTCGAATCCTTGCCAATGAGCTTCCGGAAGCCGAAGCTCTCGCTCACCTGACCGACAGCGGATTTCGCGACGCCGCTGCGGCACTCGCGGCGATCCATGCGTTCGTGCCGCACGTCTCACTCGCGAGCGCGCCGACGGCTGCACGCAACGTGCTCGCCAACGTGCTGGCCGCCTGCACCGAGCAACTCGCGCGTTGCGCGCGTCCGGAACGCGTGCTGATGCGGCTCGAACAGCTCGCGGTGCACACCGGGGGCGCGGTGATGCTGGGTCGAAGCCTGCTCGAGGACACGACGCTGCGCGAGGTGCTCATCGACGTGCTCGATCACGGGGAACTGCCCGCCCAGCGGCTGATTCGAGATCCCGAGCTGCTCGACTCCCTCGTCCTCCCGATTCCCACCACCGATGCGCTCAGGCGGTCGCTAGATGCGAAGCTGGCGGCCATGGAGCGGTTCGATCGCGCGGAGCGCATGAACGAGCTGCGTCGATTCAAGCGGCGTGAGGAGTTCAAGATCCTGGTCGGATGGCTGGCCACGGCGTCGCTCGACCGGCTTCTCGAGGAATTGACGCTGCTGGCCGACTACTGCACCGTACGATCGGCGCGGTGGCACGCTCCTGCGCCTCTAGACGACCCGGCCGCATCGTGGGCAATCGTCGCACTTGGAAAGCTCGGCGGAATGGAGCTCACGGTTCATTCCGACCTTGACCTCGTGATCGTGTACGAAGACCAGCGGGATCCCATGGATTCCAAGCTGCGATGGCAAGAGTTCGTCGAGCTCCTCCAAAGGTTTCTGGCCGAGCCGACCAGTGAAGGCGTCGCTTACCGAATCGACACTCGCCTCCGTCCGGAAGGGACGAAGGGGCCGCTTGCGATTCCCCTGCCGGCCCTTGTTCGCTATTTCGACGAGCGCGCGCAACCCTGGGAACGGCTCGCCTGGACGCGGGCATGCATTCTCGGCGGTTCGCCGAAGCTGGCCGAACGAATCTCGAGCGCCGCCGGGGCGTTCGTGTACGGGCCATGGGATGCGCGGATGCCTGGGTACATGCATGGTATCCGGACGCGGATGGAACGCGAGATAGCGAAGGAAGGCTCGTCCAAGATCGATTTCAAGGTCGGTCGAGGAGGTCTGGCAGACATCGACTTCCTCATCGAGCTCGTTCAGATTCGAGAAGGTCGAACCAGGCCCGAATTTCGCGTGACGGGAACGCGCCACCTGCTGGCGGCCTTGCCGTCGACGCCGTACATCACGCCCGGAGAACGCGATCAACTCCGCGACGCGTACGGGATCATGCGCACCCTCGAAACGCTCGCGAGGCTGGACTCGGATGCGAATATCAGCTGGATCGTGCCGGATCCCTCCGTGCTGACTGCCCTCGGGAAATGGATGGGCCTGGCGGATCCTCCGGGCGAGCGCCTGCTTTTCTTGTACCGCGAGACGACGGAACGCATCCGCTCCATCTATACGGCGGTACTCAGACGGCTCGACGATCGACTGTCGAACTGAGCCCGCACTAAGCCGAATTGTCGTTTGACTCCGAGTCGAAGCCAGCAACGAGCTTCAGCAGAAGCTCGAATTGCTCCGCGCGAGATCCTCTGCGCGCTTGTGTGAGACGTTCGCCGCGCGAACGCAAGCGGAAAATGTCGATCAGACAAATTTGTCTGAGACCGCGCAGGTTCTGTCGAAGTTCGTCAGAACGCATTCCGGCGCTTGAAGCGCGCATCAGCCGTGCGGATAATAAGCGCTTGGACTTGCGGCTTCATTCTCCCTCTTCAGGGCGCGACGACTAAGAAAGGACAAAAACGTCATGGGTTCGGCTTCTACAGGCGATGCCATTCGCAACATCAGTCACTGGGGTACCACGCTCGGCCAGCGGCCCGTCACCGCGGCGACGAAGAAGATGACGGACGAATTCGGATCGCTCACGTTCAACGATGAGGTGCAGCGCGCCCGCCTGCCGAAGGACGTGTATCGTGCGCTCCGGCGCGCGATCGCGCACGGCGAGGCCATCGAGGCGTCGGTCGCCGACATCGTCGCCAGCGCGCTGAAGGACTGGGCGGTCGAGCACGGCGCGACGCACTACACGCACTGGTTCCAGCCGATGACCGGCATCACCGCCGAGAAGCACGATTCGTTTCTTTCGCCGACGCCCGACGGCCGCGCGGTCGCGGAGTTCAGTGGCAAGGAACTGATCAAGGGGGAGCCCGACGCGTCGTCGTTCCCCTCCGGCGGCATGCGCTCCACGTTCGAGGCGCGCGGCTACACGGCATGGGATCCCACGAGCCCGCCGTGGCTGCTCGTGACGCCGAACGGCACGACGCTGGTCATCCCGACCGCGTTCGTGAGCTGGACCGGCGAGGCGCTCGACAAGAAGACGCCGCTCCTCCGGTCGATGGAGGGGCTGTCGAATCAGGCCGTCCGGATCCTGAAGCTGTTCGGATCGAAGGCGGAGCGCGTGTACACCACGTGCGGCCCCGAGCAGGAATACTTCCTGATCGATCAGCAGTTCTATTTCACGCGGCCGGACCTCATTAACGCGGGACGCACGCTGTTCGGTGCCAGGCCGCCGAAGGGGCAGGAGATGGAGGACCATTACTTTGGCTCCATCCCCGAACGCGTGCTGGCGTTCATGCACGACCTCGAGCGCGAGCTGTACCGCGTCGGCGTGCCCGTGAAAACGCGCCATAACGAGGTCGCGCCCAGCCAGTACGAGATCGCGCCGGTGTTCGAGAACGCCAACGTCGCCACCGACCACCAGATGATGACGATGGAGTTCATGCGGCGGATCGCGCCGAAGTACGGCCTCGCGTGCCTGATGCACGAGAAGCCGTTCGCGGGCGTCAACGGGTCCGGCAAGCACCTGAACTGGAGCATGAGCGACGATCTCGGGAACAACCTCCTGAGCCCGGGCGACACGCCGCACGACAACATCCAGTTTCTCGTGTTCTGCGCGGCGGTGCTGCGCGCGGTCAACAAATACCAGGGCCTGCTGCGCTATGCCATCGCGAGCGCCGGCAACGACCACCGGCTCGGCGCCAACGAAGCGCCCCCGGCGATCCTGTCAATCTTCCTCGGCGACATGCTGACCGACATCTTCAGCCAGATCGAAAAGGGAGACGCGAAGACGACGAAGTCGGGGGGGATCCTCGACACGGGCGTGTCAGTGCTGCCGAAGCTGCCGCGCGACGCGGGGGACCGCAACCGCACGAGCCCGTTCGCGTTCACCGGCAACAAGTTCGAGTTCCGCGCGGTGTCTGGCGGCCAGAGCATCGCGTTCCCGAACATCGCGCTGAACGTCGCCGTCGCGGAAGCGCTCGACTACATCGCGACCGAGCTCGAGAAGGCGGTCAAGGACGGCAAGAAGCTCGACACCGCGGTGAAGTCGCTGCTGACGAAGATGATCAAGGAGAACAAGCGGATCATCTTCAACGGCAACAACTACTCCGCGGAGTGGGAGAAGGAAGCCGCGAAGCGCGGGTTGTTGAACCATCGCACGTCGGTCGACGCCTATCCCGAGCTGATGAAGCCGGATGTGGTCAAGGCGTTCGAAAAGTACGGCGTCCTCAACGAACGCGAGCTGCGCGCGCGATACGACGTCGCCCTCGAGCAGTACAACAAGACCATCAACGTCGAGGGGCAGCTGATGGTGCTGATGGCGAACCGCTACATCCTGCCGTCCGCGCACCGCTACACCGCGCAGCTGGCGCAGAGCGTCGCGGCGGTGAAGGCGGCGGGCGTCACCGGCAAGCAGGCGAAACGATCGCTGGAAGAGCTGACGACGCTGACCGATGAGTTCAAGCAGGAGGCCGACAAGCTGCAGGACCTGCTCGAGCACGAGGGAGGGGACGCGGACAAGCACGCGAAGTACTTCCGCGACAAGGTGGTGCCCGCGATGGCAGCGCTGCGCGAAACGGGCGACAGTCTGGAGTGCATCGTCCCGCACGACGTCTGGCCGCTGCCGACGTACCGCGAGATGTTGTTCGTGAGGTGAAAGCCGAATCCCTCGTCTGTGACTCCTGATCGAAGCGGGTCTAAGTGTTGACGGGCACCAAGGCGTATCCAAGCTGTTTGGCGTTGGCGGCAATCCGCTTGACTCGAGCTTGGTGATACCGCGTCTCGTACGCGGCGGCGC
>WNGF01007489.1_pt1 | contig 17003 bp, 15 predicted proteins | sample 5400641 | NCBI WGS metagenome assembly WNGF01 (sample SAMN13153371, study PRJNA577476) | soil metagenome | isolation source: 80 cm soil or saprolite under grassland replicate 2 | place: USA:California | collected 2016-06-15
CGTCGCCCCAGACGCCACGGCATCAACGGGAGGAGGCAAGCGGGACCGGCTTTCCCTGGACGGTGAGGCCGCCGAGCGTCTTCTCGATCTTGCCCACCACGGCCTTCGGAAGCGGAGCGTAGTCGAGCGCCGCCGCCGACGCCTGGCCCTCGTGGACCGCCCACCACAGGAACCGGACCAGCGCCTCGCCCTTCGCCTTGTCGGCCTGGTCCTTGTAGACGAGCAGGTACGTGAACGAGGCGATGGGGTAGGCGTTCTTGCCCGCCGCATCCGTGATCGACACGCGGTAGTCCGCGGGGACGTCGACGCCGGCGGCGGCCTCCGACGTGCTCTCGATGGACGGCTTCACGAACACGACGTCGTGGTTCCTGAGGAGCGCCATGGGCAGCTTGTTCTGGTTCGCGTACGCGAGCTCGACGTACCCCACGGCGCCCGGGGTCGCCTTCACGAGGCCCGTCACGCCCTCGTTGCCCTTCGCGCCCAGGCCCGCCGGCCACCTCACGCTCTTGCCGGCACCGACCTTGCTCTTCCACTCCGGGCTCACCTTCGCGAGGTAGTCCGTGAAGATGGCGGTCGTCCCGGAGCCGTCGGAGCGGTGGACCACGGTGATGGCCGTGTCGGGCAGCTTCGCGCCGGGGTTGTCCTTCGCGAGCGCGGGGTCGTTCCACTTCGTGATGCTCCCCAGGAAGATGCCGGAGACCGTCTCGGGAGTGAGCTTCAGGCCCTCGATGGGGGTGTTGTGGGTGACGACGACGGCGCCGAGCACCGTGGGGACGTGCTGGATGCCGGGAGCCTTCGTCAGCTCCTCGTCCGTCATCGGGGCGTCCGAGGCGCCGAAGTCGACCGTCTTCTCGGTGATCTGCTTGATGCCGCCGCCGGAGCCGATGGACTGGTAGTTGAAGCGGAGCGCGGGGTTCTTCTTGTTGTAGTCGCTGAACCACTTGGAGTAGAGCGGGAACGGGAAGGTCGCGCCCGCGCCCGTGATGAGCAGGTTCTCCGCCTGCGCAACGCCACCTACCGCGAGCGCGAGCACCGCTGCCAGCACCTTCGTCATGAGCCTCTCCGATCGTCGTGTTGGGTTGGCCCGTTTCTAGGCTGGGCAGGTGACGGTTGCGTGACGCCGCCGTGGAGGTGCCGTGAAGGTTCGGCTCGCGGCACGCGGCGGCCTCGTCAAGAGGCCGGGAGGCGCACCCAGAAGCGGCTGCCCGACGCCCCGCTCTCGACCCCCACCTCGCCGCCTTGCGCCTGCACGAGGTGCTTCACGATGGCGAGGCCGAGGCCTGTCCCGCCCTGATCCCGGCTCCGCCCCGGGTCGGCGCGGTAGAACCGCTCGAAGACCCGCGCGAGGTGGTGGCGGTCGATGCCGGGGCCGGTGTCCGCGACGGTGACGACGACGCCCTGCTCCGCGCGCGCCCCGCCGACGGTGATCCGGCCGCCCGCGGGCGTGTACTTCACCGCATTGTCGACGAGGTTCACGAGCACCTGCTCCAGCGCGCGTGCGTCGGCGCGCGCGGCGAGGCCGTCCGCCACGTCGCGCGCGAGCTGGAGCCCCTTCTCGGCGGCGCGATCGGCGTGCAGGTCGAGCACGCCCTGCGTGAGCGGGGCGAGCTCGACGCGCGCGAGCGAGATCGTCCACTGTCCCGACTCGATGCGCGACAGGTCGAGGAGGTCCTGCGTGAGCTGGGAGAGCCGCTCCGCCTGGCGCGCGATCATGCCGACGAAGTGACGGGCGCCTTCGGGGTCGGCGAGCGCGCCCGCGAGGAGCGTCTCGGCCGCGCCGCGGATGGCGGCGACCGGCGTGCGCAGCTCGTGGCTCGCGTTCGCGACGAAGTCGCGGCGGATCGCCTCGGCGCGCTTCGCGTCCGTCACGTCGCGCAGGAGGAGCAACACCTCACCCCGCAGGAGCGGCGCCAGGTGCGCGAGCCAGACGCGCCGCGTCGCAGGCGTGTCGACCTCGAGCCGCCGCGGGTGGCCCTCCAGCGCCCGCCGGACCGCCTCCGCCAGCTCGCCGGAGCGCGTGATCTCGAGGAGCGAGAGCCCGGCCGCCCGCCCCCCCGGCGCGAGCGCCTCGAACGCGGCGTTGGCGACCCGCACCAGCCCGAGCTTCCCGTTCACGGCCGCGCCGTCCGCGAGTGCGGAGAGCAGCTCGCGCTCGGGCTCCTCCTTCGTCTTCGCGCGCTCCTCGCGCGTGTGGACGAGGCCGCCCAGGAGCTCGAGCTCGGCGGGGATCTCGGCGCGCGGGCCGCCCGCCAGCTCGTCCTGGAGCGCCCGGATGGCGGCGTCGAGCTTGCTCCCGCGGAGCTTCGCCATCACGGCCCGGTCACCCCCGCTCGGACGGCAGCACCAGCCGATACCCGATCCCGCGCACGGTCTCGAGCAGGTCGCGCGCCGATCCGAGCTTCTCGCGCAGCCGCTTCACGTGCGTGTCCACCGTTCGCGTCTCGACCTCGCTCGACATCTCCCAGACGTCCGAGAGGAGCTGCTCGCGCGACTGCACGCGCCCGACGCGCGTCATGAAGGTGAGGAGCAGCCGGAACTCGAGCGGCGTGAGCACCACCTCCTCGTCTCCGACATACGCGCGGTGCGCCTCGACGTCCACCCGGATCGGGCCGACCGGCTCGAGGGGCCGCTCGCCACCCCGAGGCGGCGCGGCGCCGCCCGCGCGCCGGAGCACCGCGCGGACGCGGAGCACGAGCTCGCGGACGCTGAAGGGCTTCGTCACGTAGTCGTCGGCGCCGAGCTCGAACCCGACCACCTTGTCCACCTCCTCGCCCTTCGCGGTGAGCATCATGACCGGCACGTGCTTCGTGCGCGGCTCGGACTTGATCGCGCGGCACACGTCGGTGCCGGAGACGTCCGGCAGCATGAGGTCGAGCAAGACGAGGTCCGGGACGCGGCGGCGCAGGTGCGCCTGCGCCTCCGCGCCCGAGGCGGCGAGCAACGTCTCGAACCCCGCCTGTCGCAGGTTGAAGTCGAGCACCGAGAGCAGGTCGCGCTCGTCGTCCACGATGAGGATGGCCGGCACGACGGAATCCTACAGCAGGCCAGCATGGCGGCAGCGTGCCAGTGGCGCGACATCCGCGTGAACCGCGGGTGGATGAGCCCTCCTCGGGCCTCTTCCGGACGCCTGCATGGACCCACCCGAGCCTACAGGCGCCCGCTTGACTTGTGTCGCGCCCTTGGCGTCAGCTCACCCATCCGCCTTCCGACGTCCGGAGCGACAGCCACGCCTCCCGACAGCCATACCGACGGCCGCTCCCGCGGCCTCATGGGGCGCCTCGCGCTTCACCCGGCCGCGCTCCGCGAGGACGTGAGCCAGTGGTTCGAGGGGTTGTCGTCGGCGGGCGCGACCGCGATCGCGGTCGGGCTCATGCTCTGCGTCGCGGTCGGCGACGAGCTGACGGGCGCCGACGTCTCCTTCACGCTCCTCTACCTCGGTCCCATCGGCTTCGCGACCTGGTTCGTCTCGCTGCCCGCCGGGATCTTCCTCTCGACCGCGAGCGCGCTCGCGTCGTTCGCGGTCGACCTGTCCACCCGCAGCGTCCCGCTGCCGGGCGTCATCCTGGCCTGGAACGTCGTGGTGCAGCTCGGGGTCTTCCTCGCGCTGGTGGTGCTGCTCGCGGCGTTGAAGGGGCGCCTCGTGGCGGAGCAGCAGCTCGCGCGGACGGACCCGCTGACGCTCGTCTCGAACCGGCGCGCCTTCGTCGAGCTGGCGGCGGTGGAGCTCGAGCGCGCGCGCCGCACCGGCCGCCCCCTCACGGTCGCCTACCTCGACGCGGACGACTTCAAGTCCATCAACGACCGGCTCGGCCACGCACAGGGCGACGCGCTCCTCGTCGCCGTGGCGGCGACGCTCCGCGGCGGGACGCGCGTGATGGACTCGGTCGCGCGGCTCGGGGGCGACGAGTTCGGCCTCCTGCTCGTCGACACCGACGGCGAGACCGCGAAGGCGCTCGTCGAGCGCCTGCGCGCCGAGCTCGCCGCGCGCATGGGCGAGAACGGATGGACGGTCTCCTTCTGCATCGGCGCGGTCACCTTCGCGGCGCCGGCGCGCTCGGTCGACGAGATGCTCGGGCACGCCGACCAGCTCATGTACGACGCGAAGCGCGCGGGCAAGAACGCGGCGCGCTTCGAGATCGTCGAGCGCCAGGCGGCGCTCGCCGCCGGCGGGCGGGCGATCTCGTAGCGGTGGGGCGGGCTGCGCACCGCTCGCCGGGTCACGACCCGGTCGTCACCCTGAGGTGGAAGCTCTTCGCGCGCGTCAGCGCGAGCAGGCCGTGCCTCGAGAGCGAGAGGCCGAGCCCGGAGTCCTTCCAGCCGACCCACGGCAGCGCCGGGTCGAGGTAGTCGCAGCGGTTCATGTAGACGGTGCCGGCCTCGATGCGCCGCCCGAGCCGGAGCGCGCGCTCCTCGGAGCGCGTCCACACCGACGCGCTGAGGCCATAGCGGCTCGCGTTCACCCGCGCGACCGCCTCGTCGTCGTCCGCGACCGGCTCGACGATCGCGAGTGGGCCGAAGCTCTCCTCGCGCACGACGGCGGCGCCGGGCGGCGCGCCGGCGATGAGCGTGGGCAGGAAGAAGCGCCCTCGCCCGCCCAGCGTCGCAGGCTCCCCGCCGCACAGGACGCGGGCGCCACGCGCGCGCGCGTCGGCCACCTGCGCGGCGAGCTCCCCGGGGGCCTCCGGCGTCGCGAGCGGTCCGAGCGTCGTCGCGTCGGCTGCGGGGTCGCCGGGCGAGTAGCCCTTCGCCGCGGCGAGCGCCGCCGCCAAGAACTCGGAGTGCACCTTCGCGTGCACGTAGATGCGCTTCACGCCGCAGCAGCTCTGGCCGGCGTTGTAGAACGCCCCCTCGACGACGTTCGGGACGGCGAAGGCGAGGTCGGCGTCCTCGGCGACGTACGCCGCGTCCTTGCCGCCGAGCTCGAGGACGACCGGCAACAGGCGCTGCGCGGCGGCGCGGTGGACCTCGCGCCCCGCGGCGTTCGAGCCGGTGAGCGCCGCCAGGGCGACCTCCGGCCGCGCGAGCACCTTCGCCACCACCTCGTGCCCGGCGACGAGCGGCTCGACGAGCCCCTCCGGCGCGCCCGCCTCGCGGAAGGCGCGCGCGAAGTGGCCAGCGCAGAGCGGGGTGCGCGAGGCGTGCTTCAGGACGACCGCGTTCCCCGCCAGCACCGCCGCCGCCACCACGTTCACCGCCGTGAGGAGCGGGTAGTTCCAGGGCGCGACGTCCACCACCACGCCCAGCGGCTCGCGCGCGATGAAGCGCTCGAAGCCGGCCTTCCCGGGCAGCCGCTCGTCGGCGAGCGTCTCCTCCGCGATCGAGGCCAGGTGCGTCGCCCGCGCGACGCAGGTGCCCACCTCACCCCGCGCCTCGGCGATGGGCTTTCCCATCTGCCGCGTGATGTCGCGCGCCACCTCCTCGCGGCGGGCGGTGAGCGCCTCGCCGAAGCGGCGCACCAGCGCGGCCCGCTCCGTCACCGGCACGCGGGCCCAGGCCCGCTGGGCGGCGGCGGCGCGGTCCACCGCCGCCATCGCCTCGGCCTCGGTGGCAAGCGGCAGCTCGCACGCGACCTCGCCGGTGAACGGGTCGTCGACGCGCAGGGTCCGGGTCCGGTCGGTCATGGCGGGAAGGATAACGCCGGGCCCCGCCCTCTCCCGCTCCCTTTCCGAGTACATTGCGCCGATGAAATTCTTCGCCACCTGCGCCAAGGGTACCGAGGGCGCGCTGCGCCGCGAGCTCGCGGCGCTGAAGCTGCGCCACGTCCGCGGCGACCGGGGCGGCGTCGCGTTCGAGGGCGAGCTCGAGGCGGGCATGCGCGCCTGCCTCCACGGCCGCGTCGCGATGCGCGTGCTGCTCGAGCTCGCGAGCTTTCCCGCCGGCGACGCCGACGCGCTGTACGAGGGCGTGCGCGCGGTGGACTGGAGCCCCTGGCTCACCGCCCGCACGACGCTCGCCGTCGAGGCAACGGTCCGCGACTCGGCCCTCACCCACTCGATGTTCGTGGCGCAGAAGGTGAAGGACGCGGTCGTCGACGCCCTCCGCGAGAGGCTCGGCGCGCGGCCGGACGTGGACCCGAAGGATCCGGACATCCGCATCGTGCTCCACCTCGCCCGGGATCACGCCGACCTCGCGCTCGACCTCGCGGGCGAGCCGCTCCACAAGCGCGGCTACCGCCTCGGCATGACCCCCGCGCCGCTCAAGGAGACGCTCGCGGCGGCGGTGCTGTCGCTGGGAGGCGTCGATCCGGAGCGGCCCTTCATCGACCCCATGTGCGGCTCGGGGACGCTCGCCATCGAGCACGCGCTCCGGGCGCGGAAGCTCGCGCCGGGGCTCTCGCGCGCGTTCGGGTTCCAGCGCTGGCCGTCGTACCGCGGCGGGCTCCAGTCCACCTGGGATCGCATGAAGGAGGAGGCGCGGCGCTCGGCGCTCGCGGCCGCGCCGGCGCCCATCGTGGCGCGCGACCTCTTCGCGAAGGCGCTCGACGCCGCTCGCAAGAACGCGGCCGCCGCCGGCGTGGCGCAGGACATCCGGTTCGAGAAGGGCGACGTGCGCGACCTCGCGCCCGCCGCGGACGCGGCCCCGGGCACGATCTGCACGAACCCGCCCTACGGCGAGCGGCTGATGGGCAGAGGGGACCGCGAAGGCGCCGGCGAGGGCCGAGGTCGAGGTGGTCCTCCCTCTCCCCGACCGCGCGGCGAGGCCCGGGGAGAGGGACGACACCAGCGGGAGGAACGGCCCCAGGACGATCGGCGCGCGGCGCACGTCTCCCAGCTCAAGCTCCAGGGCCTCTACCGCGGGATGGCGGAGGCGCTCGGCCGCTTCCACGGCTGGAACGCGGTCTTCCTGTCGGGGAGCGCGCTCCTCGAGCAGGAGATGCGGGTCAAGCCGGAGGTGACGCACCGGCTGTGGAACGGGCCGCTCGAGGTGAAGCTGCTCAAGTACCGCCTGCGCTGACCCACGATCACTTCACCTTCACCCCCATCGCGAGCCCCTCCGCGGTCGGGAGCATCGTCGCCCGGAAGCGCCCGCCGGACGCGAGCCGCTCGGCGAAGGCGCGCAGCGGCGCGACGGCGCGCGCGTCCTCGCCGCCGGGGCGCGCCTCGTGCACGTGGCCGAAGGCGAACGCGTTGTCGGCGAGCACGAGGCCGCCCACGCGCAGGTGCTGCTCCGCCCACGCGAGGTAGGCGGGGTAGCCGCCCTTGTCGGCGTCGATGAAGACGAGGTCGAACGGGCCCTCCCGCTCGATCGACGGGAGCCGCTCGAGCGCGTTCCCCACGTGGATCCGCACGAGATCCGCGACGCCCGCGCGCTCGAACGAGGTGCGCGCGACGTCGGCGTGGTGCCGCTCGAGCTCGAAGGTGTGGAGGATCCCGTCGGGCCCCATGCCGCGCGCGAGGCACACGCCGCTGTATCCGCCCAGGGTCCCGATCTCGACCACCTTCTTCGCGCACACGGCGCGCGTGACGACCTCGAGGTGGAGGCCGTCCATCCGCCCGACCTGGATGCCCGGCAGGCCCTCGCGGGCGCTGCGCTCCCGGATCTCGGCGAGCACGGCGTCCTCCGGCGCGAACGTCTCCTCTGCCCAGCGCGCCAGCGCCGGGTCGCCCTGTCCGAAGCCCTTCTCCGACGGCGAGCCCATGGTCCCTCCTACCGCTCGCTCTTCGCCTCGAGCGCGGCCCGCCGCGTCCGGAGCTCGGACAGCGTCCTGTCGTCGCGCTGCGCCGGCGGCAGACCCTCGGCATGGGCGATCGCCTCGCCGAGCGCCGCATCGAGGGCCGCGCGGTCGCCTTGCCTCTCGAGGATGCTCGCGGCGAGCTCATAGATCTTGAGCTTCCGGGGCCCGTACGCCTTCGCGAGCGCGCGCTCCGCCGCGGCGCGCGCCTCGGAGAGGCGCCCCATCTCGCGCAGGAGCAGCGCCTGGCGCGCGAGCGGGTTGTAGTCGTCCGGCAGGGCGCGCTCGGACGACTTCAGCGCCGGCAGCGCGCGGCCCGGGTCGCCGAGGGTGAGCGCGGCGTTCACGCGCGCGCTGTCGAGCGCGGCGCGCGCCTCGGCCGAGGGCGCGCGCCGACCCTCCTCGGCCAGGAACCTCCACCACCGCTCGGCGAGAGAGCGCGCTCCCGCCTCGTCGCCGCGCGCCTCCCGCGCCTCGGCGAGCGCCTCGAAGAGGCCGGAGCGGTCGTCCGCGAGCAGCGACGGCAGCGCGAGCGCCTCGCGCGCGAGCGGCTCGAGCGCCGCGACAGCGGGCGCGCGCCAGGCGGCGTCGGGCGGAGCGGACGTCGCGCAGGCGAGCCCGGTCCCGACCACGTTCGCGAACGACGGACCGCGCGGCAGCCGCGGGCCCTCCTCGCGCGCGGTGGCGGCGCACGCCTCGTATCGCCGAGCCGAGAGCTCCCCGAGCACGAGCGACTCGACGGCGCGCGGCCGGCGCGACCACCGTGCTCCACCCTTCGCGAGCGCCTGGCGGTACGCGGCGAGCGCTTCGTCGAGGCGTCCCTCGGCGTTGGCGCGGTCGGCCTGGGCGAGGATCGCCTCGGCCCCACCGCGCTCGCGCCGCTCGCCGTCGGCGAGGAGCTTGTCGATCTGCTCGACGCTGGCGCTCCCGAGCCACTTCAGGACGGCCTTCTCCTCCTGCGGCTCGACGACGAGGAAGGTGGGCCAGACCTGCACCGGGAACCGCTCCAGGAACCCGGCGTTCCTCGCGTTCTCGGTGTCGATGCTGAGCCAGACGAACCGCCCGGCGTGCCTCGCGAGCCGCGCGTCCGGCAGGACGTAGGCGCGCATGAAGCGGCAGGTGTGTCACCACGGCGCCCAGGCGTCGACGAAGATCGGCAGGTCCTTCGCCTTCGCGAGGGCGAGCGCGCGAGGGTAGTCGTCCTCGATGACACGCGGCGCGGCCGCCGCGGGCGTGGCGAGCACCAGGACGAAGGCGACCGAGGCGGCCGAGGCAGCGGGGAGGCGCACGCCGTTCTCTTAACGCCTGGGCCGCTCCGGCGCGAGCTACGACCGCTTCAGCGAGAGCCCCATCGTGAACCGAGCCACCGGCTCTTCCCCGTACTTCTTCGGGACCGTCGCCACCACCTCGATCGGGATGGTGACGCGCTCGCCGGTGGCGTCCGCCTGCTCGATCGCCTCGCGGACCCTCGCCCCGTCCCTGGACCGGAACACCACGTCGCCGTCGGCCCGCTTGAGGAACTGCGCGTTCAGGTCCTTGAAGCTGAGCTTCACCTTCCGGTGCTTGCGGAAGATGAGCCAGGCCGCGTTGAGGCCGGAGGCCAGGTCGGCGCCGGCGCAGAGGACGCCCACGTAGACCGAGCCGAGGTGGTTCTTCGTGCGGAAGTCGAGCGGGATCTTGACCACGCAGCCCTCGTCGTCGAGCTCGAGCACCCGCGGCCCGAGGAAGAGCAGGCTCGGGATGCGGAGCGAGATCAGCCGGAGGAACGCCGTTTCCTTGAGGAGCACGGCGCGCAGTGTACCGCGCGATGCGGCGCAGCGCCCGGCGGAGCGCGGGCGCCGGCGTGCCGCTATACCCCGCCGATGCTCGGAGCGTTCCACCCGCTCGTCGCGCGCTGGTTCGAGCGCCGCTTCGGGACCCCCACCGAGCCGCAGGAGGCGGGCTGGCCCTTCATCCAGGCCGGACGCGACACGCTCGTCTCGGCGCCGACGGGGTCGGGCAAGACGCTGGCCGCGTTCCTCGCCTGCCTCGACCGGCTCTTCCGCCAAGGCCTCGCGGGGACGCTACCCGACGAGACCGAGGTGCTCTACATCTCGCCGCTCAAGGCGCTCGGGAACGACATCGAGAAGAACCTCGCGGCGCCGCTCGCCGAGCTCACGGCCGCCGCCCGCGAGGAGGGGCTCTCGCCGCCGCCCGTGCGGGTGATGGTGCGCAGCGGCGACACCCCGCAGGCGCGCCGGCAGGCGATGCTGCGGCGCCCGCCGCACGTGCTCGTCACGACGCCCGAGTCGTTCTACCTGCTCCTCACGAGCGGCCGCGGGCGCGCCATGCTGCGCACGGTGCGCACGGTGATCTGCGACGAGATCCACGCCGTCGCGCGCGACAAGCGCGGCGCGCACCTCGCCCTCTCGCTCGAGCGGCTCGAGGCGCTGACGGCGCGGCGGCCGCAGCGCATCGGCCTCTCCGCGACGCAGCATCCCGTCGAGGAGGTGGCGCGCTTCCTCGTCGGGGCCGGCCGCGTGGACGCCGGCGGCGCGCCCGACTGCGCCATCGTCGAGGTGGGGCGGCGGCGCGAGCTCGACCTCGCCCTCGAGATCCCGGACGACGAGCTCTGCAGCGTGGCCTCGAACGAGCTGTGGGCGGAGACGTACGACCGCGTGGCGGAGCTCGTCCGGGCGCACCGGACGACGCTCGTGTTCGTGAACACGCGGCGCCTCGCCGAGCGGGCGGCGCACGCGCTCGGGCAGCGGCTCGGCGACGACCAGGTGACGGCCCACCACGGCAGCCTCTCGCGCGCCCGTCGGCTCGACGCCGAGGAGCGGCTCAAGGCGGGGCGGCTCCGCTGCGTGGTCGCGACCGCCTCGCTCGAGCTCGGGATCGACGTGGGCTCGGTGGACCTCGTCGTCCAGCTCGGGTCTCCGGGCTCCGTCTCGACCGGCGTGCAGCGCATCGGGCGCGCGGGCCACTGGCGCGGCGCGGTGCCGAAGGGGCGCCTCTTCCCGATGAGCCGCGACGAGCTGCTCGAGTGCGCCGCGTTCGTCCGCGCCGCCCGCGACGGCCGCATCGAGGAGACGGTCGTGCCGCGACACCCCCTCGACATCCTCGCGCAGCAGATCGTGGCCGAGGCGGCGAGCGCGCCGGCCGACGCGCCGCTCGACGAGGGCGAGCTCTTCCTGCGCTTCCGCCGCGCGTGGCCCTACCACGCGCTGCCGCGCGAGGACTTCGACGCGGTGGTGGCCATGCTGTCGGACGGGATCGCGACCCGGCGCGGCCGGGCGGCCGCCCTCGTCCACCGCGACGCGGTGCACGGGAAGCTCCGCGGCCGTCGCGGCGCCCGCATCGCCGCGCTCACGGGCGGCGGCGCCATCCCCGACAGCGCGCAATACCAGGTGGTGGCGGAGCCCGAGGGCGCGGTCGTCGGCCAGATCGACGAGGACTTCGCCGTCGAGAGCCTCGCCGGCGACATCTTCCTCCTCGGCAACACGTCCTGGCGCATCCGCCGCATCGAGGCGGGCGTGGTGCGCGTGGAGGACGCGCAGGGCGCGCCGCCGGGCGTGCCGTTCTGGAACGCCGAGGCGCCGGGGCGCACCGCCCGGCTCTCGCGCGAGGTCTCGGACCTGCGAGAGGAGATCGAGCGCCGGCTCGACGACCGCGACGCGGCGATCGCATGGCTCGCGCGCGAGGGCGCCATGCCGGAAGCGGGCGCGCGGCAGGCCGTCGACTACCTCGCGGCGAGCCGCGCCGTGCTCTCCGCGCTGCCGACGCAGAAGACGCTCGTCGCCGAGCGGTTCTTCGACGAGGCGGGCGGGATGCAGCTCGTCCTGCACGCGCCCTTCGGCGCGCGCACGAACCGCGCGCTCGGGCTCGCGCTCCGCAAGCGGTTCTGCCGCACCTTCGACTTCGAGCTCCAGGCCGCCGCCACGGACGAGGGCGTGCTCCTCTCGCTCGGGCCCCAGCACAGCTTCCCGCTCGACTCGATCTTCGAGCTCGTCGACGCGCGGACCGCGGAGGACGTGCTCACGGCCGCCGCGCTCCAGGCGCCCATGTTCCCGGTCCGCTGGCGCTGGGACGCGACCCGCGCGCTCGCCATCCCGCGCATGTTGGGGGGGAAGAGGACGCCGCCGCCGATCGCCCGCATGCGCGCCGAAGACCTCCTGGCGGCGGTCTTCCCGATGGCGGTCGCGTGCCAGGACAATGCCGACCTGCACCAGGCGGCCCCCACGCCGCCGGACCACCCGCTCGTCAAGGCGGCGCTCTTCGACTGCCTCCACGAGGCGATGGACTACCCCGGCCTCGCGGCGCTGCTCGCGCGCGTCGAAGCGGGCGAGGTGCGGCTCGTCGCGCGCGACACCGCCGAGCCCTCGCCCATGTCGCACGAGATCATCGGCGCTCGCCCGTGGGCGTACCTCGACGACGCGCCCCTCGAGGAGCGGCGCGCCCGCGCGGTCGCGCTGCGGCGCGCGCTGCCCTCCGCGGAGGCGGCCGACCTCGGCGCGCTCGACCCGGCGGCGGTGCAGGAGGTGGCGGAGCAGGTGTGGCCCGACGTGCGAGACGCGGAGGAGCTGCACGACCTGCTCCTCGACCTCGGGATCCTGCCCGCCGCCGAGGGCTCGCCGTGGGACGCCCACATGGAGGCGCTCGTCGCGGACGGACGCGCCGCGCGGGCGCGGCGCGCAGGCGGGGAGGCCTGGCTCGCGGCCGAGCGCGTCGCGCTCGCGGCCGCGCTCGACCCCGCGGCGCGCCTCGACCCGCCGCTCGCGCCGCTCGCCTCCGAGCCGCCGCCGGCGAGCCCCGAGGACGCGGCGGTGCGCGTCCTCCGAGGATGGATGCCGCGGCTCGGGCCGGTCACCGCCGACGTGCTCGCGGCGCGCCTCGCGCTCGCGCCGTCGCTCGTACGCGATGTCCTCCTCACGCTGGAGCAGGAGGGGCTCGTCCTCCGCGGCCAGTTCCTGCCCGGCGCCGCCTACGCGCCCGACGCGCCGCACTGGTGCGAGCGCGGCGTCCTCTCGCGCATCCACCGGCTGACGCTGGGCCGGCTGCGCCGCGAGATCGAGCCGGTCGGCGTCGCCGATCTCCTGCGCTTCCTCACGCGTTGGCAGCACGCCCTCCCGGGCCAGAAGCTGCACGGGGCGCGCGGCGTCTCCGAGGTGGTGGCGCAGCTCCAGGGCTTCCACGCGCCCGCGGGCTCGTGGGAGCGCGAGCTCCTGCCGGCGCGCGTCTCCGGCTACGACCCATCCTCGCTCGACGAGCTGTGCCTGCACGGCGAGGTCGCCTGGGGGCGGCTCGCGGTGATCGCCGATCCCGACGATGCGCCGCGCCGCCGGAACGCGCCCACGCGCAACGCCCCGGTGACGCTCACGCTGCGTGGCGATCTCGGCTGGCTCGCCGCGGCGGGCGGCCCGCACGCGCCGCTCGGCCCGTCCGCGCAGGCGCTCGTGGACGTCCTCTCGCGGGTGGGCGCGTCGTTCCTCTCCGATCTGCCGCCGCGAGGCGCGCGGGGAGATCCGCGGCGGGCGCTTCGTCACCGGCTTCTCGGGCGAGCAGTTCGCGCAGCCGGAGGCCGTGCAGGCGCTGCGGGCGGTGCGGCGCGCGCCGAAGGAGGGCCACGAGCGCGTGGACCTCTCCGCGGCCGACCCGCTCAACCTCGTGGGCGTGCTCACGCCGGGCGCGCGCGTGCCGGCGACGCTCGGAAACCGCGTCGCGTACGTGGACGGCGTCCCGGCTCCGCCGCGGACGCTGCGCGCGCTCTAGACGAGGGTTCGCGATTCGCGTTCGCGAATCGCGCCCTCGTCTAGCCATGTCGAACTGCAAAAAAACATCACGGCGCCGCGGGATGGAACCCGGGCGCCGCGCGCGATCGAGACACGGAGGTCTCGTCCTAGTTCGTCGCCGTCTTCTTGGACTGCGCCGCCTTGTCCTTGGCGGTGGTCTTCTTCGGATCCGACTTCGCGACCGCCTGCTTCTTCGGCGTGGAGGCGCTCGTCTCGCTGGACGCCGTCGTCGCCTTGTCGCCGCACGGCAGCGCCGGGGCGGCGAACGCCAGCAGCGTCAGCGCGGATGCGGCCCGGAGGATGTGCTTCATTCGGTGACTCCTTGCTCGTTCGACCCCGGCCTTGCCGGGGCGAGGTTCAGATGCGGCGCGAGCGCCCTCGCTGCAACCCCGAATCTCGCCTGACCCGCTCGCGTGATCCCGGCGCGGACGTGCAGGCATGCGTCCGTCGCGCCCCGGCAGGGCGGCGCATGCAGTGTGGCGGCGCGTCGCTCGGCCCGTTAACCATGAGTATGGCACTCACGTCCGACGCCACCCCCGAAGACGTCCTCCGGCTCGTCCGGGACCGCGGCCTGCTCACGCTCACGTCCGCCGGCCGATCGCCCTCGCTCGTGGAGGAGGTCGCGGGCGAGCCGGTGAAGGGGAGCTGGTGGGGTCACCCCGCCAGCGAGCGCATCTTCAAGCTCGCCAGCGCGCTCGAGGCGTCGCCCGAGATCCTCGTCGTGAAGCTCGTCGGCGCGAAGGTGACCTTCCTGCACCGTACGCTGTGGCCGGCGCTGGCGCGTATCGCGCGCGATCCGGAGCGCGTGGCAGAGGTCCGCGAGCGGCTCTCCCCGGCGGCGGTGAGGCTCCTCGCCGAGGTGGAGCGGGTCGGCGAGGTGCGGCTCGACGAGCTGGCGCGGCAGCCGGCCTGGCCGCCCGAGCGCGACCTCGCCCGCGCCGCGAAGGAGCTCGAGGCGACCCTCCTCGCCCACACCGGCAGCGTGCACACCGATCGCGGCCGGCACGCCATCGTGCTGCGCAGCTGGGCGCGGGCGCTCCCCGACAGCGCCCGCCGCGACGCGGCGCACCTCACCCTCGAGGCCGCCCGCGCGGCGCTCGAGTCCCACGGCGCCGCGCCGGCGCTCTCCGTGTATCGCCCGCCGCGGGCACGGGCGCGCTGAGACTCCGCTCCAGGACGCCCGCGAGGTTCTCGATCGCGATGCGGCGCAGCTTCAGGTAGCACAGCAGGCGAACTGACCGGGACCGAGGGGTCAGCTTGCTGTCGTCGTTTGGGGTCAATGGGCGAGCCGCCCACCGACACGACCTATTCCGGAATCAGCAACTTCACCTGTCCGGGGCTCTTTGCGGCGGAACTGCGCCATGTGCGCACGACCGTATGTTTCCTCCGCGTGAAGGGCATTGTGGCCCTTGCACACCAGGCGAAGATTCTCGAGCGTCGCAGGCCCGCCGAGGGCCGCAGCGTGGATGTGGTCCAGCTCCAGCTTCCACGTGCTCCCGCACCGGCGGCCATCCGCGCCGATCCACGCGCACTGGCCAACGTCGCGCTTCCATACCTGTCGCGCTACTTCGGCCGGGATGGCGCGCTCCTTCCGGTCGCTGCCGGAGGCTCGCTCCGGCGCTCGCGCACTCTTCTTCCTCTTCTGCGCCGGCTCGACAGCGCCCTTCCTCATCCCGTGCTTCTGGATCGCGCAGCGCACCGCCTCGCGCAGGACGGCCCTGAGCTCGCCGTTCGGAATTTTGTGCGAAAGGAGCGCCTTCAGCTCATCGAGCTCGGCCTTGAAGGCGGCGTCCACCGTGACACGCAGCGAGTAGGTGTCTTCCGCCACGGGCTGGAGCGTGGTTCGTGTCGCAGGCGCGGGCGCCAGGGCGGGCGCAACCGCCTCTGCCTGGGGCGCGTCGGTCGTCGTGGCGCGCTGCGAAGGACGCGACGCGAGACGCAGCGCGGATTCACTCGGTACTTCGGACCGGTCGGTCAGCTTGCGCACGCCCTCCTTCGGGACAGCTCGCGGCTGGATCGCGACGACCAGGCGCTCCACCTCCGCCTTCGACTTCGACGCGGCGCGCGCGATGAGCTCGGCCGCGTTCTCGTCAGTGAGGACCGGTTCCAGGAGCCGCACCGTCGTGAGACACAGACGGCCATCGCGGAGCAGCTCCGCAATCGTGGGGAAACGGCGAAGCGCACGCATCGCGGCGATTCGCAGGGCGGCGGGGCCTTCGCGCAGGAGAAGCGCGCGGTGGCAGTACGACCAGAGCGAGTCGTAGCCTTCCTCCAGGTACGCACGGCGGCGGTCGTATTCGTCGAGGTGAAGGAGGAACTCGACCTGGAGCTCGCGCTCGTTGCCGGCCAACTCGGCGAGGCGGCGCGAAAGGGCGGCGGAATCGAGGGAAGCAGGAAGCGTCGGATGCATGGTGACCTCCAGTGATATTCCTCTCCTTGGTAGCACGGGTTTTTCGCAGCGCCGCGGAACGCCCTGGCGGCCTCGCCCTCGCATTTTCGCGAGGGGTGCGGCGCCCGCGGCCCGGCTCACGTTTGCGCGCGCGGCGAGGCGCGCTCTGCGCTTTGGAGAGCCCTTCTCTCGCGCGCATGCGATTCGGGCGCGCGATTTCGCGGGGCACGCGTCAAGTAGATTCGTTCACTCCCAGTCGGGTCCGGCACGACGCCGGCGCTCGTAGCTGCGAGTCGCGGCTGACCCGGCTTCACCACGAACGCCGAGCGCCCCCGTATGCCGATCACGCGGGGCCGCCTCGAACAAGCGGTATCGCTCCGCGTGCAACGCTCGTAGCACGGGGATGCCAGCCGACGCGGCGCCGCCCGCCGAGCAGCACCCTCCCTCGCTGCCGAACCCCGGCTGTTCGCGAAGCCGCCGCCCGCCATACAGGCGAGGGCGCAGGGATCGACGAAACGCAATGTCGCGAACGCCGGCGATCCCCGCGTGCGGGGGAGCCAACTCGCGGAGCGGCGCGAGAAGTCGGGAGGCCGATCCCCAAGTGCGCGGGAGCTATCTCGATCCCCGCGTGCGCGGGGGAGCCCAGACCGCATACAGCATCGCTCCCGCCGCGACGGGCCGATCCCCGCGTGCGCGGGGAGCCCGCTGCACGCCTGAAAGGACGTCCCGTGTTCGAGGCCGATCCCCGCGTGCTCGGGGGAGCCAGCGCAAGCTCCCCCGGACGCCGCACCTATCCCGGCCGATCCCCGCGTGCGCGGGGGAGCCACCGGCATCTTCACCGACACGGTGCCCACGTGCCGGGCCGATCCCCGCGTGCGCGGGGGAGCCGCCGGCAAGCCTCCTGCGGCGGCTCCGCAAGAAGGCCGATCCCCGCGTGCGCGGGGGAGCCCGACCGGGAGCTCGATCGGCTCCATCTACACCGGGCCGATCCCCGCGTGCGCGGGGGAGCCCGCCGCGGTCAAGAGCCAAGGCCGGCCTCCCTCGGCCGATCCCCGCGTGCGCGGGGGAGCCACGAGATGCCGCTGTCTAGACGTCTAGACTCGGGGCCGATCCCCGCGTGCGCGGGGGAGCCGTTGTCTGCCACCGTGAGCGCGCCATCGGGCAGGGCCGA
>WNGF01005054.1_pt1 | contig 16997 bp, 13 predicted proteins | sample 5400641 | NCBI WGS metagenome assembly WNGF01 (sample SAMN13153371, study PRJNA577476) | soil metagenome | isolation source: 80 cm soil or saprolite under grassland replicate 2 | place: USA:California | collected 2016-06-15
GTGATGACAGCCGACGTCGGACTCACGAGACTCGCCCTGACGTTGATCGGCGTACTCGGTGACACCGGCCCGGTCAGGTCACCGCATCCGATAACTGCCAGCGCCGCGAATGCGCCGAGCGCGATCCTCAGCCGGACTCGAGCGGCCGCGCCGAATGCGGCTGACATTCGAAAGCCACTCGCGCCCATCTAATTCTCCCGTCGGATCACGATCCGCCTGTTCTGCTGTCTCCCCAGGGCTGTCGTGTTGGGCGCTACTGGTGCGCCCTCGCCTGCACTTCGGATCTCGATCCTCTCAGCGCTAATTCCCTGCCCTATCAGGTATTCCCGAATCGCGCGCGCACGGTCGAGTCCGATCGTGATGTTGGCTGCGTCCGCTCCGATGTTGTCGGTGTGACCTTCGACGCTAATCTTGATCCTTTCGCCGGCGTCCGACGTGAGATCCACGACGAGCTCATCGAGAAATGGCTCGGCGTCGTCGCGCCAGGTCGGCTTGTTGAAGTCCACTTTTGTCCCATCGATCGTGAGGATCACTGTCCCGGCGGGCACGTTGAGATACGTGGGAAGGTTCACCACTCTCGGGGCGGTTGACGGCGCTGGACTCGGCGGCTGGACCGATGTCGGCGGTGTTGTGGTAGAGGGAACTGTTCGGGGTGGCTGAGCGGGCGTTATCACCGGCGGCTCAGGCCTCACACGCTCAGGCGGTCGTGGCAGAGTCTTGCGCACGATTCCGCGCGGACCGCCGACGAATACGGACGCCCCGGTCGACACGCTGAACGCGGGACCTCCCGGTCCGATCTGTGACGTCACTTCGAAGCGGAGCGCTCGGCGATCGCTGAACATTTTCCGGATTCCCACACCAGCGTTCCCGATACCCAAGCTCTTGCTCTGCTCGCAATCGCAGCGCGGGTGCGTGAAGCGAACAAACTCGTATCCCGCGCCTAAAAGAGCGTACGGCTGGAAGTCGCTAGCGGTTGATCCCTGTAGAATCAGCGACAGTGTCGGCGTAAAGGTGAACAGCGGCGGCCTGTAGTAAGTCCCTTCCTGCCTGCTGTAGGCGACACCCAATCCGCCCTGAACCGCGAAATGACTGCGAAAGTGACTGGCCATCACGAACGTCCCCCCAAAGCCGGAACGACCGTCGTCGACGCTGTAGTTGGTGGAAAGGAGACGCGCCGTAGCCAGGAGACCGACTTCGCGTGTTCCGGCGAGACTGCCGTCCGAGCTGGCCACCTGCGCATGCGCGGACGGCGCCAGCGAGACAACGAGCAACGACAAGAGAATCGGCCAACGACCCATCATTTATTCCCTAGGGGAAGCGATATGCCCTATAAGTAGAAATGCCCAACCTGTGTGAGGCTGGGCATGAGATGCCCGGTGAAAGGAAATGCCAAGCGCGGGGACGCGCAAGCACGAGTGTTGGCGACATTCTCCCTCCCGCGCCCCGCTCACGAACACGATATTTGGACGATCGCGCCGGAAGCGGCGATTCAAGGGACTCACCGCAGACATACGATGTCTTCAGCAACCTATCTCGCCGAGTGGGCGGGCACGCAACCCGTTGTTCTCGGACCGAACTGGCTCGAGGAGCAGGAGCCTCGCAAGCGCGAGGAAGCCGCATATCATGACGACTATCGAGCCGATCACCGGAATGAACAGGCGGACGCCGCGGAGAATCACCGGTTTTATGAGGCGGCTACGATCGTTTCGGGCTACGTGGATTCGTGGCTCGCGAAATGGGCGCCCCATGGCGCTGCCACATTCCTCGACTACGCGTGTGGCGATGGCACGCAGACGATTCGCGCCGTACAGGCCGGTGCAAGGTTCGCGATCGGGATAGACATCAGCGAAACGTCGGTGAGGAACGCCGCCGAGAACGCAGCTCGTGCGGGAGTCGGCGACCGCGTGCGATTTCTTCAGCGCGACTGCGAAGCGACCGGGCTCCCGGACGGCAGCTTCAGCGCCTGTCTCTGCTCCGGAATGCTCCATCATCTGGACCTGAGCCGCGCCTATCCGGAGCTCGCGCGAATCACCGCCCCCGGAGGTCGCGTTCTCTGCGTCGAGGCGCTGAGCTACAATCCGGTGATTCAGCTATACAGAAATCGGACGCCCCATCTCCGTACCGCGTGGGAGTCGAAGCACATACTGGGAATGAAGGAAGTCCGAATGGCGAAGGCGTGGTTCGACGTGCAGAACGTCAGGTTCTTTCTGATGGCGGCTCCGCTGGCCACGCTGCTGCCGCGGGGAGTGATGCGACGAGTTGGTTTGGCCGCAGGCCACGCGGTCGATGCGGTGGTGACCCGCATCCCGGGCCTTCGATTGTGGAGCTGGCAGTTCTCGTTCGAGCTCGTGAAGCGCGGCTAGCGCGCCACGACTAGGAACCTCAGGAGCGGCGGGCCGGCACCCCCGTCAGCAACTCGTCGACGCTTCGCATCTCGTCGAGATCGAGGTCGTTCTGGACGCGACGCAACGCCTCCTGGCCAATGACGTTGCCATCGCGGAGGCGCACGACAGCTTGACGTGCCGCGTCACGCGATTCCTGCTCTAGGCGTCTCAGTACGTCTTCGGTGGTCAGGCCATCGTGACCCTCGGCGTGGTCGATATCGTCGAGGTCGAGTCTGGTACGTAGTCTGATCGCGGCGCGCAGGTAAGCAACAACCCCGCGCGGAAGTTGCTCACGCTCAGCGAGCTCCTCGAGCCGCTTCTTTGCTGCGCGCGCGGCCTCGAGACGTGCGTGCCGCTCCTCCGCATCGACGCTGTCGTCGTGCGGCAGCGCGAGGCGTCTGATGAGTGGACGCAAGGACAGACCTTGCAAGACAAGCGTGACGAACATGACGCCGAGAGCGACGGCGACCACCGTCTCCCGCCCAGGAAACGGAGTGCCAGCAGTCGTTAGATAGGGCACCGCGAGGACCATCACGAGCGTGTCACCTCCTCTCAGGCCGGCCCACGAGAGCACCATGAGTACTCGCCACGAGGGGAACGGATCGCGCGCACGAAGCCGCCGACTCAGCAAGTGCGGCAGGTACGCAGCCGGGAAAACCCAGAGCATCCGCACACCGATGACGGTCACACTTACGAGAGCCGCGACTCCAAGCAGCGAGAGATCTCCGCCGCGCCAGAGGATCGGTGCGAGGCGACCGAGCTGCACGCCGATCAGCGTGAACACCAAGCCGCCGATCAAGAAGGTGACAGTCTCCCACATGCCTCGCGCTCGTAGTCGCGTGCGGGCGGATACGATTCGCGGCCCGAACCGCGAAAGGGAAAATCCGGCGGTGACAACGGCGAGCACACCGGACGCGCCCATGCGCTCCGCGATGAGATAGGCGGCGAAGGGCGTCAGCAGGGAAAACGTTGTTTCGACGACCGAGTCGGCGAGAAGTCGCGTGAGGCGAGCGAGCATCCACCCGACCAGGAGGCCCACCACAATGCCGCCCGCAGCGATTGCCACAAACGCTGTAGCGGCCTGGGCGAGTGAGAAGCCGCCTATCACGGTCGCTCGAATCGCCGCGCGGTACGTCACGAAGGCGGTTGTGTCGTTCAGCAGCGTCTCGCCTTCGAGGACCGTGACGAGCCGCTGCGGCACGCCGAGGCGCCGCGCAATCGCCGTTGTCACGTCGGCGTCGGGTGGCGCAACCATCGCGCCAAGCACGAACGCCGATGGCCACGTTAGCCCCGGCGCAACAGCGTGCGCGACCGCCGCAACGACGACGGTCGTGATGAGGACGAGGGCAACGGCGAGGAGCAGGATCGGACGCGCGTTCTGGCGCACGTCACGAAGGGAGCCAGTAGTCGACGCCCAGAAGAGAAGTGGCGGGACGAACAGCGTAAACGTGAGCTCCGGGTCGAGCCGGATTTGCGCCACGAACGGGACGGCCGACAACAAAAGACCGCAGACCACCTGTGCGATCGCGACAGGGACGTCGAGCCGTCGGGCAGCCGGCTGCGCTAAAGCCGCAACTAAAACAAGCGCGAGGATGATCTCGAAATCGCGCACCGGATGTCCTACCGCCGTCCAAACCGGAACTTGCCGGTGTCCAGCGCCTCGATTCGCGAATCGAGTGTCTGATGCGGAACGCCGAGCCTCGCGGCAGCGAGATCCGGCTGCCGGCCACAGGCGATGGCCATCGGGATCCTTGCGTGAGAGAGCGGGCGACCGGACTCGAACCGGCGACGTCCAGCTTGGGAAGCTGGCATTCTACCAACTGAATTACGCCCGCGGAGAACGCGAATGGCAATGTACCTGTGGATTCGGCGGTATCAAGGCACACCGCTTCGGTCGGGTTTTGCAACCTCGTGAAGACCGCCGGGTAAAATTCCAGTACCGCCCCGGCCTCACAAACACGATATTGTTCGCAATGGCGATCGACTCGGACTGCCATTCAATCGCGCAAAAGGCGCTCGAGCTCGACGCTCTGGCGCCGCTCGTCGAGCACGATCCAGCCGAATGCGAGACCTGCGCTGATTATCAGGCAGAGTTCCTTGCCTTCGCTCGGGAGTCGATGCCGAAGCTCGCGCAGGGCTACATCGAGCTCGCGCGCAGCGCTACCGAAGCCTTTGAGAACGCAAAGCTCCGCGGCCGATTCCTCGCCGACCTCCAGGAAGAGAACGCGCGGCTTCAGAAGGAGTTGACCGCTCGGGAGCAGGAGCTCGAGGAGCTTCAGACAACGGCCGCGCCCCCGCGAAAAGGCAGACTCAGGGGCTGACGGATTGGAAAAAAACCCGCTCATCGAGCGGGTTTTAATTCGAGAGCCACAGGTCGGGATTGAACCGACGACCGCTCGATTACGAATCGAGTGCTCTACCACTGAGCTACTGTGGCGAAGTTTCTCCCGAATGCCCTGGCGCGGACTCGAACCGCGACGCCTTTCGGCACCACCCCCTCAAGATGGCGTGTCTACCAATTTCACCACCAGGGCAACAACACCACTGCGAACTGCGAACTGCGAACTAAATCGAACTGCGAACTAAAACGGGGCCGACGGGGGTCGAACCCGCGACCTCTCGAGTGACAGTCGAGTGCTCTAACCAAACTGAGCTACGGCCCCAACAACGTTTGCAACGGTGCACCAGCATTCCCCTTCAGTAGCCCCAAGGGGAATCGAACCCCTCTCTGCACCGTGAAAGGGTGCCGTCCTAGCCGATAGACGATGGGGCCATATAGCGCTAACGGGATTCGAACCCGTGTTTGGGCCTTGAGAGGGCCCCGTCCTTGTCCCCTAGACGATAGCGCCGCATTCCACGCGAAGCCTTGAATGATAAACCGTAGAAACGCCATTTAAAAGCGTTCGACGCGCACGCCGCTCTCGGCATCGAAGACATGCACGGCGTCGCGCTTCACCATCATCGAGACGATCGCGCCGGGATGAATCACGGGCTCCGGCGGGGCGACGGCGACCAGCCGCTTGCCGCCGGGAAGAGTGGTGTAAACGATCTGCTCGTTTCCCATCGGCTCGACCACCGCCACCTCCGCGCGAATCGTCCCTTCGCCGTCAGCGACTACCTCGATGTGCTGCGGCCGTACGCCGAGCACTACGCGGCTGCCGGTCGATGCATCGCCCCTCACTTTAATAGTGATACCGCTCCCCGTGAACGTGACTCTGCGCTCTCCTTCGAAACTCCCCTCCTCGCTGCGAAGCGTGCCTTCCAGGAAGTTCATCGCAGGACTACCGATGAAACCGGCGACGAAGCGATTTGCCGGATGCGCATAGAGCTCCATCGGTGAGGCCACCTGCTGCAGTACTCCATCGCGCAGCACGGCGATCCGATCGCCCAGCGTCAACGCCTCTGACTGGTCGTGAGTGACATATACCATCGTCGCTTTGAGCTGACGATGCAGCCGAGCGAGCTCAACTCGTGTTTCCACGCGAAGCTGAGCGTCGAGATTCGAGAGCGGCTCGTCGAAGAGAAACGCCAGCGGCTCTCGCACGATCGCCCGCCCGAGCGCCACGCGTTGCCGCTGTCCGCCCGAAAGCTGCGCGGGCTTTCTATCAAGAAGCGAGTCGAGGCCGAGCGACGCGGCGACGGTGCGCACCCGGTCCTCGATCATCGCCGCCGGCTGCTTTCGAATGCTCAGCCCGAATCCGAGGTTCTCGCGCACGGTCATGTGCGGATAGAGGGCATAATTCTGAAAGACCATCGCGATGTCGCGCTGCTGGGGCGCCAACTGCGTCACGTCGCGGTCACCGATTCGTATGGTGCCTTGCGTGACTTCCTCGAGTCCAGCCATCAGACGCAGCACTGTGGACTTCCCGCTACCCGACGGACCGACCAGCACGAGAAGCTCGCCGTCGGCTGCTTCCAGGCTAAGATCCCGTGCGGCGACGAACCCGTTCGCGTAAACCTTGTGGACATGCTCGAGCGCGATGCGAGCCATCAAATATCTCCGATTACCCTTTTACAGCGCCCGCGGTGAGTCCCTGCACGATACGGCGCTGGAACACCAGCACCATTGCCGCGACGGGAGCGGTGGCGACCACGGCCGCCGCGAGGATCTGACCCCACGGAACGTGGTACTGACCGCGAAACAGTGCGATCGCGACGGGAACCGTCTGCCGCTCCGGCCCGAGGGTGAATGAGAGTGCGAAGAGGAATTCGTTCCAGCAGTAGATGAATGTGAGAATTGCTGTCGTCGCCAGACTCGGCACCGCAAGCGGCAGCAATATTTTCGTGAAGCTCTGTCTGCGCGACGCGCCGTCGACGTGAGCTGCCTCCTCGAGGTCTCTCGGGATCTGCCGGATGGATCCGGTAAGAATCCACACGGTAAGCGGCATTGCAAACGTCATGTACGGCATGATCAGACCCGGATACGTGTTGATCAGCCGCAGTGAGCGGAGCAGAAGGTAGAGCGGGCTTACGATCGAGATCTGCGGGAACATTGTAACCGCCAGGATGAACGCCATGATGGCCGCTTTTCCCTTGAATTTCAGGCGCGCGATGGCATACGCAGCGAACGTCCCGACCGTCAGGCAGAAGGCGGTCGTGGTGCCGGCGACGATCAGCGAGTTGCGAATGGGCGTCAGGAAATCGCGCTCGTCGAAGAGCGCCCGGTAATGGTCGAAGATGACAGTGCGCGGCCATAGTGACGGCGCTCGGAAGAGAGCAGCCTCCGGGGTGAGCGAAGCGACGATCGCCCAATAGAACGGAAAGAGCGTGAAGATCACGAGCGCCAGCAGTACGGCGCCAAACAACAAGCGCTGCCACTGGATCCTCATGCTTCGTCGCCTCCGAGCCGCACGCCGAGCCCTTTCATGTACAGCAGCGCGAGGCCAAAGGTTATCGAGAAGATCACCACCGAGAGTGCGGAGCCGTAGCCGAATCTCAGATTCTGCAGCAACGCATTGAACGTGTAGAGCGCCACCGGCTCAGTCGACGTGCCCGGACCGCCTCCGGTGAGAACGTAGATGAGGTCGAATACGCGGAAAGCATCGAGCGTCCTGAAGATCAGCGTGACGAGGATCGCCGGCTTGAGGAGCGGGAGGGTAATGTGCCTCAGTTGCCACCACCTGTTCGCGCCATCTACCGCAGCGGCTTCATAAAGCGTCAAATCGATGTTCTGGAGGCCGGCCAGCAGTAGAAGAGCGACGAACGGCGTCGTCTTCCACACGTCCGCCAGAATCACCGGCACCCACGCCGTCGCCGTCTCGATGAACCACACGATCGGCTTGTCCAGAATTCGCGCATCCACGAGGAGAGCGTTGACGATCCCCGCCTCCGATTCAAACATGAACCGCCACAGAAGCGCGGCAACAACCGTCGGAATGGCCCACGGAACGAGAACCGCCGCACGCACCAATCCGCGGCCGCGAAAAACCCGATTCATCGCCAGCGCGAGGAAGAGCCCGAGAATGAGCTCGAGGGCAATGGACACGACGGTGAAGAAGGCTGTGTGACCGAGTGCCGCCCAGAAGCGCGGATCGCCAGCGATCTCAGCGTAGTTGTCGAGACCGATGAATGGCTTTCCCAGCCACGGCATTCGGAGCTCGTGCATGTGCAGCGATTCCCACAGCGTCCATCCGAGGGGAAAAATCGCGATCAGCGCGATAACTCCCAGAGCGGGAGCGACCAGCGCCCAGCCGAGTCGAGCCTCGGATTTCACTGACCCGCGGCCCGCGCGAATTTTCGCATTCCGGTTCGGTCGATAAGCGCGTCGATCCGTTTTGCCGCCGAGTTGAGCGCGGCGGCCGGCTCGGCTTGTCGCACGAGCGCTCGGTGCAGCTCGATCTGCAGAATCTCCGACATCTCTGTGTATATCGGCGTCACCGGGCGTGGCGTCGAGCTTTCGATCGCGCGTTTCGCGTGATCGAGTGGTATCACGCTTATTGCGCGCAGGCGGGGATCGCCGTAAAGCGCCGGACGCGTCGGATACTGTCCCACTGCGCTGGCGCGCTCGATCATCTGCTCGGGGGCAGTGAGATACGCGATGAGCCGATATGCCGCTTCCGGCGCCTCTGAGTACGCGTTGATCGCCAGCTCTGAGCCGCCGAGTGCAGTCGTGGAGCGACCGCCGCGTGCGCCAGGTATCGGCGAGACCGCAAACTTGCCCGCCACGCGGGAGGTCGCGGTGTCGCTCATCTGCTGGAATGCGTACGGCCAGTTCCGCATGAACACCGCGTTCCCATTCTGGAACGCAAAACGCACCTCCTCCTCGTGCCACGTCAGCACGTCGAGTGGAGCGATGCGTGAGCCATAAAGCTCGTCGCGCATGAAGGTCAATGCACGGACGCCTTCGGGCCGATTGACGACAACCTGCCCCTGCTCATCGAGAATCCGTCCGCCAAACGCGCCGAGATACTCGATGAAAGTCGTTACGAGTCCTTCGTAGCGTGCTCCCTGCCAAACGATTCCATAATGCGGAGCGCCAGGGCGTGCCAGCACGGCGCGAGCTGCCTTGGTAAGATCATCCAGAGTCTTTGGCTCGTTCGGGACGAGATCGGTGCGACGGTAGAGAAGTCCTACATCCACGAACCACGGAAGCGCGTAGAGCTCGCCCGCCCAAGTGTTGGCCTCGACCGTGGACGGAAAGAAATCGGCCGTCACCGGCGCGAAGCGCTTCAGCGGAAGAATCCACCCGGCAGCCGCAAACTCCGCCGTCCATATCACATCGAGCTGGAGGATATCGGGATTCCCGGCTCGCGCGTTGAGCCATTGCACGAATAGCTGGTGCCTTTGCGTGGCATCGTCGGGTGACGGCTGCAGCTCCACGCGAATGTCCGGGTTGAGACGCATGAAACGGTCGAGCTGCCGCGCGATGAGCGTGCCCTCGGCCCCGAGTGCGCTGCCGGGAAATTTGAGAACGCTTCCCTTCTGTTTCGCGCTTCGACCACCGCACGCGGCGAGCAGGAGCGCCGCCGTGCAGAAAGCGGCGGTCACGCGCTTACGCGTCATGCACGCGGCAGAGAATCATGGAGCGAGCCGTGAGAGAGCGAACTGCACCGCCAGTGCCGTGACGTTCCAGAGCTGAATGTCAGTGCTCGCTCCATAACGGATCGGCGTGAGTCGTCCGCCGGAGATCTCATAGCTCCACAGCTCGTTGTGTTTTAGACCTGATGCCTCCACCGCTGCAACTGTGCGCTGAAGCGATTCACGAAGCTCCTGTACGTACGGCGCAAGGGCCGGATCTCGTGGTCGGCCGGAAGCATCAACGGACGCTGAGATCTCTCTGGCCAGGCCGAGCATGATGAGATTCACTTCGCGGCCCCACACCACGCGCGGGGAGTGATACGTGTCCCTGCGGAACGCGTCCCAGACAACCGGCGATGCGTAGGCGTCGTTCGCGACTAACGGGCCGAGTCGCTCGACAAACAGTCCGACGGGATAAACCCGGACGAAGGCGCGCACGTCACGGATAGCGCGATCTCTCGTCGCCGTCGTCGTAGAGTCTGAGCCATCGTGAAGAAAGAGCCATGTCGCCGGGTCGGTGTTGACCACCCGGATGGGCCGACCTTCAGCGTCCAATGAGATGGCCAGAAAGTCGAGTGGTTGTCGGTCCGCGCCGGCGGACGTCAGAACGCCACGCCAGTAAATCGTCTCTTCCGTCGGAAGCGAGCCGAGCTTTTTCTGCACGCTCGAGCGAACCTCCTCGGCGGTGAGTGACACACCGAAGTGTCGCACGGCACCCTGCCACGTTTGCACCGCGCGGCGAAGTGATTCCGCATCGCGCGCAAACACGCCGAGAGGTGTATCCGCGAAGCCCGGCGCCATCGTCGCCAGTCGTTCACTCGTAAATCCGAGCGACTTGAGCGAGGCAAGTATCTGCGCGACGGATTCAAGGGCTTTCGGCACCCAGACAGCGTTGATGTCCATCGGGAAGCGGCCGTTGGCATAGCCCGCCCCGCTGTCGCGCCAGCTTACTGGGCGCCAGCGAGTCGAATCGATTCGGGGCGCTCCGACAAGATTTTGCACCACCGGATCTCGCGCATAAGGCGCGGCCAGACTGGTCACGAGGCCCAGCTCGCGGAGGAGGAGTTGTAGACGCGGTCCCTTTCCGTCCGAGGAATCCATTAGGAACGCCACCTTTCGGGCCGCCGGAACCGAAGCGTCAGCGAGGTAACGCGCAGCGAGGACAGGAAGCTGGAATTCGTCGTCCAGCATGTTGTAGTTCTCGCGTACGGCCTGAAGATTCACGAGGAGTGCGCGCGCCTGAGCGAGGGCGATGTCGGCTCGCGCGCGATTTCCGCTCTTTGCCGCGCGGAAATATTCGGCGAGCCGGTTGTTGTACTGAGCGGCATTTTCGCGAATCGCCTGGCCGCCGAGCGCCTCTTCATGACTTACGTCGCCCTTCGGGCCGAGCTTCCTGAGTACGCTGGCAATTACGTGTTCAGCCATAACGCCCGACCAGACTCGCTGCATCATCAGAGCGGTCATCATCATGTCGCGACCGAAATACGTTGCGTAGTTCGGCATGCCGGCCATCAGCTTCTCCTTCGAGCTGAGCAACTCGACGCTCCTCACGTCGCGCTCGAGTTGGCGGAAGCGGGAGATAGCGGAGGAATCGGCGACTGTCCGTACTCCACGGGTTGCCTTCGCGCGATCGGAGATAGAACGCGCGCTATCGACGAAGCGAAGGAAGGCCTGATTGAAGATCTGGTCGCGCGCGAGTGGCGTGAGCGACGGCGCATCGGTCGTGATTCGCACACTGAATCGAGTCCTGCCGCCCGGCTTTGCGTGGATCGAGACGATGGGACCTGCGACATCCAAAGCCGTGTTACGCGGGTCAATGCCCAGATCGAGGCGCAGGTGCGTCTTGCCGTCGATTGAGGCCTGGGTAAAGCTCACGCCGCTGCGCTTCCCTGCAGCGACAGGAATCAGCGTTGGCTGCAGTCTGTGCCGTAGCTCGGCCATTCCCGTCACCTTGAGCAAGTGGAGGTGACGGCTTCGCTCGGCGGGTGCCAGGCGCTCGAGGTTCGCGATTATGTCCTCCACCTCGCGTACCCGAAATGTCGGCGAGGCGAAGGCGTCGAGATGATGGCCGGAATACTGGAGGTCGCGCTCGACCCTCATTGATCCGAGGAGAATCCATCCTATCCGGATCAGCGACGCATCAGTTACGAGGCGGTATTCGATGGAGCGGCGCGCCCCACTCCTCGAGATGACTGAGCGCTCAGAACCCCAATTCAGCCTAATCGGCTTGTCGGACCCGTCGCGCACCGTGAATCCGGCACTCTCGTTGACGGCATCGGCAAGGATGGTCACAACACGCCCGCTCCGAGCGTCGAGGTAAACCTGGACGACGTTTCCGGTAGCGTCGCGAAAGAATCGAGTCTGATATCCCTGATATGCCGCGGGATCGTCAATGCCGGGCTCCGGGAACGCGAGCACCGGCTCTGTCGACCGAGCCTGAGCAGCCGCGGGTCTCGGGAGAAGGATCAAGCTGGCGAGCAGAAGGACGTACGGGCCACGCGAAATACTGATCGTCTTCATGTTCACCCCCGGCGACAAAATGGCCCGCGCGTGTATCGGTAGTAAGGCCGGATCGACTAGTCATATCGCAGGCAGCCTTGCCGATAGCGATGGGGTTGCCGTACGGTATCCTGATGTTCCGCCTCTTAGATCGCTAAATGCCCACTCTCGATCTCGCCCTGGTGGGCAACGGAACCATTGGCGCGCTCGTAAGCCCCGACGCCGAGATCGTGTGGACCTGCCTACCTCGATTCGATGGCGATCCGGTATTCTGCTCGCTTCTCCGCGGCAGCGCCGAACCGAAACACGACGGTGCCTTCGGAATCGAAATGATCGGGAGCGTAAGGAGCGAGCAGCAGTACGTTCCCGACACGCCGGTTCTCGTCACGCGGTTTTTCGACGCGGCTGGAGCAGGCATTCAGGTGACGGACTTCGCTCCGCGCGTTGGTGACGGCGGCAGTGTGTTCGCCCCGATGATGCTGGTGCGCAGGATCGAGCGTATTGCCGGCACGCCGACAATCCGCGTTCGCGTCCGACCGATGCATCAGTACGGGGCGGCGCGTATCACGCCGCAACGGAATGACGGATACTTGAGCTACGCCGCCGAAAAGGTCGCGCTGCGACTCACCACTGACGCACCGCTCGACACAATCTTTAACGAGACCCTGTTTCAACTTACTGACTCCGTGACTCTCGTACTCGGTCCGGACGAAACGATCAGAGGCACCCCCACCGAAACAGGCGCTGATTTTCTCGAACAGACAGTGACGTGCTGGCGCGACTGGGTGAGATCACTCAGCATTCCCGACGAGTGGCGAGAGCCGGTTGTGCGCGCCGCAATTACGCTCCAGCTCAACGTCGCGGAGGAGACCGGCGGCATCATCGCTGCCATGACGACATCGATTCCGGAGGCACGCGGCAGCTCACGCAACTGGGACTACCGTTATTGCTGGCTTCGCGACGCCTACTTCGTTGTTGATGCGTTATACCGGCTCGGCGATACGAGGACGACCGCGCGGTACGTCGACTTCGTCACGAGAATCGTCGACAGTGAGAGAGACGCCAGGCTGGTCCCACTGTATAGTGCGACTGGAGCTCCCATCCCCGAGGAGCACGAGGCGAAGAATCTCCGAGGGTATCGCGACATGGGTCCGGTGCGCATTGGAAACCTGGCCTACCTTCAGGTCCAGAACGACGTCTATGGTGAGGTCATTCTCTCAGCGCTGCCGCTGTTCTTCGATCGGTCGCGGTCCGCACCGGGGAACCTGGACTTGTTCAATCGCCTGGAGCATCTGGGGGCTAACGCCGCCAATCTCTTTGACAAGCCGGATGCCGGCTTGTGGGAGCTCAGAGGGACGGCACGCGTTCACACATTCTCCAGTGTAATGTGCTGGGCGGCCTGCGACGCCCTGGCTCGAATCGCCACGCAGCTACACCTCGGCGAACGCGCGGAGTATTGGCGAGGCCACGCCGACCGTATCCATCAGGTAATCATCGACCGGTCGTGGAACGCGCACTTCGGCGCCTTCACTGCGACGATGAACGGTGACACGCTCGATGCAAGCCTGCTGTTGATGCATCCACTTGGCTTCCTTCCGGCGAATGACCCGCGGTACGTGAGTACGGTGCGCGCAATCGGTCGTGATCTGCGGCGTAGCGAGTTCATCTACCGTTACGTGGAAAAGGACGACTTCGGTGAACCCGAGAATGCGTTTCTCGTCTGCACGTTCTGGTACGTGGACGCTCTCGCGGCGATCGGCGAGCGTGACGAGGCGCGCCGGCTATTCGAGCACCTCCTCTCATGCAGGAATCGCCATGGCCTTCTCGCCGAGCATCTCGACCCCAGAACTCGCGAGCAGTGGGGGAACTTCGTGCAGACTTACAGCATGGCGGGGATAGTCGATTCGGCGATTCGCCTGTCGAAGCCGCCACAGCAACCCGTCGCTCGGTAACGGTGACCTTCGAGCTGGGAGTCAACTACTGGCCGCGCCGGAGCGCGATGTACATGTGGCGCGAATTCGACATCGCGGAAGTGCGCGAGGACATGGCGCACATCGCGGACATCGGGTTCGATGTGGTGCGGGTGTTCGCGCTCACACAGGATTTTCTCCCGAAACCTCTCGTCGTTGCCGCCACCATGGTTGCGCGACTCGAAGAGCTCGCGGTTGCCGCTAAGGACGCGGGTTTGAAAATCGTGCCGACGCTGATCGTGCTGAACATGAGCGGCCGCATCTGGTGGCCTGAATGGATGCTCGACACGAGCGGCGAGCCAGCAGATCTTTTCTCCGATCCCACCGCCCTCCGCTCACAAGCGCTACTCGTCGAAACGTGTGCGCGCGCGCTGGCGCGAGAGACTGCGATCCGTGCGTTCGATCTCGCGAATGAGATCGACGAAGCCCAGCGGCCGCAATCGAGAGATGACGGCCGGCTCTGGGCGTCGTCACTGGCGGACGTGATCAGGCGCGAAGCACCTGGCACGCCGATTCAGATCGGCGCACACCTGCCATCACTTACCACCAACAACAATATGCGCGTCGACGATCTCGGAGCCGCCGCAGACGAAGACGTGATGCACGCCTACCCGCTTTATAGTGAAGCCGCGCGGTCGTTTCTCGATCCTGAGCTCGTTCCGTTCTCGTGCGCACTGACGAGCGCACTTTCGGGAGCTGGTCGGCCGACGCTGATGCAGGAATTCGGATTGTGCACGTCTCCACCCGGCTCAAGCGGCAAGACGATTGTCGATGATTTCCTCGGACAGGCCAGATGTCAGTATCTGGCATCGGAAGACGAGGCCGCGTCGTACTATAGGATGGTGCTAGAGGGACTGGTGACAACCCGCGCCGCCGGTGCGTACGCCTGGTGTTACGGTGATTACGACCCTCGGCTCTTCGATCGGCCGCCTCTCGCAACGGCGGTGCGCGAGCGCACCTTCGGATTGATACGGGCCGACGGGACCGAGAAGCCGGCCGCCGACGTCTTCCGCGATTTCCGTCGTCGCCGCGATAACGGCACACTCGTTCGTTCCGAAAGCGCGATCCCGCGCGTGCTGGACGTTACCGCCGACGAGTACTACCGCGCGCCGTCGGCAAATTTCGAGCGCCTCTACGCGAGCTGGTTGTCGCGAAACCATTCATGATCGCGCCACTCGAGCGTCTGCCCGGCAACCCGCTGGTCACTCCAGCCCAGATTCCTTTCGGTCGCGCGACTGGAGCGTTCAACCCTGGCGCTGTTGTCGATACGAATACGGGAAGAGTCGTGCTGCTCGTGCGCGTGTATGACGGAGAAACACGACGCTCTTCTCTTGCGCTCGCACTTTCCTCGGATGGACGACGCGTCGACGAAATCCGCGATACGCCTGCTGTTGTCCCTGCCACTTCTTACGAAGAGTGGGGCGTGGAGGATGCGCGGATCACGTGGCTCGAGAATGACGGATGCTACGCGATCACTTACACGGGATATTCCGCAGAAGGCCCTCGTGTCTGTCTGATCACGACCGACGATCTCCTGGCGCCCGAGCGCTATCACCGTCACGGGCCGCGCATCGCCGGCGAAAACAAGAACTGCGTCGTCTTTCCGGAGAAGCTCGGCGGGGAATACGTCATCCTCCATCGTCCCCTACCCCGCATCGTCTGCGTCAGGGTCCGCTCGCTCGACGACACGTGGCCGGAGAACGGCGTGCCTATCGTGGGACCGCGACCTGGCACCTGGCGAAGCGCGCGTGTCGGCGCCGGTGCGCCGCCGATCCGAACACGCCTCGGATGGCTGCTGCCGATTCACGGCGCAACCCACGTCGAGGAAGGCAACGTCTATTCGATGGGCTGGTGCGTTCTCGACTTGCAGACGCCGGAGAAGGTGATCTACCTGTCCGATACCGCGGTGCTGACCGCAGAAGCGCCGTACGAGATCGAGCTCGGCCCAATCCCGCAGGTCGACCACGCGATCTTCACGAACGGCGTACGGGTCGTCTTCCCGCAGGGGCTCGTCGAGCGTGGAGATGATCTCATCGTGTACTATGGCGCGGCAGACGTCTCGGTCGCGGCAGCACGAGTGGGAAAAGAGGAGCTGCTAGCATCCATCGAGAAGGCGATGATGCTCGGACAGTACGGAATTCCCCTGTGAGAGGCGGAACCAGCGCGAACCGAAAGTTGATTGCGCTGCTCGCCTCCATGACATTCGTCCTGGCGACCGGTTGCACCCGCAGGCCCGGCGCAAGTGTGGCTGCGACTCCAACCGGCTCTCACCCGATCGACATCCGGCTGGATCATCTGCGCCACCTCGGCCTCGACGTGGTGGTGAATGGCCTGCCGGTTCGCGTCGTGGCGCTCTATGCCGAAGCACCCGACTATCGCCCGACGGGGTCCCCTGCACGGGACGGATATGAGGGGATCGCGAGCGTCGACGACGCAGCGCGTGCAGCCGTGGTTTATCTCCGCGCATACGAATCCACCGGCGAGCTCCGCGCACGCGACGACGCGCTGGGGCTGCTCCGCTTCATCGCCGAGATGGAACAGGGTGATGGAGAGTTCGTCAACTTCGTCGATGCAAAGGGTCGCCCAAACCGAACTGCACCGAGCAGTCGAAAGAGCATGTCATATTGGGGAGCGCGAAGTTTATGGGCGCTTGGGGAAGCGGTCCGCGTGCTTGATCCACAGGACTCTTCTCGGCTAGCTGAATTCCGGCCAGTGCTCAACCGTACGGTAGCGAGAGTGCGGCGAGAGGTGGAAGCGGGTAGGCTGATTGGCGGATCGGTCACAGCTACATCGGAAGCTCTACTTGGAGTGCTGGCGCTGCAGCGCGCCGAGCCGTCGTCCTCCACAGCGGCACTCGCGACCGCAACCGCCAGTCTACTCGCCGCGCACGCGGCCGGCACGACAGAGAACGCTCCCTGGGGCGCGCGACTGGATGGTCCCGAAGCGACGTGGCATGCGTGGGGAGCACGCTCGACGGAGGCGCTCGCGACTGCGGCCGTCGTGCTGAAGCGACCCGATTTCGCCGAAGCGGCGGGGCGTGAAGCGGATGCGCTGTGGTCCCGGTTCCTGCTCGCTGGACAGGTTGCGTCGGAAGTCTCACGCGATGGAACGAGCAAGTGGTATCCGC
>WNGF01005057.1_pt1 | contig 16994 bp, 17 predicted proteins | sample 5400641 | NCBI WGS metagenome assembly WNGF01 (sample SAMN13153371, study PRJNA577476) | soil metagenome | isolation source: 80 cm soil or saprolite under grassland replicate 2 | place: USA:California | collected 2016-06-15
GCTCTGACCCATCGGCATGTCCCTCGCTCGACGTGGGAGCCGGAACGGAATGCCTCGCCGCTTGGGCGTGACGTGATGCGCCCTACATAACGCCCGCCTCGGCGGTTGTCAAGAGCGGTTGTCGAGAAGAGATACGGCGCGCTGCACACATTTCGCGTCAGGGTGGACAGTTCTTTGTGCATCAGGCCCAAGCCGTGATCCAGCCAGCGCTTGCTGCGGGCGATCCTCACCGGCGGCTCAGGCCCTGTCCGTTCGATGGATGTCAGGATGCCCGACCGGCGCGAACAAAGGTCTTCGATTCCAATGCCCTAGGCGGATACACGGCCGCGCTCCCGTCTGGCCCCATACTTGCGTGCGCCCCTGGCGAGGATTTCTCAGCGGTGAGAACCGGATTCCCATCATTCGGACAGGGCGCGGAGCCCAAGGCCACGGAGAGAAGGAGAAGCGATGACGAAGCTTTGGGTCGTCCTGCCGATCCTCGCATCGTTCCTGGTCGTGGCCAGATGATTCGCGAGGGGCCGGACCTGCGCCGACACCCCCGGATGAGTGTGTCGTGGCCCGTGGTCGTGAGAACGAACGAGCAGGTTTTCCACATCGAGACCATCAACGTCAGCGCTCGTGGGGCCAAGGTCAGACTGAAGGAGCCGTTGGAGGTGGGCACGCTCGCGCAACTGCATTTCCAGCCGCCCGATGATCGTCCGCGCAATCTGTCCGCCATCGTGTGGCGGGTCGACTCGGATGGGGTCGTGTTCTTCTTCATCGACGAGATGCCCCTGGACCCGGCGAAGCATACCCTGTCTCCTGCGTAGCTAAATAGCTATTTAGCGCATGCGGCGGAGGAAATCCTTGAGGGTGGGATCCTGGGGCTGCTCGAGGATCTGCTCGGGGCGGCCGATCTCGGCGATGACCCCGCCCGCCACGTAGCCGATGCGGTGAGCGATCTCCCGGGCGAAGCCGAGCGCGTGGGTGACGAGGACCATCATGATCCGCTCGGGGAGCAGGGAGCGGATGACGTCCTCCACCTCGCCGACCAGCTCGGGGTCGAGGGCGGAGGTGATCTCGTCGAGGAGGAGCACCTTCGGCCGCATCGCGAGCGCGCGGGCGATGGCGACGCGCTGCTGCTGGCCGCCCGAGAGGTGCGCGGGGTAGGCGTCCACCTTGTCGGCGAGGCCGACGCGGGCCAGGAGCTGCCGGCCCAGCGTCAGGGCGTCGGCCGCCGGCACCTTCTGCGAGAACCTGGGTCCGAGGCACACGTTCTCGAGCGCGGTCATGTGGGGGAAGAGGTTGTACTGCTGGAAGACGACCCCCATCTGCTGGCGCATCCGGCGCGCCTCCTGGTCTGGCACCCGGCGCCGTCGGCCGTCCGGATCGGTGCGGTACCAGAGCGGGTGGCCGTCCAGCCGGATCTCGCCTTCGTCGTAGTCCTCGAGGAAGTTGATGCACCGGAGCAAGGTCGTCTTCCCGCAGCCGCTGCGCCCGATCAGCGCCACCACCTCGCCGTCGTCGACGTGCAGGTCGACGCCCCGGAGGACCGGGGTGGCGGCGAACGCCTTGTGGAGGCCGTGGACCTCGATCATCCGGGCTCTCCGGCGAAGCCGCGCGCCATGAGGCGCCGCTCGAGCCGCCGTCCGAGCCGGTCGAGGCCGAAGCACATGATGAAGTAGAGGGCGGCGGCGACGCCGAGCACCGTGAAGACCGCGAGCGTCCGCTCGATGATCTCGCGCGCGGCGAGGGTCAGCTCCCAGACGCTGATGATGGAGAGGACCGAGGAGGCCTTCACCGTCATGACGCAGACATTGATGTAGGGCGGGAGCGTGTAGCGGACCACCAGCGGCGCGATGACCCTCTTGAGCATCGCGGCCGGCGGGAGGCCAAGGCTCTTCGCCGACTCCCACTGGGGGCGGGGGATCGCGAGGACGCCGCCGCGGAAGACCTCGGCGAACAGGGCGCCCACGTAGAGCGTGAGCACCAGCACCCCGGCGACGTAGGGACCCGTCCGGAGGTCGAGCGCCGGCAGGGCGTAGAAGATGAGGAGCGCCAGGACCAGCAACGGGGTCCCGCGGACCACGTAGACGTAGAGCCGGTAGAGGGCGCGGAGGGCGGCGAAGCGCGAGAAGCCGAGCGCGGTGAGCGCGGCGCCGAGGACCGTCGCCAGAGCGGTCGAGGTCAGGGCGAGGGCGAGCGAGACCCCGGCGCCTTTGAGCAGGAGCGTGAGCGTTGGCGCGTCCATGGTGAATGCTCAACGGCTCCAGCGCACCGCTCGCTGCGCGGCGCGAAAGAGGGCCTCCGCCCCCGCGACCAGCACGAGATACAGGACCGCCACCACCGCGAACGCCTCGTAGGCCGCGCCTGTCTGCTCGGTCAGGAGCTTGGCCTGCATGGTCAGCTCGGTCACCGTGATGGCGGAGAGGAGCGAGGTGTCCTTCAGCAGCAGCACCACCTGGTTCCCGAGCGACGGGATGGAGTACACGAGCACCTGGGGGAGGACGACCTTCCGGAAGGCGCTCCAGGGCGAGAGCCCGATGCTCTTGGCCGCGTCGAACTGGACGCGATCGATGGCCTTGAAGCTCCCGCGCAGGATCTCGGAGACGTAGGCCCCGTTCTGGAGGACCAGCGCCAGGCCGCCGCACACCGCCGCCGGCCACGGCAGCCCGACCAGCGGGAAGCCAAAATAGATGAGGTAGATCGGGAGGAGGACCGGCGTGTTGCGGAAGACCTGCACGTAGGCGTCCACGGCCCGCGCCCCCCACCGTCCTCCGGCCAGGCGCGCGAGGAGGAGGGCGCACCCCCAGACGATGGCGCCCAGAGAGGCGAGCACCGCGATGACCGCCGTCCAGCCGAGCGCGTCGAGATAAGTGGGCCCGTACGTGGTCACCCAGCCGAGGTAGGTCACGCCCGAGCGGCCCCGGCGCGCGCCGCCGTCCGGCGCGCTCGACGAAGCTGACCGGCCCGCCTCCCCCCGCGCCTCACTGCGGCTGGAGGTAGAATTTCTGCGGCGGCGGGTGCTTGCCGAACCACTTCTGGTAGGTCTCGCTGTACTGCGGGTACCAGGAGCCAGTCCGGAGCTCGGCCACCGCGGTGTCGAGCCAGAGCCACCACTTGAAGTCCCCGGGCTTGAGGTAGATGGCGTTGTTCTGGGAGGCGCCGAGCAGCCCTGGCAGCACCTCGAAGTCGTCCTTGCTCTGGGACGCGAAGTAATCGGCGGTGGGCGTGTCGATCTGGAGCGCATTGGCGCGCCCGCTCCGCACCGCGAGGAACTGGCCCGACGGCGTGTCGAAGGTCAGCACCTTGGTCTTCGGGAAGAAGCGCTTCGCGCGGTCCGCCATCTGCGGGTTGTTGAGGTTGGCGATGGTGTGCTTGTCCTGGTTCAGGTCCGCGATGGACTTGATGCCGCTCTTCTTGCTCACGAGCACGGAGACGCCCGAGTCGATGAAGCCGCGGGTGAAGGCGACCCGCACCGCCCGGTCGGGATAGACGGTCGTGCCCCCCACCCCCATGTCCGCGCGGCCGCTCTCGATGGCCGGCCAGCGCCCCTCGGCGGTCACGACGACGAACTCCACCTTGCCGGGGTCCTTGAAGAGCGCGGTCGCCAGCAGCCGGACGATGTCGATGTCGAAGCCCACGAGCTGGCCCTTGTCGTCGTTGAACGCGAACGGCGGCGCGGTGCTCATGGTCACGACGATGAGCTTTCCGCGCTCGAGCACCATGTCCAGGCGCGACTTCTCCTCGGCAACGGCCGGGGCGACGATGAGCAGCAGGACGAGGACCGCGAGGGCGGCGCGGGCGTGACGACGAAGACCTCTGCTCATGGTGTGCCTCCTACGTGTCTCCTAGGAGCAGCGCCCGGATCCTCTCCGGCTCGCGCAGGAGCGTGCCCAGCTTCGTCAGCGACGCGTCCACCGCCCTCGCGAACTTCTCCGACCCGCCGAAGCGCGCCAGGGTCTCCGGCGGGATGAACTTGAAGAGGATGTCGCCGCCGCCGGGCGGCAGGCCGACGAAGTGGACGGTCAGCATGGCGTGGTCCTGGAGGAGGAGCATGCAGAACGCCGCTGACGCCTCGAACGGGACGATGGGGGGCTGCGTGACCCCGCCCCGCTCCATGGCGATCTCCAGGAGGTCATCGGCCAGCAGCTGGGCCGTCGTGGGCGTCTCGTGCAGCCGCCCGCCGAGCGTCTGCCGGAGCGAGACGGCCACGGCCTTGGTCGTGTCGATGAGCTCCTGCACCCGCTTGGGGCTGTATCGCTCGAGTGTGCGCACCACCGCCGGATAGAGCATCTGCCGGCACTCGAGCCCGCACTCGAAGGCCTTGGCGCGGACCCGCGCCACGAGGGCGCAGTCGCCGCCCATCAGGCCGAAGCGCGGGCCGAGCGTGCCGTACTTGTCCAGCCCGGTGGCGCCGATGTCCACGCCGAGCTCCAGCATCTTCGGCTGGTCGAAGCTGGCCGGCCCCACGCGGGCGCCGCCGGCATCGTCGACGTAGACGATCGCCCCCTTGTCGTGAGCGAGCTTGACGATGGCGCGGATGTCGTCGACCGCGAGCAGCTCGTAGGTGACGGCGAGGCGCGTGAGATCCACCAGCGCGACGCGGCTCTCGCGGTCGAGGGCCTTCTTGAACTCGTCCAGCCCGGCGGTGTCCGTGAACCTGGCGCCCACGTGGGCGGCGGCCCGGATGACGGAGGGATGGCTGTGGCTCGCGGAGACGCCGACCACGACGTCGCCGGGCTCGACGAACGTCAGGTGCGTGGCCAGGGTGGCCCCCGTCAGGCGGTTGAAGACCATGATGTCGTGGCGGTCGGCCGAGCCGCCCAGGTGGTCCAGCGCCAGGGCCTTCATGCGGTCGAAGTAGAGAGCGGGGGCGATCTCGTCATCGGCCCAGCGGAGGTCCTCCGGCGTCATGGGCAGCGAGTGGTCGAGCCCCGTGAAGATGAAGATGTTCTCCGGGCCGCGCTGGCGGACGATGCTCCAGGCGTGCTGGAGCTTGCGGAAGTCATCCTCGGTGCTCGACAGGATCTTGCCCCGCGCGTAGGACAGCGTCGGGGCGAAGGGGTTGCCGAAGCGGTCCGTCTGGTTCCCCATGATGGTGCTCTCCTGTTGGTGAGTCGGGTTATTTCGCCTTGGCGGCCCAGTCGGGCTGGTACTCGATGCCCAGGCTCTTCATCTCGGCGAGCTTCTCGCCCCAGGCCGCCTTCTGCTTCTCGAGCCCGCGCCGCTCCGTGACCTTGTCCCACTCCTTGGCCGCGGTGTCGAGCGCCTCCTTCGGTGACTTCCGCTTGGCGAGCGCCTCCGTGATCTCGAACGAGAGCTTCCGCTGGTACTCGTCGGCGGCGGGGATCACGGGGTCCGGCACCAGGTACGGGAAGGTCGCCTCGATGGCGTCCAGGTACTTGTCGGCGTCGGGGAAGGCCTTGCGGAAGATCGGCGAGCGCAGGTGAGACAGGCGCCACGGGTCCATGATCGTCTTCGGGTCCATCACGATCTTCAGGCTCTGGTCCGGGAGCGAGATGAACTCCAGGACCTTCATCGTGACTTCCTTCTTCTTCGAGTACTTGGAGACGGCCATGCCGCGGCCCGGCGTGATGGCCGGCCGGTGGATGACCTTGCCGTCGATCTCGGCGCCGGGGACGAGGCCGAATCCGGCCTTGCCCGCGATCACCGACTCCTGGGCATTGCCGACGCGCTTGCCCGTCGACGTCCACGAGTAGAGCAGCGGCACCTCGCCCTTGACGAGCAGCGTCTTCGGCTCCTCCGACTCGAAGAGGAGCACGCCGGGCGGATAGTACGCGATCGTGCGCACCATCTCCTCGAGCGCCCGCACGCCGGCGGGGCCGTTGATGAGGGGCTTCATGTTGGCGTCGAAGTACTGGCCGCCGTAGGAGAAGAACCGTGAGCGCCACCAGTGGTACGAGTAGCCGCTGCCGGAGGGCTTGTAGGAGGCGCCGGCGCCGAAGAGCTTGCGGTCGGAGCCGTCCCAGCCCCAGCCGTGGAAGAACTCGGCCGCATCGTCCCACTGCTTCCACGTCTTCGGCGGCGCGAGGTCGTAGCCGTACTTGGCCTTGAACTTCTTCTTGTTGTCGGCGCGCTCGAACGCCACCTTGTTCCAGTACATGATGTGGATGTCGCCGTCGTACGGCATGCTCACGAGCTTGCCCTGGTAGCGGAGCATCACCTTGGCGAAGACGGGGACGATGTCGTCCAGGGCGAAGTCGAGCTTCAGCTTCTCGATCCACGGCTCGAGGGGCTCGAAGTGCCGCCCGTAGTCCGGCATGTTCGACGGGCCGAACATGACGAGGTCCCACGGGCTCCCGCCCGAGTTGAACTCGAGCAGCGTCTTGGACACGAAGGCGTCGAGCGGGATCACCTCGGTCTCGATCTTCACGCCGAGCTTGTCGTACAGGTCCTTCTCGACGAGCGAGAGCGAGTACTTCACGTACTCGGCGTTCACGACCGCCCGGATCGTCTGGCCCTCGTAGGGACGAGCGGCGCCGACCGGCCGCCCGGAGAAAGTTCCGAACGCGACGAGCCCGATGAGCACGATCGCGAACGACGCGAGAAGCGGGAAGCGTTTCATGGCGAGCCTCCTTGAAAGTCGATCCCTCAACCCTTGGTCCCGCCCAGCGCCAGGCCCTTGACGAGGTAGCGCTGCAGCATGAAGGCGACGGCGAAGGCGGGCAAGACCCCGAGCACGACCGAGGCCGACGCCTCGCCGTAGAACATGTCGGTGCCGCCCGACGTGAACGACGTGACGAGCACCATCATGGTCTTGGTCTCGATGCCGGTGAGCACGACCGCGAAGAGGAACTCGTTCCAGGTGGCGATGAAGGCGAAGAGGGCGACCACCGCCATCCCCGGCGCGATGATGGGCATGACCACCTGGACGAGCGCGCGCAGCCGCGAGCAGCCGTCGATCATGGCCGCCTCCTCGATCTCCACCGGGAAGTCCCGGAGGAACCCGACGAGCAGCCACACCGCGAAAGGAACGTAGACGACCGTGTAGAGGAGGACGAGGCCGAGGTAGCTGTTCGTCAGCCCCAGCATCTTGTACATGATGTAGATCGGGATGATGAGCGCGATGGAGGGAAGCATCCGGAGGACGAGGAGAAGGATGGAGAGGAGGCCCCCGCCGAACTTCCACCGCGCGATCGCGTACGCGGTGGGGAGGCTCACGACGAGGGCCGCGAACATGCTGAGCGACGAGATGACGAGGCTGTTCGCGAAGTAGCGCGCGCCGCTCGAGCGGGTGAAGAGCGCGACGTAGTGCGCGAGCGACGGCTCGGCCGGGATCCACACCGGCGGGAAGGCGAAGAAGTCCTCGTTGCCCTTGAGGGACGTGGTCACGATCCAGAAGAACGGCCCGAGGAAGAAGACGAGGGCGGCGAGGAGCCCGGCGTAGACGAACAGGTGTCCGAGCCAGCGTTGCACGCGGTGGCGTCTGACCCGCCGGGCGGCGATGCGCGCGCGCTCGACCGCGATCGCCATCAGGCCGCCCGGACCTCGCGAATGCGCTGGATCCAGAGGAAGAGCAGCGTGAGGGCGAGGACCCCGCCGACGATCACGTACGACAGCGCGGCGGCGTAGCTCATGCGGAAGTCCTTGAAGCCGGCCAGGTACGTGGTGAAGGCGACCGTCTCCGTGCTGCTCCCGGGACCGCCGTAGGTCAGGACGAAGATCAGCCCGAACAGCTTGGTGAGGTCGATGAGCCGGATCATCACGCCCACCGCCATCGTGAAGGTGAGGAGCGGGAGCGTGATCGACCAGAAGCTCTGCCACGGCGTGGCGCCGTCCGCCTTCGCCGCGTCGTAGAGCTCCTGGGGAATGGACTGGATGCCGGCCAGCAGCACCAGCATCATGAAGGGCGTGTTGTGCCAGACCTCGACCAGCACGACCGACATGATCGCGAGCGCCGGCGAGGCGAACCAGTCGAAGTAGACATCGAGGAGGCCGAGCTGGCGCCCGAGGTTGTTGATCGCGCCGAACTTGACGCCGAACATCATCCGCCATGCCATCGCCGCCATGACGGGCGAGACCATGGCCGGAATGGCCAGGAGCGCGGTGATGATGGGACGGCCGCGGACGGCGCGGCTCAGCAGCAGCGCGATCCCGAGGCCGAGCAGGAGCTCGAGGGCGAGGGACGGCGCGATGAGGACCGCCGTCGTCCAGACCGAGCCGAGGAAGCGCGGGTCCCGGGTGAGGGCCTCCACGTAGTTCTTCGCCCCGACGTACTCGTACTCGGCGCCCACCGAGAGGTCGAAGTTCTGCAGCGAGAGGTAGAAGGAGTAGACGAGCGGGAAGACGATGATGAGCGCGATGAGAACGAGCGAGGGCGAGGCGAAGGCGAACGGCTCCCACTGCTTTCGCTTCACGCCGAGCATGGCCGCGCGCATCAGGGCTCCGTCACCCCCGCTCCGTGGGCGTAGTGTAACTCAAACACGGGTTCGAATGCCGTCGGGGCCACGAGGCCGGCACCGCCCCGGCCCCGGGTGGAGCCGGGACCCGCGGGACGATGCGATCAGGGAGACGTCCGGCCCACCGTCTCCCGGACCTCCTCCACCACGAGCGGCCCGACGTCGAGAAAGGCGATGATCCGGCACGGGCAGGCCTCGCCGCCCTCGAACTTCCAGGGGAAGGCCCCGATGATGCACCGGGTGTTGAGGACCTTCTCGATGTCGCCCCCGACGTTCTCGGCGTGGATGCAGCCCTCGGGGAAGGCGAGGTAGTGCATGGGGAAGATCTCTTCCTTCACCAGGCGCCCGCTCTTGTGGTGGCGGTACTCGTACTCGCCGAAGAACTCGCGCACGGGCCGGCCGACCTTCTCCTCGAAGCGCTTGGTGAGGTCCGGCCGCATGTAGCGGATGGTGGTGTTCATCGGGTGGTCGCCGGAGCCGGCGTCGATGCCCCACCACGCGATCCGCATGTCGTGCATCCACTGGGCGAGGTCGCGCGTGCCGCCGGGGTGCATGCAGAAGTAACGCGTGAGGTCCTGCTGCGGCTTTCCCTCGTAGTAGCGATGGTAGCCGGTATGGAGGATGAGGATGTCGCCGGGCTTGACCTCCATGCGGTCGGTGATGTGCGTGGGCGTGATGATGCTCCAGTCCTCGACCGCGTCGGAGACGTCGACGATCACGCCCTCGTGCACGAGCTTGGTGAGGGGCAGGGAGGCGATGTCGCCGGCGCCGTCGGCGGCGTGCATGGGGCCGTCGAGGTGGGTGCCGACGTGCAGCGAGGTCTCCACCCGCTGCGACACGATGCGGTTCGTCTGCAGCGTCTGGGTGTAGTAGATCTTGGAGCCGGGGTAGCCGATCCAGCCGGGCGTGTGCATGTTCCAGGGATGCGAGAGGTCGACGAGCCTCATTCGTGTCCTCGCTGGCGTCGCGGGAGATGATTGCGGGCGCATGATAAGGCATTGACAACCGATTGTCGATTGCCTTAGCGTCTTCGAGCAGGTTCGGACACCGTCGGTCCGCGCATCAGCCGATCTGCGGCCACGACACAAGGCCCCCTCGACCGCGTGGCGACGCCCGCCCGCGGAGACGACACCGAAAGAAGGAGCCAGCGCCATGGATCTGGGCCTCAAGGGCAAGGTGACGCTCGTCACCGGCGGCAGCAAGGGCATCGGCAAGGCGGTGGCGCGGGGCCTGGCGCAGGAGGGGGCGAGGGTGGCCATCTGCGCGCGGACGCGAGCCGAGCTGGACGCGACGGCGGCGGAGCTCGCCCGGACCACGGGCGGCGAGGTCTTCGCGGTGGCCGGTGACCTCACGCGCGAGGCGGACGTCCTCGAGATCGTGGAGGCCACGGTGGCCCGCTTCGGCCGTATCGACGTCCTCGTCAACAACGCCGGCGCCGCCCCCGGCGGGCTCCTGCTCGACCTCACCGAGGAGGACTGGCACAAGGCGCTCGAGCTGAAGTTCCTGGGCTACGTCCGCTGCATGAAGGCCGTCATCCCCCACATGCTCAGGCAGGGCGGGGGGCGGATCGTCAACATCGTCGGCAACGACGGCGTGAAGCCCATCGGCGTCGAGCTGACGCCGAGCGCGGCCAACGCCGCCGATCTGGCCGTCACCGTCGCCCTCGCCGAGCAGTACGGCCGCCACAACATCTGCATCAACGCCATCAACCCGGGCCCGGTGGCCACCGAGCGCTGGGACGGGCTGATCGGGGGGATCGCCCGCATCCGCCAGATCAGCGTGGCCGAGGCGCAGAAGCGGGCGGAGGTGAGCATCCCGCTCGGCCGCATCTGCACGCCGGAGGAGGTCGCCAACGTCGCCGTCTTCGTCGCCTCCGAGCGGGCGAGCTTCATGAACGGCGCCGTGATCACGCTCGACGGCGGGCAGCGCAAGGCGCTGCTCGACTGATCTTCATGAACTACCACCACGACTGCGCGCGCGGGCGCTGGGTCATCGGCGAGCCGGTGTCGAAGCCGGGGGACTACATCGAGTTCCGCGCGGAGATGGACTGCGTCGTGGGCCTGTCCAACTGCCCCCTCGACGCGCTGGCGCCGTGCAACGCGTACCACTGCACCCCCGTGAAGGTGGAGATCTTCGGGTAGCACGCCCCGGCGTGATGGTCCTCGCCGACCTCGTCCCGACCTGATCAATCCTGAGGAGACCCACCATGGCGTTGAATCTCCGGGACTTTCTGGCGGCGCTGGGAAGCGACCTGATCCGGATCGACGAGGAGGTCGACCCGGTCACCCAGGCCGGCGCGCTCTGCTCGGCCGCGCCGCGACCGCTCCTGCTCGAGCGGCTGCGCGGCTTCCCCGGGTGGAAGTTCTGCGACATCCTGGTCAAGGACCGCGCGCGGCAGGCGCTCGCCTTCGGCACGACGCCGAAGAACGTCGTGCGCGATCTGTCCGACCGGATGTTCAGTCGGGTGCCCGGGCAGTCGAAGATCGTCCCCGACGGCCCGTGCAAGGAGGTGAAGCTCCTCGGCGCCGATGCCGATCTGACGAAGCTGCCGATCCCGATCCACTCCGAGGGCGATGCCGGCCGCTACCTGGGCTCGGGCATCACGATCACCAAGGACCCGGACACCGGGATCCGCAACGAGGCGATCATCCGCGCGCTGGTGAAGGGCCCGCGGCGCATGGGGTTCTGGATGGCCGCCCGGCACAACTGGGCGCACCTGATGAAGTACCAGGAACGGGGGGCGCCGGCGCCGATGGCCTTCGCCATCGGGCTGCACCCCGGCTACGAGATCCTCGCGAACTACAGCGGGCGCCACGAAGGCTACGACGAGCTGGAGATGGGGGCGGGGGTCCTGGGTGAGACGCTCGAGCTCGTCAGATGCGAGACGATCGACCTCGAGGTGCCGGCGCAGGCCGAGGTCGTCATCGAGGGCATCGTTCCGCCCGGCGTGCGGGAGCCCGAGGGACCCTTCGGCGAGTTCACCGGCTACAGCAAGGGAGCGGAAGGGCCGGCGCCGGTCTTCGAGGTGACCGCCATCACCCGCCGCCGGGAGCCGATCTACCGCCACATGCAGGCGACCGTGTTCACCGACCATCAGCCGCTCGTCTCGGTGCCCATGGAGGCGAGCCTGTACCGCCGCCTGCGGGAGGTCCACGGCCACACCGAGGTCCATGACGTCTACATCCCGCCGTGGGTCACGATGTTCACGGTGTTCGTGCAGCTCACGCCGCGCTGGGACGGGCAGGTCCGCGACGTGCTCCTGGGAGTGCTGTCGAGCCCGTACCTGCATCCCAAGATCGCGATCGCCGTCGACGAGGACGTGAACATCTACGACCCGCGCGACGTCTTCTGGGCGATGTCGACGCGGGTCAATCCCGAGCGCGACATCATCGTCATCCCCCACGAACGCATCCACCCGCTCGACATCTCCGCTCCCAACCTCGACCGCTCGGAGGTGACCGTGATGCGGGTCGGGGGCAAGATGGCGATCGACGCCACCAAGCCCCCCCTCTGGCGGAAGAAGGAGCGCGACGAGTTCAGCCGCGTCAAGCCGAAGGGCGCCGACGACCCGGCGATCCAGGGGCTGCTGCGGCGCCTGGCCTCCCTGGCCTAGAGCGATGATAAGGGCCCATCTGCTTCGTTGGCGCCCTCGGCCGCACGCTCAACGTACAGGAAGTACGCCTCGCGTGCGGCCTTCGGGCGCCGCCTTGCAGCTGGACCCTTCTCATCGCTCTAGGCAGAGCGTTCCGCCGACAGGCCCGGAACGGTCGTGAAGCCCCCGTCATTCGACTACCTGGCCCCCGCCTCGGTCGAGGAGGCGCTCGCCCTTCTCGGCGATCTCGGGGAGGGGGCGAAGGCGCTCGCCGGCGGCCAGAGTCTCGTGCCGATGCTGAACTTCCGCCTCGTCCGGCCGCGGCACCTCGTGGACCTGAACGGCCTCACGGAGCTGGCCGGCATCCGCGAGGACGACGGCCGGCTCGTCATCGGCGCGATGACCCGCCAGCGCGCGGTGGAGCGCTCGGCGCTCGTGCGCGCCCGCTGCCCGCTGCTGGCCGAGGCGATGCCGCAGATCGGTCATGTGCAGATCCGCAACCAGGGGACGATCGGCGGGAGTCTCGCCCACGCCGATCCCGCCGCCGAGCTGCCGGCCGTCGTCGCCGCCCTCGACGGCGAGCTGGTGCTGCGAAGCGCGCGCGGGCAGCGGGTGCTGAAGCCCGAGCAGTTCTTCGTGACGTACTTCACCACCGCCGCCGCGCCCGCCGAGCTGCTGGTCGAGGTGAGGCTGCCGGCGATGCCGCCGCGCACGGGGAGCGCCTTCGTGGAGGTGAGCCGGCGCCACGGCGACTTCGCCCTCGTCGGCGTGGCGGCCACCGTGACCGTCGACGAGGCGGGCGTGTGCACCGGCAGCGCGCTCGCGCTGACGGGGGTGGGACGGACGCCGGTCGTCGCGCGGGAGGCGGCGCGCGCGCTCGTGGGCGTGAAGCCGACGGCGGCGGCGATCGACGACGTCGGCCGCCGCGTCGCGGACGCCGTCCGCCCCGACGGCGACCTGCACGCCTCCAGCGAGTATCGCCAGCACCTGGCGGGCGTGCTCACGCGGCGCGCCCTCGCGCGCGCGGCGGAGCGGGTGACGGGCGCGTCTCGCGCGACCGGCGATCCGTGACGCAGGCAGGCCCGAGAGGAGCGGAGTGATGATTGAGCGCGCGATCCGCGTCACCGTCAACGGGCGGTCGTACGAGCGCACGGTCGAGGTGCGGAAGACCCTCGCCGACTTCCTGCGGGATGACCTCGAGCTGACGGGCACGCATCTCGGCTGCGAGCACGGCGTGTGCGGGGCGTGCACCGTCGTCGTCGAGGGCGCCGCCGTCCGCTCGTGCCTCCTCTTCGCGGCGCAGGTGAACGGCCGCGAGATCCAGACCGTGGAGGGGCTGGCCGACGGTGACCGGCTCAACCCGCTGCAGGAGGCGTTCCGCGAGCACCACGGGCTGCAGTGCGGGTTCTGCACGCCCGGCTTCCTCATGACGCTCACCTGCTTCCTGCGCGAGTGCCCGGACCCGTCGGAGACGCAGATCCGCGAGGCCATCTCCGGCAACCTGTGCCGCTGCACGGGGTACAAGAACATCGTGGCGGCGGCGCGCGCGGCCGCTCAGGCGCTGGCCGCGGCGACGACGACGAGCTGAGATGGCCATGTCTGGGAGGCCGTTCACGGTCTGGACGTGAGGCCATGATCGTCGACGTCCACGTCCACTTCCTCTCGCCGCGGGCGATCGAGGCCGCCCGGAAGTCCCCGGAGCGCTACGGCGTGCGGGTCCTCGACGACGGCGACCGCCCGCGGCTCGTGATCGGGGCGGAGGCGCCCACCCGCCCGCTCCTCGAGGCGCTCTATACCCTCGACCGCCACCTCGCGTTCTTCGGCAAGCAGGGCATCGACACCGCCGTCTTCGGCCCTCTCATGGACGTGGCGGGCTACTCGCTGCCGCCGGGGCAGGCGGCGGCCTGGAGCCGGGCCCAGAACGAGGCGCTGGCCGGCTCGCTCGCCGAGGCGGGCGGCCGGCACCGCGGCCTCGCGACGGTGCCGCTCCAGACGCCGGCGCTCGCCGCCGAGGAGCTCCGGTTCGCGGTGAGGGTGCTCGGGCTCTGCGGCGCCATGCTCGACCCCCACGCCCTCGGCCGGCCGCTCGGGGACCGCGCGTTCGACCCGCTCTGGCAGGCGGCGGCGGAGCTAGGGGCCCCGGTGATCCTGCACCCGTTCCTGCTCGAGGCCGTCGAGCGCTTCGGGCGCCATTATCTCCACAACCTCGTCGGCTTCCCCTTCGAGACCACGCTGGCCGCCGGCAGCCTGATCCTCGGCGGCACGCTCGACCGCTTCCCTCCGCTCGAGGTCGTGCTCGTGCACGGTGGCGGCTTGCTGCCCTATCACATCGGCCGCTTCGACCGCGGACACACCACGCGGCCGGAGGCGCGCGCCGACGGCGCCGCGCTCCCGAGCGGCTACCTCCGCCGCTTCCACTACGACACGCTCGTCCAGTTCCCGCCCGCTCTCGCCTACCTCGTGAAGGTCGTCGGCGCGGACCGGGTGCTGCTGGGCAGCGATCACCCGTTCTGGCTCGGTGACCCCGAGCCCCTCCGCGTCGTGCGCGAGGCCGGCCTGCCCGCCGCCGCCCAGACAGCAATCCTGGGCGACAACGCCGCCCGCCTCTTTCACCTCCCCCGCGCCGAGCTGGGATCATCATGACCCAATCCAACGGACAGGAGACATCCGATGATCGAGATGACCCTCGGGATCGCGGAAACGGCGCTGCGTGCCGCTCTGGACAAGGCCAAGGCGCTCGGGACGCCGATGACGGTGACGGTGGTGGACGAGGCCGGGCGCCTCGTGCTCTGCGCGCGCGGCGACGGCACCGGCTTCTTCACGCCGGAGACCTCCCGGGCCAAGGCCGTCGCCGCCGCCGCGTTCAAGCGCTCGACGAGGGAGCTGGCCGAGATGGTCGCGCAGGGCGGCTTCTGGGGGATCGTCCCGACCATCCTGCAGGGTCAGGCGCTCCCGACGCTCGGCGGCGCCCCGGTCCTGCGGGGCGGCAAGGTCATCGGTGGGATCGGCTGCGGGGGTGGCACCGGCGCCCAGGACCAGGAGTGCGCGGACGCCGGCGCCGCCACCGTCAAATGACCGGACGGCGGCAAGGAGTGGTTCCCGGATGAGAGCGGAGAGGGAGCGGTGATGGCCCGCGCATTCGGACGCTCGGTGCTGCGCAAGGAGGACCACCGGCTGCTGACCGGCCGCGGCAAGTACGCGGCCGACTTCCGCCTGCCCGGGATGCTCCACGCCGCCATCCTGCGCGCCCTGCACCCGCACGCGCGCCTCGGCGCCATCCGCGCCAAGGCCGCGCTCGCCCTTCGCGGCGTGGTGGCCGTCGTCACCGCCGAGGACCTCGGCGCCATCGGGCGCATTCCCGTGCGCCTCGGCCCGCGCCCGGGCGTGGTCGCGTGCCTGCAGTCGCCGCTCGCGCGCGAGAAGGTCCGTTACGTCGGCGAGCCGGTCGCCGTCGTCATCGCCGAGAGCCGCTACCTCGCCGAGGATGCCCTCGACCTGATGGAGGTCGACTACGACCCGCTCCCGGCGGTCACCGACGCGCGGCGCGCCGTGGAGCCCGGCGCGCCCGTGCTCCACGAGTCGATCAACGGGAACCTCGTGGACCGACTCGACACCCACACGGGGGACGCGCGCGGCGCGCTCGCGGCGGCGGCCTACCGCGTGAGCGAGCGCTTCGTCGTCCAGCGCCACACCGGCGTGCCGATGGAGACCCGCGGCCTCACCGCGGCGTTCGATCCGGGCACCGGCGTGCTGCGCCTCTGGGGCGTGGCGAAGGTGCCCCACTGGAACCGCCGCGTGCTGGCCGACCTCCTCGGCCATCCCGAGCACCTGATCCACTTCGTCGAGCTGGAGGTGGGGGGCGGCTTCGGCGTCCGCGGCGAGTTCTACCCCGAGGACCTCGTGGTGCCGTGGGCGGCGATGCGCCTCGGCCGGCCCATCCAGTGGATCGAGGACCGCCGCGAGCACCTGATGGCGACGAATCACTCGCGCCAGCAGGAGCACGACATCGAGATCGGCTTCGATCGGGACAGCCGGATCGTCGCGCTCGTGGACCGGTTCATCACCGACATGGGCGCCTACATCCGCACTCACGGCGTCGTCGTTCCCGAGCTGACCGCGGCGCTGCTGCCCGGCCCCTACCGGATCCCCAACTACTCGTGCGAGGTCCGGTGCGTGCTGACGAACAAGACGCCGACGGGAACGTACCGTGGCCCCGGCCGCTTCGAGGGCACGTTCGTCCGCGAGCGCCTGCTGGACATCGCCGCCGGGAGGCTCGGCGTCGATCCCATCGAGCTGCGCCGGAAGAACTTCGTCACGCCCGCCGAGATGCCCTACGAGGTGGGCGGCGCCTCGCTGAACCAGCGCACGGTCTACGACTGCGGCGACTATCGCTCGGCGCTGGACCAGGCGCTGGACGCCGTCGGCTACGGGGCGGCGCGGGTGGAGCAGGCGGAGGCGCGGCGCCGGGGCCGGCACGTCGGCATCGGCGTCGCCTCCCTCGTCGAGAAGGCGGGGCTCGGCCCGTGGGAGTACGCGCGGGTCGAGGTCGACGCGACGGGGCACGTCGTCGTCTACTCCGGTGTCGCCGCCGTCGGGCAGGGGATCGAGACCACGCTCGCCCAGGTCTGCGCCGACGAGCTCGGATTGTCACCGGAGGCGATCACGGTGGTCCACGGCGACAGCGCGCAGGTCCCCTTCGGCGTCGGCGGCTTCGCGAGCCGCGGCGCCTCGGTGGCGCTGCCGGCCGCCATGGAGGCGGCGCGCAAGGTGCGCGCGAAGATCGTCCGCGTGGCGGCCGGGCTCCTCGAGGCCGCCGCCGGGGACATCGTCGTGGAGGGAGGCGCGGCGCACGTGCGCGGAGTGCCGGACCGGACGGTGGCGTTCCGCGAGCTGGCCCGCGCCGCCGTGCCCGGCCCGCCCGGCATGGAGCCCGGCCTCCACGCGGCCCACTTCTTCGAGGCGCCGAAGATGACCTATCCGTACGGGACCCACGTGGCGGT
>WNGF01011834.1_pt1 | contig 16990 bp, 13 predicted proteins | sample 5400641 | NCBI WGS metagenome assembly WNGF01 (sample SAMN13153371, study PRJNA577476) | soil metagenome | isolation source: 80 cm soil or saprolite under grassland replicate 2 | place: USA:California | collected 2016-06-15
GGCTGTTCGCTGGACATTGGGTGAAGCCCTGCGAAGTTGGAGTTTTACGGCAATTGAAGCCGGAACCGTGAGCGAAGCGCTGGCGCAATTCAGCGCTGAAACGCCGGCCGCGGTGTTGCTCGATATCGATCTGCCGGACGGCTCCGGACTGGACCTATTGCGCCGGATTAAGGACGATCGGCCCGACGTCGTGGTCATCATGATTACTGGGAATGTAATGATAGACAATACGATTTCCGCGTTGCGCGGTGGCGCTTACGACTTCATAAGTAAACCAATCAGCCTTGAAGAGCTGCGCATAACGATTCGCAATGGCATTGAAGCCCGCCATTTGCGGCGTGAACTCGATCAGGTGCGGAAGGAGCGCTTACAGGAGTTTGCCTTTGAACAGATCGTAGGACAGTCACCGGCCATGCAAAAGATGCTTTCGCTTGCGGCGAAGGTAGCTGAAAGTGAAGTGTCCTCGGTTTTGCTTCAGGGAGAATCTGGGACCGGTAAGGATCTGGTGGCGAAGGCGATCCACTATGGCTCCCGTCGAGCTGATAGTCCTTTCGTTGCCATCAACTGCGCTGCTCTACCGGCGACACTGATCGAATCTGAACTGTTTGGTTACGAGAAGGGTGCATTCACAGACGCAAAGGCGCGCAAGGAAGGGTTATTCGAGCAGGCCGAAGGCGGTACTATATTGCTGGACGAAATTGGGGAACTGGAGTTGGCCCTGCAAGCGAAATTGTTGCGCGTTTTGGAAGAGGGGGCCTTCCGGCGGGTAGGCGGCTTGAAAGATATTCCCCTTGACGTCCGCGTCATCGCAGCTTCTAATCGTGATTTGAAAACGGAAAGCGAGGCCGGACGTTTCCGCCTCGATCTTTATTACCGTCTTTCGATAATCCAAATAGACATTCCGCCACTGCGGGAACGTGGCGACGATGTCCTGCTCCTCTCGCAACACTATATCGATATGATCGGGTCGAGGTTGCGCTTGCGCAAAAAGATCACGAGTCTTTCTCCCGAGGTAGAAGTGTTGTTTCGAAATTATAATTGGCCAGGCAATGTTCGCGAGCTGCGCAATGTGATCGAGCGTGCCTTGATTCTCGAGGACGATGATGTGATCAGTACTGAGTATTTGCCCGGAGGACTTACAGGACAATTCGCCCGGCGCGACGGCACGGGCACCGGTCAGAGCGAGGACGTGACGGAACAATTTTCTCTTCCACCGGAGGGAATCTCTCTTGACGAAGCGGAGATGTCTTTCGTCCGGCAGGCAATAGAACGGAGCGGCGGCAATCAAACGCGCGCCGCTGAGTTGTTGGGAATCTCGCGTGACCAGCTAAGATATCGACTCAAGAAACTTGACGAAGCACAGAGTTTTGCTGCCAATTCCGAATTATAATCTCCTCATACCAGTGACTGCGATTAACACAACTTTTCCCGACAGACGGCTGCCACCAGAAGAAGCGTTGCAGCGCTCGCTGAAAGAACTGGCAGACATCAAGTTTGCCCTTGATGAGTCGGCGATAGTTGCCATCACTGATCAGCGCGGCATTATTAACTATGTGAACGATAAGTTTTGCGAGATCTCCAAGTATTCGCGCGACGAGTTGCTCGGCCAGGACCATCGCATTATCAACTCTGGCTATCATTCGAAAGAATTCATCAGAAACTTGTGGACCACCATAGCGAGCGGCAAGGTGTGGCGGGGTGAGCTTAAGAACCGCGCGAAAGATGGCAGCTACTATTGGGTCGACACAACCATCGTTCCCTTTCTGAATTCCGAAAGGAAACCCTACCAGTACATCGCGATTCGTAGTGATATTACTGAACGCAAACGTGGCGAAGAGCAAATACGTGAGCAGGCAGCACTACTCGATCAAGCGCAGGACGCCATTCTGGTGCGTGACCTCGAGCAGAACATCTTATTCTGGAACAAGGGAGCCGAGCGAATCTATGGCTGGACCGCGGCGGAAGCCATCGGCAAGAACGCAGTGCAGTTGTTACTCAAGGAGCCATCTGCACAATTTGAAATTGCCCGGCAAGCGGTAATCGACAACGGCGAGTGGAGTGGTGAAGTTCATCAAGTCCGCCGCGACGGCGCTGAGATCATCGTTGAGGATCGCTGGACATTGGTGCGCGACGAACATGGCGCGCCCGCTTCGATTCTGGTAATCAATACCGACATCACTGAGAAGAAGAGAATGGAGGCGCAGTTTCTACGCGCTCAGCGGATGGAATCAATTGGCACACTCGCGGGCGGCATCGCGCACGATCTGAACAATGTGCTGTCACCGATCCTGATGGCGGTCGATATGCTGCGTTTAAATGCAAACGACGACGCGAGTAAAAAGTGGCTTGATGTATTACGCACCAATGCCGAGCGTGGTGGCGACATGGTGCGCCAGGTGTTGTCGTTTGCCCGGGGCGTAGAAGGCGAGCGTGTGGCTCTGCAGCCCAAACATCTCATCAAAGAGATCGTTAAGATACTGCGTGAGACGCTGCCCAAGTCGATCGAGATTAATTACCGTCTCGCCGACGACCTCTGGATCATTTCAGCGGATGCCACGCAAATGCATCAGGTCCTAATGAATCTCTGCGTCAATGCGCGCGATGCCATGGCCGATGGCGGCGCTATTTCCATCACTGCCGAGAATATGTTTGTGGACGAGAACTACGCTCGTATGCACATTGAAGCCAAGGCCGGCCGCTTTGTCATGATCGCCGTTACCGACACCGGACCGGGAATGCCCCCGGAAGTTCAGAGCAGAATCTTCGAGCCGTTTTTCACGACGAAGGAGATGACAAAAGGGACCGGACTGGGCCTATCCACGGCACTGACAATCGTTAAAAGCCACGGGGGCTTTATCAATGTCTATAGCGAGCTTCACAAGGGAAGCCAGTTTGTCTTGTACATTCCTGCTCTTGATGCCCCAGGTACCGCTGACGTGCGTGCCCTGCAAACGGATCTCCCGCTTGGCAATGGAGAATTAGTGCTGGTAGTTGATGACGAAGAAGCAATTCGTGAGATCACCCGCGGCACCCTCGAAGCTTTTGGCTACCGGGTACTCACAGCGAGCGACGGCACTGAGGCACTGGCGCTTTATGCCGACAGAAAAAACGACATTGCGGTTGTGCTGACAGACATGGTAATGCCTTTCATGGATGGTCCGGCAACTATCCGCGCCCTCCAAAGAATGAATCCCAGGATTAGAATCATCGCCGCGAGCGGTCTGGCGATGGGGCAGCGAGCAGGTGAAGCGTCGCTCGAAGGCGTAAGCGTCTTTCTCAGTAAACCTTACACGGCGGAAAAATTACTGAAGGCATTGGCCCACGTTCTGAAGAGCTGATCATCTTTTACTCCGGGTGTTTGCGTCAGCAACAGCTTGCTCAGTTTTTCCGGGAGGCAGCTAAGGTTCCTCTTCCGGAGTCAAACGTCCTCATTGGCTCTGCGGATTCAGACCACTGCGAAATTCTCCACTTATTTCGGCAATATTCCACAACCTACCCCGCAGTCTCCTGCAAACAAACAATACTTAGAGTGGGTATAGGCGTTGCTCTCGAACCACCCAGGTAGCGCTGAAAGCTACCTGAAAGAATCAGGCAACGGCTTCCTGCGGAGACCATTGGACGGGTGGGGCCGGGAGACTCTAAGAATCGCCGGCACTACGGTGCGAACATGGAACATGAACATTCACCGGCGGCTATCGAACAAAGGCTAGCGGGAGGACCCTACCAAAACTACCTCCGCGATTGGATCTACGGTGGCATCGATGGCTCAGTGACCACATTCGCCGTGGTTAGTGGAGTGGCGGGTGCGCGCCTCACCGGTTGGGTTGTTTTGGTAATGGGTTTTGCCAACCTTTTCGCCGATGGGTTTTCGATGGCCGCCAGTAATTTTCTGGGCACCAAGGCCGAACACGACGACATTAGAAGGATCGAAGCGATTGAGAATAAGCACATCGATCTATTTCCTGAGGGCGAGCGAGAAGAAGTCAGGCAGATCTTTCAAGGGTATGGCTTCGAGGGAGACGACCTGGAACGAATTGTTCAACTCGTTACCTCGGATCGCAAACGATGGGTGCGCACTATGTTGACCGAGGAGTATGGCTTGCCTCGCGCGGTGCGCTCACCCTGGATAGCGGCATTTAGTACCTTCAGCGCGTTTCTCGTTTGCGGCCTGATTCCACTTCTTCCGTATCTGTTAAGGCTTTTGTATCCGCTCGAGTTATCAGTCGTGATGACTGCCGCCGTGTTCTTCGCGATCGGCTCAGCCAAGAGTCGCTGGTCGACCGCTTCGTGGTGGAGTTCAGGTCTGGCGACGCTGCTAGTGGGCGCCATCGCTGCTGTTCTTGCGTACTCAGTTGGTGTCTTTTTGAAAAACCTCGCGGCGTAGATATCGGTCGAGCCGACTCAGGCAAACGAACGCCGCAGGAGGGGCGCAGAAGACCTCAAGTCTAGGATTGGCGCGCGACTTTTGAAAAAGGGGTTCCGGCGAAGTCGAGATAAGATTTCGCAACGCATTCCTGGCCGCCAAGGCTGCGAGAGCCGGCGCCGAGTTAGCGATAATTGCTACCGCAACTATATTTTTATGACCGCGCAGACGTCCGCGTACAGCACCAGCCACAAATCATGCCCAGCATAGCACCCACACCCTAAGAGAACCCTACTTATTCCCAGGGATGCCGCTTGATGTAATAGGTTGTGTCCTCAATACAGTCTTCGGCCATGGCGTAGCTTCGCTTTGCGACACATTGCTCCTTGCGTTTGCCTTCGTCAATCGCATCGTCAAGCAGTGTCTTTGCCTTGGCAACCTCGTGGCTTAAGTGAGCTAGATTCATTGCCGCATCTGCTCCATTTTCAATTGTTTTGGACTCCATTTTCTTTATCACTTTCTTCTTGATATTCACAGGTTCGCCCTTGAAGCAATGGGCAACACATGTGCTGTTTGAACGGCTTGAAACTAATCGTCGTGTGCTTTTCGTGGCCCACGCTTTTGTTGAGTTCGACATGATTCCTTAGCGGCTGGGGCCGGGGCACCGCTGTGGCAAGACGGCCAAGTCGCGCAAAAGTCCCCACGATGAGTAAAACCTCGCAGCCATCTGCAATCCGAAAGCTGGAAAAGACCAATTCGTAACCGCGCCGTCAATGGCACAAATCGTGCTCCACATTCCGGTGCTTTCATTTATGAAGGAGCTCCTATGAAAGTGCTTTTGGCGGTGGATGGCTCGCCTTGCAGTGATGAAGCAATTGAGGAAGTCGCCTGCAGACCCCGGCCTCAAGGCTCAGAAATCGAGGTGCTGACCGCCTTTGAACTACCACTTCCTCCATCACCGGAGGCCTGGGGTGGCCCTCCGACTTACTTTGAAGAACTGGATTTCGGTCGAGGTAGTGCGCCGTCCCAGGCGCGAGGCTCATTCGGAAGAATCTTCTGCTTCAACGCAGAGAGGTTAGGCAAATGGCGAAGATTTTGATTCTTGGCGGTGGATTCGGCGGCGTTATCGCTGCGGAACAACTTGCTAAAGAGTTGGGTGACGAGCATCAAATTACGCTGGTGTCGCGTAGCCGGCTTTTTGTCTTTTATCCCGCACTAGTGAGGTTGGCCTTTGGTAAATGTGAACGGGACGACGTTTCGTTCGACTTGCGCTGCACAATGCTGAGCCGCCGAGTGAATTTCATTGAAGCGGAAGTGGCGCGGGTCGACAGGCATGAGCGCAAGGTCACTATCGCTCATGGTGATGTGGAAGGACATCTTTCCTACGATTATCTGATTTTCGCGTTAGGTCGCCGGCTGGCTACCGAGCGCATCACCGGTTTTTTTGAACATGCTCATCATCTGCTGAATGTAGATAAAGCGCTGAAATTTGGTAAAGCTGTCTCAGCGTTTCATAAAGGGCGGGCAGTAATTGGCCAGTGTGCGGGAGCGCGCTTGCCGGTCCCCGTCTACGAAACGGCATTTGCGTTGTCACGGTTGCTGGAAGCGCGTGGCGAGCGCGAGGCCGTCGAGATCACCGTCGTGAATCCACAGCCTTCAGGCTTGCAATTTGAAGATAACAACTTAGCTCGCGCTATCAGTGGCGCTCTCGATAAGCATGGCATCGAGTCGCGGTCCGACTTTTCCGTCGAACGGGTAACATTTGGCGCGGCGTATGACAGCCTGGGAAAAGCCATTGAGTTTGACCTCCTGATGCTGCTGCCACCTTTCCAGGGTCCTTCGGCAGCGTCTAACCTGGGCATTACCAATGACGAGGCATATATAAACGTCGATTGGGCCATGCGCGTCATCGGTCACGATCAAATGTACGCCATTGGTGACGCAGTTAACTTGAGTGGCCCGAAAATGGGCCACATGGCAATTCGTCAGGCCCAGGTGGCGGCTGCAAATCTGATAGCCGAGATCGCGGGCCATGAACCGGTCTCACGATATAATCACGAGTTGAAGCTAGTCATTGATGAGGGTGGCGGCGACAGCGTCTATCTGCATGAAGATTTATGGGTCGATGAACCCGCGAACGTAAAGCAAGGCCGTTTCTGGAGCTGGGCCAAGCAGGCGCAGGAAAAATATTGGGAGGCTTCGCACTTCTAATCGTTCTCTGCTCGCTGCTTAATACCGAGCAACATCTTCCGCTCCATGATGAAGTGTGCCGGCTCAAAGATTCCTCGCCACAAAAGTAAGTTCAACAAACCATTCTTGAAGTCAGGGTTGAATTCTCCTCTTCCGCGAATAATCAAACGCGTCGTGTTTTCATCAATCGGGTGAAGAACAAAGCTCCAGCACTTTTCGAGAACTATAGCCCGGCCAGGTTCTATCGCCAGAACGCGCAAAGGCGGCGCTTTCGGGTGAAGCCACACTTCGTCGCCGACTTTTAAGTCCTGCCACTCCGGAACGATGCGATTCGCATTATGCATGTCGCAGCCAACGACGTTTTCAAGCCAGGTGTAACTGTAAAATCCACCGCGACGCTGACCTAGCTGCACCAACCAGGGCCACACATCGGCGGCCGGTGCATTAATCGTTATGGCATGAGTAGCGTTCAGCTTTGGATCGCCAACAAATTCATCCCCGGGCAGTGGCATGTTGACTTCTTCATCCGTCGCGCCCCAACGCAAATGCCAGGGTCGGATGAGAAACGCGTACGCTGACAGCGCCGCTACGCTGCTAATAGCCCCCGCGACAAGTTTTGCGTTAACTCTCTCTTTCATCGCATAGTACTCCTTAGTTCCGATTGGGTTTTCTTGCAGCACTTGAATAAATAGCAACTTCGGTCTCCAGCGACTCGGGCTCCCAGGCTAGTTCTTCAGCGCCAGCGGAGGCTTTCCTTAGTTCAAGTGCAAAAGAGTGGTTATGCCATCGGCAGACTTGATTTGCAGCGCAGAGTCGACGCCAAGGTCTGTTTGCTGGAGCTCTACCAGAATTGGGGCTGCGATCATATGCGTCACATGACCGCTCGGTTTTCCGCCCATCATAATTTCTATGCCAACCCTCCTGCCTCCGGCTGAGGTTGTTGAAAAACCTGGTCCATTCATTTCGAGGTATTTCACGTGTTTTCATTGTGACCTCCGTTGTTTCCGCTTCCGGCAAATCTCACGGTTTCATAACAGGATCAAGGGTGCATGAGTCGTGCCAACGTTCTCCATTGAGTTAATAAGGGCTTTGAGCCAACCGGAAGAAACTTTGCGAGTTTTCTCTCAGCGATACTGAGTAACTTTCCACAATAAGATTGCAAAAAACTCAGCAGACTTGGACATTTTCTGGTGGCTAAGGCGGCATGCTCATTGCTTTGACCGAACCTGGAAAACCATTTTTCTGTGCAAGGAAGATGGAGCGACCACAGACTCTGACCTTTGAACCTAATGGAGGTAACCACCGTGAGCGCCAATCCCAATACTCGCGTAACTGACAGGGCCGTTATTCGAAGCGAAGGCCTGGTATGGAACCGGCTCCACTCCGAACGCGAGGATATTTGCGAAGCACTGCTCAAAGATTCGCACCCGAGCGCTGAAACCCAAAGTAGTGGGCAGCGAATGTCGAAAGAAGAAGCGGCTCGCGCAGCCTACTGGCACCGAGAGTTGCTTCAAGCGCGGCTACGAAAAATTGACGATGCGCTGGATCGACTAATGGCCGGTTCTTATGGCAACTGCAGCAAGTGTGGGAGATGGATCGAGGACACGAAGCTCGAATTTGATCCTGCGTTGACTTATTGTCTTGAGTGTTGGCAACGGTTGCAAATCATACATTGACGCGAAGACGCAAACCTATGCAAGCCACCAGTAGTTTTCCAGCCGCGAATCGTAATTTGGCTGCGCGCGAAGTAACCCGCGCCACGAAGATGAATGCAAACGTCTTTCATGGCAAGAACGAAATCCGCGTGGAGGAAGTTGAAAAACCGCGCGCAGGCGTTGGTGAAGCCGTAATTCGAGTCACCCTAACCACGATTTGTGGCACGGACCTGCACATCGTTCGCGGGGAATATCCGGTGAAGCCCGGACTCGTCATTGGTCACGAGCCTGTCGGTGTCATTGAAGAACTTGGCGACGGTGTTACCGGTTATCAGATTGGCGATCGCGTGTTGGTAGGCGCGATCACGCCTTGCGGACAATGCAGCGCTTGCTTGTCAGGACATGCTTCGCAGTGTGGCCATGGCCAGGGTTACGAAGCGCTTGGTGGCTGGCGATTTGGCAATACTATCAACGGTGCACAGGCGGAATTCCTACTAGTACCGCATGCCCAGGCAAACCTGGCAAAGATTCCCGACGATCTGGCTGACGAGCAGGTGGTATTGCTCGCGGATATTGCGTCTACCGGATTCGGTGGCGCGGAGGCTGCCGGGATAAAGATCGGTGATTCGGTGGTGGTATTCGCGCAAGGACCAATTGGTCTCTGCGCCACCGCGGGCGCCAAACTTCTCGGAGCGTCGTTCATCATCGGCGTTGACGGCGACGAGCACCGTTTGGCTATGGCAAAACGTTTGGGCGCAGATTTGACACTAGACTATCGGGAAACGGACGTCGTCGCCGAGGTCCAGCGGTTGACCGGTGGTGGCGCCGACGTATCGATCGAAGCGCTCGGGACACAACAAACATTTGAGAGCGCGCTGCGTAGCTTGCGACCTGGCGGAACGCTCTCGAGTCTTGGCGTTTACTCAGGCAAGCTTCAGATTCCGTACGAAGCCTTCGCGGCGGGCATCGGCGATCACAAAATCGTCACAACGCTTTGTCCGGGCGGAAAAGAACGAATGAGAAGGTTGATGGAGGTGGTTCGTCACGGGCGCGTCGATCTCACGCCGCTGCTAACACACACCTTTCGCCTCAATCAGATAGGGGAAGCATATAAGCTCTTCGGTGAGCGTTTGGATGGAGTCATGAAGGTAGCGATCAAGCCGTAAGAGAACATCTGCTATAGAACCCACCGCCGCGCCAGTCAAAGCATGAGCTTTTTTCCCTTGCTTTTCATACTTGGAATTTGGCGACACGTCCGCAAACACTTTCCCCTTGTTTACGATCCGCTGTACTGGGGCATGGTTTTCCGTTGGGACTGTATACGGTTTGTACTCTTCAACTGTCGAAAGCGATCAGCTTTGAACCGCTGTTGCTGATTCCACGCTACTTCATCTTTATCGCCCTCACCGCATGGCTAGCTATTTTCGTGGGGCTAATTCACAGCTTGCTGCCCTGGAAAACAAAGAGCCGCCGCTATGGTTCATAGTGCTTCCATAGGCCCCTCTCTTTGGTTTTTGCGTATTTCGTACCGGAAATTCGACTGCCGCGGGGGGACTGAGCGCCGAGCCAAAAAGCGAATGCGCAAAGTCTCGCATTAATTTGGGCAAAAGCCCGCAATCTTTCACGCGCGCTGGAGAGTGAAGGCGGAAATCAGGTGATTGGTTCGCGGCACAATCGTTGCACTTGCAGGAGCTGAGGAGACAGCCCGACTTACAACGCTAACTACTTCTCGGGGGCTACCGGGTCAATGATCAAAATTCGACGCATCCTATGTCCTACCACGCTATCGGCCGAGTCTGACGAGGCGTTGCTTTATGCACTCGGCCTGGCAAGGGCATACGACGCGCAGTTAACGGTCTGCTATGCGGCCTCCAAAAATGAACTGTTGGGAGCTGGTCGAGTTGGCGCCGAACTAAGTTATGCCCTGTCGCATGGTCGCGTCAGGGAACTGTTCGAAGGATCGTTGCTCAAGTATCTGCCGCCCGTAACTTTTGTGAATCTGGATTGGCAGGCGATAGTTGTAGAAGAAGACGACGTGGGAGAGGCGATCACCAGGACCGCCGCCGAACAGGGAGTCGATCTGATCGTGATGAGATCACGTCGCCGTCCGCACCGTGCGGCTGTCCTGGGATCGACCGCTGAATCAGTTTGTCGAAAAGCGCCGTGTCCGGTGTTGGTTACTCATACTGATGAGCGTGAATGGATCGAAAAGGAAAGCGGCAAGATAATGCTGAAGCGAATACTTGTTGCTTACGATTTCTCGGACTACTCGGAACTGGCGCTAAATTACGCTCTGTCTTTGGCCCAGGAACACCAGGCTGAGTTGCATCTGCTGCACGTGTTGCCTGACGGCTCGGTGAACGGGCCTGAATTGTCCTGGTATCCTATGGGCAAAGATACTGCCTATCATCAGGCCGCGCGGCGTTTGCAAAGAGCCATTCCCGAAGAGACTTATCTGTGGTGCGAGATCAAACACGCCGTGGTAGAGGGTCACCCTTACCGAGAGATTCTTAACTATGCCGAGAAGCAGGCCATTGATTTGATCAGCCTGGGCGCGCACGGCGCCGGCTTTGGCATGCGCGCTCTGTTTGGCTCCAATGTCGACCGCGTGTTACGCCAGGCGCCCTGCCCGGTGCTCGTCGCTCGGCCACTCAAACCGGCAATACTGAAAAAAACAGAATTCAAGCTCGCACGCGCTGTCTAGTTTAATTCGATATATAGACATCCCGAACCGCTCCTTGGTTGTGCCGGAAAGGTCTCACCTATTTCCGTGGATGACACTCAACGCATTGGAACATTGAGATATCGCCAAGGTTAATCGGGTGTTGGAATGGCTTGTTGGCTTTGTGGCAATAATCACATTTGTGATCCGCAAGCGCCCCCAGATCGACCGGGTGCTGGAATGGTCCGGTCTTCACTGAGGCGGCCGGGTTTTTGGAATCGTAGATTACAGTGTGGCAGACGTTGCAGTTGTTCGTGATGACCTTGCCGGTGTTGCTGATGTGCTCGCCATCATGACAACGGAAGCAGCCAGAGAAATAAAGATGCCCGATGTTGTTAGGGTGAGTCTGCCAGTCGGTCTTCATCTCAGGAAAGAAAAAAGTCTGAAAGATGCGCTGGACTTCCGTGACCGCGCCTTTGATCGCATCCTGTTTTTGCGAGTACAAGTCTTTGTAGTTAGTTTGATAGAACTCAGTCAGGCCCTTTTCGATTGAGCTTACGGCCTGCGGTGTGGTGACGTATTGCCTACTAAGAACCTCAACAGCTTTTCGCTTGAGATAGGGTAACGAGGGGTCCAGTCTACCGGCCACGAAACCCTGATCCACCGCCACGTCGGGCGGAAGATAAACATGCGCGGGGCGATTATGGCAGTCGACGCAGTCCATGCGCCGCTTAGTGGCGCCGGCAATTTGGTCAGCCGGTAATGGGCGCGTGCGATCATAATACTGTGTGACGTTGCCCTGCCGGTCTTTGATTTGCACCCAGGGAATCACTTGCCGGTGATCATCTGTGGAGATGTAGGTAATTTCGTTTGCAATATTCATGTGCCAGTGGATGCCCGTGACCAGTCCTGAAGCCGGACTGCCACCGCCAACGTTTATGAGCATCCGTCTTTGGCGCAGGGTGTTCTGTTCGTCGTAGGCATAACGGTTGAAAACCTTCAATTGGGCGCCAAAAAACTTTTCGGGCCAGTGACATTGTTCGCAGGTTTCCGGAGCTGGGCGGAGGTTGTGTACCGGTGTGCTGATGGGCCGCGAATATTTGTTGAAGGCCACTGAATAGAGCTGATAAGCGCCCGAGAGTTTTGAGCGCGCGTACCAACCGGCGCCGGATCCGACGTGACAATCAACACAGCGCACGCGCGCATGAGCGCCGGCCTGGTAAGCCACGAATTCGGGTTTCATTACCTTGTGACAAGTCTGGCCACAGAATTCGACCGACTCCGTGAATTCAAATGCGCGATAACTTCCGAAGGCGCTCGCTGAGATAAAGAAAAATGTGACCACTAGAAAAGCCAGAAAAGCACGACGCGCATGCGGGTCGTTCAAATCCAGCTTTGGGTAGGCGGTGATCACGTCAGGCGCAGTTCGTCGTCGTCGTCGTCGCTCCACTATCATGCCCAGCGCGACAATGAACAGGCCAAACATCAGGATCGAGGGGAAGATTATGTAGGTTAGGATTCCAACATAAGGATTCTCAACCGTTGAGGTAATCTCGATGAAAAACAGCAGTACGACACTTGCCAGGCTGGCGATGACGATCGCTGCCCCGACGAAGCTGATGTAGTTGCGGAAGAGGCTCGGTCTTTTGGGAGCCAGTGGTTCGATGTCATCCATCTTGTGCTGTTCTAAAATAGACAATCAAACCGGCTACCGCAAGAACAGGTTCCGATCCATAGTTTATTCGCCTTCAATCACGCGTGGAGCATTTCGGGCCCGTCACAGAAGCACCGGGAGTCAGGAAAATGATTCAAGAGAAGGAACCTCAAGGTTGGGAAGGGTGCTTGCGCCCGCCCGACCGTTGAATGCCTCTCAATCTCAGCGGGGGCAAGCCACCCTTCCTGACCATGAGACTTTCGACGTTGAGCATGAGAGACTCTGATGATTGAATGCTTTCTGAACTTTCATGTTTTGACATCCTCTTCCTCAGTCTGTTTCTTCATTTGTTCGTAAGCAAGTTCGTGTTCTTCCTTATATAACTCTTCAGACACGCGCCCGTCGATAAAAGCAAAGTTAATCGGGTAAACGTCAGGATCGAAAACGACCTGATAAAAGTGCCAGACAATAATGGCAAGCGTTGCCAGTACTGCTTCGTAAAAGTGCACCGAGAGCGCGATATCAATCCACCACCTGGGCAGGAAACCAAAGACGGCAATCTTGAACCAGATCATCAGACCGGTAAGACCCATGATGATTGTGCCCCAGACCACGGCCCAGTACTCCGCCTTTTCAGCGTAGCCAAATCGCGCGATCTTCGGCTTCTCTTTTTTTACTCCCAGATAATAAGCAAAATTTCCGATGACGTCTCTGACGTCCTTGAGTTTGGGCAACATGTCCTTTACCCAGAGCCTTCCTTCCTTCGAAAGAGCCAGGTAAAGAATGTGATAGGTGCCCACCAGAAGCATCACGACGGCGGCCACCCGGTGAATTACTCGGCGTAGAGGTTCACTGCCGCCCAGGAGCCATGCGAGCCAGGAATCAGGGTATTGCAACGCAAAGCCGCTCAACACCAAAACAATAAAGCTGGTAAGTAGTAACCAGTGTTGGAGTCTTTGATTAGCGCTCAGGCGAACGATGCTGCGTTGCTGACGCCGTTTGGCTGCCGCCTTCTTCCGCCAAACAAGGGCGTTGTGAACTACCATGCCGCCGATGACCAAAATGATTAAAGGGAGATAGATCCAGCGGACGATCCTTGTGCCCACGACTCCCATATCACGACGCGCGACCTCGGAAACCAGTCCAGAGGTCAAATGGATTTTGCCGGTGGTAAAGTTAACACTCGCACCGACGTGGCACTGTCCACAGGTCTGCGGCAGGTTATTCGCGCTAATCATCGACCTCGGATCCGAGGAAGGCAGGATATTGTGGACCCCGTGGCAACTGGCGCAATTGGCTACTACCTTTGATCCGAGTTGTGAAGCCAAACCGTGATAACTGTCTTTGTAACTACTGACTCGCCCGCTCGCCACCCCGAATTCCTGAGTCAGAGCAACTCCTTCATGACATTTCGCGCAGGTGTCCGTCGCCACTGCAGTCGTCGCAGTCGCGGTTCCCTGATCAAACGGCAGCTTGATGTTGTGAATACCATGACAATCTGTGCATACGGGTGCGCGCGACACTCCGCGCGTCACGGCCTGTCCGTGAACGCTCTGAACGAACTCGCCGGCTTCTGTTCGGTGACATTTACCGCAGGTAGCCGGAATGTTGACCTTGGCAATCGACGACTGCGAATTCGACGCAGGTTGAATGTCATGACTGTTGTGACAGTCAGTGCACACGGCCGCGCTGGTATTGCCCCGAGCGATGGCTTTTGCGTGAACGCTCTCTCGATAGGAAAGGAATGGGCGGTCGCTGATGCCGCTTCCCTGCATCACCGATTTGTCCCCGTGACATCGGCCGCACGTCTCGGCAATGTTTGCCCGGGTGATTGTTGAACTTGGATCGCTCGCCGGTAGGATCGTCGTCATGTCGCCATTCTTCGTGTGGCAATCCAGACAAGTCGCTGCTTTCGTCCCGTTGTGAATGGCCTGGGCATGGAAACTGTGTTCATACCCAGCGTGCGGCGCCGTGTGGAAGAACGAACCTGCCAAATAAGGAAGTGTCTTCCCAGGGCCGTGGCATCCCTGACATTGAAGTGTCGGAGGCGCGGCAGGCACATCAGCATTAGGCCCGCCGATAATGCCTCGCTCATTAGGTTTTACGGAAGGCACAGGAGTATTTTGAGAATTTCGATTGTCCTGAGCTTCGGCAGATTTGAGCGCGTTCAGACAGAACGCAGCGCAGATCAGGGCAGCAGTCAAGGGGATTGCGAATGCAAAATATCGTCTCACGGAATTTCGTTTCTTTCTCAGAAACGTGTTAAGAAATGCGTCCGATGCGATTGGCGCGAAAGAGCCCGCAAAATGTACTCACCATCAGAATCCTGAGATGAACAGCAAAAGCCCACACGCGGCAGCGCATGCAGGCTTTGCTCGAGTTCGATTCCGATTCCCCTTTGAAGCCACGGTTATGTAAGACGGGCCCTGCGGTTCAGGGATTCACTTCTTAACCCTGGCCTCAGAACAGAATCCTAGTGCTTTTGCGACTTCATGAAAGCAACCAGGGCCTTTGCTTGATCCGCCGTTACTCCTTTTTCTTCATAGCTCGGCATGTTGGGCGGCTTTTCCAACTTCTTGCCTTTGAGCACAGTCTGAATTAATTCATCGTCCGCCTTGGTCGCGTCAAACTTCTTCTCAGCGGTAGCTCCGTGGCAGGCGACGCACTTGGTTTTGAACAACGCCGCTCCATCTTCCTGAGGAGCACTTCGCACAGGAACCGAAATGACCAGGAACATAACGGCGGCCACCATACTTACCAACACAAACGTCAGCTTCATCCATCGAGTAATCGAAACCTTCATCATTGCCTCCAACTTTCTCCTAAAGGAACTAACAAACCGGGGTTGAATCCCCAGAATGCCAGAGGGCAATGACTGTGCCGCGAAAGGACCGCAAGAAATCGCAAATTATATGGGGTTGTTTGCGATCTTTTGCCCAGAGGAACGAAAAATTCCCCAGAGATGGATTTCACTTCAGGCCGCAGTCTTCTTGTGACAAGCCACACACTTCTTCGATGTCGGTGGTGCCGGACTCAAATCCGGTCTGGCCTTCATAACTTCGTCATGGCAACCGCCACAGTTTCGATGAAATGCCTGTTGGTTAGTCATAATCGTAGGCTCCGCGCTACCCTCAAACTTGACTTGCGGGATCTCCGGCAGAAGTTTTGGCTTAGCATCCGCGCGCGCGTGACAGTCGCGGCAGACAGCTCCAATTGCATTCGGATCTTTTTCCAATAGCTCCAACGATAGCGTAGTGGTTCGGTCTGCGGGCCACGCTGTCTTGTGCGGAGGATGCTTAACAGCTTCTGCCGCAGGCTGCGCCGTGTGATGACATTCGACACATAGAATCGGCTTTGTCCCATCGACGCTGCGATTCTTAGTTATGTGATCGAGATGGTTGAAGGTAACCTGCCCCAGCTTTGCTTCCTTAGCCAGGATGATTGTCTCCGGTGGCTTCTTTCCGTCCTGTGCCGAGACTGCGAAGGGAATGTTGGATGTGCTGGACACCAGCAGAAGTAAAAATAGAACGACTGCGAATAACGTAAAGGCCTTCATACTAACCTCCTTAGGAAACTCGAGGTGCTTCGTTCGAACGCAAACTATGAGTTTACGCGCAAGCGCGTGTTTCGCTCGTGGCGGCCCCGACGGTGTTACCCTACAGCCGGGTTAAATCAAAAGTGCCAGGCCGCACCCGTGTGGCAACGCTTGCAAACAGTAAAATCGTCACCACCGAACGCGCGCTTACCATCATGACAAGTCATGCAACTTTGCGCCCGGCCCGTAGCGTGATGGTTGAGCGGTTCCGGCGCCGTAACTTGCCTTCGCTGCGGCATTCCCACTCTGACCTGGTGGCATTCATTGCATGTAACCTTTTGATGCTTTGCATGACTAAAGCTAACCCGAAATGCTTGCGAGAACTCCGGCGTTCGAGAATATCCTCCCAACTGATGGCACGTGCCACACGAAGAAATATCACGACCGTTAGCTTGTGCGCGCGGAGTGTGGCACCGATAACAGGTCGCATGCGCGTTGAATCCTGCGGGGATCGACATGGCTACGCCGCCACGCGAGGATCGATGACACGTCGCACAGTTTACCCCACCCATCTTCAAGTGAAGGGAGTGATCGAAACTCATTCTGAAGCTCATCAGACGCGGGAACGATTTCAATGCTCCAGACTTAACATCGTTGTGACAGATAGTGCAAAGGGGACTTTCGGAACTGGCAAACTGTTGCGCGTGACATCCGGCGCAAGGCAAGTGACCGGAACCTCCCGGACGTTTTGGAACCGGTGAATTGGATTCGCGCCGATGACACAGAAGGCATGGCAAGCGCGAATGATTTCGGCTGCTGTGCAGAAACTTTGAGTAATCCAGGCCTTCCGGAAATTGCATCTGCTCCTGTTGACCTAACGATGCCGACGAGTCCCTTACCGATCCAGCCGCCCGGAAGTTGAAAATCGAAA
>WNGF01012698.1_pt1 | contig 16988 bp, 17 predicted proteins | sample 5400641 | NCBI WGS metagenome assembly WNGF01 (sample SAMN13153371, study PRJNA577476) | soil metagenome | isolation source: 80 cm soil or saprolite under grassland replicate 2 | place: USA:California | collected 2016-06-15
CGGGGACCCTGAGCCGCTCACCGACGAGATCGCCGTCGTGCGAGAGCTCATCGGCCGCGTGCCGATCCTCGGGATTTGTCTCGGCCACCAACTGCTCGCGCTGGCCGTGGGACACGAGACGTTCAAGCTTCCGTTCGGGCATCGCGGCGCCAACCACCCGGTGCTGGAGCGCGCGACGGAGCGCGTTCTCGTGACTAGCCAGAACCACGGCTTCGCTGTCACACCATCGGATGCGCGCGAGGCAACGCACGTCTCCCTCTACGACGGGACCGTCGAGGGCCTCGATTTCCCGCTCGAGCACGCGCGCTCGGTGCAGTTCCACCCTGAGGCCGGGCCCGGTCCGCACGACGCGTGGCCGATCATCGAGAAGTGGGTCGAAGAGGTGGCGTATGCCGAGGCGGCGTGACCTTGGAACGATCTGCCTGATCGGCTCCGGGCCGATCGTGATCGGACAGGCCTGCGAGTTCGACTACGCCGGCTGTCAGGCGCTGAAGGTCCTGCGCGAGGACGGCTTCCGGACGGTCGTGGTCAACTCCAACCCGGCGACGATCATGACCGACCCGGGTTTCGCGGACCGTACCTACCTCGAGCCGCTCGACCTCGACGGAGTCGCGGACGTGCTCGCGCGCGAGCGACCCGACGCGCTGCTGCCGACGATGGGCGGCCAGACGGCGCTCAACCTCGCGCGCGAACTGGCGGAGGCCGGCGTCCTCGACGACCTCGGGGTCGAGTTGATCGGCGCGCCGCTCGAGGTGATCCGTCGCGCCGAGGATCGGGAGCTCTTCCGGGAAGCAGTTCGCGCGGTCGGTCTCAAAGTGCCGAGCTCCAGAATCGTCACCGGCAGCGAGCAACTGGCCGGCCTCGCCACGCCTGCGGTGATCAGGCCGGCATTTACGCTCGGCGGTCACGGCGGCGGCTTCGTCGAGACGGTTGCGCAGCTGCGTCGGCAGGTCGAGCTCGGCATCGCCGAGAGTCCGATCGGCCAGGTCCTGGTCGAGGAGTCGGTGCAGGGTTGGGACGAGTTCGAGCTGGAGGTCGTGCGCGACCGTAACGACAACGTCGTGATCGTCTGCTCGATCGAGAACATCGACCCGATGGGGGTGCACACGGGCGACTCCGTCACAGTCGCGCCGCAGATGACGCTCTCCGACCACGCATACCAGGAGCTGCGCGACGCCGCGGCCGCGGTCATCCGCGCGGTCGGCGTCGAGTGCGGCGGCTCGAACATCCAGTTCGCCCGTGAGCGCGACACGGGGGAGCTGCGGGTGATCGAGATGAACCCGCGCGTCTCCCGTTCGTCGGCGCTCGCCTCGAAGGCGACCGGCTACCCGATCGCCAAGGTGGCGGCGAAGCTCGCCGTCGGCTACACGCTCGACGAGATCCCGAACGACCTGACCGGCACGACTCCCGCGAGCTTCGAGCCGACGCTCGACTACGTGGTGGTCAAGTTCCCGCGCTTCGCGTTCGAGAAGTTTCCGGGTGCGGATCCAACCCTCGGCACGCAGATGAAGTCTGTCGGCGAGGCGATGGGGATCGGCCGGACCTTCGTGGAGGCCTTCCGCAAGGCACAGCGATCGCGCGAGCTCGACGCCGACGAGCCCTGGCAGCTCCCGGAGGGCGCGCACCCCTGGTTCCAGGCGGAACTCGCACGCGAGCCCGACCAGCTGTCGCTGGAGGACCTCGTCTCCGACGACTTCTTGCGACTGAAGCGCGCCGGCTGGTCGGATGCCGACGTCGCCGGGCAATGCGGCGCATCCGAGGACGCGGTCCGCGCCAAGCGGCGCAATTGGGGCGTCCGACCGGTTTACCGTCGCGTCGATTCGTGCGCCGGCGAGGTCGAGGCCGAGTCCAGCTACTACTACTCCACCTGGGGCGAAGCCGACGAAGCTCTTCCGACCGGGGACAAGCCTCGCGTCGTCATCCTCGGCTCCGGCCCGAATCGCATCGGCCAGGGGATCGAGTTCGACTACTGCTGCGTCCACGCCGCACAGAGCTTCCGATCGCTCGGCTACGAGGCGGTCATGGTCAATTGCAACCCGGAGACGGTCTCGACCGACTACGACACCTCCGACCGGCTCTACTTCGAGCCGCTCGGTCTCGAAGAGGTGCTCGCCGTCTGCGAGCGCGAGCAGCCCGACGGCGTCGCGATCCAGTTCGGCGGCCAGACCCCCCTCAAGCTCGCGCGCGGTCTGGAAGCGGCCGGGTACCGCATCATGGGCACACCGTTCGACGCCGTCGATCTCGCCGAGGATCGCGAACGCTTTGCCGCACTCCTCGAGCAGCTCGGGATCCGCTGTCCGGAATGGGGGATCGCGCGGAACGCGGACGAGGGACGGGCGGTCGCGGAGCGTATCGGATTCCCCGTCCTGATCCGCCCGTCATACGTGCTCGGCGGACGTGCGATGCGCGTCTGTTACTCCGCGGACGAGCTCGGCGCGATCGACCGCCCCGTCCTCATCGACCGGTTCCTGGAAAGTGCGGTCGAGATCGACGTGGATGCGGTCTCCGACGGAGCGGACACGTACGTGGGCGCGGTCATGCAACACGTGGAGGAGGCTGGAGTCCACTCGGGCGACTCGGCGTGCGTGCTACCGCCGCAGTCGCTGGGTGCTGCGGATGATGCGGAGATCCGCTCGATCGTCCAGATGCTTGCCCCTGCGCTCGGGGTGGTAGGCCTCCTGAACGTCCAGCTGGCAGTTGCCGACGGCGCCGTGTACGTGCTCGAGGCCAACCCGCGCGCGTCGCGGACGGTGCCGTTCGCGTCGAAGGCCACAGGCGTCAACCTCGTTCGGGCCGCCTGTCGCGTGATGACGGGAGTGCGCGTCTCCGAGCTCGACCTGCCCGAGGCACGGTCGCTGAGTCACGTCTCCGTGAAGGCGGCTGTCCTGCCGTTCTCGCGCTTCCCGGGCGCGGATCCCGTGCTGGGCCCGGAAATGCGCTCGACCGGCGAGGTGATGGCGAGTGCCGCCGATCTGCCGACTGCGTTCGCCAAGGCCGAGCGCGCGGCCGGGCGGCCCCTGCCGGTCGCCGGGACGGCGTTCCTCTCAGTGCGCGACGCCGACAAGCCCGCGCTCGTCTACGTCGCCACGGCCCTGGCGGACCTCGGCTTCAGGCTGCTCGCCACGTCCGGCACGGCGGACGCCCTCGCAGACGAGGAACTCGAGGTCGAGCGAGTGCGCAAGGTGACCGAGGAGGGGACCGGGCCGAGCGTCGTCGACCTCATCCGCCGCGGGCGCTGCAACCTCGTCGTGAACACGCCGCAGGGATCCGGCGCGCGGACCGACGGCTACCTCATCCGCGAGGCCGCGCTCGCCGCACGCGTCCCTTGCATCACGACGCTCTCCGGCGCAGCGGCAGCGGTGCATGCGATCGCGAACGCGCGCAGCGAAGAGTCCCTCTCTCTCCAGGAGCGAATCGAGCGTGAGACGCGAGCGGCTTAGCGTCGTCGCGAACGAGAAGGCCGGGCCGTACACGCTCCTGCGGGTCGAGCGGGGCGGGCTCGATCCCGGCGTCCCGGGGCAGTTCTTCATGCTCGAGGCGCCGGGGCGCCTGCTGCCGCGACCCATGAGCCTCTGTCTTGCGCCGCCTGGCGAGCTCGCGTTCCTCATCGACGCGATCGGCCCCGGCACGCGCGCACTGTCTGCACTCGAGCCGCGAGAGGAGCTCCACGTCCTCGGCCCGCTCGGCAACGGCTTCCGCCTCGAGGTCGAGCGACCGCTCCTCGTCGGTGGCGGCATCGGGATCGCGCCCCTGCCGTACCTGTCGGAGACGCTCGGGTGGCCGCCGGCGGTCCTCGGCTTCCGCTCGGACTGGCACGCGCAGGCGGCCGAGCTCGTGCCGAACGCCCAGGTCTGCGTCGAGCCGACGCTCGTGACGGAGCTCATTCCGTCGGGGCTGGACGTGCTCGCGTGCGGGCCCGAGCCGATGCTCGCCGCCATCCGTCAACTCGTTCCCGCCGCTCAGCTGGCCTGGGAGGCGCCGATGGCCTGCGGCTACGGAGCGTGTTACGGGTGCGCGGTCGAGATCGACGGCGAGCTCAAGCGTCTGTGTGTCGACGGCCCGGTGCTTCGTGCTGCTTAACGCCTCCGGGTGTCTCGACGCGCTGACCGCGCCCGACGTCGCGCGCAGCCTCGACGCATTCGTGACGAAGACGGTGACGTCGCTTCCGAGGGACGGCAATACGCCGGTCCGCATCGCCGAAACCGACGTCGGGATGCTGAACTCGATCGGACTCGCCAATCCGGGGATCGACCGCTTCCTCACCCGCAACCTGCCACAGCTCGGAAGGCTCGGCATCCCGATCTGGGTCTCGGTCGGCGGTTTCGAGACGGACGACTACGCCGACATCTGCTCGCGCCTCGACGACTACGAGGAGGTGGGCGCGATCGAGCTGAACGTGTCGTGTCCGAACGTCGAGACTCCGGCGGAGGGTGCCACCCAGATCGTCGCGGCGGCGCGTCTCGCCACGCGCAAACCGCTCTGGGCGAAGCTCTCGCCCGCCGTTCCCGACATCGGGGAGGTGGCGCGGGCGGCACAGGGCGCCGGAGCCGACGGGCTGTCCCTGGTGAACACCATCCGCGGGCTCAAGCTGGACAGCCGGACGCTCCGCTCGGCCCTCGGCCCCGGCCAGGGTGGCCTCTCGGGCCCCGCGCTGAAGCCGATCGCGTTGGCGGCAATCGCGACGTGCTACCGGGCGACGGGAATGCCGATCGTCGGCATGGGCGGAGTGCAGACCGGCCTCGACGCGCTCGAGATGATCGCCGCCGGCGCGCGCCACGTCGCGCTCGGGACAGTGCTGTTCGCCGATCCGAATGCGCCCGCGCGCGTGCGCGCCGAATTGCACGCTGCGGCGGCGGAGCGGGGCTTGAAGTCGGCCGACGACGCGTACGCGGCAGCCCACGAAGACGTGTTGGCAGTTGGGACAACAGCTGACAGACGGTCCGGTGCATGAGCGTAAAACACCTGCTCAGAACGGTAAACGTAGACGCTTGACCGTCGCAGGTCGCTTGTTAGACTCCGGCGCTCATGGCGGCGTCGCCCAAGACCCAGGCCGAGGCACCAATTCGCTCACTCGATCAACGCATGGAGGCGCTCAAGCGGGCGAACGACATCCGTGTCCGACGCGCCAGGTTGAAGAAGGATCTGAAGGACGGTCGTGTCCAGATCGAACAGATCCTCAGCAACCCTCCCGAGTACGTATCGACTGCGAAGGTCTTCGACATGCTGATGGCGGTGCCGAAGTTCGGGCGGGTAAAGGCGGCGCGCTTCCTGAACATGTGCCGGATCAGCCAGTCGAAGACGGTGGGAGGTCTCTCCGACCGACAGCGCTCTGAGCTGATTGGCCTCTTCAACAGGTAACCCTCTGGTCCTCGTGGTCACCGGCACCTCCGGTGCCGGCAAGGGCACGCTCGAGAAGTGGTTGTTGGAACGTATGCCCGAGCTCGAGCTGGCCGTCTCGGCGACGACACGCGAGCAGCGACCGGGCGAGGAGAACGGCCGCGAGTACTGGTTCATCACGGAGGAGCAGTTCGATCGCCTCGTCGAGGACGAGGAGTTCCTGGAGTACGTCGACCTGCCGTGGGGAGCGCGGTCCGGGACGCTCCGGTCTGAAATCGACCGCATCCAGGCTCACGGCAAGGTGCCGCTGCTCGATCTCGAGACGGACGGCGCACTGCGCGTGAAGGAGAGAATTCCCGGCGCCGTCACGATCTTCGTCGATGCGCCGACCTTCGAGGAGCTCGAGCGACGGCTGCGCGAGCGTGCAACGGAGAGCTCGGGCGAGATCCAGGTCCGCCTCGAGCTCGCGCGCAAGCAGCAGGAGCAGAAGGACCGCTTCGACTACGCGATCATCAACGACGAGGTCGAGCGCGCGGCGCAGGAGCTGACGGAGATCGTCCGGCGCGAGCTCCAAACCGCAGGTACCATGAGCCGCCCATGATCCATCCCCGCATCGATGAGCTGCTCGACAATGTCGACTCGCGCTACGCGCTCGTGATCGTCGCCGCCAAGAGAGCTCGCCAGATCAACGACTACCACCATCAACTGGGTGAGGGCATCGGCTTCGAGCAGGCGCCGCCGCCGCTCGTGGAATCCCGCTCGAAGAACTACCTCACCATGGCCCTCGAGGAAGTCGCCGAGGGCAAGCTCAAGTACAAGTATCCCAAGTAAAGCTGACGCTTTACTTCGGGTTGGTACGGCGCTTCGCGCCTAACGCGCGCGGGCCGAGCCCGCGCGCTCCTGCGAGGTTTCTGGTTGGCGGCTGGTGTGGTCCGCGGGCTGTGGCGCTTCGCGTCCCCGCCCGCGTCAGTTCAGCCTCCGGTTAGGGCGGCTTCGCCTGCCCTAGCCTCCGGCCTATTGGGGGGACGAGGGGGCAAAGCTCGGTGGAATGGGCAGAATCCCCACATGGCTCGCGTGCTCGTCGGCGTCACTGGTGGGATCGCCGCCTACAAGGCTTGCGAGCTCGTTCGGCTGCTCGTCAAGGGCGGGCACGAGGTTGTCCCGCTCGTCACGCGTGGTGCCGAGCGGTTCGTGCGGGCGAAGACCTTCTTCGCGCTGGCCAGGCGCTCGCCCGCCGACGACCTCTACGCGCACCTGACCCGGGCCGATCTGCTGGTCGTTGCCCCGCTGACGGCGAACACGCTCGCGAAGCTGGCCCACGGCTCGGCTGACAACCTCGTCACCGAGGCCGCGCTCGCGCACCGCGGGCCGGTGCTGCTCGCTCCCGCGATGAATCCGCGCATGTGGTCGCATCCGGCCACGCAGGCCAACCTCGAGGTGGTTCGCTCGCGCGGAGCGGTCATCGTTGGGCCGGACGAGGGGGAGACGGCCGAGGGCGAATGGGGCCTCGGGCGGATGGCCGAGGCGGAGGAGATCTTCCGTCGCTGCCGCGAGCTCCTCGGCGAGTCCGACTCCATGGTAGGCCGTCGCGTGCTCGTCAGCGCCGGCGGCACCCGCGAGCCGTTGGACGCCGTCCGCTTCGTCGGCAACCGCTCGTCGGGCCGGATGGGCGTCGCGCTGGCGGAAGAGACCCGCAAGCGAGGCGCGCAGGTCACGCTGCTCGCCGCGAACCTGGCGGTGCCGGCGCCGAGTGGCGTGGAGGTGGTGCAGACGCCGACCGCTGAGGCGATGCTGGAGGCGGCACTGGCGCACGGAGATGTCGACCTCGTCCTCATGGCCGCGGCGGTCGGCGACTACCGGCCGGCCGAACAGCTCGAAGAGAAGCGGCCGAAGAACGAGCACGCCTGGCAGGTGACGCTCGAGCCGACCACGGATGTACTGCGCGCACTCGCCGAGCGGCGGGCGAACGGCCAGGTGCTCGTCGGTTTCGCAGCCGACCACGGCGAGGATGGTCTCGCGCGCGCGCGCGAGAAGCTGGCGCGGAAGCGCGTCGACCTCGTTGTCTACAACGACGTCTCGCGTGACGACGTCGGCTTCGACGCCGCCGAGAACGAGGTCGTCATCGTCAGCCCGGCCGGCGACCGGCGTGTCGCGAAGGCACCCAAAGACCAGATCGCGGCGGCGATCGTAGACATGGCCGAGGAGCTGTTGCGTGAGCGAACCCGGTAGCGAACGAGTCGAGAGCGCCGTCGCGGCCGAGACGATCGGGGGGCTCATCGACAACCTCGCCCGCGTCGTACACGCGCCGGAGGAGACCCTGCGCCTCTGCGTCCTCTGTCTCGTCAGCGAGGGTCACATGATCCTGGAGGATTTCCCAGGCGTCGGGAAGACGATGCTGGCGAAGGCGCTCGCCCGGTCCCTCGACGTCTCCTTCTCGCGTATGCAGTTCACGCCCGATCTTCTGCCCTCGGATGTGACCGGGGTGAACGTCTTCAACCAGCGTTCGAACGAGTTCGAGTTCAAGCCGGGACCGGTCTTCGCGAATCTCTTGCTCGTCGACGAGATCAACCGCGCGTCGCCGAAGACCCAGGCGGCGCTGCTCGAGTGCATGCAGGAGCAACAGGTGACGGTCGACGGCGTCAGCTACGAGCTCGCGCGCCCCTTCATGGTGATGGCAACGCAGAACCCGATCGAGTACGAGGGCACCTACCCACTGCCCGAGGCGCAGCTCGATCGCTTCACGATGCGGATCGCGATCGGCTATCCGCCGCTGTCGGAGGAGGCGAAGATGCTCACGGAGCAGACGGCGGATCCGCCACTCGACGCGCTCGAGCCTGTTGCCAGCGCAGCCGACGCGATCTCACTGGCGGACGAGGCCAAGGGGATCTACGTGGAGGAGAGCCTCAACCGCTACGTCGTCGCGCTCCTTCGCACGACGCGCGGAGACTCACGCCTGTATCTGGGTGCAAGCCCGCGCGCGGGGATCGCGCTCCTGCGCGTCGCGAAAGCGCGTGCGCTGGCCGCCGGCCGCAGCTTCCTCGAGCCGGACGACGTCAAGGCGGTCGCCGTCGCTGTGCTCGCGCACCGTCTGATTCTCGCTCCCGAAGCCCGCTCGAGCGGATTGACAGGCGAGCAGATTGTCCGCGAGACGCTCGAGAAAACACCCGTTCCGGTCTAGATGTTGACCCGGCGCGGTCGCTTCGTCCTCGCGCTCGGCTTCGTCGTGTACATCGCCGCCTGGGCGTTCGGCTCCAAGCCGCTCTACCCGGTGGCAACCGGGCTGCTGCTCGTTGGCGCTGTGGCATGGGTGTGGATCCGCTTGGCCAACCGGCCGTTCCGGGTCCGTAGGGGCTGGGGCGACCGCGAGCATGTCGAGGGCGAGGACGTTCCGGTGGTGGTCGAGCTCGAGGCAACGGGAGCCGTCCTGCCGGCGTCGGTGACCCTGATCGAGCGTGTTGGCCGGCTCGGCGAGCAGCGTCACCTGCTGCGGCGGACGGGTCGGCGTCTGAGCGTGCGCTACGTGCTCGAGCGTGTCTCGCGCGGGCGGTATACGTTCGACGACGTGCGCGCCGAGCTCGCGGACCCGTTCGGGCTCGAGCGCACCACCGTGCCGCTGCCGGCGCCCGGCGCCTTGCTCGTGTACCCGCGGCTGGTGCAGCTTGGACGGCTCTTCTCCGAGTCCGGAGCCCACTCGCATGACGGCCGTCGGTTGCTCTTGCGGCGGCACAGCGGCTTCGAGCTGCACAGCGTGCGCGAGTACGAACAGGGCGAATCTCTGCGCCGTGTGCACTGGCCGTCCACCGCTCGCCGCGGTCAGTTGATGGTCAGGGAGCAGCTTCGACGTCCAGGTACGCGCGGCGGGCTCCATCCTCGACGCCTACGTGCGCCGCGGGCGGCGGGCGGTGCTCGCGGTCAACTCCGAGCGCCGTGAGGTGCAGCACGTTCACTCGCCAGCGGCTGACTGGCGCCGCGCTCTCGAGCTGCTCGCGGCGGTGGAGCCGACCGGACAGACGCCCGTGGCCCGGCTGCTCGCGCAGGACACCGGTCCTGCGGCGCGCGCGCTCGAGCTGGCGGTCGTGACGGCGCGCATCGAGTCCGCGCTCGTGGACCGCCTCGTCCAACGCGCGCTCTCGCGCCGCAAGGTGTCGCTCGTCTACGTCGACCCGGCCAGCTTCAACGGCGCCGTCCGCCGTCCGGAGCCCGCGCTGCTGAAGCTGCAGGCCTCCGGGATCCCGGTCGCGGTCGTGCGGGCCGGGGACGACCTCGCCGCCCGACTCGAAGGGCAGGTCGTTGCGGAGGTCACCCGTGCTTAGGACGATCGCCCTCTCTGGGCTGGCGGCACTGGTGATCGCGGTCGACTGGCTGCGGTTCGAGGAGCCGCGCTCGGGCGGCGGCCGGCCATTCGTCCTCGCAGTGCTGGCCATCGCTCCCGCGCTGTTGCGGCCGCTCTGGCTACGCCTGGCGGGACTCGCTGTCTCCGCGCTGCTCGCGGCCTGGGTCGCGTTCTCAGTCTCGCCGCTCGCCCTGTGGCCGGGAGGAGGCGGGTTCTTCGGTCCTGTCGGGTCGCGGTTCGGGCGCGGCTTCGTGGATTTCTACGACTTCCGCTTGCCGATCGACCCGTCGCGCCACGAGCGGATGCACCAGGTGATCCTGGCGGCGATCTTCGGATTCATCCTCGCGCTCGCCCTCGCGATCGCCGCGCGGCGCGTGGTGCTCGCGCTCGTTTGCTTTCTCGTCGGTGCGGGGTGGCCGGCGACCCTCCTTCCCGGGGGGAACGAGCTCGGCCGCGGCGTCGTCATCCTCGCCGTCGCGCTCGCGTTGCTCGCCGGCCTCGCTCCCCGGCCGAGCCGCCTCGCTCTGGTCGCCGCGGCCGGAGTCCTCGCCGGTGCGCTCGCACTCTCGAGCTCCGCCGCGGTCGCGAAGAGTGCCTTCCTCGACTGGCAGCACTGGGACTTCTACACGCGTCCACAGAAACCGGTCAGCGTCCGGTACGTCTGGGACGCGCGGTACAGCGGCGTGCGCTTCCCGAAGAAGGAGACGACCGTTCTCACGATCCGAGCGCCGCGTACGCCGTCCTACTGGCGCGCCACCGTCCTGGACCGCTTCGATGGCACCCGCTGGGTCGAGCGTGTGTGGCTGGAGACGGCGAGCGAGCTCCACCAGTTGACGCCCGAAGGTGCCCGCCATCCGCGCCTGTGGGTACAGCAGGACGTCAGTGTGGGGGCGCTCGATGACGACCACCTGATCGGTGCGAGCATTCCCGTGGCACGCAACGTCAGCGACCCTGTCCTGTACGACGGGCAGGGCGTCGCGCGTGTGCTGGACGGACTGCACCGTGACCAGCGATACACGATCTGGAGCTACGCGCCGAGGCCGACCCCGGCACAGCTCGTCCGGGAGCGGCCGGAGTATCCACGTGCACTGACGCGGCCGGGTCGCGAGCTCGATCTCGCCCCTGGAGTGACCGCGCCGCCGTTCGGCGCGGCGGGACGCGACGCGCGCCTGTTCGACCTCCTGACCGGACGGCTCCAGCCGTATGCCGAGGTCTACGAGCGCGCGCGAGCTGTGGCAGGCCAGACGAGCTCGCCGTACGCCGCCGCCGTGGCGCTCGAGACGTGGTTCCGCACGAAGGGTGGCTTCACCTACTCGGAAGAGCCGGGTTCGACGCCGGGTCTGCCGCCGCTGGTCGGCTTCGTCGTCGAAACCAAAACCGGCTACTGCCAGCACTACGCGGGCGCGATGGCCCTGATGCTGCGCCTGCTCGGGATTCCGGCACGTGTTGCCGCCGGCTTCGTCCCGGGCCACTACCGCGACGGCGTCTGGCGCGTGACCGATCACGACGCCCATACGTGGGTGGAGATCTGGTTCCCCGGCTACGGCTGGCTGCCGTTCGACCCGACGCCCGGGCGGGGCCGGCTGAGCGGCACGTACAGCTCCACCTCGCTCGGCTTCAACGCCCAGGCGGCGGCGAGGCTGCTCGCAGGCGTCGTGAAGAACGGCGAGGTCTTCGGCTTTGGCAGTCCCTCGGGCAACATCGCCCACGACCCAAATCGCCCGAATCCGCGCTCGGCCGCCGACCTTCCCGTGCGGGGGCTCGGTCCGGGGCCCCCGGAGGAGAAGCACTCGCCGAGCCTGCTGGTGTTCCTGCTGCTTCTCGCTGGCGGGGTGGCAGGCGCGATCGTTGTGGTGAAGCACGGGCGACGCCGGCTCCGGTACCTAACCAGGGATCCGCGGCGGATCGCCGGCGCCTGCGCGCGGGAGCTGGCTGAGTTTCTTCAGGACCAACGTCTGCCGACGGCGCGCGCGGCAACCTTCCACGAGCTCGGCGGGACGATCTCAGATCGCCTCGGTGTCGACGCGGCCGGGTTCACGCGCGCGGTGACCGCGGCGCGCTACGGGCCGCTCGAGCAGGCGGAGGACGCCGCCGCGCGCGCGCGTAGAGAGCTTCGCGACCTCAAGCGGAAGCTGCGCCGCAACATCTTCGTGCTCGACCGCGCGCGCGGGCTCGTCTCCGTCCGCTCGCTCGGTCTCGGCTAACCATGGCCCGGCCGCTGGACGCCGTCGTGATGGCGGCGGGCGAGGGGACGCGTCTTCGCCCGGTCACCGAACGCTGGGCGAAGCCGGTACTGCCGATCGACGGACGGCCTGTGCTTGCCGTCCTCCTACGGGAGCTCGCGGCTGCGCGTTGCGAGCGCGTGTGGCTCGTGACGGGATACCTCGCAGAGCAGGTCGAACGGCTCGCGGGGGACGGCTCCGCGTTCGGTGTCGAGATTCTGGTCGTGCACCAGCCCGAGGTGCTGGGCTCGGCCGACGCGGTGCGGCGCGCGCTCGACGCGGGTGCGCCGCTTCCCGTGCTCGTCTCCGCCGCGGACACGGTCTTCCTGTACGGCGACGTCGGGCGTTTCGCCGCAGAGTTCGAGGCGTCCGCAGCGGCTGGAGCGGTCGCCGTCCGGCTCGACCCACCGCCGGGACCCGGACGAGGCGCGGTGCGCCGCCGCAACGGCCGCGTCGAGCGCATGCGCGACGACGACCCGGGAAACGCCTGGTCGGCCGCGCCGTTGTGGGCCGCTGGCCCCGCGATCGCCGACTGTCTCTGCCTCGACCGACCCCCGCACGAGCTGGAAAACGCCTTCCAGGCGGCCATCGACGCGGGGGAGACGGTTACGGCGGTCGAGATCGGGAAGACGCGCGATTTGACGAATCCGCTTGACTTGGTAGAGGAGAACTTTCCCTACCTGCGATCGACATGAGCGAGACCTACGACCTATACCAGCAAGGACGGGCGCACTTGCGCAAGGGTCGTGCCGCGCAGGCAACCGTCGCGCTCGAGAAGGCGAAGCGGCGCGAGCCGCACAAGGCCTCGATCCGCGAGGCGCTCGGGATCGCGTATCTGCGCATTCAGCGATACGCGGAGGCGGAGGAGGAGTTCCGCGCGATGCTCGAGATGTCGCCGGCCGACCACTACGCGCACTACGCGCTTGGTCGCGCGCTCGAGAAGCAGGGCAGGGAGGCGGAGGCCAACGGCCACTACAAGCTCGCGAGCTCGCTGCGACCACAGAGCAAGCACTACGCATCGCGCATCCTCGACCTCGAGCGGGATGCAGAGGAAGGGCCCGCTTCGGCCGAGCCGGGTAGCTGACGCAGATCCGGCGCAGACGCGTCACCTACGCGTGCGCAAATCCTCGGTATCGTCGATCTCAGTGGGTGGTGGTGAAACCCCACCCGGGCGGGGACGCGCGCGTGTACCTAGAAAGGTCGGCGAGCTTGCGCTGAGATGATTCGCGCCGATGCGGGCCGTTTGTCAGCGGGTCTCCCAGGCACGAGTGACCGTGGGGGACTCCGAGGTCGGGAGCATCGGCGTGGGTCTCCTCGTCCTGCTCGGTATTGAGCGCGGCGACGACTCGGCCGAGGTGAAGCGACTGGCCAGGAAGACGGCGCGCCTACGAATCTTCGAGGGCGAGACCGGCAAGTTCGAGCGCAGCCTGGTGGACATCGCCGGCTCTGTGCTGGTCGTCAGCCAGTTCACGCTGATCGCCGACACGCGCAAGGGAAATCGTCCGAGCTTCACGAACGCTGCGCCGCCCGAGGAGGCCGAGCCGCTCTACGAGGAGTTTTGCGCCGCCCTCGTCGGCGAAGGCATCAGAGTCGAGCGGGGCGTCTTCGGGGCTCGGATGGCCGTCGCCTCGGTCAACGACGGGCCCGTGACGATCGTCCTCGAGTAGACCCCGCGACGTGGTGGCGTTGGTCCTCCAATCCGGCGTCGTCATCGCCCGTGCACGCTTGCTATCCTGCTAATCACCACATTTCGAGCGGTTTCCGAAATGGGCCTGCGGGCCCGACGCGGGAGATCTCCGGCAAGGTCGAGCGCGCCCTCCCGGGCACCGAGGTGCTCGCGGTCGAGCTCGCCGGCTCGGAGCGGTTCACCGTGTACGTCGACCACGCCGGTGGCGTCGACCACGCGCTCTGCGAGCGCGTGACGCAAATCTTGGGCGACTACCTGCGCCAGTACGCAGTGGATGTTTCGTCGCCCGGGCTCCAGCGGCCGCTCCGCCGGCAGGAGCACTTCCGGAACGTCGTCGGCCGCCGCGTCGCTCTTCGCACGGAGCAGCGGAAGAGTCTTCGCGGCGACGTGGTCGCGGCGGGCGAGCGCAGCGTGACGGTCAAGACCGAGGCCGAGTCGGTTGACATCCCCTACGACTCGATCGTGCGGGGCAACCTCATCGAGGAGGCGGGAGAGAGATGACCCAGGAGATCATCGACGCAGTCCGAGACATCGAGCGCGAGAAGGGGATCGAGGGCGGCACGCTCGTCGCGGCTCTCGAAGACGCCCTCCTCGCCGCCTACAAGAAGACCCCGGGCGCGTCGCGCCACGCGACGGTCGAAATCGACGACCAGGGCGACTTCCGCGTCTTCTCGATCGAGCTCCCAGCCGACATCGAGGAGCGGCTGCTCGATGAGGCACGCGAGCGTGCGCTCGAGGAGCTCGAACGCCTCGAGGTCGAGAACGGCGAGCGCTCGCACACGCTCATTTCCGACGACGACCTCGACATCGACTGGTCCGAGGTTCCCGAGGCTCAGATCACACGCGAGGACGTCACGCCGGAGAACTTCGGCCGCATCGCGGCGCAGACTGCGAAGCAGGTCATCCTGCAACGCATTCGCGAGGCCGAGCGGATGATGATGTACGACGAGTACAAGGACCGTGAGAGCGAGGTCGTCACCGGGATCGTCCAGCAGGCGGGTGACCGGAACAACGTCCTCGTCGATCTCGGCAAGGTCGAGGCTCTGCTCCCGCGCTCAGAGCAGGTCGACGGCGAGCGCTACGAGCAGGGCTCGCGCATCAAGGCCGTCATCACGGAGGTTCGCTCCGGGACGAAGGGGCCGCAGGTCATATTCTCTCGCCGCGACCCCGAACTGATCAAGCCGCTGTTCGAGCTCGAGGTGCCCGAGATCGCGGACGGCCTCGTCGAGATTCGGGGCGTCGCCCGCGAGCCGGGGTATCGCAGCAAGATCGCGGTCGAGTCGCACACACAGGGCGTCGATCCCGTCGGCGCCTGCGTCGGTCCGCGCGGCTCGCGCGTCCGCATGGTCGTGTCGGAGCTGCGCGGCGAGAAGATCGACATCATCCCGTGGAATCCCGAGCCGGCTCGTTTCGTCGCGAAGGCGCTTTCACCGGCGCGCGTGCGCGAGGTCTTCGTCGACGACGACACGAAGGAAGCGACCGTCATCGTTCCCGACGACCAGCTCGCGCTGGCGATCGGCAAGGAGGGCCTCAACGCCCGCCTGGCTGCCCGCCTGACAGGCTGGAAGGTCGACATCCAGTCCGACACCGAGTTCGCACAGGCCGAGGCCGAAGCCGCGTACGGCGGTGGCGAGGGCGAAGAGTTCACCGGTCGCTGCTCGGCAGTACTCGCCAACGGCAAGCGCTGCCCGAACGAGGCGCTTCCCGGTTCGCGCTACTGCGGGCTGCCTGCGCATCAGGAGCTCGCCCTGCGCGATACGGACGACACCGAGCCCATCGAGGTGGAGGAGGAGCCGGCGTTGGAGATTCGTGCAGACCTCCTCGAACCCGAAGCTGAGAGCATCGGGCCCGAAAGCCTTCCGGAGACTGCCGGCGACGAACAGCTCGATTCGGAGGCGCAGGCCGACGTCGCAGCGACGCACGGCCCGGACGCGGATGTCATCGCCGAGGCCGAGGGCGAGGTCGACCTGGACGTTTCGCACCCGCGTGTTGCCGAGTCGGAACAGGTTCCGGCGGGCATCCCGGTCCAGCCGAACGGCGGGCCCGGCGAGACCGCGCCGACATCCGTCGGGGATGTCGAGGGACGCACGCTCGAGACACCGTCGGAGGGGGCCGCGCGGGGTGAGCCGACCGCGCCTCCCGCGACGCCTGAGGAGGGCACCTCGACTGCGTGACCGAGCCGATCAGGAGCTGCGTCGGCTGCAGGCGGAAGGCTCCCCAAGGCGAGCTCCTGCGGTTCGTCGCGAAGGACGGACGGCTGGTACCGGGAGCCGGCGAGCCGGGCCGCGGGGCCTACACCTGCCGGCGCCTGTCGTGCTTCGAGCGTGCCCTGTCGCGCCGGGCCTTCAACCGGACGTTGAAAGAGACCGTCCGCGTCGAACCTTCCCTCGCATCCCTCTACACTTGACCCTCTAATGGCGAACGAATCCGGCTCCAACAGACCGAACCGCCCGATGCGGCCGCGTCAGGGCGCTGCGGGCCGCCGCAAGCGCCGTGTCGTCATCGACAGCTCGGCCGCGCGCCCTCGCGACGCACGCCAGCAGCGCGAGCGTCAGGACGGCGCGCGTCCGAAGCAGCCCCGCGAGGTCGCCGCTCCGACCGGGCCCGTCTCGGTCCCCTCCGGCGTCACCGTTCGCGACCTCTCGCAGGCGCTGGGCGTCCCCGCCCCCAAGATCATCATGTACATGATGGGCCTGGGGAAGGCCGTCACGATCACGCAGACTCTGGCCGACGACGAGGTCGAGCTGATTGCCGCAGAGCTGGCGCCCGAGCGCGAGCTGACGATCCGGCACGCGGCCGACGAGGACGAGGAGCCGGAGGTCTTCGAGGACAGTGACGCCGATCTCGCGCCACGGCCGCCCGTCGTCACGATCATGGGGCACGTCGACCACGGGAAGACGACGCTGCTCGACGCGATCCGCCAGACCTCGGTCGTCGAGACGGAAGCGGGCGGGATCACCCAGCACATCGGCGCCTACCAGGTCGAGCACAACGGGCGCAAGATCACGTTCCTCGACACACCCGGCCACGAGGCGTTCACCGCCATGCGCGCACGCGGTGCGAAGGTGACGGACATCGCCGTGCTCGTGGTCGCGGCCGACGACGGTGTGATGCCGCAGACGAAGGAATCCATCTCGCACGCGCGCGCGGCCGATGTGCCGATCGTCGTAGCGGTCAACAAGATCGACGTGGCCGACGCCGACCCGAACCGCGTCCGTACCGAACTCTCGACCGAGGGCCTGCAGCCCGAGGAGTGGGGAGGGACGACGCAGTTCTCAGACGTCTCCGCGAAGCAGGCGCAGAACCTGGACGACCTGCTCGAGAAGGTGCTGCTCGTGGCGGACGCAGAGCTGGAGCTGACGGCGAATCCCAAGGCCGAGGCCTCGGGGCCAATCATCGAGTCACGCCT